>Ga0068877_10000926_pt1 | contig 24992 bp, 40 predicted proteins | sample NOAtaG_FD_66437 | JGI IMG/M metagenome (GOLD analysis project Ga0068877, IMG submission 66437) | Freshwater lake microbial communities from Lake Erie, under a cyanobacterial bloom - NOAA_Erie_Diel6S_1000h metaG | ecosystem: Environmental > Aquatic > Freshwater > Lake | place: USA: Ohio, Lake... | reverse complement strand
TGGGTAAGCCCAGAACTCAATCGTAAAATCCCCGCTACCCAAGGTATTAACTGGGGAAGAAGGCGTAACTAAATAATCCCCGCTCCCATCAAAGAACATCGAGCTACCACCAAACCTGCTCACCGCTGTGCTTATCTGCGCGTTGCCTACTGTCTCTAGCACGTTGTCGCCGGTTGAGTCTACGACGCCTGCGTTGGTGAAGTTGAGAAGCCAGCGAACATCAGAATCACTTGAAAATGGCGCAGTAGGGATAGATGATATTGTTCTTGCTACAGTTGAATAACGAACACTAGCTAAATAACCATTGAAGTATTGTGCTGGTGAGTTGTTATTGTAGTATGCGCCAACTCCCAAATCCGTCGATTGTGTTCGGCTGGTAAGCGTAGTTGTTCCGCTTAAAGTATCTGCGGTTGTTTTGTTGACATAAATAGCTATTGCATTACTTGTAACAACAATCGCAAAGTAGTTCCAAGCGTTTAGCTGCATTACTGTGTTACCAGTACACCTCTTAATAGAGCCATCAAACCAATACAAAGCAACTTGACCGCTTGTATTTACCTCGGCTGCAATAGACTTTTGGTCGCCAGACGAAACAACCATACCGCCAATTACGTTAATAAGAGTAGAGAAAGTAGTTGGATAAACCCAGCCCTCAATCGTAAATGTTGATATTGAAGTAGAAGATTCAAAGTCTGTTGTACTAGCAAGACTATCCCCCGTCCCATCAAAATACCCCGACCCACCAATGACACTCGGCGTCCACTGGAACTGTGGCGCGAAAGGCGAGAAGGCTTGGACGGAGGGGGTGCCTGTAACTGTAATCGTTTTAGCAGTTGTCGCCGTATTTGTGTCGATAAATCTGTTAGCAGTACAAGTAAGAAAACTTTGATTTGTTGCCGAAGCGCTTAAAGGGGATGCTGGAACCGTAAAAGTTGTGCCACTTGGGTAAGAGCAAGTGCCTTTTATGATTGAAAAGTTAGAAACATAACCAGTGTATCGATTGGTTACATACTCACCAAGCTGACCTATAGCAACTTGGTTTGATGAATCATTAACAGTTACCCCAGTAACGCTAACCGTACCGTCTTGGACGCCGTTTATGTAAAGACGGCAAGTATTGCCATCTCTTACAAATGCAATATGCACCCATTGATTAGCCAGTAAATCTCCGGTGCTGGTTATTTGGTACTGTGTTCCTCCAGTAAATACTGAAGGGTTCAGTTTATTGTTGGCTGTTTTCTGGATGGCAAAAGAAATACTCGTATTTGCTGCATTAGATGCCCCCTGACCAGCGAGCCATTGCAGAGAGCCGCCTACTGTACTAAAAACCCAGCATTGAATAGTAAAGTTGCCAGAACCAAATGTAAAATCAGCACTATCTGCGGTACTAATGCCACTACTTCCATCAAAGTAGTTGCCCCACCATCCCGGCGACTGACTAAACGGCGTAAAGCTACCCTGCGTGGTATTCCCGTTACGGGTGATAATGAAGCTGTTGCTGCTGGAGTCTAGGAACGTGTTGTTCTGTGCACCGTTAGCCGCGTCGTCGGCTTGGAGCAGCAGCGTGGTGTTCTTATATAAAGGGTCGGTCACCCACCGCTGCGTAGACTGTAGCTGTGCCGCCGCCGATAACGTCCATACGCCTTGGTACTGAATCGTCATGACTTACCCCAAAGAAGAAATGTCGCTAGTAGTAAGCGCGGAGATGTCGGTGGAGGTTAGAGTTTCCAGTTGTGCCGATTCAATGGCCTGCGCTTCTACTACAGGCGTCTCGACTACCGGGGCTTCAGGCGATACAAACTCACCATCCACAAACGTGTAACCAATCCCGGCATACACACCACGGAATCTGCCGTTGTAGCTGGTCTGCGCCCAGCGGGTATCTTCACCGTACAAGCCTTGTAGAAACTGGATACCCTTCTCTTCTGACAGCACTAGCTTCTCTTTGATGAAGCCATCTTCAATCACCACTTCCGTTTCCGCAGCCAGCTCGTTGTTATGCACTACCACTACTGCGGTCACCACATTGTTTTCATCTAATTGTGCGAAGTGCGCCATGTCTAACCTCAGAATGTAATCGTGCCAGAGCCGGTGAATCTGTATACCCAGTTGCTACCAGCAATATAGATTGATGGAGAACCTGTCGTAGCTCGTGCGGGGCCAAAACTTGTCGGGTAGCTGATGATGACAATACCGGAACCCCCCGCACCACCTGACGCTGCGCCACCACCACCGCCACCGCCGCCACCACCTGTATTAGCAGTTCCAGCCGTTCCGTTTGTCGCGGTTCCGCCAGTGCCACCACCCCCAGCACCTCCAGCACCTCCACTTCCTGTATTAACACCGCCACCGCCGCCACCCGCATAGGTAACAGACGCGCCAGAAATTGAAGATGCTGCTCCTGCACCACCAACGCCACCGTTGCCCGGAGAAGTATTTCTAACAGCGTTACCACCAACAGCACCTGCGCCGCCGCCGCCCGCAGCAACCGAATAAGTAGCTAAATCAGAACCAGCGTTTGCGCCACCGTTATTACCTTGGCTTGGAGATGTTGATGGGGTATTGCCCGAGCCAGCTGTTCCACTAACATTAGCTACACTTGCACTACTAGAAGCGCCGCCACCTGAACCGCCATTTTTCCCGTCTCTTACGCTACCCTGTGATCCGCCCCCACCACCTCCGGTGGATGTAATTGTCGAAAAAACGGAGTCACTTCCATTATTGCCGTCAAGCCCAGCAACTGCCGAACCACCAGCGCCAACGGTTACAGTTAGTGCGGTTCCCGATGTAATTGCAAGTGTGCCCGTTCTAAAACCGCCCGCGCCACCACCACCTGCTGACAACGCCCCACCAGCACCACCACCAGCAACAACAAGATAGTCCACTGCCCCCGCAGCAAAGACGTTCGCCGCAGCCGGGTTATACGACGCGCTGATGAAACCGCCGGGATAACGAATTCCCATGCTGTACCTATTAGGTCAATACTTCAAACGACACGGTGAACGTCAGGGCACTTGCCGTACCGCTAAACGCAGCTACCGATTGGTTCTCCGTGATGTACAGCGGGGTCGTTTTATCTACGATGATGAGCGAAGCGTTAGGTGGGACGCTGATTTGATAAGCCGGATAGGCAATAACTGTCGCTGAACCGAACGTCGCGTTGTTCCCCACACCTATCGTTGCTGTTGCCGCCGATGAAGTCGTATTCGCCACCACGATGGTGTTGATCTTATTCACCGAGTTTGCAGCAGGGGTCAGACCCGTTAAGGTAGTTGTACCGTTAAACGTCCACGATGTCGTCGCAGTCGCAGCCGACGAAGGAATAACATACCCCGTATTGCCTAAAATACTGGAGATGTTCGAGAGATTGGGGTTTGGCATGATTGCTCCTTAAAAACCAAAGACCATCGATAGAATAATGCCGCGCCCTTCGGGGACTGCCATCGATGCTGGATACGTCACAAACACATCTTTGGTTCCGGCAGAAAAGTTAACCAGTGAACCCGCATTACTAGATGCCAGCACTGTATCTCTTGATAGCTGATTACCCGAGGTACTGTACGTACCGATACCCACTTCCCATTCCGAACCTGACTGCTGAGCGATGGTGTAGTAGCAGGTGTTGGCGTTACCGATAGCCGCGCTAAATGTTTGAAATCCTGTAACGGCACCAGCCAAGCTAACCGCCCCGGTGCTCGTCGTTGTTGTGGTCTCTCTGACCCGGTCTGCTTGAATGAGTGGCATATATCACCTATACCGTATCGATTAGTTCCCACTGCGCGTTTTCAGCGGTGTTGATTGGAGTCCACGACGCATTATAAAAACTACTTACCGCACCAGTAGCCCCAACACCCGTCAATGCGACTGTATTTGTAGAACCTGTTGTTACCGATCCAACGAAGCCATTAGCAACAACATTCGTCAGCGGTTGTGAAACTGTAAACGTATCAGCCTCACCCTGCGCACTTACACCCGTCAACGGCAACGAGATGTCTGGCCCCGGACTTGTAATCTCACCCGATGCAGAAACACCTGTCAGTGCTTGGAATACGCCCGGCACCGGAGAAACAGTACCGACAAACCCTTGCGCTTGTACGTGGTTGAGGAACGCAGAAAGTGCTGTAGACGGCGAACCATCTTCGGCAATAGCGTCTACGCCGGTTAGCGCAACCTCGGATACCGAGGAGGTCGTGAAAGTACCAACCTGTCCCGCCGCAGATACACCGGTTAGACTTGCGCTGACACCAAAGACAAAGTTACCTACTTCGCCCTGTGCTGTATCGCCCGTCAGGGCAACCGCAATATCAAATCCAACATTACCGGTATTACCACTTGCACTTACCCCAGTGATCGGAATGATTATCTCTGGGACGCCGGTAACATTACCAACTTCACCGTTCGCACTAACGCCCATCAGCGCTATAGACAAGCCGGACGCGCCAACTACATCACCCGTCAGCCCAGCAGCAAACACACCGGACAAGGCTTTAATCTCACCGGGTACCGCCGTGACATTCCCAACTTCACCAGACGCCGTAACGCTCGTCAGTGTCGCTGTGCTTTCTGCCAGTACGGTAACAGTGCCAACTACGCCAGACGCTTGGTTGCCCGTAAGCTCTTGAATAGCGTCGTAGAACGGTATTACTGTACCAACCTGACCTGCTGCGGAAACCCCTGTCAGTGCAACCGTCGTATTAGGGACAGTAGCTTGCCCCGTAGAACTATACGGTGCACCAGAGTAGGGGTAATTTCCGTACATGTTAGGTCGTGACTAGGCGCAGCAAAGCTGTAGACGTAGTGTTCGAAGGCATCGTCAGCGTGAAAGTGCCGGATGTCACCGTTTGTGCCGTGAATGTATGCACACTCACCGACTTGTTGCTCTGCGAGCTGTTATAGATCAACACGCAGTCAAACGATGCAAACGTCACCGGGCTACCCGACGAGCCATACACAATCGATGCTGATGGTGTCCAGTAACCTGTACCCGCCGTTGCCGATGTGTTGGTCGAAGTCGGTGGGTTAGCATTCGTTACGTTAACGCCGCCAGCAGTGTAGTTCGTGCTGGTCACTTCGCCTGTGGACGTGTAAGCCGTTGTCGAAGCGTTGATGGTGGCAGACGCCAAATACAGCGCAGCCTTGAAAGTATCCGCTGCCGAAGAACCGCGAGTCGGTGCAGTACCAAAGTTGTGAGTTGCAGTCATCAGTTCGCCAAGGAACGATGTGCACATAGATTGGGTGTTAGCCATTTTAAAGCTCCTTAAAAAGATGCAGCGACTGGTAGGCCGCTCACGGTGTACTTCTTCAATACCATATCAACTGAGCGATGTACTAGCTCGTCTTCCAACCAATACTCTATCCAGTTGATCGTTTCATTTTCGTTGTCGATGGTGCCTGTCTTCTTCTCCAGAAGCGCATCATCCATCTCGCCTTTTGTTGTCATTACCAGCATTTGTCCTCCTACGGGAAACGAATCAAAGCAGTTGTTGCAGTATTGGCAGGCATCGTAACGGTGTTGTTTGTCACTGTAAACGTCTTGTCAGAACCAAAGTCCAGCACGGCTACCGACTTATTCGCCCGAGTCACGTTATAGATCAGCGCACCACGAGCCACAAAGTTTGCACCGGGCCACGACACATCATCAAAATCTACATATACCGTACCCGCATTAGGGCCCGTCGTCTGCGTATTAATAGTCACGCCTGTCATAGTTACACCACCGGCTGTATAGCCTGTACCTACAACTTCATTGTCCGTGGTGTACACCGTAGTTAACTGCCCAATATCTGAGAACGCTGTATACAACGCCATACGAAGTGTGTCCGTAGCAAGATTCTGCCCCATCTGGAGCATCTCTTGTTTAAAGCTATTTGTCAGTCCTTGCTGGATCACGGATTCACCTTAACTTTGACCTGCCCGTCGCGGTACGCATCGCCACGCTCCATACCAGCGCCCAGACGAATCAGTTGTTGTAGCGCGTCTTGGTACTTCTTCTCGTAGTAGGTCATCATGTCCTGCTCGCCCTTCATGAAGATGTAGGCTTCCACCAACGAGCCATAGAGCAGTACCGGTGAGTAGTTATCACCAAGCCATGACGAACCTGCTATCACGATTGATGTTGGGTAGTAGTAATAGTGAAGCTCAACGGTGTACGAATCATCTGGCGTAGGGGCCAAGATAAAACTCAACTCGTTGGTAGCCATCTGATTTGTAACTTCTGGGCCAAAGAGTGCGTAGTACTTAGGTACGCCTGTATCGTTGGGGTTAGGGTATGCCGCACGTAGGAAGTTAACGTCCTTGTTCAGCAAATACTCGTAATTACCAGCATCAATCACCGCCATGGATAGCACCGCCAGAAAGTCTGACGGGCAGGTTAAGTACTTATTGCCAATCTGCATAGTGCCTGTGACGTTCTTCCGCAACGCTGGAAGCAACACAGTGTTGTAGACGCGATCCTCCGTCTGTTCAACAAACGTAGGGATTTTCGCTACGAAATCAGTTTCGTAGTTCTGCGTGTACGACTTAATTGCGTCAACAAGTTCTGCGTATGTCACAGTTCACCTCAACCCATTGGGCCACGGGCCATCACGCCTTTAGTAGCTGCGCCAGTACCACGGATTTTGATACCAGTGGTCTTGGTCTCTTTGTAGTTGCCCTTGGTAATTACGCCACCACCAATATTCATCTCGTTCATGCAGTCTTTGCCAGAATAAGACTTCAACACCGACGGGGGTGCGGACTTGATCTTTTCCATTATCGACCTCTTCCAGAAGAACGCTGGTTCATAGCACGAGCCATATTACGGCCCATCTTCTTCATAGCTTCGCCGGTTACGCCGCCTTTAGCCATACCCTTGTGCATCCGCTTCTCGTGCGCCTTGACTTCCGCCTTGGCTACCTTTTTCATGCTGTCCATAGTTACTCCTACGTGATTGTTACATTAGCTACTACACTAACAGGAGCCAAAGCATTTGGCGTTAGCCCCGCATCATTACTTCTTGACCCACCAACCGGTGCCCAGCCCCACTGAAATATCCGGCTACCACCTGACGGATCGCCAAAATCTGTATTCAACGTCAACTGCAATCCGGTATAGCCCGACTGCAAATAGCTGTTATCCCGACGTGGCTCCCGTACTGCTTGCGGGTCTTGCACCGGATACATACCTAACTGCAACTGCGGCTGATCCGGTTCCCAACACGTAGGACACACCTTAATCGTAACCTGCTTGGTCTTGATCGTCAGCTTCTTTAGTTCCTTCAGCTTGTAACGAAACCCGCAGCGGTCACATTCCGCAATCGAGTTTTTGCCACTGGAAAATCTATTTCCCATTAGAAAAACATCTCCCGTGGTACCAGACGATCAGCCGCCTTCTCACGATCTTCACCCGCCGCCAAGTCCCAAGCCTCGTCGTACTGTGACTTTAGAACATTCAGGCGGTCTAGGGACACGCCTTCTTTCTTTGTTGCCAACATGTACGCAAGCCCCGCCACCAAGCAGTTCTGGAAACGAAACGGAATATCAATCACGTTAGTACCGGTACCAGCATCGTAGATCCGCTTTAGTCGCCAATAATAAAACACATAGTATGGGTTCTGGGTCGTACCCTGATCCGGCGCGGGCCACACATTAATCTGCGGATACTTGGGTGTAGCTACATTAGACCCTACCTGCTGCCCCGACTGGCGATTAATCCACACCTGAATCGGACGCCCTTGCGCTAACTTGTTTGGGATAGTCGAGTAGGTCGAGACGCTAATCCGTGTGATATTTAAATCTGTCTGGTTAGGGCCCTGTCCGGAATCAGTGCGAATAACATGTTCAATAAGATCAACGGTATCCAAAGGTAGATCATAAGTCGTCACTCCTTGCGCCAAGTTGATCGAACCCTGCTCAATCGTCCACAGGTTAATACCTCGGTTAGCCCACTCACCAAGCAGAAAGTTAAGGCTGCGCCGTGCCGTACGGAAGTCATAACCCGTACGGAGTTCCAAGCCGCAACGCTCGAACGCCTCTTCGAATATCTCGTTGAGGTCAGGATTGAACGCTGTCGTGTTGGTTGTAAAAGCCATTATCTAAACCTCGCGGTCTTCTGGGCTATGCGTTTTGGTTGCGCGACGAATTGTTTGCCAGTCTTCTTTCCTGCCCGCTTTGCCTTCGTAGTGGCGGCATACTCGGCTGGGCTTAGCGCCTTGATCGCCTTTTCCGGGAGGTACCTCTCTCCGGTTTTCGACGATGGCTTTCCTGACTTTGTTCGCCATTTCTGGTCTCCCCAGTCTTTCAAGCTTTTCTGCGGCGCTTTCAATCCTTGTAACCCCCACCTGCTGCCTTGTACTTCTTCGCCACAAGTTGTGCTTTGCGGGCTGACCACTGACCTGCGCCTGTGCCATGAGTAGCTGCGGACTTTACCTGCGACACAATCTTCTTGCGAAGACCGGGCTTGGTGTAGTTACCAGCAGCGTTAACCTCCCCACCTTCTTTGTACTGAGTAAAGTCGGTGTCATCCCGACGGGCTTTCTTCTTACCCTTGGGCATCTTGGAAGGGTTAATGTCACCCATACCACGCGAGGCCATCATTTTTTGGTCGCCTTCTTAACTGCGCCGCCTTTTTTCATCATGCCACGAGCCGCGCCTGCTGCACCTAGCCCCGATATAGCACGACCAAGCCCTGTTTTTGATGCCTGCATTGGCTTTGGGCCAGCCTTTCCCGGCATTGGGGGGTTCATTGGTAGCTTACGCAGTGCAGCGGCGGCATTTCCTACTCCAGATTTGGCAGGGAAAGCGGGAGGCGGAGCTTTTGGTGGTGGACTTGCGTACGGTTTGCTTTGCACTTGTTTTGGCGCTGTTTTAGGAGCAAGTCGTGATATTAAATTCATCGGGCCTGTTTTACCCGCCTTCGCCACAGCCCTAGCCGCACCGCCGAACATCATCCGCTTCACTTTTGCCATCTCACACCATCCTTCCACGAGTTTTGCCACGTTGAGCGATACCATCACCGCGCTTAGATGCACTAACTACCTTGCCGCCCTTTTTGAACGTAGCACCAGTAGGCGCAGCGGGTTGCGCGGTTGCTTGGGGTTGCATATTGAACGTCTGGTTTACCCCGTTAGCGCCTTGTGTATCAGTAGGAGCCGTAGCCTGTACGTTCGTGCCAAACGGATACGTTGGCTGCTGGGTAACGCCTCCGTCGTTATACCGTTTAGTCTTAGTCATATCAGCACTTTCCACCGTAAGCCATCTTCACTTGCTTAGCCTTAGTCTTGCCTTTGGAGGCAACACCGTCAGCCGACTTGTGACCAGCAGCCAGACCGCCGGAGGCCATCTTCTTAGGCTTCATACCAGCCTCTGCCATCTCATGCTTGATCATGGACTTAGGAGCGCCCTTTTTCTTCATGAAGCCGATTTCTTTCTTCATCATCGCCTTTGACTCTTTCATTTCGCCTCCTTTGGCTTTAGTGAACTCTTGGCCCACGGTTACGGGTACGCCTACCTTCTTTGCAAACTTCGGGTTATTAGCCACTGCTTGCATGAACCTTTCCTGCTTGGCAGATTTGGCTGGCATTAGCAAATTCTCCCGCGAGTCTTGCCGCGCTGAGCAATACCGTCTGCCCGCTTGGATGCAGAACCAACAGAACCACCCTTTTTGAACGAGCTACCGCCTTCGCCTTCCCAAGCTGCTTCTTCTGGGGAGATATTACGTATCGGGTTTTTAAACCGAATAGGTTTATTTTTCTCAAGCTCACGTTCTTTACGCGCCGACTCTGCACGTTTCATACCGCTCAAAGCCGCAGCTGCGCCAAGACCAACACCCGCGCCAGCAAGAGCCGCTGCCCCGCCACGATTGGTTGGCTTTCGAGTCTCTTCTTTAGCCTCGGACTTGCCGACTTTCTCGTAACCTTCACCAACTTTTTCATCAGCACGGGTCTTTTTAGGGATACCCTCATCCATGCTGGCTTTTTCTTTTTCTTTCAGCTTGGTGTTGTACTTCTCACCATTCCACTCAAAGGTTTTCTTACCTTCAGCGCGAGCTTCAGCAAAAGCCTCTTTAAAAGTAGAGCCCTTGTCGTCGTAATGAAGTTTCTCTTTCATCAGTAAATTCTCCCACGAGTTTTGCCACGCTGAGCTATGCCGTCAGCACGGGCTGAAGCAGACTTAACTGAGCCACCATGCGCGTACTTCTTTGCGCCTTCACCAATCTTTTCAGTCTTACCTTTGCCGGGGAGCGGCTTTGCGCTCTCGCCCATCTTCTCGGTCTTACCTTTGCCGGGAAGGGGTTCAGCAGGCTTGCCCATCATGCCTAAACCAAATTTAAGCATTGCCTCGCCTTTTTCGTCCCGCTTGCTGCGTTCATAAGCTTCAGATTCTTCCTTAAGCTTCATGTCTTTCCGCAGGTTTTCATACTCCAACCGTAGGTTGCGTTCAGCCGATTTCTGGTCGGTGCCTTCATTCGTAGCCATTAGCAAATCCTTCCCTTGGTCTTACCGCGCTGGGCGATGCCATCAGCCCGCTTGGATGCCGACGAGACTGAACCGCCGGATGCGTACTTCTTGACCTTACCGCCTTTTTTCATGCCCTCGGCTTCACGCTTACGACGCTCTTCAACTTGTCTTGCAGCTTCAGCCATACGTTCCGCAGGGGTACGTACGACACTCTTACCTGCGCTCTCAACAGTGCCTTTAATACGGTCACCGAGAGTCTGGGTGCCTTTTGCGCCAGAACTAATACCTAAAGCTTTACCCACGTCTTGTGTGCCTTTTGTACCGGACGGTGCAGGCTTTGATTTACTCAAACCTTCCAGACGACGTCTATTTAAAGCGTCGTTATCAACAGGAAAAGTTTGCGAAGCGGGTTTTACTTTGACATCTTTAGCCGCAGGTTTTGGTTTCGGCTTCGGAGTAGGATAATTGTCGCTGTACATCGTCGCTCTATCTGCGTCGGTTGTACCTTCTGGGATGAGTTCAGGACGACCTTTAGATGTGGCAAGCGCACGTTTCTCTTCCGCACTGCGCTCTTTTTCTCTCGGCTCTGTTATAGATACTTCTGGCTCTTTTTTAGCGGGGCGCTTATCGTCTTTGTCTTCGCCCTCGCCCTTTAACTTCTTGTAAAGAGCGTAGCCCATGAGCCCTGCACCTAGACCGGTCAGGATGTCACCACCACGACCGAACTTCTTAACCTTTTTCATAACACCCTCCGATGGGACTCAATCAGCTGGTCAATCTTGTTCTCCAGACGGTTAAATCTTTGATCAATGTGATCAGTTACCCGCTCTACTTCGGCTTTGGTCGCAGTATCTCGTGCAATTTCCTCACGAGTCTTATTCAACAGAATCGTGATACGAGCAAGCTCAGAGAATTTCTCATGGGCAACATACGCAAATAGACCCACAAACAGCGACAACGCGCCGTTCCAAACAATTGCTAAGTCCATAGTCAGCACTTCCAAGCCCTTAAACTTTTGTTGATACGACTGTTCGGGTCACTCGCTGTCTTGGACGACGTAAGCTTTTTCTTCATCCCTTCCATACGGGCACAGAATGATTTCTTACGAGCCCCGCCTTCTGGCTGCGGTGCTTTCAGTCCGGGCTTGCCCGGGTTCGCCGCGTTATACGAAGCTCGCCCCTTGGCGTTCAAACCGCCTTTAGGGTTCTTGCCTTCCTTACGCTGCCATGCTGGAGTTTTAGCCATAGAACACCGTCGCAGTTACCGATGAGCCACACCCCACAAAAATACCGTTGGGGCAATAAATACCTTCACCGGGAATCAAGATAGGTAGACCAACGGTATTGAAGGTGTCGATTTCCAGCGCAAGACTGCTGTATGCCGTGACGTTACCGCTTGTGGTCGTTGTTGGCGCATCCGCACAGGTAAACGTATCGTCGCTCGTCTTCGTAATCGTATACACGCCATCTCGCGCAGTACCCGACGTAAAGTCCAAGAACACGCGCTGCCCAGTAACAAAGCCGTGGTTCACTATCGTGACGGTAATTGTGGCACTTGGACTAGTACGAGAATACGTACCAGACGATTGAACAGTTGGGTCGCAGACAGCAACATTCCTCGCAGACACCGTTGCGCTTGTCACCGTAATAGATTTCAACCGCACGGGCGCTTGTGTTACCAGCAACCCAGTGTTTGCGGCTCGGGCGGATTTAACGTCAGTCTGCATCATGGCCTATTCCTATCCGTAAAAAATAGTCATAGTGACGTTAGTGGATGGCAGCAAAATAAACAAACCGCCTGTTGCAAGGATGCCCTCACCCGGAATCAACGTGTAAAAAGACGTACCCGAAGAGCAGTCCAGTTCAACGAGGACTTTGGGGTACATCGTCACGTTGCCGCTGGTGGTCAGACTCGCCGTGGTTATAGTGAACGTATTTGTTGTTACATTCGCTACAACATAGCTGTCGTCTACTGCTGTACCGCTAGTAAAGTTAAGCCCAACTATGTCGCCGTTTGACAACCCATGGTTAGCGATGGTGATTGTGCAGGTCGTTGAACCCGGAATATTGTACGTTCCCGTCAACGCCCCCGCAGTATCCACCACACACGAGTTGAAAGTTGTAGACGTAACGGGGGATATAACCACGCCTTTTAAACGTGTGCGATCAGCATACGCCAGCGATGAAGCTGTTGCATGGAACGACTTTACGTCGTATTGCATAGCCATATCAAACCCCTAATTAGACGTTCTGCTGACCAACCAGCGGATCGGTGACGAAGTAAGTGATGATGCCAGCAACAGGATCGTTGCCGCTTGTGTCACTACGGGAAGTCACGTAAGCCATCTCGGTAGACGCGGTGCCGGTCACAGCCGAACCAATACTGATGGTTGCAGCAGTTGCCACAGACAGGTTGTTAGCAATAGCCGCAGGGGTTGCAGTACCGCTGGTATAGCCAGTCGTGCCAAGGTCAACGGAACCTGTACCAGCCGTGATGACACTTACCGACACAACAACTGCGCCAGCAGGCAGGATTAGATTAGGAGCGCCAGCGACAGAAGATACTTTGACGTTAGCAGTTTCAGATGCGTCAGGGATATAGAACTGAGCAGCCATCAAGCCAGAACCGCAATATGCAGTACGAGTTTGATCACCGCCGCCCGAACGCCAAATACTTTGGGTGGTAGAAAGAGCCATTTGAATTTTCCCTCATGCGGTTAGGTGCGTCAATCTGCATGAAGTCAGGCCGGGTGCCTGTTTGACGCACCGGGTAAAACCCGGAATACCTACTTTATATACTACAAAAAAGGGGGCGTAAAGCCCCCTTTTCTATTACGCGCCCGGAGAGCCGAACATGCCCAGCGGGTCAGACCAGCCGAACGAGTAACGCTCACGAGCCTTGTAACGCACGTTGCCGGTGTCAAAGTCACCGTCCATCGAGTTAGCCAGTGGGCTACGAACAAAGTGCTTCATGCCGTTTGGAACGTCAGTGGTCAGGAACCATGCGTTGTTGTCGGTCAAGAAGTGGTTGATCGTATAGCCTTCTGGGATCGAACCGTTGTTCTTCAGGGCGTTGATGTCGTTGTCGTTAGTGCCGACGCGGAGTTCGGTTTCCAACAGACGAGTAGCAACGAACTGGAGAGCAGGTGGAACAATCAGCTTACGAGGCTTAGCAGCAATCAGCAGACCACGTTCGTCAGTCCACGCAGCGATTTGAATCACGGCGTTTTCCAGCGAAGTTTCGTTCAGGTCAGCAGGGGTAGCAGGCTCGTTAGAGTTGACGCCACCACCAACCAGAGGGTGATCAGTAGCAAACAGTGCCTTGCCGTCGCCGCCCGGATAGGATGCCGAGAAGCCGTTGTTCAGCACGTTAGCTGCTTTGACTTGCTTAGTGTAAGACATAGCACGAGCCAGAGCCTTGGTATAACGAGCCGACAGGCTGTCATACAGGTTATCTTCGATGGCCTCTTCGGTCAGCGAGAAACCCAGAGCAATAGTTTCGTGGTTGTATCGAGCAGTCCAAGCTTCCTGCGCATTGTCATAAGCAATCGCAGAGCCTTCGTTCTTGACTGGAGCAGCCGAGAAGCCAGACAGCTTGGTTTCTTCTTCAAACGAACGCTCGGAAGTCTCAGTTTCGTAGATTTCCTTGTGCTCTTCGCCGTAACGAGCGTACTCCATGCCGAACAGTGCGTTCAAGCCGGGGAGCAGCTCTTTCAGTAGTTGTGCGCGTGAAATAGCCATGATTTAACTCCCTTATACGCTGTCAGGTCCAACCGGGTTCAGGTACGAATGACCGCCAGCCATAGTTACCGACGCGGTCTCAGCCGTGAAGTCGATAGTGATGGTTGGGTGCGGAGCATTCCACTTAACAATAACTTCGCTGTAGTTACCGCTGGAATTGGTAGTCTCTTCTACAAGACCAACAACACGGAACGGTAGAGTCTGCGCAGTATTGCTGCCCGAATCATAAGCACCGATGTTCGAGTTACCCGAAATGGTGGTGTTCGAGGCTGGCTGCGAAATAGCCAAGTTATTGCCCAAAATCGTGCCCGCAATCGGGGTGATGGTGGTCGAAGTTGCACCGCCAGTCACAGCGACCTTGAACAGTTGGTCAGGGTCATCAGCCACATAAGCCAAGATGTCCGAAGCAACTACGCTACCCGGATACGAGTTAGCAAATAGCTTCTGACCAGTCGAGGGGTTAGTGTAGCTAACACCGAGGAACACACCGGTTACGCCGTTGGCGTTAACGGTAGTCGTACCGGTTTCTTTAACAATAGTGCCACCATCCAAACGAACGATATCGCCGTTATAGATAGCAGTACCGTAGTTGCTTGCAATCGGGAGTTCACGAGTCTGGCCCGCGAACACCTGACCACCGATCAGATTGATCGGCTTTAGCCCGTAGGGGGCATTTACAGTCGGGTATGCCATGTTTGACTCCAAAAATGAGATTAACCACCTTTGCCGAACGTAGTCGTAGACTTCTTCTCAGAGAAAAGAGGCATACGAGCATCGTTCTCGCGCATAAAGCTGTTGTCAATTGCAGTCGTCTGGGCTTGGGTCTGGCCTGCGTAGTAATCATTACGCTGCTTTACAAACTCTTCAGGCGTCTTGCACAGTAACAACCCATCGACCTCGATATTCTCTTTAAAGCGACTATCTGGATCGACTAGCAGTCTAAATTTGGGTTGCTCCTCAATCCTGACTGGCTCCCAACCTTCTCGCAGCTTAGCGGAGATGTTCTTAGGGTCAGCCTTATTAAGTGTAGCAACACGTATCCACCTGTACGCAAATCCAGCCTGTTTATCAGGCTCCGGTAGCAATTCCGCAGGAGCCCACTGCTTAGGACGCTCCTGTTGGGTACGGGCTTCTAATTCTCTAGTAAGACGATTCTCGCTCATGGTCAGTTTCCTTGTAATTTAAGGACTTCGCGGGCGTATTGCTCCGGAGTCAGTTTGAACTTCTTAGCCAACGCTGCTTGTGTAGACGTTAACTTCACCTGCTTCGGAGCCGTGCTCCGCTTAGCTGACGCTACGACGGTACTCGGCTTACTTCTCTGCTGAGGCTTTTGTGGCTCAGGTGCTTCAGGAAAGGCTTCTGGGAACCGCCTGCGCATCGTCTCGTCGATACGCTTGTAGTAGTCGTCAGTACCAAGGTATTCCGCCCCGTACTCACGGTACAACTTTTTATGCAGTCCCATCGCTGCGTCCGTCATCTCCTCGTCCTTATTGAACCAGTTTGAGTTCCGGCGCTGCCAATCAGCGAATTTTGGGTCAACAGGCCTTTGTTCCTGCCGAATTTGCGGGAGTTGTACCTCAGTTTCTTCGTCTTGTAAAGTGGGTTTAAAGTTTCTTGTGCGATCCAACTTCAAAGACGCGTCCACTAAGGCCTGCTGTGCCTCAACTAACTTATCAGCGTCGCCCGAGTCATACGCCTCGCGGTAGTTCCGCTTAGCTACCTCAACGTCGGTCTCCGCCGCAGCTTTAACTGTGGCTAGATATTCTTGCTCCCCAGAGGACAACGTAGCCTTTAAGCGTTTGTTCTCCTCTAAGATACTTTGAGCTATCCGCAAGGCCTCTTCCTGCTCTTTTAAGGCCTTCTCCTTCTCCCGGCGCTCATCGTGCCAAGCCTTCTTATACTGTTTGAACCGGCTGACTACCTCGTCGGGGTAGTCCCCGCCGTCCTCCGGTTTTTCCAAAGCATTAACAATATCGGCAGGAAGTGGCTCCTTACCACGGTCTTCTTCAGGAGTGTCGTCCTCAATCTCGACGACAAATTCCTCTTCTTCGTTCTCCGCAACCGGGGTCTCGTTCTCAACCTCATCGGGGAACTTATATTCAGCTTGTTCCATGGGCATGGTTATCTCCTTATGCTCGTGAAATACCGCGTGGGTCTTCGACTATGGCCTCAACTGAGTCATCATTAATGATGCGGAACTCCCGCCCATGAATCTTCAGTCTGGTGCCACTGTTGGGACGTGCCAAGATAAAGTCGCCCTCTTTACACCAAGGGCCGTTCGGAAATCTCTTGTCGTCTTTATAACAGTCTGGCCCGAGTTTCACGACAAAGAAGACCGTGCTAAGGACTTCCTCGTAATGTACGGTTTGACCTGCCTTTAACAGGCCGCTGTCGTACTTCTCTTCTATTTCAGGAATGGCAACTAATATCCGGTAACCTGACGGCTCCGGTAGTTGCTTCGCTTTCTCTTCTGCGGTCTGTGGCAGTGTTGACACTTCACCGCTTTCTGTAGCGATGGCTAGTTCAGTCATCTGAATACTCCATGTGTTTTGCGAGGTCTACTATGTATGCTTCTACTGCGGTGAGACCTCGAATTTCACCGCAGATAAACCGGTATTCCTCAAAGCTCTTGGCTGAACTGTTGCCCAGCCCGTCGGATAGTTGTGCTCGACGGGCTCTTATCTCTTTAAGGATTGCCTCAAATGCGTTCATTTACTCTTCCCTTTCTGTGGGGGTGGTGGACGATTCTGTTGCTGTTGACGCTGTTTACTTAGATCAACAGTCGCTCTAAAGCCTTCAGACTCTTGTTGTCTGTCCATTCTCATGCGATCAGTCTCAACCTTGACGGCGATGTTTGCCCCAGCAATCTCCTTCTGCGCATCAATCCGAGCCAGTTCAATCTGCAACTGCTTATCGCGAGCTGCTGCGTCAGCCTGATCTTTGGCAATCTTGCGCTGAACTTCTGCCTGTTTGATCTGCAACTCTTGCATTTGCATCTGAATGATCGGGTCTTGCATCTGCTGTTGAGCCTGCTGTTGTTGGGCTTCCTGCATATGCTGTTGTACAAGCTGCTGTGACGCTTGTGCTGCCATCTGAGAAATCTGAACCTCCATCTCTTTCGGAATGGAAATGTCCTCGTCCTCCTCGTAGTTCGGCAACTGGATACCCATCGCTGCTTCCATCTGCTTGCGATACTCGTAACCCACGTGCTCATTAATGTGGGCCATCATCGCTGCTTGCATCATCTGCGCTTGTGGGTTCTGTCCGATAATCTCCTGCACTTTCGGGTCTTGCATAGCCCCCATGTGAACAGAGATATGCGCCTGATGATCCTGATACAAAAACGCTTTGACAGGTTTACCCATCAGAATGTTCTGGTTCTCAGTAATCGGATCACGCGGACGCGTGTCGTCTTCTGTCGGCACTAACTTGTTAGCGTTCTTAATGCCCAACACATCAAGCATCTGACGGTGCAGAAGTGGCATGTCATATAGTTGTGGTGCGGTTTGTGCCAGCTGTAGTACCGCTTGATACTGCACAACCTTCTGACTCATCGTCGCAGCATTTGGATCACTGACCGGAATCACATCTACTTGGTCGTAATCACTCTGCTTGGCTTTACGAGTACCATCAACCGGCTCGTAGTCGTAGTCAGGTGGCGTGAAGTCTCTGATGATTTCTTTAAGAAGTCTGAACTCCTCGTGCATCGAGTAGTGAATCCGTGCCTGCACAGCAGACATGATCTTCAGCGTTCTTTCGAGAATCGCCAGCGTAGTACCAACAGGTGCTTGTGCCGACATGTCAGACACTTGCAGTTCTGCCGCGTTAGCAAACCTGCGACCTTCTTCGATGATCTTATCCATCAAGCCAGCTAAGACTTGACTTGGTTCCTTATAAGGAAGAGGTAGTATGTTGTCGCGTATCGCACCACTCGGTACATCCACATCTCTAAACTCGCCCGGAGAGATCGGTGTGTCATCGCCCTTAATACGCATACCACGGGCTTTCAAACCGCCCGGCAAGTTAGACAACGTACCTGCATCGACCAGCTGACGCATAATCGATGTACCGCTCTTCGCATACGCGCCGATCAAGTGAATGAAGCCGAAGCAATAGAAACCAAAGCCGGGGATGTAGCCATAGTGCACGAAGTGACTACGCTTGTGTTTTAGCTTGTCATTCGGCTTGTAATTGCGACGAATTGCCAGAACTTTCTGCGTGGCTTTATCAATAGTGACGATGTATGGCAACTTAATACCGGTTTCTTCACCATCGTCATCGGTGTCCTCATATCCGGGTAGATCGAGGTAAACCTGCATTTCAAGGAGCTTGTAGCGGCTGTCAGTAACAGCGCGAAAGCCCATCTTTTCTGCAATCTTCTTTTCTACTTCTTCAATCGTATCGACTGGCTCACCCAGATCAACGTCTCTGTAGAAGCCATCAACTTGCAGTCGTCTAATCTCGTTCTCAGTCTTACGCATCACGTGTGTGACACGTTCTGCTGTCTTCAAACTTGACGTGCCATACGGCACAACAACGTCTTCAGCGGGGACATAAATAGATACTTGCCGACCCAACGCTGGATCGAAGTACACCTTCTTAAACGCATTACCTGACAGCCCCAAGCCCCACAACATGCGCTCATGTTCAGGCCGGTATTCAGGCATCTCTTCTGTTAAGCGGTAGTTCATGTCGTCTCTGACACGCTCAGCCGCTTCTTTCTTTTCAGGAGTCTCCTTACCGATAATTTTCGTCTTAACCGGCCCAGCAGCCGGGAAAGTTTCCATGATCGTCTCCGATTGGAATTTGACGAGTGCTTCTGAGAGAAGAGGGTGTGTAACTCCACATGCGCCTGCCCACGGTTCTGTTCGCTCTTCAAGTTTCATCCCCAAGAGATCAAGACCATCAACATACGTCTGAATCCAATCTTTGCGACTTGCTACGTCATCTTCAAAGTCGGAAACCAAATCACTAGCAATCGTCGCTAACAACGACTCCGGCATGTCTTCTGCCAAGTTCTCTTCAAAGTCGTCGTCATCCATCTCTTGCGGGTCAATCTCAAGCTCAAGATCGCCCATGCCGATAGTTACCGACTCTGGGTCTTCGATCTCAATCTCCAAGTCAGGCTCCATCATTGCCTGATCCAAGCCCATCTGTCCAACGCCAGATGGAGCCGCATATAATCCTTTATCGATGCTCATTAGTAATATCCTTTATTTCTTTTCGACTTAAACAGCTGAATTTCTTCAGGTTCGTCGTTATGCAGTCGTATAAACCCACCTTGCCGGAAGCGGAGCAGAGCCAGCGTAGTCGAGTCCACCAAGTCGTCATTAATGCCAGACGGAAAGTCATTACACTCTTCTATGACCTCCATTGCCCAGCGTCGGTGCGGTGCCCACACCACACCACTGTGAAACAGTGAAGAAACAGCATTGACACGGGATACCTTGTCTTGTCCCTTGCCCGGTGTGAACTCTTGTACTGGCACACCCATACGCCTCATCTCCTGATACAACACGGAACCAGAAGACTTTTTCTCCACGATGAATGAGTCAGGTTCCCATTCACGGTACTCATCCAACACCAACTGCTTTAAGTCTGGATACTCAAGACGCTTCTTAATAGAGTTAAGCAGTATGATGTTGTAGTTGTTTACTTCCTCGTTGTAGAACACACCCCACGTTGTTAGGGCGTTGAAGTCAGATCGATTGTTGGCTTCTTGTGCCGCATCGAGTGACATAATCGTAAATTCACACTGTGGCGGGTCGTCTTTGTCCCACATATTCCACCACTCGCGTTTAATCAGCGCACCTTCTTCCGAAGTCGGCTGTTGCATGTACTGTGCATTCCAGTAGCGGATGTCTAGCGACGCCTTTTTCGCCAGCAACTCCTCAACCGACCAAAACTCGGGCCAGAGAGCTTGATCGTTCTCGTCGATTGCCGGAAACTCCACCACTTCCCAGCGATCCACATCCTCGCTGCGCTCCATCTGCGTAATAATCTGCCCAGTGAGGTCAAGTTTGCTCCATCGGGTCATTACTACAATAATCGCCCCACCCGGCATAAGTCGCTGGATTGGCCCTGACTGAAACCATTCCCATGCTGGTAGAAACACCTCGGGTCGTCCCAGTTTTGCCTCTTGTTCAGAATGGGGGTCGTCAATAATAAATAGGTCAGCACCACGACCAGCAAGAGCACCCCCAACACCGATAGCAAAATACTCCCCATTGAAGTTAGTACCCCACCTCGACGCACTCTTTGAGTCCGCCTGTAGTTCAATCTGCGGAAAAACGTCACGATATGCCTCCGATCCGACCAGATTTCGCACACGACGACCGAATTGCACCGCTAAATCAGCCGTGTGCGAGGCCATAATGACCTTCTTTTGTGGATATTTGCCCAAAAACCACGCGGGAGCGAGGTAGGAGATGAGTTCTGACTTGCCGTGACGGGGGGCGATGTTCACAATCACCCGTTTTTTCTTGCCAGCGGCGATTTCTTCAAAGATTTTTGCCAGTCTATAGTGGTGTGGGCCCACTTTATAGCCCGGATAGACGTGTTTTACGAAGTCTAGGAAGCTTTCCTTGCTGATTTCGCGGGTTACTTCCTCTTTGTACTTCTTTAGAAGCTCCGCCGTGCGTCGTTTCTGCTTCTCCGGCATGGTAGGAAGCCTTGCCCGCAGCTTATTTAGGTCTGCGGGGGACAGTCTAAGTGCATCAAGCGCCAAGTCCCGCCCCCGTCTCGCGTACTTCTACGTCGATAACCTGATCTTCGAGCATGTTCAAGGTCTCAAGTAGTTCTTTTTCGACCTCTTCCAAGCTCTGTATCTTATGAGTGACCTCAGACCGCTTCTTAAATGCGTCAACACCGTCCACCTCACCGAGACTTTTAATCGCAGCGATGCGAGCTTTCGCATCTTTTGCGTTCTCAATCTCGGCAACTAGCTTGTTAACTACATATAGTTTGAGATCAGATAGCTCTTCAACGATCATGCAGTTGCTTTGAGCCACCATCCCAGCTAGGTAGGCCATCACTTCGTTCGGGTACTTTGCAAACTCCGGGCGGTGCGCCGGGTTATGGATCATCTGCTTTGCCACCTCTCGTGCTGTTTCCATATGTTCGGGCGTGGGTTCAATCGGCTGGTTGTTTAGGTCAGCGACTAACTTAATAGTACGCGCCCGCATCTCGATCTCTTCTTGCAGAGTGAGTTCAGGCATAGCCTCAAGAGCTGAGGCTGGCAGAGGAATATCTTCCTCGATATTAGGGACGATCACATTCATTAAGCTTCCTGTGGCCTATGTGATGATCTGCCGAATATAGCAGGTAATGCTAGTTTGTAAATGGTTGTTAAATTAGCAACCGAGTTTTAGGAAATTTTTGTGAAAAATTTTTTGTTTAGGCGATAAAAATGTTAGTGGGGGGGTGATTGAAATGAGGGTTTCAATCAGGGGTTTTGGATTTGGTGGTGTCGTTGGTGTGATACCGAGTGTATAGGGGCCAGATGGAACCATCGCGGCGAATCGGGGGGTGGGGGTACGGTGGGGTCGCGCCAGATTAACTTGACATATACGTGGGCTATGATATTATTAAGCCATGTCGGATAGATACCGACGATCATCAACCAACGAAAGGGCAATACCATGAAACCTATCCATCAGCATGATTGTGAGCAGTGTACGTTTGTTGGCAACCTATTCATAGGTGATAAGTATCGGATCGAAGCTGATCTCTGGAAGTCTTGCCAGACTTACGGCGGCAACTATCGCGGGCTTATCTTGCGGTTCTCAAGCGAGGGATCGGATTACGCTTCGTTCCCTGCTGAACATTTAGACGCTTACCTCTGGAGGGCAGAATGAAAGACGCACACTTCACAGTCGCCGCCGCTGTACTCGGCGCAGTAATGACCACGATAGCACTGCTAGAGCTTGTGCCTGAAGGTAAGTGGTTGTTTCTAGCCATGTTAGTCGGAGGTAGCCAAGTTATAGCAATGGCAATACGCGCCGCATCACGCGACGACGAGTAACACTAACCCCGCTTCGGCGGGGTTTTTTATCGCCTAGAGCGTTTGAAACCAGTTATTAAAGAGCGCGGGCGTCAAATCGGGCGCGGCGGCGCGGGCGTTATTTAGCTTCCTACGCGCGAATAGGTCACTATTTACTTGACATATAAGCGGTATTAGGTAGAATTCAATTACCGGATGAATGATTCATTCCGAATCGTTTCCGGTTTTTTATGAAAGGGTATCCAAATGGCTACCAAGAAAACCTTCGTTTCAACTGATGCACCAAAGCCTGTCGCAGCACACGAGTTTGCTTCTGCGTCTGATGCAGCATACAAGCAAGCACAAGGCGTTGAAACGCAGCGCGATTCGCTCGAATCAGTCGCTAGATATATTCGTATGCAACACCCGAATTATCCGACTGAGAAAAACGAGGAACTCGACGCAGCACTAGCGCATGGTTATCTGTTGAAACTCTCAGAGACAGAGCGCGGCGCGCCTCGCGAATTCGCGCACGTTGACGGCAACTATATCGACGTGACGCAGTTGTCGGGCAAACCGAAACTCGGTACTGAGATTCTGACTATTGCGTATGCGGTAGGCCTGAGCAACTATGATTATCGTAAGTTAGATAATCTAGACAAGAAAAAGATTGTCGCAGAGATTCGCGACATGGCATCAACGTATGTCTCGCAATGCAAGAAGGCCTTGCACAAGAAGTTAGAGGAAATCGACAACCCAGAAGCGAAGCAAAAGAAACGCAGCGACAATAAGACTATCCGCCAGCACTATGAGGGTATCTTTGAAGCGGGTGATAAGAAAATCAAGATCGCGCAGAAACTCGGCGATCCTGATGCCGATCCGGTACGTCACAAAGCAGCAGTCGCAGCATTCTGGAAAGTAATGAATAAGCAATAATCGATTAGTGTTTAGAGCCCGACCGAGAGGTCGGGCTTTTTTTTGCCCCGCCAGCTTGAAACCAGTTATTTAAGAGCGCGCGCGTGTGGCTGGCGCATCATTTAAGCAATTTGCCAGCGACGCGACTGCCGACGCTTGGTTCCTTAATTAGTGTCCTAGACGATGTAGGGCGCTAAATAGGCTGCATCATTTAAGCAAACGGTAAATGACGGAATCGCCGAATCAACTACATGTAGTCCAAAACAGGTCTATCATTTACCGTTTGCTTAAATGATGGAAATGGGCTGATTTCTTGTTCCGGTAAAAAGTTGTCTGTTCCGTAACGGAACAGCGTAAGTGCTTGATTACGCAGGGAAATTTCGCTTGTTCCGGTGTTCTGGTCATTTTAGGTAGGATGCCCCGAGAATACGTTTTTTGCAGCGCGAACGAGCCCCTCGGCAAGTGCAGGGAAAAATCACTCTCAACCAGCCATATACCTATTTTCTCTCAGAACAGAACAAACTATTTAAACTATATATAGTTATTATTCTCCTCCTCCTCTAGGTTTTATGCGGCTTTTCAGCCATTTCTTTCTGTTCCGACAACACTCAAAAACCAGAACAAAACACCCTTTTCACACTACATCTAGTTGATTTCCACTCTTTTTTGTTCCGGTTTTCCATCCAACCCCAGAACATCTTTCGTATCTAAACCCCTTGTAGTATATGTCAAGTTATGTTATAATTATAGTGTAGTAGATCACCTGTATAGCGCAGCGACAAAACCAGCCGCTGCTATTTAACCTCCTAGCATTGCTAGGACACTATTTAACGAGAGGGGTTCACCATGTTTGATTTAGTCGATGAAATGGAATGGGAAGACGTTGCACGTGAGCGTGGCCTAATAGTTTCTCTGGAGGAGGCTGGCTTCGAGGAGTGTGATGAGACGTTGCATGGGCAGTACTACAGCAACGAGGGCAGTATCTACAGCTACACCGACTGGTTCTACGACGGTGACGAGTCAGCGTTCTCCGTCATCTAATTAACATCCTAACAACGAAAGGGAACTAATCATGGGACGTGTAAAACACGAACTGCTCAGCGCATACGAACTTTGGACAGAGGACATGCCTGACCTGACAGGCCAAGCGTTGGCAGATGCCGAAAGAGAATTCTTGGAGAACCACGAGCGGAATCACGCAATAGCAGCGGCACTACGCAACCGAGACAGCATCGACGAGGCAGACAACATGCCGCTGTGGATTCAGCTGGAACTCGATCTGTGGGAGAACATGCAGGGCTACGGCGGGGAGTGTGACCTATGAGCGTAAAACTTCTCAAGGCACACGTTGCCTTTTACACATCGACTGCTGAGGTGGACAGCCATATCCTGAAGTACTACACCGATGAGTGCAAAGAGTCTCAGGCAGCACGAGCCAGAGGCGAGTTTGCTGTTCTCAAGGGGTGGTGGGAAAAGCAGGGGTTCAACACGTCATACGGCGGGTGGTGTGACGTGATGGAGCCGCGTGGGATTATCGTGGGTGGAACATTTCATACATCACACGACTACGAGCAGTTAGCAGCGTTGATCCATGACTACAAGGAGACGTTCTTGCCCGACTACGACGATGACAATATCTGGTGGGGCGAGGGCGACGAGCCGACCGAGGGTTATGCGCTAGAACATGTCTGGGTGAAGTTCAACGTGTTCAGGACTATCGATGACAGCAATGTGGTACGTCTGGGCGCATATCGGCGGTACTTGGACTTGAACATCGACGTGGCTGTATCGAACAACTTCTATGCGAAGGGAGGGGAAGATGGGCTACCGTTCTGACGTGACGTGCATCATGTACACCAACGACCCGAAGGAGAAGGGCGCGGGGGCAATCATGTCTGCATGGCTAAAGCATCACATACAC
>Ga0068877_10000924_pt1 | contig 25028 bp, 21 predicted proteins | sample NOAtaG_FD_66437 | JGI IMG/M metagenome (GOLD analysis project Ga0068877, IMG submission 66437) | Freshwater lake microbial communities from Lake Erie, under a cyanobacterial bloom - NOAA_Erie_Diel6S_1000h metaG | ecosystem: Environmental > Aquatic > Freshwater > Lake | place: USA: Ohio, Lake... | reverse complement strand
TTGCCGAAGAGTCAGTATTGAAAGATTTGAAGCGCGACAGATGACGGCTGCAACCCACAAAGCAGCCTGACTGAGCCTGCGAAGGAAGTACGCAGCGCCTCGCAGTTCATTGAGCCCACAGCTGCCTGGGCTGCATCAGCACCCGGCCGAGGTACGGGTTGTTCAGCAGCAGCTGGTCGCCTGTGATCAGAGCGGCATGGGGTTCGCATGCCAACAGGTCCCACAGGTGCGAATCGCCGGCGTCCGGCGCAGTCATTGCCGATGATGGGCTTGGCGGATCCCGCCAGACGGCATTGGCCGTGATCGTCGCCAGCAACTCGTCCACCTGCGCCTCGGCCAGGCCGTGGCGCTGCACCAGCCGCGGCCGCAGCAGCACCGCACGGTATTCGGCCAGGAGCGCAGGCGACAGCAAGAACATCAGGCTGCCGTCCAGCATGGCACCCAGCGTGCGGGCGGTAGGGCTGTCGACCTGCGCCGTCAGCACGGCCGCCACCAGCACATTGGTATCCACTACCCACAGCCGACTCATGCTGCGGTGCCGTCGGGCGCACGCTCCTCGCGTGCACGGTGGCGGCGTGTTTCCTCCATCGCAAGCGCAATGGCATCGGCCTCATCCATACCAGCCTGCTGTCGTGCCCTGGCCACCAAATCGCGGGCCGATGTCATGGGCTTGATGCCACGCAGCAGCAAGCCCTCTTCAATGATCTTGCCAATCGAACGCCCCTGCCGCGCCGCGGCCTCCTTCAGGGCCTGGTGCAGGGCGTCGTCCAATGTGATGGTCAGTCGGGTCATCTGTGGAGCTCCGGCGGGTGTCCGATCGTCCGCATCTTATCAACATAACACCAAATCACCAAATCACCAATTCACCACTTAAGACGACTACCACTTCTGGCTCCCCCAATTCGAAACCCGCGTGGTATGCCAGCGCCTTCCACCAGGATGTGGCCGGCAGTGTGCGGGGCGCGGGGCGCGGTCCAGGAATACCCAGTCGGCGGCACGGCCGCGTTCGATGAAGCCGCAGTTCTGCCAGATCGCGCTGGACGCGTCGATGGACGGACTGACGGTGGATTTGCCGAAGAGTCAGTACTGAGCGCTGGGCAGGTTCACTGCACCACCACCGGCACTTCCATCGCCGGCGGGGCGTTGCGAGTGCGGCTGGAGCGGACCACGCCGTCAATCATGACCATGCCCACGCCAGGCAGGTCGCCAAGCTGGATGCTTTCCAGCAGGGTGCGGCCGGCGGTGTGCTGGGCGACATGTCAGACCACACATCCGGCCAACCGTACAAGTGCCTCGGCTGAAAGCCTGAATGACAGGCGATCCTCAACCAGTCGGCCACCAAGTGAGTCGTAGAACCTGATGCCTCGCAGATTTGAGGCCTTGACACTCCAGTCCATCCGACCACAGCCGGAGCGAACGGCGTAATCCGCCGACCGCTGCATCAAGAGCTTGCCGACGCCTGCTCCCCGGCAAGCAGAGCGCACAAAGAGTTCCTTCAGAAGGCACTGCTTGCGGTTATGCGGGTCGGGCTCCACCACGGAATGCATGAGCAGCAATGCTGCGAAGCCCAGTACCTGATGCTGCTCGTCAACGGCCACGAGCAGACAGAGACCAGACTGCTGAAGCAGGTTCTCAAACAAATGGCTCCGAATCGCATCTGGTGAGGCAGTCGGCGGCTGGTTGTAGAAAGCATGAAGTTCAATCAACAGCGCGACGAGAGACTCATGCTCATCCGGCGAGACTGGCTTGACTTCGACGGGCATGGCGAAGGCCTCCCTTTTCTGCACCTGCGAGCCCAACCGATCCTGAGTGTTACCCCGCGGTAGTCAGCAAAGCACCTCTGTGTGCAACTCACGCTCTGCGTTCGACGCCAGCAGGTTGACCAAACCCCGGTCCAGGGTCAGCAATCTCATGCCATTGCGTATCGCGGCCGTGAGCACGTAGGCGTCCGTGACCTGACGATGGCCGACCACGCCGCCAGTGCAACAGGACAGCACATCGGTGAAGTCGAAGTCCAGCGAGACGAAGCGGTGGCCGGGATGCGCCAAGTTGCATTCCAGTGCTTGCGCAAGTTCGGCAATTAACGCGCCTGTGGCCAACGCGGGCTGGCTGAGCACCCGCACGAACCCGGCCTGGGTCAGTGCGCAGGTGGCCCAAGCGGCACGACCGCGACGCCGGAACCAGGACACCATCTCGCGATGCCGCTCATGCCCTTCCCAGCCGAGGGCGATCAGCGCATTGACACAAGGAGACATGGGGTCACGACATGGCCGTCAAGGCAGACGTTCGATCAGGTCCTTGACCTTCGCCGAGCCCACCTTGGGCCTGTCCGGCGGCGCGGTGACCACCCAGAGATCGCCTTTCTTCTTCAGGCCGAGGGGTGGCGCGCTGGCACGGCGGATCAGCTCCGACACCGCCTTGCCCAGGCGCTAGGAGCGCGCCTTGGCGTAGTTCTGTGCCAGCGCCGCGGCATCGTCATCCAGGGTGAAAGTGGTTCGCATGGTCGTCTCCGAAACAAGCCCTACAAGTGCGATGCAGTGCAAGTCTCACTGCATCAAATGCTTGCCACTGCATCACGGGAAAGCCGTTCAGCCTCACTGCACCACCACCGGCACCTCCATCGCCGGCGGGGTATTGCGGCTGCGGCCGCAGCGGACCACGCCGTCGATCATGACCATGCCCACGCCCGGCAGGTCGCCGAGCTGGATGCTCTCCAGCAGGGTGCGGCCGGCGGTGTGCTGGGCGCGGTCCAGGAAGACGAAATCGGCGGCGCGGCCGAGCTCGATGAGGCCGCAGTTCAGGTTGCGCAGGCGCGCGGTGTTGCCGGTGGCAAAGCAGAACACCAGCTCGGCCGGGATGTTGCCCAGGCTGGACAGCAGGGCGATCATGCGCAGCATGCCCAGGGGCTGCACGCCCGAGCCCGCGGGCCCGTCGGTGCCCAGGATCACGCGGTGCGGACACTTCAGCTGCAGCGCCATCTGCGCCGCGGCAATGGCCACTTTCTCGTTGCCGTTGTGCACGATCTCGATGGCGCGAGAGGACTTCTCGCACAGCTCGCACACATGCGCCTCGGGCAGCGAGGTGTGGCCGCCGTTGATGTGGCCGATGACGTCGGCATCGGCCTCCAGCACCACGTCCTTGTCAATCAGGCCGGAGCCGGGGATGGATGGCCCGCCCGTGTGGATGGTGCTCTGGATGCCGTGCTTGCGCGCCCAGGCTGCCATCTCGCGCGCTTCGTAACCCGCCTTCACCGACCCCAGGCCGATCTCGCCCAGCAGCTTCACGCCAGCCGCGGCCAGCTCGGCGAAGTCGCTCTCCACCATGCCTTTTTCGATGACGGGGGCGCCGGCCAGCACCTTCACGCCGGCGGGGCGGAAGTTGTCGAAGGCGCGCTGCGCCGTGATGGCCAGGGCCTTCAGGCCCACGATGTCCTTGGGGCGGCCGGGCAGGTGCACCTCGCCAGCGGAGATCATGGTGGTGACGCCGCCATTGAGCGTGGAGTCGATCCAGCCGAGCTGGTTCTGGCGCGGCGTCCAGTCACCGAAGACCGGGTGCACGTGGCTGTCGATCAGCCCCGGGGCCACGCAGGTGCGGCGGGCGTCGATCAGCAGGTCCGGCTGCTCGGTGTTGCAGTCAGCCTCCTTGCCCACGGCCACGATGCGGCCCTGGTCGCACACGATGGTGTCAGCCTCCAGGATGGGACGGTCGATGTCACCCGACAACAGCAGGCCGATGTTCTTGATGACAACCTTGCCGGAAGTGGCGGTGGCGGCGGCTTCGGCCATGGAGGGCTCCTTGTGGGATGGGGTGAGGCGGCGAACAGGCGCGAAACGGATGAAGGCGGGGATGGAGGCGTGGGATCGAAAAGAGGTGGCCGCTTGAGTGAGCCGAGTGGGTCAGGCGGAGGTGTGTGAGCCACTCACCAGCACGGTGCGCAGCACCGCGTCAGTGATGAACTGCTGCCAGTGCGCCAGAGCCGCCGGTTCTTCAAGCGCCTCACCCAGAAACGCCGACAGCGTGTAGCGGTTGGACAGATAGAAGTAGCCCATGGAGGCGATCATGAGGTAGACATCTCGGGCACGCAAGCCGGGCCTGAACAGGCCGGCCTGCACGCCGCTGCCGAGCACGCGCGACAGCACTTCCAGGGCCGGAGAGGAATACTCGCCCGCCCGCGTGGACTTACCGATGTGGCGCCCGCGGTGCAGGTTCTCGCTGTTGAGCAAGGTGATGAACTCGGGGTGCTTCTGATAGTAGCCCCAGATGAAGGCAATCACGTCGCGCAGGGCCTGCACGGGCTGGGTCAGGTCCAGCGCCAACTTCGCCTCGGCCTCATTGAAGCGGCGGTAGATCTCCTCGATGACCGCGACGAACAGCGCCTCCTTGCTGCCGAAGTAGTAATAGATCATCCGGTCGTGCGACTTGGCCGCACGCGAGATCTGCTCCACCCTGGCGCCGGTGAGGCCTTGCTTGCCGAAAACCTTGATGGCCGCCTTCAGCAGCGTCTCGCGTGTGGCCTGCGCCGACTGCTCGCGAACGCCTGCCTTGCGAGCCGAGGCCGGCTCGCGAACGCCGGCTTTGCGTGCCGTTGCCGGCTCGCGTGACCCCGCCTTTCGGGCCGTGGCGGGCTTGCGGACGGTGGGCATGGCCGGCGGCGCGGGGTCTGGCGGCGGGTGTGGCGGGCGGGGCTTACTGGTCGACGAAGGCCCGCTCGATGACGAAGTCGCCTGGCCTGCTGGTGCTGCCTTCGGCAAAGCCGCGCTCTTCCAGCAGCGTCTTGAGCTCACGCAGCATGGCCGAGCTGCCGCAGATCATGGCGCGGTCCGTGGCCGGGTCCAGGTCTGGGCCGCCCACCAGGCGGGCGAGTTCGCCGCTGCGGATCAGGTCCGGGATGCGGCCCATGGTGGGGAAAGGCTCGCGCGTGACGGTGGGCACGTAGCGCAGCTGCGCGCTGACCATTTCGCCCAGAAACTCGTGACGCGGCAGTTCTTCGGTGAGGTACTGGCGGTAGGCCAGCTCCGCCACCTCGCGCACGCCGTGCACCAGCACCACCTGCTCGAAGCGCTCGTACACCTCCGGGTCGCGCACGATGGACATGAAGGGGGCCAGGCCCGTGCCGGTGGACAGCAGGAACAGCCGCTTGCCGGGGTTGAGGTAGTCGGTCACCAGGGTGCCCGTGGGCTTGCGGCCGACGACCACCGTGTCACCCGGCTGCAGGTGCTGCAGGCGCGAGGTGAGCGGGCCGTCGGGCACCTTGATGCTGAGGAACTCCAGGTGCTCCTCGTAGTTGGCGCTGGCCACGCTGTAGGCCCGCAGCAGCGGCTTGCCGTCGACCATCAACCCGATCATGGTGAAGTGGCCGTTGGAAAAGCGCAGCGCCGGGTCGCGCGTGGTGGTGAAGCTGAAGAGGCGATCGGTCCAGTGGTGGACGGTGAGCACGCGCTCATGGAGAAAGGCACTCATTTCAGAACCCCCGGCCGTTCAGACAGACCAGCAAAGCCCCTTGGGGAACAACAAAGGCAGCAAGCGCGGGGGCAGTCCCATATGGGTAATCACCCCGTTGCGATGACGACTCAAGTGCGATAGATTGGATTTTCATGTAGCAAACACAACATTTTCGTGAAGTGAATGCTACACGGGCTGACCCCATCGATCAACCGCATGAGCGACCTCATCAGGCCAGACGGAACGCAGCAGCAAGCGCAGGACGCCGCGCGCCCGCAGGTGCTGGAGAAGTCGCGCCCGCGCAGCGAGCGCATGGCAGCCGACAAGATCGAGTGCAACGCCTGCCCCGTGCTGTGCCAGATCTCCCAAGGCAAGGTGGGCGCCTGCGACCGTTACGCCAACCAGGGCGGCACGCTGGTGCGGCTGGACCCGGTGCTCATCCTGCAGCGCGGGCTGGTTAGCGACGCAGCCGAGGCCGACGCCCCCGTGGTGCCCTTTCTGGACGCCCCGGCCGACCCCGGCACCGGTGGCCTGCTGCACGCGCCTGAGGTCTTCGTCACCGGCGTGGGCTCGTCCACCACCTACCCCGACTACAAGCCCGCGCCTTTCATCGTCTCCTCGCAGCACGAGGGGGTGGACATGGTCACGGTGGTGACGGAAGGCATCTTCAGCTACTGCAGCTTCAAGGTGAAGATCGACACCGACCGCTGGCTGGGCCCCGAGCAGGCCACCGTGCGCTGCAAGGGCGAGGCGGTGGGCCACGTCACGACGGCCGAGTACGGCTCGCAGATGCTGTCCCTGGGGGGCGTGCACCACATCACCGGCGGCTCCAAGAAGGAAGGCCGCGTCACCTGCGACATGATGATGGCGCTGGGCAACCGGGAGGCCGTCGAGCTGGAGATCGAAGGCTGCGCACAGCTGCTGCTGCAGGCCGGCCGCGCGCCCGTGGTGAACGGCGTGGAAGAACAGCGCATGCGTGTGGGCTGTGGCTCGGCGGCAGTGGGCATCTTCGCGCAGCAGTGGTACGGCCACGTGGACGAAGTGGTGGTGGTGGACGACCACATCACGGGCGTGCTGTCCGAGCACCAGGCCGGCCGCTGCCTGGACATGGTGCCTTCGGGCATCCGCATCCGCGGCCGCCGCAGCACGCCCGGACGCTATTTCCAGGTGGCCAACCCCGGCACCGGCTGGGGCGGCACCGACCTGACCGACCCCATGGACATCATTGAAGGCTGGGACGCCAAGGTGGCCTATCCGGGCCTGCGCCTGCTGATGACCTCCACCACGGGCGAGCACTGCGCCTGGTACGTGCTGGACGAGCAACTGGTGCCACGCCCTGCCCCCATGCCCGAGGCCGTGGCGGCCACCGTGGCGCGCATTGGCGAGAACTGCGAGCCCTCGGTGGCCTCGGTGCTGTTCCTGGCGGGTGCGGGCGGCAGCCTGCGCGCCGGCGCCACCGAGAACCCGGTGCTCCTCACGCGCATGATCAAGCAGGCCCTGGTCAACGTCACCTGCGGCGGCGCGCCGGCCTATGTGTGGCCGGGCGGCGGCATCACCGTCATGGCCGACGTGATGCGCATGCCGGCCAACAGCTTTGGCACCGTGCCCACGCCGGCCATCGTGGCGCCCATAGAGTTCAGCATGCGCCTGGCCGACTACCAGGCCTTGGGCGGCCATATGAGCCAGGTGCGCACGGTGCAGGAGGCGCTGGCACGCGGCGCAGGGCACCGCGACGGCGCACCGCTGGGTCGGCGCACCATCGCCGGCCACCGAGACAACCCCTGGCCCCTGGGCCAACCGCCCATGCTGGGCTGAGAGCCTGTGAAAAATCCCCGCACACCCGCTCGTTCGCCCCAAGCGGCACCGCTCGTCGTTACAGATGCTCGCCGTAGCCCGAGCTACGGCTGTGCTTTGCGCCTAGATCGGCACCGTTTGGAACGCCCGCTCGGGCGCGCCGGAATACTTCACAGGCTCTGAGAGGCTGAACGCGATGGGACCCGTCCGCACCCCCCTGCCCGGCGGCCGCTGGCACTTCGCGCACGGCCCCATCGAGTTGGTGATCGGGGCGGACGCGGGCGGCGCAGAGAGTCGAACTGCCGGCCTGACGCCCAATGCGCTGACGCAGGCCCACGAGGCGGCCTGGCAGCGCTTCCAGACGGTGCTGCAAGAACTCGTGGCGGAGTTGCCCTTGCTGCGCCAGCCCGTGCAGGCCGGGCTTTGCCCGGTGCGCGGCGTGGTGGCGCGGCGCATGTGGCAGGCCTGCGCGGCCCTGCCCACTGACCTCATCACTTCCATGGCGGCCGTGGCGGGCGCGGTGGCCCAGGAGATTCTGGTGCACTACACACAAGCCGGCGTGCGCCGCGCGTTTGTGAACAACGGCGGCGACATCGCGCTGCATCTGGCCCCGGGCACACAGTGGCGCGTGGGCTTGGTGGCTGACATTGCCAAGCGCCGCAGCGCCCTGGACGGCGGTTTCGTCATCGACAGCCAGGACCCGGTGCGCGGCGTGGCCACCAGCGGCTGGCGCGGGCGCAGCCACTCTCTGGGCATTGCGGACGCCGTGACGGTGCTGGCCGCCACCGCGGCGCAGGCCGATGCAGCCGCCACCGTCATCGCTAACGCGGTGAACCCGGCGCAACGCGATGAAGACCTCGGCATCGAGCGCGCACCGGCCTGCTCCCTCAAGGACGACAGCGACCTGGGCGAGCGCCTGGTCACCGTGCAAGTGCCCGCGTTGCCGCCAGGGGTGGTGGCCGAAGCGCTGCGCCGCGGCACCAGAATCGCTGAACAACTGCGAGAGGCCAGCTTGATCCATGCCGCGGTCCTGTCCTGCCAGGGGCAGACCCTCACCGCCCAACCCATTTGTGCGCTGGCGGAGGCGGCATGAAGCGGCATGACTTGACCCGAAACCGGCCGGATCGAAGCGGCATGAAGGCGCCTTGCCGCCGTCTGCTTCCCCATGCAATCACGTGACGCGCCCTTCCGCCACATGACCCGACAGCTCCCACCATGATCCAGATTCGCCGCATCCTCACGCAGGTTGAAGACATCTTCCACGAGGGCGGGCCGGTAGCTGCCGAGCCACTGCGCCGCGGCGCCATTGGCGCGGTGTTGCACAACCCTTATGCCGGGCGCTACGTGGAAGACATCCTGCCCTTGATGGACGCACTGGCGCCCCTGGGCCTGAAGCTCGCGCAGCAGTTGCTGGCGGCCATGAACGTGGAGCCGGAGCGCATCCAGGGCTACGGCAAGGGTGCCATCGTGGGCGAGGCGGGTGAACTGGAGCATGGCGCCCTGTGGCACGTGCCCGGCGGCTACGCCATGCGCGAGCTGCTGGGCTGGAAGGGTGACGCCGCCGCTTACAAGGCGGGCCAAGGCAGCGGCCAGTCCGGCAACGCCCTGGCCATCGTGCCCAGCACCAAGAAGGTGGGTGGGCCCGGGGCCACGCTGGACGTCCCGCTGACGAACATCAATGCCTCCTACGTGCGTAGCCACTTCGACGCGCTGGAGTTCCGCATCCCGGATGCACCCCGTGCCCACGAGATGGTGGTGGTGCTGGCCATGAGCACCGGCGCGCGCATCCACGCTCGGGTAGGCGGGCTGAAAGCCGCCGACATCGCCAAGTGGGACGGCCAGCGCTGAAGCACACCCCCAACCCGCCTGCTACGACCGAACGAACAACCCTTCACGAGGAATTGAAGACATGCCCGCCCAGATCCGCAAGCTGGTCGTCCAGATCGACGAGACCCACCGCGAGATGGACCGCGAAGTCAGCCCACCCACGCGGCGCGCACTGGCCATGGCCGTGATCCACAACCCCTGTGCCGGCCGCTATGTGGAACACCTGGACGACCTGATCGCCATCGGCGAGGAACTGGGCGGCCTGCTGGGCCAGCGCTGCGTGCAGGCCCTGGGCATCGCGCCGGAGCAGGCGCACAGCTACGGCAAGGCCGCCATCGTGGGCGAGGCCGGCGAGCTGGAGCACGCCGCCGCGATCCTGCACCCCAAGCTGGGCGCGCCGCTGCGCGTGGCCGTGAGCAAGGGTGCAGCCCTGGTGCCCTCGGCCAAGAAGCAAGGCAGCATGGGCACTGCGGTGGACGTGCCGCTGGGCCACAAGGACGCCGCCTTCGTACGCAGCCACTTCGACGCGATGGAAGCACGCATCGTGGATGCGCCGCGCGCCAACGAAATCGTCGTGGCCGTGGTGGTCACTGACAGCGGCCGCCCCCTGCCGCGCATCGGCGGCCTGCAAACGCACGAAATCAAGGGTACCGACGGGTTGCGCTGAGCCGCCAGGCGCCGCAACATTTCAATATTTCCCACCCCACTCCTGAAGGAGACCGCCCCATGAAGAGAAGACACCTGATCGTCGCCGCCAGCCTGGCGGCCGCCGCTACCCTGCCGGCCCACGCCCAGGGCGTGATCAAGATTGGCGAGGTCAACAGCTACAAGGCCCAGCCCGCCTTCCTGGAGCCCTACAAGAAGGGCATGGAGCTGGCCGTGGAAGAGATCAACGCGGCTGGCGGCGTGGGTGGCAAGCGGTTCGAACTCATCACGCGCGACGACAACGCCAACCCCGGTGACGCCGTGCGCGTGGCCGAGGAGCTGCTGTCACGCGAAAAGATCGACGTGCTGACGGGCACCTTCCTGTCGCACATCGGCCTGGCGCTGACGGACTTTGCCAAGCAGAAGAAGGTGTTTTTCCTGGCCGGCGAGCCGCTCACCGACAAGATCGTCTGGGCCAATGGCAACTCCTACACCTACCGTCTGCGCCCCAGCACCTACATGCAGGTGGCCATGCTGGTGCCCGAGGCAGCCAAGCTGAAGAAGAAGCGCTGGGCCATCGTCTACCCCAACTACGAGTACGGCCAGTCGGCGATTGCCAGCTTCAAGCAATTGCTCAAGGCGGCGCAGCCGGACGTGGAGTTCGTCGCCGAGCAGGCACCGCCGCTGGGCCGGTTGGACGCCGGCCCGGTGGTGCAGGCCCTGCTGGACTCCAAGCCCGATGCCATCTTCAACGTGCTGTTCGGCGCGGACCTCTCGCGCTTTGTGCGCGAGGGCAACACCCGTGAGCTTTTCAAGGGCCGTGAAGTGGTGAGCCTGCTGACGGGCGAGCCTGAGTACCTGGACCCGCTGAAGGACGAGACGCCCAATGGCTGGATCGTCACCGGCTACCCCTGGAACGGCATCAACACGCCCGAGCACCGCACCTTCCTGGCGGCCTACCAAAAGCGCTTCAACGACTACCCGCGCCTGGGCTCGGTGGTGGGCTACGCCATGATCCGCTCGGTGGCCGCGGGCGTGACCAAGGCCGGTGGCACCGACACCGACAAGCTGGTGGCGGCCTTCCGCGGCCTGCAGGTGGACACGCCGTTTGGCCGCATCACCTACCGCCCCGAGGACAACCAGTCCACCATGGGCGCCTTTGTCGGGCGCACCAAGAACGAGGGCGGCAAGGGCGTGATGGTGGACTACCGCTACCTGGATGGCGCCAACTTCCTGCCCAACGCGGCCGAGGTGCGCAAGCTGCGCCCGGCCAACTGACCAGGTCCTCTGAGCCGGACGCGCCCCGCTCCGCCCGCCTGACCAAGCCTCTGCGCCACCCATGACCCTGTCCAGCCTGCTTGTCCAACTGCTCAACGGCCTGGCCGGGGCTTCATCGTTGTTCCTGGTGGCGGCGGGCTTGTCGCTGATCTTCGGCGTCACGCGCATCGTCAACTTTGCGCACGGCTCGTTCTACATGGTGGGCATCTACATCGCCTACACGGCGGTGGAACGGCTCGGCGGGGTGATCGGCTTCTGGCCCGCGCTGCTGTTGGCGGCAGTGGCCGTGGGGCTGATCGGTGCGCTGGTGGAAGTGCTGCTGCTGCGGCGCATCTACCACGCGCCCGAGCTGTTCCAGTTGCTGGCCACCTTTGCCCTGGCCCTGGTCTTCAAGGACCTGGTGCTGCGGCTGTGGGGGCCGGAAGAATTGCTGGGTCCGCGCGCAGCGGGGCTGGCCGGGTCGGTGGAGATCCTGGGGCGGCGCTTTCCCACCTACGACCTCTTTCTCATCGTGGTCGGGCCCACCGTCCTGGGCCTGCTGTGGCTGCTGCTGACGCGCACGCGTTGGGGCACCCTGGTGCGTGCGGCCACGCAGGACCGCGACATGGTGTCCGCCCTGGGCGTCAACCAGGCCTGGCTGTTCACCTCCGTTTTCGCCCTGGGCGCCATGCTGGCGGGCCTGGGCGGCGCGCTGCAACTGCCGCGTGAGCCTGCCAACCTGGAGATGGACCTGCACACCATCGGTGCCGCCTTCGTGGTGGTGGTGGTGGGCGGCATGGGGTCCATCCCCGGCGCCTTTGTGGCCGCCTTGCTGATTGCCGAGATCAAGGCCATTTGCATCTGGATCGGCCTCGTCAACATTGGCGGGGTCGAGATCTCGTTCTCCAAGCTCACCCTGGTGGTGGAGTTCCTGGTGATGGCCGCCGTGCTCATCCTGCGGCCCTGGGGGCTGATGGGCCGCGCGCCGGCACCCAGCCGGCATGCTTCGGCGGCAGAGTCGCCGCTGCGACTGCCCAGCAAAGCGGGGCAGGCCGCCACCGCCGCGGCGCTGCTGGTGTTGGTGGCGCTGCCCTTCGTCAGCGGTGCCTCGTCTTACATGACCGTGCTGGCCATTGATCTGCTGGTGGCCGCGCTGTTTGCCGTCAGCTTGCACTTCATCATGGGCCCCGGCGGCATGCATTCCTTCGGCCACGCGGCCTACTTCGGCCTGGCGGCTTATGGCGCAGCATTGCTGGTGCGCAAGGCCGGGCTGCCCATGGAGCTGGCCCTGGCGCTGGGCCCGGTGGTGGCCGCGGCCTTTGCCATGGTCTTTGGCTGGTTCGCAGTGCGGCTGTCGGGGGTTTATCTGGCCATGCTGACCCTGGCCTTCGCCCAGATCGCCTGGGCCATCGTCTACCAATGGGACAGTGTCACAGGCGGCAGCAACGGCGTCACGGGCGTGTGGCCTGCGGCGTGGCTGTCAGACAAGCGGGCTTACTACGTTCTCGCGCTGGTGCTGACGGTGGCCGGCACCTGGCTGCTGCGGCGCATCCTGTTCTCGCCCTTTGGCTACGCCATGCGCGCCGGGCGTGACTCGCCACTGCGGGCTGACGCCATCGGCATCGACGTCAAGCGCGTGCAGTGGGTGGCCTTCATCCTGGCCGGCACCGTGGCCGGTGTGGCCGGCGCGCTGTTCGCCTTCTCCAAGGGCAGCATCTCGCCCGAGGGCTTGCACGTGGGCAAGAGCATCGACGCCCTGGTGATGGTGCTGCTGGGCGGCGTGCAGACGCTGGCCGGCCCGGTGGTGGGAGCGGTGAGCTTCACGTGGCTGCACGACACCGTGGCGCGCAACACCGAGTACTGGCGGGCCATGCTGGGCGGCATCATCCTGGTGCTGGTGCTGCTGTTCCCGCAGGGCATCGCCGGCTACGCGCAGCGCTTCCTGCAGCGCAGCAACAAGGCATCCCCATCGGGCGCGGAGGCCACGCGATGACCCTGCTGAGCGTCAAAGGGCTGGGCAAGTCCTTCGGTGGCGTGCGCGCCGTCGACGGCATCGACTTCGACATCGCCCCAGGCGAGTTGCTGGCCCTGATCGGCCCCAACGGGGCGGGCAAGTCCACCACCTTCAACATGGTCAACGGGCAGCTGCGGGCCGACCGCGGCAGCATCCTGCTGGAAGGCACCGAGCTCATCGGCCTGCAGCCGCGCCAGATCTGGAAGCTGGGCGTGGGCCGTACCTTCCAGATTGCCGAGACCTTCTCCTCGCTGACCGTGCTGGAGAACGTGCAGATGGCGCTGTTGTCGGCCGACCGGCAGGTGTTCTCCTTCTTCGCGCGGGCGGGCGAGCACCGCCGTGACGACGCCCTGGCCCTGTTGGCGCAGGTGGGCATGGCCGAGCAGGCCCAGCGCCCCTGCAGCGAGCTGGCCTACGGCGACGTCAAGCGCGTGGAACTGGCCGTGGCCATGGCACACGCACCCAAGCTGCTGCTGATGGACGAGCCCACCGCCGGCATGGCGCCCAAGGAGCGCAATGAGCTGATGGAGCTGACCAAGCGCTTGGTGGTGGAGCGCCGCATGGCGGTGCTCTTCACCGAGCACAGCATGGACGTGGTGTTCGCGCATGCCGACCGCGTCATTGTGCTGGCCCGAGGCCGACTGATCGCAGGCGGCAAACCCAGCGAGATCCGAGACCACCCCAAGGTGCAGGAGGTCTACCTCGGCACCGGCAAGACCTTCGAGCGCCAGGACACATGACCGAACCCACACCCCTGCTGGACGTGAAGTCGCTGTCGGCCTGGTACGGCGGCGCGCACATCCTCTTTGACATCGCGCTGCAGGTACGCCCCGGCGAGGTGGTGGCGCTCATGGGCCGCAACGGCGCGGGCAAGTCCACCACGCTCAAAGCCGTGATGGGCATGGTGGAGCGGCGCAGCGGGCAAGTGCACTTCATGGGCCGCGACATCTCGCGTCTGGAGCCGCACGCCATCGCCTCGGCGGGCCTGGGCTATGTGCCCGAAGACCGCCGCATCTTCACCGACCTCACTGTGCTGGAGAACCTGGAGGTGGGCCGGCAGCCGCCGCGCATGGGGCCGCAGGGTCAGATGCTGGAAGCCTGGACGCCGCAGCGCCTGTTCAAGCTCTTCCCCAACCTGGGCGAGATGCCGGACCGCCCCGGCGGGCGCATGAGCGGCGGCGAGCAGCAAATGCTCACCGTGGCGCGCACGCTCATGGGTAACCCGTACCTTGTGCTGCTGGACGAGCCCAGCGAGGGCGTGGCGCCGGTCATCGTCGAGGGCATGGTGCAGATGATCCTGGAGCTCAAGGCCGCGGGCGTGAGCATCTTGCTGTCCGAACAGAACCTGCACTTCGCCACCTTGGTGTCAGACCGCGCCTATGTGCTGGAAAAGGGTCAGATCCGCTACCAGGGCACCATGCGGGAGCTGGCCGCCGACGACGAGGTGCGGCGGGCTTATCTGTCGATGTGATGCGCTTGCTGCTCAACGGCCGGGCATTCGAGGCGGCCCACGCCGAGCCGGGGGCCACCCTGCTGCAAGTGCTGCGCAACGATGCGCTGTGCAACGGCCCCAAGTTCGGTTGCGGGCTGGGGCAATGCGGCGCCTGCACGGTGCTGGTGGATGGCCGCGTGGCCCGGGCCTGTGTGATTCCGGCTCACGGGGTGGCCGGGCGCGAAGTCACCACGCTGGAGGGTCTGGGCAGCCGTGACGCCCCGGACCCCGTGCAACAGGCCTTCATCGACGCGCAGGCCGCCCAATGCGGCTACTGCACCAACGGCATGGTGATGGCCACCGTGGCCCTTCTGCGCCGCTGCCCACAGCCCACGGACGCGCAGATCCGCGAGGCGCTGTCGCACAACCTGTGCCGCTGCGGCGCGCATGTGGAGATCCTCCAGGCGGTGCATCTGGCTTCCAAACGACAGGCGCAAGCCCTGGCCGAAGGGTCGGCGGGCCAGGGCACTTGAGTACCAGCCTCATGCGCGCCGCCCACGCCCCCAGTACCCGCGCGGGCTTTCTGCAAGCCCAGGGCGTGCTGTTGGTGGTGCGCGACCCACCGCCACCGGCGCCGCCCGCACCCGGCCAGCCCCCCATGGTGCCGGGCAACCCCGCCGAGGGGGTGGAGATCCTGCTGGCGCTGTGGGACGACGGCAGTGCCAACGGCCTGGGCGGCAAGGTGGACCTGGGCACCGGCATCGCCACCGCCTTGGGCCAACTGTTGGCCGAGGAGCTGGAGCTGCCCTTCGAGCGCGTGGTCATGCTGCTGGGCGACACCGGGCGGGCGCCCAACCAGGGCCCGACGATTGCCAGCGCCACGCTGCAGATCGCGTCCGACCCCCTCAAGCGCGCTGCCGCACAGGCGCGTGCCTGGCTGCGGGCGCAGGCGGCCTCGCTTACCAGCCCGGATGACGGGCTCGCGAATGACGCCGGCAGCGCCGGCCCAGGCCCAGGCCGTGTGGACCACAGTGCAGCCGACATCACGGCGCTCCTGCAGGGTAGGCACATCCGCCTGGTGCTGGACCCGCAAACACCCCTCAAGCCCAGCTCCGAATGGACCGTGGCCGGCCAGAGCCTGCCGCGCGTGGACATCCCTGCCAAGGTGCTGGGTGAGGGGGCCTTCGTCCACGACGTGCGCGTGCCTGGCATGCTGCACGGCCGCGTGGTGCGCCCGCCCTACGCCGGGGCAGACCATGGCGAGTTCATCGGCCGCACCCTGCGTGCGATGGACGAGGCCTCGGTGGCGCACCTGCCCGGCCTGGTGGCCATCGTGCGCGAAGGGGACTTCGTTGGCATCGTCGCCGAGCGGGAAGAACAGGCGGAGGCCGCCATGCGCGCGCTGCGCCTGGACTGGGGCGACTGGCCCGCACAGCCGCCGCTGCAAGACCTGGCCGGCACCTTGAGCGCCAACCCGGCCACGCCGCGCGTGGTGGCCGAGCGCGGTGACGTCGATGCGGCCAACGCACAGGCGCCCCTGCGCCTGCAAAGCCGCTACGTCTGGCCTTACCAGATGCACGCCTCCATCGGCCCGTCCTGCGCCGTGGCGCATTGGGTGCCTGATGGCAAGGACGATATCGCCGCAGGCGGCAGCGCAGCGGACGGCGGCCCCGCTACAGGCGGCGAAGCGTCAACCATCCAGCTGCGGGTGTGGAGCGGTACGCAGAACCCGCATGTGCTGCGGGCCGATCTGGCGCTGCTGACCGGCCTGCCCGACACCGCCGTGGACGTGGTGCGGCTGGAGGCCGCGGGCTGCTACGGCCGCAATGGCGCTGACGATGTGACAGCCGACGCCGCGCTGCTGTCGCGCGCCGTGGGCCGGCCCGTGCGGGTGCAACTCACGCGCGAGCAGGAGCACCAGTGGGAGCCCAAGGGCGCGGCGCAGCTGATGGACGTGGACGGCTCGGTGGGCACCGACGGCCGCCTGCAGGGCTGGGACTTCAGCACCTGCTACCCCAGCAACGCCGCACCCACGCTGGCGCTGCTGCTCACCGGCCGCGTGGCCGCCACGCCGCAGGCCTACGCCATGGGCGACCGCACCTCCGTGCCGCCCTACCAGGTGCCCAACCTCAAGGTCACGGTCAACGACATGCCGCCCATCCTGCGCGCCTCCTGGCTGCGCGGGGTGTCGGCCCTGCCCAACTCCTTCGCGCACGAGAGCTTCGTCGACGAGCTGGCCCACGCCCAGGGCGAAGACCCGCTGGCCTTCCGCCTGAAGCACCTGGACGACCCGCGCGCCGCCGAGCTGCTGCAAGCCACGGCCGAGCGCGCCGGCTGGCAGCCCCATGTGGGGCCGCGCCAGCACAGCAACGACGGCGTCACGCTCAAAGGCCAGGGGCTGGCCTACGCGCGCTACATCCACAGCAAGTTCCCCGGCTTTGGCGCGGCCTGGTCGGCCTGGGTGGCAGACGTGGAGGTCAACAAGCTCACGGGCGAGGTGCATGTGAGCCGCGTGGTCGTGGGCCACGACGCCGGCGCGATGGTGAACCCGGCGGGCGTCACCCACCAGGTGCACGGCAACGTGGTGCAGACCACCAGCCGCGCGCTGCAGGAGCAGGTGGCGGTGGAGCCCGAGAACGGCACCGTGGCGAGCCGGGAGTGGGGCAGCTACCCCATCCTGAGCTTCCGCCAGGTGCCGGTCATCGAGGTGGTGGTACCACCCCGCCCGGGCGAGCCCGTGCTCGGCGCGGGTGAGTCGTCTTCGGTGCCGGGTACGGCAGCCATTGCCAACGCCATCTTCGACGCGACGGGTGTACGTTTTCGGCAGCCACCCTTCACCCCGGAGGTGGTGCGCGCCGCCTTGAACCCGCTGACGGATGCGAGCGGGACGCTGGCCGAAACGGGCGGGGCGTTGGGCCCAGTCGGATCGTCTGCGCTTGATCAGGCCCGGCCACCTTTGGCTGACACGCAGACTGCGGCGCACACCGGGCCGGCGGGACAGAACGTCACATCGGCTCAGCCACAACCACCGGCCGGTGCGTCTGCAGAAGACACCCCGTGGGTCGAAGAGCTCACGCCCGCTGTCTCGACAGCCATCTCCCGGGGCGCCCCACCCGCCAAGCCCGCCTGGAAGCGCCTGGCCGGTCTCATCACCGGTGCAGCCGCGGCCTTGGCCGGACTGCTGGGCCTGGGGACGCTGGGGCTGTCACGCCCGGCCCTGGCGCCCATCACGGGCGTGAACGCAGCGTCTGTCTACAGCGCGCAGACCCTTGAGCGGGGTCGCCAGCTCGCGGCTCTGGGCAACTGCGCGGGCTGCCACACGGCCGAGAGCGGTGCCGTCAACGCCGGCGGGCGGCCGCTGGAGACCCCCTTCGGCACCGTCTACACCACCAACCTCACGCCCGACCCGGCCACTGGCATCGGCCGCTGGTCGTTCAGCGCCTTTCAGCGCGCCATGCGCGAGGGTGTGTCGCACGACGGGCGCATGCTGTACCCCGCCTTCCCGTACACCGCTTTCACGCGGATGACGGATGATGACTTGACCGCGCTGTATGCCCACCTGATGGCCCAGCCTGCTGTGGCGCAAACCACCCCGGCCGCGGACCTGCGTGCACCTTTCCACCTGCGGCCGCTCATGCACCTGTGGAACGCGCTGCACCTCCAGCCCGGGCCACGCACCGTGCCCGCCGCCACCGTGGCCGCGCTGCCGGCAGGCGTGGACGCGGCGCTGTGGCAGCGCGGCGAGTACCTGGTGAACGGCCCCGGCCACTGCGGTGCCTGCCACACCCCGCGCGACGCCATGGGGGCCGAGAAGACCGGCAGCGCCTACCTTTCGGGCGCCTGGGTGGACGGCTGGCACGCGCCCTCGCTCACCGCCCTGAACCGCCGCACCCTGCCCTGGAGCGAGACCTCGCTCTTCAGCTACCTGAAGAACGGCCACAGCGCCGCGCACGGCGTGGCCGTGGGCCCGATGGCCCAGGTGGTGGGCTCGCTGCAATCCGCACCGGAGAGCGATCTGCGCGCGATGGCGCACTACCTGGCCACGCTGCAGGGTTCGGGGCCCGCGCTGCAAGGGCCCACGCCTTCCTCCGATGCAGCCCTCACCACAGCAGCAGGTCCCGACGCCTCCGCGATCGACCAGCTGGCAGCGCAGGCCGTGGCCAGAGCCCGTGCCCTCGCACCCCTGCCCGACGCCACCCAGCGCATGTTCGAAAGCGCCTGCGGTGCCTGCCACAGCGACGGCACGGCACCCGTGGAACTGGGCCTGAACCTGCCCTTGGCGACCAACAGCAAGCTGCAGGCCGACCAGCCCGACAACCTGCTGCGCGTGCTGCTGGACGGCATCCAGCGTCCAGCCACGCGCGAAATCGCCTTCATGCCGGGCTTCCGCCACGCGTTGGACGATGCACAGCTGGCCGACCTGGCGCTGTGGCTTCGCCGCCGCTACGCGCCAGACCATGCGGCCTGGCCGGGTCCGCAGGCGATGCGTGAACGCGTGGCGCAAGTGCGGGGCGCGCCGCGCGCCGACAGGTGAACGCTGAGGCCCCACGCCACCCCGCCGCCGGCATGGCTCTGGGCGTCCTGGCCGTGGCCCTGTTCGGCGCCACGCTGCCCATCACGCGCTGGACCATGGGCACAAGCGGCGGCGGTGCGGACGCACCGGCCCTGTCGCCCATGTTCATCACCTTCAGCCGCGTGGTGTTGGCCGCGGCGGTGTCGGCCTTGTGCCTGCTGGCGCTGCGCGCGCGCTGGCCCACGCGCCAGGAGTGGGGCCCGCTGGCCGTGGCGGCTGCCGGCAACGCGGTGCTCTACCCCTTGTCGCTGGCGCTGGCCCTTCGCGAGCAAAGCGCCGCACACGTGGCCGTGATCACCGCCCTGCTGCCACTGGCCACAGCGGCTGCTGCGGCCGTGGCCACCATGACGGTCACCCTGGGCACCGGTTCAGGTTCAGGTTCAGGTTCTAGCCTTAGCACGGGCACGGGTTCGGGCGCCGGTGCTGGCACCAGCGCGCCCTCGCCTGCCAGCCGTGGCCACCGCCGCTTCTGGCTCTGCGCCGTAGCCAGCGCGGCCCTGGTGGCGTGGTTCTCGCTGCGGCGCAGCGGCCAACCCTTCGCGCTGGTAGCGGACGACCTCATCGTCGCCGGCGGTGTGCTGGCCGCCTCCGTGGGCTATGTGCAGGGCGCCAAGGTCACCCGCGCCATGGGCGCCGAGCGGGCCATCTGCTGGGTCACCCTGCTCACGCTGCCCGTCAGCCTACCCATCACCTTGGCCACCTGGCCCACCGCCCCCGTGCCCGCCAGCGCCTGGGTGGGCCTGGGGTACCTGGGCCTGGTGTCCATGTGGGCCGCCTTCTTCGCATGGTACCGCGCCTTGGACTGGGGCGGCCCCCTGAAGGTCAGCCAAACCCAAGCCTTCCAGCCCTTCTTCTCCATCGCCCTGGCGTGGCCCCTCCTGGGTGAACCCCCCGACCCCCCCACCTTGGCCTTCGCCGCCGCCGTGGTAGCGCTGGTGGTAGTGGGAACACGACGGTGAATCCCTGCAATCACGCCACGGGGCCGAGGTGACAGCATTGCGCACAAGCGATAGGATTAAATCCCACAAACTTCGCGACCAGACCCATGCGCTCCACACAGCAATTCAGCATCACCCTGCCTCATGAGATGGCTGAAGTGGTGCGTTCCAAGGTAGCGTCTGGCGAGTACGCGACCGAAAGTGAAGTGCTCCGCGACGGGCTGCGTGCCTTGATGGCCCGCAACCGTCTCGTGGAAGAGTGGCTGCGTAAGGACGTTGCAGCAGCCTACGACGCTTTGAAGGCAGACCCATCACGCGGCGTGAGCGCGGAGCAGATCAAGGCCAGCCTGGCAAAGGCTGCTGGCGCTTTGGTTCAGAACTCCAACGCTGAGACTTGATGGTCTACCGAGTTGTTTTCACTCCGGAAGCGGAGCGCCAGCTGGAGGAGCTGTTCCTCCATGTGGCCATGGCGTCATCTGCTGGCACTGCTCAGCGATTCACCAGCGCGGTCATCGGGACGTGCGAGCGTTTGGCGCTGTTTCCTCATCGAGGTACCCCCCGCGAAGACATCAGGCCAGGGCTGCGCGTGAGCCACCACCGCGGCCGCACGGTCATCGCCTATGCCGTGGAAGAGACCCCGCCACAGGTCGCGATCTTGGGGGTGTTCTATGGCGGACAGGACTATGCGTCCGCGCTGAATGACGAATTGGGTAAAGGTCAAGACACCGAAAGCGATCTCGACAGACCTGACCGCAGCGAGCCCACTTGACACAACGCTCTGATCAGATCCTCTCAACCGCCGACGCGTGCAATTCTGGACAGACCGAACCCCGCGCCAGGCTGCTTTCGATTGACGATCTTGGCGGGGCCATGGGAAGCTCTTTGTCATGGAAGACCTGCATCGACCCACCAACAGCCTGGGCAGTTCCTGGGTCGAGGCGATCGTGCAGATGAAACAAGCCGGTGTGAGAATCGCCTGATGATTGACGGTGCGTCGCCTGACACGCGCTGCCTCCCGGCCTCCTGACTCTCTGGGCCCTTGCCATGAAACTGCCTTCGCAACTGGCTGACCGCCTGAACCTGCTGGAGCAACTGTGCGACGCCACCCCTCAGGGCATGTGGCTCGTGGACGAGGCGGGCACCACCACGGCTGTGAATCCGGCTATGTGTCGCATGCTGGGGCGCGACGCCCAGGCCGTGATCGGGCGCAACGTCTTCGAGATGCTGCAAGCGGAAGACGCGCTGCTGCTGCGCCAGAGCTTGGGCCAGCCCGCCGACACGCAGCGCGACACCGACGCGGTGCTGGAGCGGCCTGACGGCAGCCGCTGTCACTGCGTGCGCCGGGTGAGCGCCTTGCGCGACAACGCTGGCGACAGTGCCGGCTGGCTCATGACCTGGACCGACGTGACGGCCCAGCGCCATGCCGAGAACGCCTTGCAGATGTATGGGCTGGCAGCGGACGCAGCGCCCGACATGATCAGCGTGGTGGACGAGACCGGGCGCTACCGCATGGTCAATGACGCCTGGTGCCGCGCCAACCGTCTGGCCCGCAAGGACGTGATCGGCCGGCATGTGCGCCAGGTGGCACCCGACATGGTGATCCCTGAGCGACGCAAGGAGCTGGTGGAGTGCTTGCTGGAGCGCAACCCGCTGAGCGTGCGCCACCGTATGGAGCTGGCCGACCGTGGCATGGCCGACCTGGAGATCGACTACTACCCCTTTGGTGACGACCTCGGCCAGGTGCGGCACGTGATGATGGTCTGCCGGGATGTGTCCGCCCGCGAAGCGGTGCTGCGCGCAGCCAAGGAGGCCGAAGCCGACAAGCTGGCGCTGCTCAACGCCTTCCCAGGCTACATAGCCGCCATCAACCAGGACCTGCGCTACGTCTACGTGAACCTGGCCACCGCAGCCCGCCTGGGCGGCACGCCCGAGGAGATTGTCGGCCGATCGATCGACGAGGTGCTGGAAGGCGATGTGCTCGCCTACATGAAGACCAACATCGCAGACCGGTTCAGAGAGCCCGGCAAGCCGCACTTGACCGAGCGGCCCTACGGCCCACGGGGCGACCTGCCCGCCGTGACGCTGCAGGTCACCCAAGTGGCCAGCCCGGTGAGTGCCGAGGGCAAGCAGACCTTCTACGCCTTCGGCGTGGACATCGGCGACCACTTGCGCGCCAAGCGTGACGTGGAACTGCTGCTGGGCCGATCGGGCCTGCAGACGTCACCGCAAGTCTGAGCAGCCCTCAGCAGCGCGTTCTCAGGGTCTGCATCAACGCGCTGCGATGACACCCGACTCCGCCGCTCTCAAGCGCGCCAAGCGCATCGAGCAGATCCGTCTGCATGGCAAGTCGCTGGGCGTGCTGCCGCTGGCCAGCGGCACCGTGGGCGTGGCGCTCGTGCTCTGGTTGTGGCCGGCCCCTTCCACCGGCTGGCTGCTGGGCTGGCTGGGCCTGATGGTGGCCAGCACGCTGCTGCGCTTTGCCGTGCACCTGTGGACGCGCGCAGGCGTGGCCCAAGACCCGTCCAACCCGCGCTGGCTCACGCTGCACCGCGCCGCCATTGCACTCAACGGCCTGTCCTGGGCGCTGCTCGCCCCGCTGATGGAACAACTGCCAGGCGGCCCCGACCACCACGCCATCCTGTTCGCCGCAGCCGCCATGCTGACGGGCTCGGTCATCGCCAATTCCTTTGACCTGGTGGCCACGCTGCTGTTTGCCGTGCCCGTGTCCTTGCCTGGGTGGGTGCACATGGTGAAGCACGCCGCCGAGAGCCCCTGGCAGGTGTGGGCGCTGGTGGCGCTGTTCTGCGGGGTGGTGGTGCTGTCGGCGCTGCGCGGGCACCGGGGTTTTCTCAACTATGTGCAGCGCAACCTGGAGGCCCAGGCGGCCACGGCCTCGGCGCAAGCGGGGGTGGCCCGGCTGGAGCGCATCGGGTCCCTGGCGAACATCGGCCCCTGGGAGCTGGACCCCGCCACGGGCCTGGTGACCTGCGCTGCCCAGACGGCGCGGGAACTGGGCGTTTCACACTCGCCGCAGATGAGCGTGGAGACCCTGACATCGCAGATGCAGCCTGACTCCACCGCCCGGTTCAAGGCCGCTCTGGAGGACACCCTGACCCGTGGCGTGCCGCTGCGCCTGGAGGTCGACATCCACCGGCCTGACGGCAGCGCGGGGGTCTTGCTCTTTGTCGGCCGGCCCCTGATGGAAGCCGATCGCGTGCTGCGGGTGGAGGGCGCGGTGCAGGACGTGACGCAACTGCATCAGATGGACCGCGCCCTGGCCGACCAGTCGCGCCTGCGCGAACAGCTCCTGCAGAACACGGAGCAGGGCATCTGGTTCCTGGACAACCAGGGCCTGACGACCGACGTGAACCAGGCCATGTGCCGGCTGTTGGGCCAGCCTCGCGAGCAGGTCCTCGGGCGCGCAGTATTCGACTTCTTCGAGGGCGCGGACCGTGCCGTGCTGGATGAGCAGCTCGAGCGGCGCAAGCACGGCCACAAGGAAGGCTACGAGATCGGCATCGTGCGCCCAGACGGCACCCGCGTGGAGTGCTTCAACAACGCCACGCCCATCTACGACGCCCAGGGTCGCAAGATGGGCTCGGTGGGGATGTGGACCGACCTGACCACGCTCAAGCGTGCCGAAGAGGCGCTGCGGCACCGGGAGGCGGAGCTGCAGGCCTTGCTGAGCTCCTTCCCGGGCTTCATCGCGGCCATCGAAAAGGACCTGCGCTACAGCTTTGTCAACGAGGCCACCGCACGGCGCTTGGGAGGATCACCCCAGGACGTCATCGGCAAGTCCATCGAGGAGCTGCTCCTGCCCGCCGATGTGCCGGCCATGCGTCAGGACATCGCAGGTCGGATGGCCGCTCCTGGGCACCCGCGATCCTTCGAGCGGACCTACGACGCCCGACATGGGCTGGACCCGATCACGGTTCAGGTGATCCAGGTGGCCGGCCCGCCGCGCACCGATGGCGGCCAGACCTTCTACACCTTTGGCATTGACGTCAGCGAGCGCAAGCGGGCACAGGATGCGCTCGTGGCCGCCAAGGAAGAGGCCGAGCGCGCCAACCAGGCCAAGACCCAGTTCCTGTCGCAGATGTCGCACGAGCTGCGCACGCCCTTGAACGCCATCCTGGGCTTTGGCCAACTGCTCGCCAGCGACAAAAAATGGCCCTTGGCGCCACCGCAGGAACTCAAGGTCCATGAAATCCTGGCCGGGGCCGGCCATCTGCTCAACCTCATCAACGGTCTGCTGGACCTGGGCCGCATCGAAGAGGGCCGCTTTGCGGTGGAGCTGCAGGCCATCGACCTTGAGGTCCTGGTGAGCGAGGCGCTGGCCCTGATGCAGCCTTTGGCGCAGCGTCACCGCATGCAGCTGCCCGCCCAGTGGACGGCGCCGCGGCCGGGCCTGGCAGTGCAGGCCGACCGCACACGGCTGATGCAAGTGCTGCTCAACCTGATTGGCAACGCCGTCAAGTACAACCGGGCCGGCGGGGCGGTGACGCTGGAGTGCCGCGAGACCGACGACCGCGTGTGGCTGGGGGTGCGCGATGAAGGCCACGGCCTGAGCGATGAAGACCAAAGCCGCCTGTTCGAGCCCTTCCAGCGTCTGGGTGCCGAGCACTCGGGCATCGAGGGCACGGGCATCGGGCTGGCGCTCAGCCGCCGCCTCATGCAGGCCATGGGCGGGCAGATCGGCGTGGACAGCACGCCCGGTCAGGGCGCCACGTTCTGGTTGCGCCTGCCCGTAGGCCAGGGCAAGGTGGCGTCGGAACAAGCTGCGTCCGCGGGATGGCCGGCGGCCACGGCAACGCCAGGCGTGAGCCAAGCGCCGGCTGCGTCAGGCCCGGGAGATGACGGCACCACACCAACCGACGATGGCGCGCCAGGTCGCACAGCCACCGTGCTCTACATCGAGGACAACCCGGTGAACGCGATGGTGATGGAGGCGATGGTCACGCGCCTGCCGGGGCTGACCATGATCTCGGCCGACGACGGCGCGCCCGGGCTGGAGATGGCCCTGCGCGAGCGGCCAGCGCTCATCCTCACCGACATCCAGATGCCGGGCATGAACGGCTTTGAGCTGATGGCCCGCCTGAAGCAGCA
>Ga0068877_10000923_pt1 | contig 25031 bp, 19 predicted proteins | sample NOAtaG_FD_66437 | JGI IMG/M metagenome (GOLD analysis project Ga0068877, IMG submission 66437) | Freshwater lake microbial communities from Lake Erie, under a cyanobacterial bloom - NOAA_Erie_Diel6S_1000h metaG | ecosystem: Environmental > Aquatic > Freshwater > Lake | place: USA: Ohio, Lake... | reverse complement strand
GGTCATCGCGATTTGGTGGCACACGAGTGTATTCTCGATACACGTCCTATGGCCGAGAATCATGTGAGTGTTGAAGACATCGCGAAACGGTTGATCGATTTCGGTTTTCATGCTCCGACGATGTCATTTCCAGTGGGTGGCACGTTAATGATTGAACCGACGGAAAGCGAATCGCTGCAAGAATTGGATCGATTCTGTCGAGCGATGAGTTTGATCTTTGCGGAATATGAGAAAGTGCGTGATGGCGTTTGGCCAGCGGAGAACAATCCGCTGCATAACGCTCCCCACACACTCGATACGATCTTGGAAGGGGAATTGCCGTACACACGAAAAGAAGCCGTTTGTCCGGATCCGGAAGTCGACTACGCCGTCAAGTATTGGCCTCCTGTCGGCCGAGTCGACAATGTTTACGGTGACAGAAATCTCGTTTGCGCGTGCCCGCCGCTAGAAAGCTATCAGCAATAGCGAAATGCAGCGATTGGCAAAAATGGCAATTCGAAACATTCGTTTCGATAGCCCCGGAGGAGAAAGCAAAACAAATCCAATTTGCAGTGCGTGTCCTTAGTGATAATGGTGATGAATGATCTACGGCTACCCACAAAAAACAGAGAATGAGTATGGGCTAGTTAGCCTAAAGGAGGTTTCCCTTCAAGCCAACTCTGCCAACCTAAGAGAGCTTGCGAACTTTCTTTTGCAAGTTGCTGATGAAACAGATTCCAGATCCATATCTAGACACTGGCATCGTCATTGCGACGCAAAACTAGCAAGAGCGATAGGATGCGACTTTATTGTATCGGCTCCCAACTCTGCAAATGCAGAGTCACCAGTTGTGCGACCGGATGCATAAGCTATCGACTCGACGTCGTCTACTTGTCCTTGAGCGACAGCGTTATCTAGACTTTCCTTGATTTGGCATCTGACTTGCCAATCCGACGGCAAACGTTGACTTCTGGCCCGTGGTGGTTCATGCTTAATGTCTTCGCCTCTCGCTCCCGCACTCTTGCCATGCCATGCAACGATTCACGCCGCTCACGTTATCGACATGTTTTTGTGTCCTTCTAATATTTGGCTTCTTGTACCCCTCGAGTGATTGTCGCGGTGACTTCGTCATCTACAGTTTGCCTGGCACAAAGTCTGCCATCATTCTTGAGGGAAAGACCAAGGTTCACGCGGGGCAGCTTGTTGAGTTTACCTATCCTGGCTTCGCTTCCGTAACGATGAGCATGGAGGATGCCTTCGTGGTCAAGGCTCCAAGCCGTCAGGAAGAGTTTCGGCGGCTATTCCAAAATGCGACCAAATCGGGACGAGTGGAGGATTACCTGGAAACCGCTCGGCAAGCATTGCAACGAGGTTTGCTCAAAGAGTTTTATGAGTGCTGTAGTGCTGCTTACAAAATGAATCCGGAGCATGAGACACTCAAACGGCTGATACAAGCGCGAAAGAATGTTAAGAAACCAGTAAGCGATCACGCGCGTGTCGAGACTCAGCTTCGCGAAACGACAAACTTAAAGAATATGAAGGTCGCGACGAGCCAGCATTACATCATGTTGCATGATACTAGCGATGTGAAAGGTGGAAGAAAGCGACAGACCCGTTCTGAGGCACGACTCGAATTGCTTGAACTCGTCTACGAATCCTACTTTATGAAGTTCGCGATCGATGGCGTTGTGCTAGAGCCTCCTGCGGAACCCTTGATGGTGTTGCTGTTTGCGGATGAAGCGACTTATCTTCGATATGCAACCGTGCTGGACTCCAAGCTGAAGATGGCGTCTGGATTCTGGTCTCCCGAGGATAATATCAGCGTTTTTTTCGACCAGGGGACGACGGAGGAAATGAAAATTCTCACCGAGGTTGCGAAGAGTCTACAAAAGTCCAAGGCACAGTTGAGAGGTACCGCTGTCTCAAAAGAAATTGCCCATCTAGCAAACTCTTTTGACCTTCTGATCAAGATTGCGAAGGAAGAATCGGACACGGAGGTCGTTTCGCATGAAGCGACACACCAATTGGCGGGTAACACCGGGTTGATGCCACGAGGCAAGCTTGGGTTGACCTGGGCGCATGAGGGGCTCGCATCTTACTTTGAAACGCCAGCAGGGGCAGGATGGGGTGGCGTCGGAGCGGTCAACGCTACTCGACTTAGCAGTTATCGACGCGTGGCCAGGGACCCAACGAGATCGAGTTTAGAATTGCTGGTATCGGACATGCTTTTCGATTCCGCTCGAAGCCAAACGGAAATCGTGGATGCGTATGGCAATGCATGGGCGCTGACCCACTTCCTCATGGAAAACCATTTCGAAAAGCTGGTAGACTATTATCGTCGCTGCTCCGAAGTCGAAGAGGATGCCGAGGGGAAGATCATGAGATCCACTCTCCTTGAGATATTCAAGGATGTCTTTGGAGACCTGCGTATCCTCGAACGAGATTTTCATAATCACATGGCAACGCTCAAACCGGATATCGAGCGAATGCGCGACGCCATGAAGTAGTGACTCACTCCTCACCAAGCAAAAGGCTTATTCATGCTTCGGATCGTCATGCATAGCGTTGCAATCCTTGTTCTTTGCTGCAATCTGCTCTCGAATGTATCGTCGGGGTTGTTGCTGACGTCGTGTTGTGCGAGAGAAGCCTGGACGATCGAGACCTTTGCAGGAACAGGCGTTCAAGGGTTCCAGGGCGACGGTGGGCCTGCATTGAAAGCGATGCTGGATAATCCGTTTGGTGTGATACGCGGTCCGGACGGTGCTATTTGGTTTTGCGAGTACACCGGACAACGAATCCGAAGAATCGACGCGAATGGAGTGATTACAACCATCGCGGGCAGCGGAAAAAAAGGGTTTTCAGGCGATGGAGGACCGGCCATCGAGGCTACGTTCAATCTGCCCCACGAGATAAGGTTTGACAAAGCTGGGGACCTCTTTGTCGTGGACATGATGAACCACGTCGTGCGCAAAATCGAGATGAAGACAGGTGTGATTCAAACAGTGGCTGGAACCGGGCAAAGTGGCTACAGCGGTGACGGCGACCTAGCAACTAAAGCTCAACTCAAACAGCCCCATAGCATTCAATTTGGGCCCGAGGGTGATCTTTGGATTTGCGACATTGGCAATCACGTGATTCGACGTGTACATATCCCAACGGGGGTGATATCAACCTTTGCAGGAACAGGTTCCCCAGGAGCTACGCCCGATGGATCGGCCATCGCGGGCACTCCTCTCAAAGGCCCTCGCTCGATGGACTTCGATCGCCATGGAAATCTTTGGCTAGCAACGCGTGAAGGCAATCAGTTGTTTCGCTTTGATATGAAGAATCAGAAAATCTCGCACTTGGCCGGAACCGGCGGCAAAGGCTTTTCCAGTAAGAATGGGCCAGCCAAGCAATTGACGCTGAACGGCCCAAAAGGTGTCGCTGTGGACAAGGTAGATAACGCTTGGCTCGTCGATTCCGAAAGCAGTACCATTTGGAGGTACCACGCTGGCAATGGGATGCTAGAACGGATGGCGGGAACCGGTGAAAAAGGGGACGGTCCAGATGGTGACCCACTTCATTGTCGGTTGGCTCGCCCGCACGGGATCTTCGTTGATACAGATGGTTCTGTATTTATCGGGGATAGCGAATCGCATCGAATCCGAGTGCTTCGACGGACCGATGCATCGAGTGAGCGTTACCGAGTGCAATTGGTGGCCGGTGGAGAGCGTGAACAAGTTAACATACCTGCTGACCAGGCCCGCCTCAGGGAACCATTCGGAACGAGCTTTGGCAGCGATGGATCGCTCTGGATTGTCGAGATGGCATCAGGGAATCGATTGTTAAAGATCGATTCGAGCGGAAACCTTCAGCACATGGCAGGTCAAAGTAAAGCAGGTTTCTCTGGCGACAATGGCGCTGGTTTATCCGCGCAGTTCAATGGACCCCACAATATAGCCATGCACCCTCAAGGTTCGATTCTTATCGCAGACACTTGGAATGGGAGGGTCAGGCAGTATGACCCGATTCGCAACCTCGTTAGCAGTTTGGCAGGCTACGAAGTCAGTTTAGAGTCCGCCAAGAAGTCTGGTCCTTATTGCGTCACTGTGAGCTTTGACGGGAAAGAGGTCTATGTTGCCGATTTACTCCGCGTTTTCGCTATCGATCTAAAGACGCATACCATTCGGTATATCGCAGGCAATGGGGAAAAGGGCGTTCCCAAAGATGACGCCATGGCGATTGATTCTCCTCTCGTTGACCCGCGTGCCGCCGCTGCCGATCGACTGGGCAATGTGTACATTCTCGAACGAAATGGGCACTCGCTTCGGGTGGTTGATCCGTCAGGCAAAATTCGTACGGTGGTCAACGCAGCAGGCAGGAAAGGAAACAGTGGTGATGGAGGCCTTGCGTTGGCTGCAACCATGAACGGGCCAAAGCATTTGGCAATCGATCCTCAGAATCGGGTTGTGATCGCCGATGCGGAGAATCACTTGGTACGGCGATATGATCCGACCAGTGGTTTGATCGAGCGAATCGCGGGCACTGGAGAAAAAGGTGCGTCTGGAATCGGAAAATCCCCTTTGGAGTGCCAATTGGCTCGCCCTCACGGAGTCACGTTTCACCCAACGACCGGCGAGCTCTACATTACGGATAGCTACAACGACCGTATTCTCCGGTTGGTGCCAGACAAGAGAATTACGCCTTAAAAAATGCGTGTTGGCGGCCTGGGGTTTATTGCGATGACCGATAGCTTCGTTTAATCTAAGGCTTGATGCGAATTTTTCTTACACATGACAGGTCATTGCAATGGGAACTCAACGCCGAATCAACCTCACCGAAGAAGGTGGAGTTACCGTGGTTCGTTTCGTCGACAAAAAGATTGTAGACTCCGGAAGCATCGAAGCGTTGGGAGAAGAACTCAATGCATTGGTAACGGTCGAAAAAAGAAACATGATTCTGCTCAACTTTGACGGAGTGGATTTCTTGTCCAGCGCAGCACTCAATAAGTTGATATCGCTCAATACTAAAGTGAAAGGTGCCGCTGGACGACTCAAGCTTTGTTGCCTCAAGGCGGAAATCAAAGAAGTCTTCACGATCACAAAGCTCGATCGCATCTTTGATATTCGAAAAACCGAAGCCGAAGCTATTGAAGCGTTCAAACTTTAGAAACCACACACATTGATTTCAATGTTTTGATTCGCGGGAGGCATTATGCCAACGGTTGAAAATGGCTGGACCTATAACAAAACGATACCTAGCGATTTGGATGTTGCTCACGCCGCGATAGAAGAATTGATGCGAGCATTAGAAGCAGCTAATTGGCCTGGCGGTGATATGTTCCGTATTCAAATGGCGATCGAGGAAGCGGTCGTCAACGCAATCGAGCACGGAAATAAACGGGACGCCTCAAAGACCGTCCTCATCGTTTTCCATGTCGATGCAGAACGAGCAACCATGCAAATCTCAGATCAAGGGGCAGGGTTCGATCATCGCAATGTCGCCGACCCAACCGAAGAAGAACGATTGGACAAGCCTCGAGGACGAGGTGTCATGCTGATGCGAGAATTGATGTCCGAGGCAAACTTTAACGAGCCGGGGAATTCCGTGACGATGGTCAAGGTCCGCACGCAAGAAATTCCCGAATCCTTTGAAGAACCCGAAAACTCACACAAATAGTACTGTCGAATTGCATCCACCCGATCAACCTGCGCCAGTTCTTGTTTCTTCCTCTGCGGAGAGGCCGAACGGCTCGGAGTCGGTGGAGCGAGCTCACGAAGATGTCGTCTATTCTGTCGAGCCTAATTTATCCTCTGAAGAATTCATCGACTGTCTCATCCGATCTACTCTGGCAGAGCGTAGACCGGTGAACTGTCCAGAGACGATCCGTGGCATGCTGCAAAACGCAAGCATCCTATTGACTGCTCGAACGAAAAGCGGACAGTTGGTCGGCATCGCCCGGTCTCTTTCTGATTTTCATTATTGTACTTATCTTTCCGACCTCGCCGTGGATGTCAATCATCAACGAAGAGGGATTGGTAAAGAGTTGATTCGGCGTACGCATGAAGTCGCAGGTAAGCAGATCATGCTGATTCTGCTATCCGCACCCAAGGCCGTCGAGTATTATCCACACATTGGCATGCAACAACATCCGAGCGCTTGGTACTTCCCCAGGCCATCTTAGGAGATCTATATCGTGATGAATGACATTTGGAATCGTCGGCTAGTGGTTTTGGGGACAGTGGTCTCGATAGCTTGGAATACAGCTTTCGTCGGACAGGCTGAGGCACAAGTCGGGGTAGAGAGCTTTCCCAAGATCGATGCAAACCAAGATTGGCCGTGGTGGCGAGGTGTGACTCGCGATGGACATTCCACTTCAACTAATGTCCCTGATCGATTCGATCTGAACACGAACCTCGATTGGTCTGTTCCTATTCCTGGTCGAGGGCATAGCTCACCGATCGTCGTCGGTAAGCGAGTCTATTTCCTGACGGCAGAGGAAAAGTCGCAAAAACATACTGTTGTTGCTATCGACCGAGATACAGGGAAAACAGTTTGGGAGCGCGTCATTAATGAAGGCGGGTTTCCGAAAAAGAATCATCCGAAAAATACCGAAGCCTCACCTTCGATCGCTTGCGATGGAGAACGATTGTATGTGTCGGTATTCCATCATCTGGCAGTTTGGGGCGTGGCTCTAAATTTGAACGGCGAACAAGTCTGGGCTAGCAAGCTTGGAGACTTTAACCCGAAGATGTACGAATACGGCTATGCTCCCTCGCCTACTTTGTATGGGGGCAACGTGATCTTTGTGCTGGAATACGATGGGCCGTCGGCAATCGTCGCCCTGGATCGTGCGAGCGGCAAAGAAGCGTGGAATTCAAAGCGTAAAGATTCGATCTCTTTTTCTTCACCCGTCGTAACCAGTTACCAAGGGCAAGACTACTTGTTGCTTAGCGGAGTCGATACTGTTAACGCCTACGATCCGCGGAACGGAAAGCTAATATGGTCGACCCCGGGGACTACGATGGCAACCTGCGGGACAATGGTTTGGGACGATGGAGTTGTATTTGCCAGCGGAGGTTACCCCAAACAAGAGACAATTGCGTTGGAGATTGCCACCGGCAAAGTGCTTTGGCGGAACAAACAGAAAGCCTACGAGCAGTCGATGGTTGCTACCGCAGGGCACCTCTATTCACTGACCGACTCTGGCGTGTTGTATTGCTGGGACGGCAAAACGGGCGAAGAAAAATGGAAGCAACGACTTGCCGGCCCTGTGAGCGCTTCCGGAGTTTTGGCAGGTAATAAAATCTATTGGGCAAACGAAGCTGGACAATTATGGGTGTTTGAAGCAAATGCCAAGAAGTATGTCGAATTGGCAAAAAACCAAATCGGAGACGAATCATTCGCCAGCCCTGCGATATGCGGCAATCAGATCTTTTTGCGTATTGCGAAGAACGAGAACGGAAAACGCCAAGAGTACTTAATGCGTTTTAGTTCCCGCTAATCGGTTGCCAGCCAGCTAAACTATCCGAGATCGCTTTTTCGAGTTACTCGTTTTTGAGGACAAATTGCATGTTGAGGTTTATATGGTCGTCTTTACTTCTAGCATGCTTTAGCCTTGGAGTCGGTTGTGACGCTCCCCAACCAACCAAGCAAGGCAACACAAAAGCGACTCAAAGCTTGAGTATCGAGCAAAACGATGCGGCGAAGAAGATTCTTGGCAAAGGCGGGTTAGGAGAACTGACAAAAGTAACGTTGTTGTTGAACTGGTACCCCGAGGCAGAGCATGGTGGCTTTTATGCTGCACAGGTGCTGGGTGTCTTCGAGCAATACGGACTCGATGTAGAAATCCGGCCAGGGGGAAAGACCATTGTTGTTCCCCAAGAGCTGATTCTTGGACGCGTTCAATTCGGAGTTGCGAATGCCGACGATGTGCTTGTGGCCCGCAACCAGGATTTGGATCTAGTCGGATTGATGGCTCCGATTCAAGACGGGCCTCGCTGTATTCTGACACGCAAAGATTCTGGGATCGATTCCTTTGAGAAACTAAAGAACGTCAAACTACAAATCGACTCGACACGTCCATACGTCCCCTTCTTGAAAAGCAAAGGGCTGATCCAAGAAGGAGTGGAAGTCGTTCCGTACTTCGGTTCTGTCGCTCAAGTAGTCGCAGACAAGGGCGTTGCATGCCAAGGGTACAACTTTAGCGAACCGTTCATGGCGAGAAAAGAAGGAGTCGAAGTCAACGAATTGATGTTATCCTCGATTGGATACAATCCTTACGCAAGCTTGTTGGTGACGACAGAGAAGTTCATGAAGTCAAATCCAGAGATCTGCGAGAAGATGGTCAAGGCGAGCATCGAGGGTTGGAAAAAGTATTTAGAAAATCCAGAAGCTACCAACGTGATCATTTTGAAGAACAACAAACAGGGGTTAGACAAAGCCGCACTCGATTTCGGTGTGGGAGCCATGAAGAAACTATGTATCCCGGAAGGACAATCCTCAACCGTTATGGGGCAGATGTCGCTAGAGCGTTGGACTCAGCTTTACGACACCCTAGCAAGTCTGAAACTGATCGACGGCACAAAAGGCACCCCTGCCGCCGCATTCACGGACCGCTTTTTAAACGCATCACAAAAGTAGCTTCTCCCAAACCAACATCCACCGCGTAGTGGCGGGCAGTCAGTCTGCCATCTGCAAAAACGGTTCATGGAGCGTATCGCGAAAGAAAACTTGAAACGCTTTGGCCGTGTCTTTCGCTTGAACTTGTCCAAAGTGATTGCGGCGTTGGAAAATCGATTCAAAAAGGAAGGCTGGCTGAAGGCCAACAAACCTTCGTTCAATCATCACCATGGATTCGCGGTGGGTGGAAAGTGCTTATCGGCTTCTCTTGTGCGAAGCGGGGCGAGATGAGTAAGCATTGTTGTTGCATTTCTGCCGATTAGGTTCTTACCTGAGCTTTGAATCGCGAGTGTCAGACAACGGAATCGACTCTTCACGTTGGTGGCTTCAGTGCAATCGATAAGGCGTTAAAGCATGTCGACTGGATCTATGTCGATCAGATACAAATTCTCGCCGGGAGGCTTTGTGGTCGATTGGATTCGAGCAAGAACAGAATTGAGCGCTGCGGCATCTTGTGATATCAACATTGCTTGGTAGCGATAATGCCCACGTAGCTTGGCGATCGGTGGTGGAGCTGGACCGAGTACTCGAATCTTAGATCCAGTTCGAGCGATCTCCGATTGAATACGTCTCACCACCTCTTCTGCAAACTCATTTGCGTCCTCTTGAATCGGGCCTCGAAATATCAATCGTGCCAGCGACGCAAACGGTGGATATCCAAATTGTTCGCGTTGCTCCAACTCTTGCATCGAAAAGGAATCGAAGTCATGTCGACAAGCATGTACGATCGCGGGATGGTCAGGCGAATAAGTCTGTACCAATACTTCGCCTGCTCGATCTCCGCGCCCTGTTCGACCTGCAACCTGCGTTACCAGTTGAAAAGTTCGTTCGGAAGCACGAAAGTCAGGGAAATGAAGCGTCGAGTCGGCGTTGATCACGCCTACCAAAAGCACATTCGGAAAGTCCAGTCCCTTGGCGATCATTTGGGTGCCAAGCAGGATCTGAACTTTGCCTGTTCGAAATTCCGCCAGCACCCGCTCATGGCTACCCGGCTTTTTCATCGTATCCGAATCCATACGCGCAATTTTCGCATCTGGAAAACGTTGCTGGACTTCGATTTCAAGTTTCTGTGTTCCTAATCCCGCCAACCGAATGGCTTCGAATCCACACTTGGGACATAGGTTGGGTGCCGCAATAGTGTAATCGCAGTAATGGCATGTAGCTTTGCTTCCATCGCGATGGTGAGTTAAGGGCATATCGCAATCGGGGCAATCGATGACATGCCCGCAAGACGGGCACTGAATCGACGTTGCATAGCCTCTTCGATTCAGCAACAAAATGGTTTGTCCATCGTCTGCTAACGTTCGTTCAATCGCCTTGACGAGAGGAGTGGAAATGGCGCCGCGATTTACGTCGATGCGAGCAGATCGAAGATCGATAGTCGTGACTTCGGGCAGTGGTCGGTTCAAGATACGACGTGGCAATGCGACTTTCTTGTACTGACCGATTTGAGCGCGGTGATACGTTTCTAACGATGGTGTCGCTGACCCCAAAACTAACGGAATTCTTTCCAAAGAAGCGCGATGGATCGCGACATCTCTCGCATGATAACGAGGGACCGTTTCTTGCTTGAAAGAGTTTTCATGCTCTTCATCGAGAATGATCAATCCCAAGTACGGAGCAGGTGCGAAGACCGCGCTCCTGGGACCGATCACTACTTGTGCGTGGCCGTCGGCGATTCGACGCCATTGATAGTGCCGCTCCGGTCCGCTCATATGCGAGTGAAGGACAGCCACCGATGAAAACCTGCCTTGAAATCGTGCCCGTGTCTGAGGTGTCAGGCTGATTTCCGGGACCAAGACGATGGCTTGACGTCCATACGAGACAACTTGTTCGATGGATTGCATGTAGACTTCGGTCTTCCCGCTTCCCGTCACACCATGCAACAGAATCGTCGAATGTTCGCCAGACTCTATCGATTGAAAAATGGTTTGCAACGCGACACGTTGATCCGACGACAGAGCAGGAGCGGGAATCCGCTCGTACGACGTCTTGATTGTGGATGGATCGAATTGCATCACACGTTCCGTATACGACTCGATGAAGCCTGTTTCTCGCAGTTTCTTGATAACGCCATCCGAGCATTGCGCGAGGTGCTTTAGTTGGTCCACGGAGAGTGGTTCATCGGCAAGAATCAATTGTTGAAGTGTTTGCCGTTGTTTGGTAGGCAACGACTTGATGGCGGAATCATCGCTGGCTAGATCGGAGGGACGGAGAAGGGTTTGGTTGCGAGTCCCAGCGCCGGCTCGTACCCCAGCGGGGACCACAGCCTCGAAGACTTGCCCGAGCGGAACCAAATAATAGCGACTCATCCACTGAATCAATTGCAATAGATGACCATTGCATAGTGGTTCATGGTCGACGATTCGAAGGACGGGCTTCAAGGATTGTGCTGGTTGAATCGCAATTTGAACCGACAACGTGTAACCGACGAGTTCGCGATTTCCTTTCCCCAATGGAACGACAACACGCATGGCTGGCTTAATTTGTCCCGCCATTTCGTCTGGAATTCGATAATCATACGGACCAAAGGGAGGTTCCGGAAAAACGACCGAGACCGATGGCGTTTCGTTGGCTGAGTCGATCTCCCATGGGGCAAGATCGCTTGAAAAAAGCTCTCCTTGTTGAAATCCCATGTTGTTCTTTCCTTTGTAGTATAGGCTGCCAGCCTGTTAATTGGCGATCGACAAATTTGAAACTATCGTCTTCACTTAAGGATTGTTTCTAGAGGTCTTTCAACTGGATGAGAATTTATGCTCGTGTTTGGAATCGCGAGCATAGGGAACTCGAGGTAGTAAACAATTCACTATTTGTTAGCGGTGATTTCCCGAAGCAGTTTGAAAAATCCATTCTTGCGTTCGCTGCTGGTGGACCAGTTCACCGGAACGGATTGGTAGCCTTCGTCGAATCCTTCGCCTTTCATGCGAAAATCAAAATATCCCCAGGAAGCGAACTCACGGATAGCTTCCACAAAGTTATTGCTCGGCTTGTCAAAGTCGAAATGATCATCTTCGTTGAACAAAATCGGTTTGGGAGTGTAGCCTTCTACTCGCCGAGTTTGCTGGACCATTTCAGCGATCCGCTTGGGATTCGAAACACCATTGCCGTGAAGCAACATGTAGTCAGAAACCTTAACCACATTGGTTAACGGGACGGTGTTACCGCCGTAGCTTGTGCTGACCAGCAAAGGATGATTAGCGGCAGTAGAACGTGTCTTTGCACGGAGGATCAGTTCATGCACGCGTGCGGGTTTCAAGATCTCGTGATCGTAGGCTTTCACATTGCATTCGTTGTTGATCTCAATCAACACGTTCTTGTAACCGTTCGCAATGACCCAATCGATCGATGCGTCGACGCCTGCGATCACAGCCGCTTCGTCTTGCACCCGCTGATCTTGTCCGAAGTAATACAGTCCCAAGATGACGACCATTCCGATCTCATCGGCTTTGTCGATGACCTGCTTCATGCGTTGCAGAGTCTCTGGCTGCAGTGAGCCATCGGGATTGATACCGGAGTTGTACCACGGTTGGCTCTTCGAGTACCCCTCGGGGCTCCCTCCTTGCAGATTGACTGTAATCGCCAATAAGCCGCTCTTTCTCCAGCCAGGCATTTCGGCAATGAACTCTTTTGTATTGCGTTCGGCATCCCATGCGTTAGTGTCAGGGTAAGCCCAGCGCGAACGCGTTTCCGCATTTCGGTCGTCGAAGGTCGCTTGGACCATACGACTATTCATGAGTAATCCTTCGATACTCTTGCCGTTCCAAACTCTTCCTTGGTAAGTGAGTTCGCCGTTGATGCGAAACTTATCACCGTCGATACTGACAATGGTTTTCTTCGGCGCCACTTGAGCGTTTGCTTCCCCTGCATGCCACTCTTGGAAGAGCAGTACTACGAGAAAAGACGGCATCAGAAGCCAGTTAGTTAAACAGTTCATGTAAGTTCGTAAAGTTCGGGATCAACGTCAGGAGCTTCGAACATCCGTTTCCATTTTTTGCTTTTGGATTCATTAGTGAACGGGTCTCCGTCACCGTCCAAGGCATCGCCCATTTCTTCATCGATACGGTCGGGGTCTTCGCCGGCTTCCATGCGGCGCATCGCTTCCAACATTGCGTCGTTTGGTTGCATTCCGGTCATGTCGAACATCTTTTTCATCAACGATGCCATTTGACGTGGATCTTCGGGGCCTTCCGAATTCTCATCGAGATGCGGAGCCATTTCCGCCATGAGTTGTTCCATTTTGGCTTCATCGACGTTCTCGAATGGATCGGGGGTCGAATCCGATTCCTTTAAACCTTTCGAGATAGCAAAGCGAGACACTTTCTTATCGAGTTTCTTGCGTTTGCACTTCGGGCAAGCGGGAACGGTGGAATTGTTTATCGAACGTGCCAGGAAATTAAAGACCATATGGCACGTCGGACAATAAAACTCATAGATCGGCATCGGTAAATCCTTTCAATATGCCCAATAGCGAATGACAAACTTAAACCGATATTGGCTCTTCCTTAGCTTTAAACAATACCAAGAAAATAGCCAATGCAACAAACAGCACCACACTTGGCGTAATCCAAAAACCAAACCAATCCATCGAGGTCTGGTCTCCAACAACGACTTTGTTTCTCTCCGTCAAGATCCCAGAGACCAGCGTTCCTAACCATGTACCAAGTCCGTAAACCAGTACCCCGAGCAATGATTGGGCGCTCGCACGGAGATCTTTAGGTGCAGTCTTGTCCACATGAATAAAACCTGCAGCAAAGAAAAAATCGAAGCAGAATCCGTGGAGAGCGACACCTGCAATCGCCAATGCGAGAGGAAGTCCAGAATCGCCACCGTTCGCAAAAAACAAATACCTCAAGGCCCAACAGAATAGACCGACGGCCATCACGGCTTTGATACCGAATCGTTTGAGAAAGAACGGCAATAAAACCAAAAGGAGCAACTCCACCATCTGGCCGATCGCAAGAGTCGATCCAACCTGATCAACGCCGGCACCGCGGTCAAGGAAATCTCCTGCAGAGTTGAAGTACATTCCCATAGCAATTGATGCGATCAGAGTTATCACGAAAAAAACTGCGAAGGAAAAGTCTTTCAGCATCGCCAGGGCGCGAAGGAAATCCAAAGCTCCACCACTCTTCCCAACAGGCGGAGTCTTTGGAAGCAGGAAAAGACAATAGAAACCGAAAATGAGAGAAATGATCGCTGCTTGAAACAACGGGCCACTGGTTGCGATCGTATTCGGAATCAACTCGCCGTCTTTTCCTGCCACTTTGCCCGAACAAACGAAATCGACCAAAAAACCTGCACATATCCAACCAATGGTTCCTAGTACTCGCAACCCAGGAAAGTCGCGCTCACCGTCCGGCACATTGCGAAAGGTTAATGAGTTGATCACAGATAGCGTTGGATTGAACACCAACGAATAGGCAAATGTGACAATGAAGAGAGTCCAATATTGATCAGGCGATGTTATTTGGCTCATCGCGTACAGGAGCCCAGCTCCGAGGATATGGCAGATACCCATGAGTCGCTCGCTATTCATCCATCGATCGGCCAAGTACCCTGCAAAAAGGGTGGAAATGATCGCTCCTAAATACATATTCGCCGTAATCGACGTCGCTTGAACTCCAGTAAAACCCTTGTTCAGCAAAAATGGATAGTAAACGATGACCCAAGAACCCCAGATAGCAAACTGGAGAAACATCATTATCGAAAGGACGATTCGATGATGAAGTGATAGTGGGGGAGCAGAGGTTGCTTTGGAGGGGTTGCCATCAAACATACGAATCATTCGCTTTCGACACAGTGTTACTGACGCATCTTTGGAGATATACAAATCTAGTACGCTCCAACAATCTCAGCATTAGTCTTACAAATTATCGAGGTTCTCGCAAGCACGCGCACCTTTTGCCGATTTGTGGAATAGTTTCCTAATTTGGCGTCCTCCCATACAATCAGCCCAGCAAAAAACTGCGAACTACCTCCTCTATAGCAAGTAGTTTGGCTTACGATAAAGCGTCCATTCCATCCCCTATAAAAATGAATAGCACGCGGAGTTACGATGAAAACCCTTGTTTCACGCTTTGTTTTGAATGCCGCATTCCTCGGAGGTGTTGGATCCGCGTCATTCGTCATGGCGGATGGAAACTGGCCACAGTGGCGTGGGCCGAATCGTGAAGGTCATGCGGCTCCGCAGAGTTTGCTCAAGAGCTGGCCAGAGCAAGGGCCAAAGCTGGCCTGGAAATTTGAAGAAAACGGATCCGGCTATTCATCGATTACGGTTTCCGACGGACAAGTCTTTACGCTCGGAAAGATCAACGACCGAGCCGTTGCCATCTGTTTAAATAGCAGTACGGGCGCGAAGATTTGGACAAAAGACTTCGGCAATGGAGTCGTCAACGAATCCTACAATGCGGACTGGGGAGATGGGCCTCGGAGCTCGCCGACCGTCGATGGCGAGTTCGTGTACTGCCTAAGCGACCTCGGAACGCTCGCATGTCTCGACCGCCGCACCGGATCCGTCGTCTGGTCCAAAGATTTCGTCAAGGACTTTGGTGGCAAGGTACCGTACTGGGGCTATAGCGAATCGGTCTTGATCGATGGCGATAAAGTCATTGCGACGCCCGGCGGAGCAGCCTTTATCGTGGGGCTTGATAAGAAGACGGGCGAAAAGGTTTGGGAGTCCAAGTGCAGCTACGAAGCTCAATATGTATCGATCATCAAAGCAAACTTCGGTGGGGTTCCTGTTTACTTGACTGCAACAAAACCTGGATTGATTTGTGTACATGCTGAAACCGGCGAAGAGCTCTTTAACGTTCCGAAGACTGGAAACCCAACCGCCGTCATCCCAACGCCCGTTGTCTCTGGCAATCGCATCTACCACTCGTCAGGTTATGGAGCAGGAAATGTAGCGATCGATATCAAGGTGGATAATGGAAAACTCATTGCCGAAACTGCTTATGCAATGAGCAAAGAAAGCATGGAGAACCATCATGGTGGATATGTTCTTCACGAGGGAACGATCTTTGGATTTTCAAGAGCCTTTCGCGGAGTATGGATGGCGCAAGATCTGAAGACCGGTGATGTCCTTTGGAGTAAAAAAGTTGGTGCAGGCAAATCCGGTTCCATCGGTTTCGCCGACGGGATGCTTTATTGCTACGACGATGGAGACGGGATCTGCTATCTGGCGAAACCTTCCAAAACAGGATGGGAGCCCGCAGGTCAAGTGAAGCTACCGGAGTTCACAGCCATGGATCGCAAAAAGGGAGCGATCTGGGCTCATCCAGTCATCGCAGACCAAAAGCTCTTTATTCGCGATCAAGAAAAACTGTTCGCATTCGATATTCGCCAGTAGTTTTTTCGAATTGAATGCACCAGCGAGTCTCTATTGCCGGCTTACTACCATGCAATAGATGTTGTTCGAAAACCCGTCCCAACGCTTTGGAACGATTGAGACAATCGTTCTACTCTGTGCAGCGGAGAAAAGGTTTTCGCGAGTAATCTGTTATCTTTGATTCAATGTATTGAAGGACAAAACATGAGTGAATGGCTGGAAGTTGGAACAAAGGCACCCGCATTTACGGCGGTAACGGATTCCGGTGCGAAGGTAAAACTAAGTGATTTCAAAGGTAAAATTGTCGTTCTTTACTTTTATCCTAAGGACGACACACCGGGGTGTACCAAAGAAGCGTGTGCGTTTCGCGATGCTAGCTCGCAGTTTCAAAAGCTAGGTGCAGTTGTTCTCGGAGTCAGCCCGGACGATGAAAAATCTCATGCCAAGTTCCGCGACAAGTTCACTCTGAATTTTCCGCTGCTCGCTGATCCTGAGCACAAGATCGGTGACGCATATGGAGCTTGGCGCGAGAAGAACATGTATGGCAAGAAATCGATGGGGATCCAACGCAGCACGTACCTTATCGACGCTGCAGGCAAGATTGCCAAGGTTTGGAAAAAGGTAAGTGTAGACGGTCATGATGCGGATGTTTTGGAAGCGATCCAGTCGCTTTCCGCCAACGAGTAAGCATTACGTCTATGTTTCGAATTCTGTTGAAGAAATATCTGCACGAGTCTCTCTTACTGTGGTGCTCGTGTGCGTTGGTATTGTTTTTCTTTCCATGGGTTCGAATCTGGACTGTAAGCCAATTTGAATTGAGCGGCTTCGCCTCAATTCTCGAACAGTTTCGAGCATTCGAAAAGTTTTCCCCGGTTCCACTCGAACAATTTCTAACGTATCACGGAATGGTTGGCTTTACGTTCGATGAACCTGTGCTCCTGTTGTGTGTTTTGGTTTGGAGCATATCCCGTGGGTCGGATGTTGTTAGCGGCGAACTTAACCGAGGCACTATGGAGTTGCTGTTGGCTCAACCCGTCAGTCGCCACAAACTTTTCCTTGCCCACGGAACGATTACAGTCATCGGACTACTGCTCCTTTGCCTCTTGGTCTACGCAGGGATCTTTCTAGGCATCTACACAAACTCAACTCCAGTCACAACGGGCGGTTCCTTTCGGTTGCCAATCCTGAACATGGACGTAGGGATACCGCTTATTCCGAAAAAGACGGAATGGGTTCCGCTCACGCAGTTTGTGTCACCCACCTTGTATCTGCTTCCATGCGCCAATCTCTTTGCACTTGGTTTTACTATCTTGGGGCTTAGTGTTTTGTTCAGTGCCTATGACCAGTATCGATGGCGAACGATAGGTTTGGTGATTGGGTTGTATGTGTTGCAGTTGTTATTGTTCATCTTGTCCAAGTCTACGGCAAGCATGCACTTTTTGACACCCTTCAGTTTCTTGGCAGCCTATCAGCCCGATTGGATTGTTCAGCGAGTCTATCGAGAGCCTTCGGCAGCTTGGCTCTGGGTTGGCTCAGGATTGAAAGACAAAGCGGGTGTCGATTACGTCATGAGTTGTTTGGAGCCTTTGTCTTTCGTATCGATACTTCTTTTGCTCGGTTGCATTGCTTATGGCTTGGGATGGCGACGTTTTCTTCGACGAGATCTGCCAGCACCACAGTAAAAGCATCAGAACCACTTGGGCGAGGACTGACGGACGGATTCATTGGTGTTATGCTCTAGCTGTCCAGTGTATCCAACCAACTTCAACGTTCGATGATCCGGTCCCCATTCGTTATCCCAAAGGAGCAATCACAAATGCGTTCTTTTTTAAATCGTAGGGTTTTTGGGTTCGTAGCCTCAGGGGGGTGCGTGACAGCTTTGGGGGGCGGCGTCGCTTTTGGCCAGGATGACGTAGCAAAAAGTAAAGAAAGTAAGCCGACGGCTACTGGTGGCCCGATCGAAGCGTCCTTCGAGCGTGACTATGACGCGCCTAGTTTTAGGCCTGCATGGAAAAAGGAGCAGATCAATCGTACGATGGCGCAAGATTTTGTAATCTATGCGCATTCAAGTCTTGAGATGACCACCAAGTTACTTGATCGAGAGCCTGGGCTACTCAACGCAGCAATCGATTGGGGCGGGGGGGATTGGGAAACAGCCTTGGGCGGTGCGTCGCACATGGGCAAAAAAGATATTGTGCAATTCCTTATCGGACGTGGAGCCCGAGTCGATATATTTTGTGCGACGATGTTGGGCAAGACCGAGATTGTCAAAACTCTTCTTCAAATGCAACCTTCGTTGATCGATGCCAAGGGGCCGCACGGTTTCAGTTTGCACTTTCACGCGCAGGCGGGTGGTGACGAAGCGAAGGAAACCCTCGACTATCTTCAATCGGTCAAAGAAATAGAACTCAAACCGGTTCCATTTCTGAAGAAGAAAAGTTAGGCAGTTGATTCATTAATGGTCGGCACAGTTCTCTTACACCATGAATGGTTTGGGTGAGAGTGAAGTACCATGCGAAATCCTAGAAAACCGATTCGTCCAGGACGATGGTCCCAGAGTACTGTATCGCATTGTCGCTAACACCAGTCTAAAAGTACGATTTTCATCGTCACAGATTCCAGCGTTGAGAGGATAAAACAAAGGCGTTTCTGTGACTCAGTTTACTCGTCGGCTACGTTGACGTACACCTTGAGAGCTGAATTGTCTTCGACTAGCAATCGCATCATCTCTTTGTAGTTGCTGAGACCGTTGACAGGATTCGTGAGAATCTTTTGGAGCACGCCTGGGTACATCACTTCGCCAACCGCCATGTCCTTGATTCCGGACTCGAAATGTTCGCGGTTTGCATTCACACTTCCGACGAGCAATTTATTCCCGAGCACCCATTCGATGTTGATCTTGTCGGACTGCACTTCGGTCACATGCTTGCCGCCGGTGATGCTAGTCCAGACGAGAACACCGTTATGACCTAACGCTTCCATGGCGCTAAAGGCGATCGAGGAACTCCCGGTCGCATCGATAATCAAGTCCGCTTTCCCAACCTTTTTTGCAAGATCTTCTAACGTCGTTTCAGAAGTCGCAACGTATGTCGCTTCCATACCTTCGACGATGGAGCTCTTCAAGTGGGGTCCTTTGGCTCGGGCCAAGGTGAAGACTTCGAGTCCCTTTAGGCGCAGTACCAAGGTAGACAACAAACCGATTTGGCCAGCGCCGAGTACAAATGCACGCTTCGGACTCCAGACCTTCATGCGCCGTTGAGCTTCATACGCTTGTTGAATAGCTTTGGCAGCACAACTCATCGGTTCCATCAACACATGTAGATGCTTTAGTCCCTTGGGAACGCGGACGATGTAGTTTTCGTGATCGACAAAATACTCAGTCAAATAACCGTGAAGCAAATTGATGCCTCGCTCGTAGTAAGTTTCTTCGCTGGTCATATCGTAGGTTCCAATCTGATCGTAGATGGAACCGCCTGGACGACGAACCGTTGCGGTCACATAGTCGCCTGGCTTTACGGATCGCACGTTAGGTCCGACAGCTTGAACCACTCCGAAGGACTCATGACCGAGCACCAAGTAGTCATCTCCAGGAGGTGGGTTGCCGTACAATGCATCGTTGATTTCGCGGTCGGTTGCGTCCACTCCCACCTTCAGCACCTTGACCAGAATTCCCTTGCCATCCGGTATTTTCTCCAGCGTTGGCATGGGGATGTCCCGCTCATGGACAGAGTTCGGTGTACCCGGACGAACAGCGATAGCTTTCATAGTCAGATCAAAAATGGAGGTGCGAATGAGGGAAAGGCGAAAAGTATAGCGAATTTGTGTATTTCGTCATGAAGCGAAACTGGCAAATCGTTGACGAGATTTGTAAATCCCTCCCGGCTGTATGAGCGAATAAGTCCCGTCCGCTTGTTTACGATTCTGCTTGTGTATACTTGTCGGGAATCATACAAAAGCATCGAAAGTAAAAGGCGGCTTAAGCGAAGGAACCCGTTTTACTAGACTCCAAAGTATAGGAATTGAGTGATGAACCGAAGATCGATTGTTCCGTGGCTCTTCGCGCTGGCATTGTGTGAGACTCTTGGATTTTATCAGCAACTCTTAGCAGATCTCGGTGTACCGGCCATTGAGGTCCTCGATACTCGAGTGATTAGCTGGAAACCGCCACTTTACCACGGCTGGCCAACGCTGGCCCGTCGGGCCAATGGGGAACTGCTATTGGCATTTTCGGGTGGACGGGAAAAGCATGTTTGTCCCTTTGGTCGCGTGGAGTGGATGCGGTCGAAGGACAACGGAGTGACTTGGGGTTGGCCTCAAGTCCTTTATGATGGTCCTATCGACGACCGAGATGCAGGTGTCCTCGAAACAAAGAAGGGGACGATTCTTGTTACGACTTTCACTTCGTTGGCCTATGAACCCATCTTGATGCGCGCTCAAGACGCGAAGCCGGGTGAACCTGGAGCGTTTTCAGATCCGAAACTCCTTCTCGAATGGCAAGCGGTACACCATCGGATTTCGCCGGAACAACGCAAGGCGGAACTCGGATGCTTTGTGTTGCGATCAACGGATGGTGGAGTCAACTGGGATAGTCGTTATCGCGTTCCTTGCAACAGCCCGCATGGTCCCGTGAATCTCGATGATGGACGGCTCTTGTACGCTGGCAAAGCCCTTTGGGCAGATGATCGTGTCGGATTCTGGGAATCGAAAGACGACGGAGTGAGCTGGCAGGAGCTGGCCATTTTGCCCACGCGCGTGGGTGATAGTCCCGATAAGTATCATGAACTACATGCGATCCAAGCGGCTGATGGTCGTATTATCTGTCATATTCGAAATCACAATGACAAAGACAATCGTGAGACTCTCCAATCTGAGTCGATGGACGGTGGGAAAACATGGTCGATGCCTCACGCAATGGGAGTCTGGGGATTGCCTTCGCACTTGCTTCGCATGAAGTCAGGTCGGCTGGTGATGACTTATGGATACCGACGTTCGCCCTTCGGCAATTTGATTCGAATCAGCGATGATCATGGCACAACTTGGAGCGAGGCGATCCCGCTCAATCAAGATGGAGTTTCAGGTGACTTTGGCTATCCGTCGACAGTCGAGTGCGATGACGGAACGATGGTAACGGTTTGGTACGAAGTCCTAGCAGACTCTCCTCTCGCCCAACTTCGGCAGTCTCGCTGGCGATGGAAGTAGTATTTGTGAGGGCGAATGTAGGATATGACAATCTGCCTGTCGTTACGACGTTGCTCGTCAACGTGGGACGCTGATCAGGATCGGCAGCTGACCATCTCTCCACGCTGCCAAGCCGCGTGGTGGCGTCGCCCCACATCGGTGGGGTGTCTAGTTGCGTCTACGGCCCGACGCTGGCAAGCAGCGTTGTAGCCTCAAGCAGCGTGGTAGCCTTACCCTGGCGTGCGGTGTGAAGCGTAGTAGCCTGAGTCTGCTACGTCTGGAATCAATTCGATTCTGTGGGCACGGATTGCTGGCTCGTGTCCTTTTTTAGCGCAGTCTTTAAGCGAGCATGGAGTGCCAAGTATCCTTGGCGATTTGCAACGCTTCGGGAAGTTTGGCGGGTAGCTTTCCACCTGCTTGAGCAAGGTCTGGTTTGCCACCACCACCTCCGCCGACCGTTTCGGCTACAGGTGTGATCCACTTGCCAGCGCTGAAACCGCGTTCTACCAGCGAATTGCTAATGCCGGCAATCAAGGTGACTTTATCATCGGAGCAATTCGCCAAAAGAACTGCGATCGGGTCCGCTGATTTCTTTCGAAGCTGATCGATCCATTGCCTCATCATGCCCGCATTTGCATTTGGTGTCTCGACAACAATCAGTCGAGTACCACCAACCTCCATCGCTTGATCCAATAGAGAGTCGACTGAAATGCTTCCACCGCTATTGGCAAGCTGTTTAATCTGCTCATGCAATTGCTTTTGTTCTTCGAGCAATGTTTGAACGCGAGCTGGTACCTCTTCGTAAGCGACGTTTAATTGACGGGCCGCTTGCCTAAAGGAGGATCGGATCGTTGAGTACGAGGCTGCACTCGAGGCTGCTTTCGTGCCACCGACTATTGCCGGCAACGCTTCGTTACCTGCTCCTGTCACCATCTTCTTTAGTTTTCGAACCGTCGTCGACAACTCTTGCGTTACAGATCCCAATTGCTCAAGCGAACATCCGAGCATGGTTGCTGTTTGTTTCGCCAATGACTCGATCTTGCCACGGTGCTCGACCGCTTTCGATCCAGTTAGCGCGGTGATACGTCGCGTTCCAGAGGATACGCTTTCTTCTGCGAGAATCTCAAGCGTTTGGATTTCGCCAGTGTTGGTGGCATGCGTTCCACCGCATAATTCCTTGGAAAAGCTACCCATGCTTACCATGCGAACAGGGTCAGGATACTTTTCACCGAACAACATCATGGCTCCAGCTTCGCGAGCGGTGGAAAGCGGAACGAGCTTCCAATTAATCGGAGCTGATTCACCGATACGGTCGTTTGAAAGTAGCTCTACTTTTTGCAGTTGCTCGTCCGAAAGGGATTCTTGATTGCTGAAGTCAAATCGGAGCCAATCCGCATCGACCTTGCTACCTTGCTGTTGAGCATGTGAACCGACATGGGTTTGCAAAGCATGATGCAAAATGTGCGTTGCCGAGTGGGCGCGTTTGATAGCATCTCGACGTGTCGTGTCAACTGATGCGGTGACGGAGTCCCCTTCTTTAAGTTCTCCTGAGATCATCTTTCCAAAGTGGATGATCAGTTCACCACTGCGTTGGGTGTCAGTGACTTCGAAAACACCTTTCGAATTCTCTATACGCCCCGTGTCTCCAACTTGACCGCCGCTTTCGCCATAGAATGGGGATTGATCCAGTACCACTCGCGTCATTTCTGTTGTCGACGAAGTGACGTTTGAAACGAGTCGATCGTCCTTGGGTTTTCCAACGATGATCCCCTTAACCTGAGCATTCGAAAAATTCTTTTCGTAACCCAAAAACTCGCAACGATGGAGGGCTTCCTTCAGCGTTTCGATCGGGCCCGTCTCGAACAACTCCCCTTGCTCACCGCCGCTGATTTCGCCGTGCTCGGTCATGGCTTTGCGATAGCCATCCCAATCAAACGTATAATTCTTTTCAGCCGCAATTTGCTGAAACATCTCAGGGGGAACGCCGTGCGTTTGGTAGAGCGAGGCGGCTTCGCGGCCATCGACCATCACACGACCAGAAGATTGCATATCGGAAAAGACGCGATGAATGCGTTCCAGACCCGAATCGATTGTTGCGAAGAAGTCGGATTCCTCTCGCTTCATCACTTGGGTGACTCGATCGATGGTTGTGAGAAGTTCTGGGTATACCGCCTTCATCATGTCTGCCACGACGGGTACTAATTGATGCAAGAATGGGGCTCGCATTCCCATTTGGTGTCCATCGAGTACGGCACGTCGCAATAGCCTCTTGATGACGTAGCGAGCCTTCTTCGGACCCGGGTATACATTCTCGTGAATAGCAAAAGTGCAAGCGCGTACGTGGTCCGTGATCCGTCGCAATCTTCGGCCGTTGTCACTACTGTAGTCGTACACTTGTTCAGTGACTTCCGATGCCGCTTGAACGATCGGAAAAAGGATGTCGATGTGATAATTGGTAGGAACGTTTTGCAAAACGCTAGCGGTTCGTTCCATCCCCATCCCGGTATCGATGTTCTTACTTGGAAGTGGACGAAGGTTGTCGGGCGGGTTGCCAACGCGATTGAACTGCGTAAAGACTAGGTTCCAAATCTCCACCGTCTTTCCCGAATCGAGCGTGTAGTAGATTTCGCTGCATGGACCGCAGACACCATCTGGGCCTTGGCTCGGAGCAGACGCTGGCCAAAAATTTTCGTCTTCTTCCAGTCTGCTGATGCGGCTTGTGGGAAGGCCGATTTTTTCGTTCCAAATCTTGGCCGCTTCGTCGTCGTCTTTGTAGACCGTTACTGTTAGACGGTTCGGGTCGATCGCTAACCATTTCTTGTCGGTCAGGAACTCCCAAGCCCATGCAATGGCTTCGTTCTTGAAATAATCCCCAAAGCTGAAGTTCCCCAACATTTCAAAGAATGTATGGTGGTACGCAGTTCGACCGACATTGTCGATATCGCCGGTACGAAGGCACTTTTGACAAGTTGTCGCGCGGGTGAAGTCAAGTTTGACTTTGCCGAGAAAATGATCCTTGAACTGGTTCATACCGGCCGGAGTGAACAGAACGGACGGATCCCAAGTAGGTACCAGCACGTCACTCGCTTGACGATGATGTCCTTTGGATTGAAAGAAGGATAAATATTTCTCTCGCAGTTCGTCCGTTTTCATAGCCGTTTCCGAGTCCAGTAGGGGTTGAAGAGGCTAGAATTTAACGGTTGAACCGCATTTCGCCAACGCGAGAAAAAGCGTTGGTCTCATTTATAGCTAGCCAAACAGTCATCATTAGGATTGCTAAAGCGAGCTACTGCTATGGATTTGCAACAACCAGCTGCGTGCGCTCGGGGCAGATCGTCCTTCGCTTACGCGGTGGGTTGGGATTAAAACATGCTGCAGGCTGATTAAATGCCGAAGCCGAGATCTTGGTGAACCTCGGCTTCACGAATGCTTTGCAATTTGCGGCTGAAGAGTGAGTACTTTACACCGGACCGATTGTCATTATCGACCGATGTAAAGCGAGATCCCTCGACCGCCACCGCCCCAGGATGCTCCCGGAGGAATTCCTCCACCACCCCAGGATGCACCGCGTGGAAAGCCGCCCACTCCGTAGCCACCTAATGGCAAGGAAGGAACTGTTGTTACACCTCGATAAGAACTATAGGACGGATAGCCGAATCCACTGTATCCGTAGCCGCCATGAAAGCTGCTGTAGCCATAGCTTGGCACGACGACTACGGGTCGATACGAGTAAACAGGCGTAGCGCAGTGTCGACCAGCACCATAAGGATTCACTCCAAATCCGCCTGTGTAACCAAACTGAGCGTTTGCATTGCTCGCTCCAAAACCAATGGCCGATGCTCCGACGAGAGCAGCTAAACCAATCCGACTTGCATTGAAACCA
>Ga0068877_10000922_pt1 | contig 25037 bp, 25 predicted proteins | sample NOAtaG_FD_66437 | JGI IMG/M metagenome (GOLD analysis project Ga0068877, IMG submission 66437) | Freshwater lake microbial communities from Lake Erie, under a cyanobacterial bloom - NOAA_Erie_Diel6S_1000h metaG | ecosystem: Environmental > Aquatic > Freshwater > Lake | place: USA: Ohio, Lake... | reverse complement strand
GATGAACGCCTAACTGTTTTGCTGCTTCTGAGAGTTTGAGTTTCATGAGGATAAACCTATACAAATAGTATCGCTTTGTATAGGTTTATTTAGTTTTTATTGAGCAGTGTCGAGCCCCCGCGGTGGATCCTAGAGGGCACTGCTCGTACACTGAGCCAATTGCGCGGCACATCCATCCAATCCACGCCCTAGCTCGGCGCAGCGTTCGTTCATTTTCGCACGGGCTTTGGCGAGGGCCGCGTTGGCATTGGCTCCCTGTCCCTTGGTCCGAATCACCCGCTCCACACCGGATGGATTGGGCAAACTGAGAGTGCAAAATGCAAACTGCCTAGGTCCCTTGCCATCACAGCGGCGCCACACCAGATCGTAGATCTGTTTGATCTCGCCATCGATACTGTCGACCGTCATCAATCCCTGGGCATCGGGCGAGCTGCTGTTGAGAACAAGTCGGGTGTTCACAGCGAAGTCCTTCTGCCTGTTGTCATTGCGACGACAGCCCGTCCACCGTACATTCTGCAAACTGGCCTGATCCGAATGAATGTAATCTTGCTCGACGGGCCCTTGCAGATCAAGCACGCTTCGGCCGTCTCGGTTCAGAGCACCGAAATTAATGACCTGTCGCCCTCGGACGCCTGCATCCAGAAAGGCTGCACCGCGGACATTGACACCAAGAACACCGTATTCCCACCCGGCATCTTGCTCGGTGTTAAATAGCACCCGACATTGACTCATCGCTTCCGTGAGTCCCGACCCCGCAGTAATTTCTGCAAAGAACTCGCTAAAACTCAGGGTAAAGGCCTGCCGATCCGAGGATATGTTCAGGGCGACGGTTCCAAGGTTGCAGCCCGTACCCTGGGTCCGAATATCTAATATACGAAAGCTGCTCGGTGCCTCAGCTTCCTGTGCTCCAGCCAAACCAGGAACAGAAAGCACACTCATCATGATCGTATTCCAAAAGAGTCGATTCATAGAAAACCTTTCCAAGTTATCGATCGGGTCATCTCAGTTTTCGCCCCTTTCTGACCACAGTCCAGGGCAGTCTGTGTTGAATCAGTTTCACTCCCACGAACGGCAGCAAGGGGCCGAGCCAGCACAACAACAATTCTGGCCGCTGATAAACCAGATAAGCCAAAAAACAAGGCAAGAAGCAGAAGAGCTTTTCTGGGCAACGTGAATCAAGTTCAAGGCTCTCGGTCACGGCCTAGGTTCGATGGACACCATTCTGCAGGGAGCTTGCCAAAACCCTCTGATACCTAAAGGCCTGTTCTGTCTGCTCCTAGAGCGGGCAGCTGCTTCTAAGATTCTCTAAGATGTTACCTGCCCACGTCGTAAGCGAAATGACAAGGCCACCACAGAGCCTGCAACATCGGGGACCTACAAAACGTCAATCAGGCCATCCGCTGCTGCTGCAGCTTGTCACATCTAGCCTCATTTTGGCTGGGCTAGCTCGTGCGCTTCCACCTCCAGGATGGCTTCCAAACTTACTGTTTCGCCAGAAACAGAGGTCCCGTGGGGCTCGTCATCGATGTGAGTCACGAGGAGAAGGCGAAGCTCGTCGCGCTCTTGGAGGGTCTCGCAGCGCAAAGTCGGATCTTTTTTGGTTTCTATGAGTCCCAAGCGATTGTGATGACCTGTCACTTCCAAAGTGCTAGGGGACAAAGGCACGTTCACTTCATCGATGGGGAAGGAGGCGGTTTAACATTGGCTGCCTTAGATCTTAAGCTCAAGCGCGGCGAAATCAAAAAAGCGAGGTGACGATCAGCGCCCCTTGACGGTTGTCTCGAGCTCACCGAAGCGGTGACGTCAGTCCAACATTCATTCAGATTTCGGTGAAAGACTACGGCCACCTAGAAATCGAGGATTCAGTACTAAGATCGTTCCACCGACAATCAGCGCGCAGCCCAGCAGCATCCCCATAGTCACATCCTCGCCCAAAAAAAGATGGCCCCACAGCATACCAAAAGCCGGCATCAGGAAGGTCACGGTCAAGGCTTGAGTCGGTCCGACATCGGCGATCAAACGAAAGTAGAGCAAATAAGCAAGTGCGCTGCAAACCAAGGCGAGAGCCAAAATCGCCAGAATGATCGAGGGAGCCAAGGGCCAGGGTATTCCTTGATAAGCAAGGCCTGGCATGAGTGCAAAGCCTGCCAGCATCTGACTGCCTGCCGCAACTGCCATCGGCTGCAGCTGGGTGCCTTGCTTCTTGGTGTACACCCCTGCCAAACCATAGCATAGAGCAGCCACAAGACAAGCCAGGATCGCAAGCGTGGCAGCTTCCCCCAGCTGACTATGATCGGCCTGACTGACCAAAGACACCCCTAGGGCGCCTAAGATGATGCCCACGACCTTACGACCCGAGAGGGCCTCGCCAAGCCAAATAGCCGAAAAGATCGCTCCCCATAGGGGCGAGCTGGCGTTGAAAATCACCGAGTAACCGGCTGGGATATGCAGGGCAGCATACGCGTACAGAAAGAATGGTAAGGCGGAGTTCACGATCCCGATGATGAGATACTGGCGAACGTGCAGCCTCCACGCGAGTGGTCGCTGCGTGAGTACCATGAAGAGCACCAGCGCCACACCAGCAATCGTAAGACGCAGACAAGCAGTGCCAACTGGACCTAAAATAGGCGCCAAGATCTTCATGAAGATGAACGAGCTGCCCCAGATCCCGCTCAAGACCACCAATCGAACCAGATCGATCCACTGCATACGCCCCTCCATCTTCATCCTAGTCCGCAAGTTATCTACCGTCACCACCAAAGGGGCGAGGCGTCCAAAGAAGAATCGGAAGGCAAAGCCTCTTGGTCCTCCTTTTTCTTTTAGTGACGCTTCGACGCCTGGAGTGCGAGAGCTTTTAGCTCGCCGCGACTTATCCGTGGCTCCACCCCGCTATCAAGGGGATAAAATATCCTTCTTTGATTAGGGGCTGTTGACGTTTGAGATAACAGGCTGAAAAGTGGAGGCCAACTCGTCTTTTGATTTGACAAAAAACTAAACAACGAGTCTGCCATGCCACGATTACTGCTCACAGACGAGCATGGATCGAAACTGCCGCTGATTATGCTGAAATCAGACATTTATGACAAATCGAATTTGCGCATGACGCTCGAAGGCATGCTGTACAAATTGCGAGTAAGATGTCCCTGGCGCGATCTGCCAACAGAGTTAGGTCCATGGAACTCAGTTTTTAAACGGTTCCATGAATGGACTAAAAAAGGCAGTTTTTTGGCTATTTTTAAGGAACTTTCTGATGATTCTGATCATGAATAGTCCTTTATCGATGGTACAATTGTCAAGGGACATCAGCATAGTGCAGGAGCGCGTAAGGAATCGGAGCCGGTGAAGTAGCTCGCCTTGATCTCCTCCTGAAGGAAGAGGATTGCAGCGAGTTTCTGTTTAACGCAGTGCAAGACCGACAACTTTGCGGTGGAAAAAAAATTAGCTCGGCTTCGCAAGTTCCAAGCAAGAGCATCATCGGTAGTTCGCACTCTTGTCTTCACTACGAATGGACTCCATCGTGACATGTCGCCTAGGTTGGAACAGTCGAGCAAGAGCCTTGCTTTCTGACTTTTTCAGAAGATTCGACGGGAGGAGCAAGGGTCTCAAAGCCACTCTCCGGAGAGCAATCATGGTTTGAGTCGGGATTGGGAGTCTAATCTGTGACTTCCCATCGCATCGAGATATTGCCATTGACAACGACAACCCATGTGCTTAAGTAGGTACCAAAGACCTGACTATTCTGATCCCGAATTGCACATGCATGCTCCACGCTCTGTGGCCATGCCAACACTTCTTAAGGAGGAGTCTCTCAGATGCTCAATTCGTCTTTAAAACCGATCTTTGGTTTGTTTGGAGCGCTTCTCGCTAGCTCGATGCTCGGATCCTATGCAATGGCTGCTACCGAAGCTGCTCCTGTTGTGACCTGCAAGTCGGAAGGCTTAGATAGGCTCAAGAACAAGATTGAATTTGTTCTTGAAGTACCCGTAAACCCAGATGGCACCTACGACATCAGCAAACCTGTCCTCGACCTGCGTGTGACCAAGGTAGGCGAATCCAGTCCTCGCCTCGTACTCGACAACTTGCCCTTGCTGACGTCTCAATCATCGGCCAGCAAGATCACCTACGTCGGAGAGTTTTTCGAAGGTCTTGAGGTTTCGTTCCTCGGCTCCTTCGCTTTCTTCCGCTACGAATATACCGTCGTATCCCCGGATCCGAATGTCGAAAATCGGGTCATCGTTACCAAGGAACTCTACAAGAGTGGCGTCGTCAACTGCGTTCGGACTTAACCTGTCAGTTTCTGATCCTGTCTAAGCGGGAGTTTGGGCAGGACAAACCCCATTGGGTGGGCAAGCGGTTCAATGACCGCCCAAATAAGCCTTCTGCACTTCGTCATTCTTCAGCAGTTCCTGCCCTGTTCCTGCCAAAGTAATGCGTCCATTGGTCAGCACGTAAGCTCGATGAGCCAGGCGCAAGGCTAGGTTGGCATTTTGTTCGACCAGAAAAATTGTCATCCCTTGTGCTGCGACCTGTTTTAGTGTCTCGAAAATAGCCTTCACCACAAGGGGCGCCAGACCCAAGCTCGGTTCGTCGAGCAGCAAGAGCTTGGGCTTGGCCATCAACGAGCGGCCAATGGCCAGCATCTGCTGCTCACCTCCCGAGAGCGTTCCCGCTCTTTGTGCGATGCGCTCTTTGAGCCGCGGAAACAAAGTGAAGATCCACTCAAGATCCTGATCGGCACCTGTTGGGGTCGTCCGGGAGGTCAAACCCATTTTGAGATTTTCAAGAACGGTCATACCGGGAAAAATGTGTCGACCTTCTGGTACGAGTGACAGTCCGCGGCGGGCTACGAGATGAGTCGGAACATGTGTGATATCGTCACCTGAAAACAAGATTTGACCATCCGCACAGCGGGGAGCTCCAAACAGACTTTTCAACAAAGTTGTCTTTCCTGCCCCGTTGGATCCGATCAGGGTCACAATCTCCTGGGCATGCACGTCGAGCGACACTCCGTGCAAGACTTCGGTCGGACCATAACTCACCTGAAGTTTGCGCAAACTGAGAATGGCTTCAGCTCCTGGGCTTGTCCGGGTGTTCATGCCGGGTCCTCCGTTCCGAGATACGCGGCCAAAACTTTCGGATCCTGCTGAATCTCTTTGGGACCAGCGGCTGCAATGACTTGGCCATGGTTAAGGACGATCACATGTTCTGAGATTCCCATAACAAGCGACATATCATGCTCGATGACGAACACGGTAACGTCGAACTCGCTACGCAGTCTTCTGATCAACACCGATAGCTCGTCCGTTTCCCGAGGATTCAGCCCCGCTGCGGGCTCGTCGAGGCAGATGATACGAGGCCTGGTGCACATGGCACGAGCGATCTCAAGGCGACGCTGGTTGCCATAGGACAAGGAACCCGCAAGCTGGTTGCCTTGACTCTCGAGCCCGACGATACGCAACCATTCGTGAGCTCGTTCCAAAGCCGCGGCTTCGGATCGGCGGAAGGAGGGCAGGGTCAGGAAACCCGATAAAATATTGCGATTAAGCTGAGTGTGCTGCGCGACGAGCAGATTTTCAATCACACTCATTTCGGAAAACAAACGAATATTCTGAAAGGTCCGGGCCACCCCGGCTCGTGCCACTCGATGCGTCCCGCCGAAAAAACCGCGAAGTTCATCAGTCAGATCCGTTGCACCTTGCTGTCCTCGAAGGAGGATACGCCCCGAATGAGCCCGATAAAAACCCGTGATGCAGTTAAACACCGTAGTTTTACCGGCACCGTTGGGGCCTATCAAAGCCGTAATGGAACACGGCTGCACCGAAAAGCTCACTCCATTCAGAGCAACGATCCCACCGAAGCGAACGCTGAGATCCTGAACTTCCAGCAATGGAGACGCAGGCATGGGCTGTGCACTCATCACTGTTCCCCTCGTGTAAAAAAGGGACGCCGAAGCTGGACCAGCCCCCGGGGCTTCCAAATCATGATCACGACCATAGCTATACCAAAAAAGAGAATACGGTAGTCTGAGAATTCACGGAGCACCTCGGGGACGAGTGTCAGGAATAAAGCCGAGAGCACAACTCCGGTCAAAGAACCCATGCCACCGAGGACAACGATCGCCAGGATCAGGGCCGATTCGAAGAAGGAGAACGACACCGGAGACACAAAGCCTTGGTGGGCGGCAAAGAAGACCCCCGCCACGCCACCGATTGAGGCTCCGATCATGAAGGCCGACAGTTTAATGGTTACATGATTCAGACCGAGGGACCGACAGGCGATTTCATCCTCCCGCAAGGCTTCCCAAGCTCGCCCTATCGGCATACGCCTGAGCCGGCTCACACCATAGATCGTAATCACGACAGCGCAGAGCAGGACAAGATAGATAAAGCTATCGAAAAACTGGGGGGAGAAATCAAGGCCAAAAGCCTCATGGAAAGCCTCTCCTCCTTGCACCGGATTCCGTCGGAATTCCCAACCGAATAGCATCGGCTGCGGTGCATCGAGACCATTCGGCCCTCCGGTGACGTCCATCCAGTTGTTCAGCACCAGGCGAATGATTTCACCAAAGCCAAGCGTCACAATTGCGAGATAATCGCCGTGCATCCTGAGCACAGGAAAACCCAAGATCGCACCAAACAGACCCGCTGTCATGGCTGCAACAGGCAGAGCCCCCCAGAAGCCAAGATCGAGGTACTTGTATCCGAGGGCATAGCCATAGGCGCCTACAGCATAAAAACCAACAAAACCCAAATCGAGCAGGCCGGCGAGTCCGACCACAACGTTGAGTCCCAGGCCGAGCAAGACATAGATAAGAGCCGTGATCATCACGGAGATCCAGTATTTCGAAGCAATAAAGGGTAAGCTAGCGGCCAGTACAAAACCACCGACAGCCAGCAGCCCGAATTGCCAGGCTTTAAGCTTGGCTGGCATCGGCTGCATATCCTCATGCCCGCGTCTCAGCTTATGCAAGGGCAGTAAGCTTCCAAGCAAGGTAAAGATCGAAACAATCAAACCTAGGAGCAGAGGCAGACTCAAGCGGGTGGTGAACTCATAGCCATCCAGCTTGATACCAAGCAGAGGCCCCGTGACGAGTAGAGTGACCAGCCCAGCGATGAGTGCAGAGAGAAGACGACGCCCAAACGTTGGATTGCTGGTCATACCTTCTCCACAACAGGCCGTCCCAGCAGTCCACTGGGGCGGAAAATCAAGATCGCGACCAACAGCCCGAAGGCAAAGACGTCTTTATAATCACTGTTGACAAAGCCGGAGAAGAGCGACTCGGATAAACCGAGCAATAAACCTCCCAGCATGGCACCTGGCAACGATCCGATTCCGCCAAGTACCGCTGCCGTAAAGGCTTTGATACCGGTGACAAATCCCACGAAAAAATCAAAGCTGCCGTAATTCAAGGTGATCAGCACACCCGCGACAGCCGCCATAGCAGCCCCCATGGCGAAGACCGATGCAATCACCCGATCGGTGTGAATCCCCAGAATCTGCGCCATCTCACGATCCTGCTGGGTCGCCCGACAGGCACGACCCAAGGATGTGTAGCGGACGACCAGATGCAAGCCTAGCATACTGAGGAAAGCCACCACGATAATGACGATCTGCGCGTAGGTAATCTGAAAGAAATGATCCTGATCACCAAAGCGAATGGCGCCCTCGATGAGTGTCGGCACGCCTTGATTCTTTGCGCCTTGGCTGAGCTGGACATAGTTCTGAAGAATGAGCGAGACACCGATGGCTGAGATCAGCGGAGCCAATCGATTGGCTTTACGCAGGGGACGATACGCCAGTCGCTCGATCACCACCCCATAGAGAGCTGTGATCGCCATCGCAAAGATCAAGGTCAATGCGATAAGCAACCAAGGGGATTGAAAGCCGAGATAAGCGAGGACAGCGAGACCAATCGCCGTGAGATAAGCGGAGAGCATGTAAACTTCACCATGAGCGAAGTTAATCATCCCGATGATGCCATAAACCATCGTGTAACCGACGGCTATCAGGCCATAGGTTGCTCCCAGGACCAGGCCGTTGACCAGCTGCTGACCTAAGACATAGAAGTCCATTTTGCATCCTTAGACTCGGAACAGGCAGCCAAGCCATGTCCCGTTAGACCTGCCGTCTTAGACGACAGCAGGGTTGGCGACAGGTTCGTTCGGCGAGACTACATTTGCCCGACTTCGGAGTACTTGCCTTTTGCATCCCAAACGTACATGACGTAGCCCGACTTCAAAAGATCGCCTTTCGGGTTCCATTGAGCCTTCCCCATCACCGTTTCGGTACCATTGCTTGCTAACCAGCGCGAAAGCTTACGACCGTCTCTCTCCTCCCCGCTGCCCTTGATTGCCGCCGCGATGGCTTGCACGGCCGCATAAGAGTAGAGAGTGTAACCCTCAGGCTCGTAGCCGGTCTTGCGAAAGCCTTCGACCACCTTCTGGCCCTGGGGATACTTGCGCGGATCGGCTCCGAAGGTCATATAGGCACCCGAAGCGAATTGCTCGCCACCAGCCGCAGAGACAAAATCGTTCGAGACAATCCCGTCGCCCGAAATGAAGGCCGACTTGAGACCTTGTTCGCGCATTTGCTTGAGCAAGGGACCCGCTTCTGCATGCAAGCCACCAAAGTAAACCGCGTCAGCTTTGGCCGCTTTGATCTTCGTGACGAGAGCGTTGAAGTCCTTCTCGCCGCGGGTCAGACCCTCATAGAGAACGGTGTCCTGACCCAGTGTCTTCAGGTGGGACCGCATCGCATCCGCCAGACCCTGACCGTAGGTGTCCTTGTCGTGTACGACAGCAACCCGTTTAGCCTTCAGCTTTTTGGAGATAAACTCAGCTGCTTCGACTCCCTGCTGATCATCACGACCACACATACGCATGATCACGCTATGATTCTGTAATTCACAAGCGTCTTTCTTCTTAGCGTCGGCAATCCCACTGCAATCCTTGGGTTTAAAGTTCTCGTCTTCAGTGACTCGAGGATTGGTGGACGCGGGGGTGATCATGAGCACATCGCTCTCTCGGTAGACGCTGGCTGCTGGGATGGTGGACGAAGAGCAGAAGTGTCCGACCACCGCGTTGACGTTCTCGGTGTTGACCAGTTTGCTGGCCACAGACTTGGCCTGGGCTGGAATGCAGGCATCGTCAGCTTTGACAGCTCGCAGCTTCTTGCCGTTGATGCCGCCCGCCTCGTTGATGTGCTTGATCGCGAGCTCGGCACCTTTCCAGAGCTGCAGACCGAAGGGCGCGTTCGCACCCGTGTGGGGTCCTGCGACACCGATCACGATGTCCTTGTCTGTCGCCTGAGCGGCTGGGATCATTGCCATGCTAAACAGCACTAGCGCCGCGTTGAGAGTCAAACGTCCGAACTGTGACAGCATATCCTGCTCCTCCCACCTGCCAGAACCCCGGCCCTGGAAGACCTCGGAGTTCCCACGTCATGTTATGGTTCGATCCTAGAAGAATTAAGGCATTCAAATTCTCAAAAAAGAATTTTTTTTTCCATAAAAAAGAAAGACCTTGAGGTCGGCGAGGCGCCGCTAAACTTTGGCGCAAAACCCGGGCGGAAAGGCTAGGCCTAAGCTCAGAGGGGTGTCGAGAATGTGGAGACCTTGGCTTCTAGGGCCAAAGAGAGCTTCGAGCCCTTCTAGGATCGGCTGATCGCCCGCGAGCTCCTCGCGGGTCGCGACGAAATCATGTACGCCGCCCCGCCCTCTCCCTGCGTTGCTTCCAGCAAGGTCGAGAGCATGGGGACCGAGCGTTCAGATCGGAGCATGAGGCTGACGTCTTCAGTGTCCGACGGCAAGATCTTGCACGGGTGCAGAGGGCGCTGGTTCACCGGGACGAGTTTGATAGTAGATCTTAAACATCACACGACGGTTCATCATCCGACTGGATTCCACAGCATTGCTCATCTTTGGCTTGCGTTCGCCCCAACCGACTGTGACTAGCTTTTCGGGAGCAATACCCTGGTTTTGAATCAACCAGCGTTCGATTGATTCCGCCCGACGATCGCTGAGAGCAAAGTTGTAGTCGTCGCTGCCCATCGCACACGCATGACCTTCAATCACAACTCGCTCGATCGGCTTTTCTTTGAGCGCTGCGGTCAGTTTCTCCAGGATCTCATATCCCTTAGGATCTCGGATAGCAGTGGAATCGAAGTAGAAATAGACATCCTCGAGTTCAAAAACGGCATCCGGATTGAGATCCGAGATCGACATGAACACGGGCTGAGGCGCAGTAGGGGCAGGCGTTACGGCAGGAAGGGGAATTTCGTGACGCCGGGTATCGGTCATCCACCGAACACCTACATAGGCTCGAAAGTCGGCCGAACTCACTGCATGTCGCATCTCGGCACCTGCACCGGCATGCAATTGCCAGTCGGGACCGAGGGGATAACGAACCCCGGCGAGACCTTCCAACACAGAGGGATTGCGCGGCGAAAAAGCTGAAAAATCTTGTCTCGCATAGGTTCCATAGATCTCACCCACAATATCCAGGTCCGTTGCCGGAATGTCCAAGGTCACTGCAGTCGAAGCGAGCCATTGGTCCCCGATTGGCTTTATGGGCAGCTTAGCCTGTAACTCAGGATCGGCTTCACCTCGATGCCACCGATAGCCTGCATTCACCGACCAATCAACTAGCCCGAAGTCCATAGTCGCCGCTACTTCTAGGCTCAAGCTTGGCCAGTCGACGTCGCCTGTATAGGGGTTATCTTCGACTCGATTGTAGTTTGCATGCCCCAACGCTGCGAGATCCACGTTCCAAAAGGAAGCTAGGGCTACCTTGGTCGAAAGCCTCAGCTCCGTATGACCGAGGCGAGAGAAATACCCGTGGAGCTGATTATCTTCTTGCAGCGACTGTTGGATGATGTAAGGGGCTGCGAGACTGATATCCCAGCCATCGAGGATCCCGTACACCAAATTGAGGTCCAAGCTCGTAATGGTGTCATTAAGATTTTTCCTACGATCACGATTATCCGTCTCTTCCTGATTGAAGTAGGGCAAAGTATTGACGGCTGTATTCACGAACAGTCCCAGCCCGAGTCGGCCGCGACCGACGGTGCGCCCTGTGTGGACACTCGCGACATCCACCATGGATAAGGAGGGGCTGAAGTTCTGGTGTTCGGAACCGACGACATTCGCTTGCGCGGACTGAGCAAAGCTCAGAAACAAGAGGACTCGACTCACGCTCTTCACACTCTGCATATCCCACTCCGATCCACTCATAGCACTCAACAGTTCAGCTGTGCGGGGTGTGAGGCCGCAGACTCGTACTTGCAAGACCGATTCCCGACTTCGCCATGTAGTCTAACCTAGCTTGATCCTTCAACTTTGCCTGACGCGTCAAACCAAAACCTCGCCTCCGGAGCCGGGGGAGGACCTTGACTCAACAGCAGTTGTCAGGATTCCAGACAGTCCCCGCCCTGGTATGCAAAATGGTTTCATAAAAATTGCCAGGCATTCATTTTTGTCAATGTTTGCGAATATATAAGACTTATTGAGTTGCAGAAAAAAACATCATGGGGGTCCATTGCGAGGAAAGTACGATCGAATTCCACGATAACGCTCTCCGATGCGAGCCCGTGCCGAGGGATCGAGCTGAGGGATCGAGCTGAGGGATCGAGCCGAGGGATCGAGCCGAGGGATCAAGCCGAGGGATCGAGCCGAGGGATCGAGCCGAGGGATCGAGCCGAGGGATCGAACTGAGGGATCGAACTGAGGGATCGAGCCGAGGGATCGAACTGAGGGATCGAACTGAAGGATCGAGCTGAGGATTGTCGATGATGACGTTGCCTGCCAAGGTTGCCACAAAAGTTGCTGACATTCTCGATCGAAGCGACCAGGTTCGTACGGACTTCGAAGATCACCTTGCTTAGCAAAACAGTAGCGACAGTAAGGGCGGAGCGGCGGTTTAGATGACACCATGACGCAGTCATTTAGGCATAATTAGCAGATTTTTTTAAGTTTCTTGCAATATCCTAGGAGCTGCTCGGTCTACCCAAGCGAGGGAGAAACTCGAAACCTTCAAGCTGCGTCAAGGCGATCCTGTCTCATTCCCCTTTTGTTTCTTTTCCTGCCACCTGCCACACAGCAGGTTCTTTCTTACCTCAATCTGCTTTCATGCTTATCTCAAGATCATCGCCTGACATGCTCCCTTTACGGTGCATCAATGATGAGGACGCCGTATGTGACGTCTCCAAGCAGACACTTCCGTTCTACCACCCCAAACTGCTGAAGATGATTCTCAAGGGGTCTGTCGCACCCAGGCGGCGATCGCATCACACCAAACATCTTCGCTATTGAGTGAGGTGATCATTTTGAATTCCTCACCCCCCATGGACTTCCAGTCCTCAGCTGCTCTCATGCCAATTTCTTCGATGGTCTCGAGACAGTCCGCAACAAACGCAGGACACATCACGGCCAAACGTTTCACGCCTTGCTTCCGCAATTCCCCGAGTCGTTCTTCGGTATAAGGTTGAATCCACGCCGCCCGTCCTAACCGCGATTGGAAGGAGGTTGAATGCACTGAGGGCTCAAGCTTCAGCGCGGCAACTAAGGCCCGCGTGGTTCCAAAACACTGGGCTCGATAACAGTAGCGGTTGGAGTGCTCGATGCGCTCACAACACGCACCACCCTTCAGACAATGATTTTGCGTGGGATCAGCTTTCCGTATCTGACTTTCAGGTAATCCGTGATAACTGAACAGCACGTGATCGGGCCGAAAGGCTTCGATCTGTGGCCTTGCTACGGCAGCAAACGCCGCGATGAATCGTGGCTCGTCATAAAAATCGCTGACGACGCGGAGTGATGGGATATTGTATCGCTGCCTCAACACTCGCGACATTTCTTCAATCACCGACCCTGTGGTGGCGCTCGCATACTGAGGAAACAAGGGAATCAAGGTGATTTCGTCTGGCTGTTCATCCATCACAGCACTGAGAACCTTGTCCATAGCGGGCGAACCATAGCGCATTCCGAGATGGACTTCATACTCAGATCCAAGACGATCTTGCACCTTACGCGCGAGGCTTTTGCCAGATGCGACGAGAGGCGACCCCTCAGCGCTCCATACCTGCTGGTAGGCATGTGCTGACTTAGGCGAGCGAAAAGGGACTATGATCCCATTGACCAATAGAAAGCGAAGGGGGCCTGGTATGTCGATGACTCTGGGGTCAGAAAGAAATTGCCGGAGATAACGGCGAACGGCAGGAACCGTTGGAGCGTCGGGACTTCCGAGATTCACGAGCAGGACCGCCTTGCGCGCCATAGCTGTTCCTTTCCTGATCAGTTGAAGACACAAACATGAGCTTCAGATATGAACGAAAGCGGGGTCGAGTCCAAGCAGAAATTGAAGGGGCGGGGTATGTCTCGAGGCACAGGTGCGAGAGAGTCGTGCCGCGGCGTGGGAATCAGGGTCCATGCTGGAAACTCAAGGTGTCCGCTTCCGAAAGGTTTCGATCCAGAGTTCGAGCCTTGTCAGACGCTCCTCGATTGCATAGAAGTCCTAGGAGTCCGAAGGTCTTTCTTTCGTCGTCCGGGATAAAAACACATGCCCATGTCCACCTTGCTTGCCTTGCTCGCTCTTGTCTGCGGTTGCTTGCTTGAACGGGCGAACGGCTTGCCCGCTCGCACCAAAGGTTTTCTGGCCAAACTTCTGCTACGTTGTCTCTATCCGGCCCTGATCCTAGGGGTCCTGCCAGAACGAGTCGATACCGCGGAACTTTTGAAACTGTGGCCCTTGCCTGCATCGATGGCTCTCCTGCTACTCGTAGGCCGGACTGTAGGCTATCGGCTGCTCCCCTTCAGTGGGCTGACGGAATCGGGGTCACAGCGTAGCTTTGTCTTTTTGGCCATCTTACCCAACTATTCCTACCTCCCCTTGATGATCGCCCAAGCTCTATGGGGCCAACGCGGCGTTGCGCTCGTCGCTTTGTCGAGTGTGGGTGCTGACCTTGTGCTTTGGACGATAGGACTGCGGGCGTTGCAGGAGCGGCAACATAAAATTGTCTGGCGACAGCTCTTTAACCCGCCCCTCCTGAGTCTGTTCGCAGCCCTGGCACTCTTGCATCCCGGCGCCGATGCTCTGAATGGGATTTACAGTCCCATACAACCCTGGCTGGCCGGACTTGGGTCCGCGACCATTCCGGTCTCCATGTTTCTCCTCGGTGCTCACCTGGCTCGCCCCATCCAGGTCCAGTCCGCGGAAAGGCGCGCTCATCTCCTGCTGCTGGGCTGGCGCCTCGTGCTTGCACCTGCGCTGGTGCTAGCCTTGGTTTATCCTTTGGTCTCGCATCTACCTCACCCAGCAGCTCTCGTCCTACTTATCATTGCATCTATGCCTGGAGCCATCATGAGCGTGGCGCTGAGCGAGCATTACCACGCAAGTCCGGAGTTCGCGGCTCAGCATGTCCTCTGGGGGCATATGCTTTGGACGATAAGCGGTTCGTTCTGGATCGCCTTAGGTTTCTACCTGTGGGCTCCTCCTTGAGAGACATATCACTGAATTGATCAAGGATATATGACATAGGTCCCAGACTGCCTTTGATCGACCGAAGTTCTTCGAGCAGGCTCCCATGTGGTGCACGACCAAGGCCTCCGCGCACTTTACGCAAACGATCGAACCATCTTGCGTGCCTTGAGATCGACATAAAGCTGGCTTTTGTACGGATAACTTGGACTGGTACAGCTTTGAAGATGGGTTGGCTATCTGCCAAGGGTTACACCAATAGGCAGAAAGCATATAGAGTGAATGAGAAGCAAGATATTTAGGCTTATAATCGGCAATATCTATATGTTCCGCATGGGATTAAACGGCTTGATCAGCCGATTGGATGGCCGAATTATTTACCTGATTATTTTCCGTTTCAGGTGCCGTAGTGCAGGACGATAGTGCACTGTCCAGGCGTAGCAATCAAGCTTGCTGTTTCGGCCGACCCCACCGTTGCCACCCTTAGTCACCCAACTATTGAGAAAAACACCACGAACAATCTCCAAGCGGCAACGACGCGCGTCTTCGCTTTGGTCCAACAAATCCATTCACCCCAAAAACAATCTATCAAGAAGACTCAAATGGTTTTGAATCAGTCCGTCATGCCGGGCTCGCTGTTGCCGGTTTCTCATGGTCGTTAACAGTCATATGAGGCCTTCAGTATTCAGGCAAGCATTTGCTGCAATCGCTGAGCACTTACGAAGATCGGTGATGATCCTCTGGCAGGCGCCGCAGATACTCTTTAAGCCCGACCAGACTCAAGATCAACGCTGGGACAAGCAAGATGAAAGAATTGATGTAGACGTAGCCCATGGTACCAAAAGCTGATCCTAGGAAAAAGCAGAGCAAAAGAAGGATATGGAACGTGAAACGTCCAATACCGAGCCTTTCCCAGAACGCCTTCCATCCGGCTCGCCAGCGTTCCCAACCTCGATGCCTGCGTATAGCCTGTACCATAAAGCTCGTCGCAGCTCCCATCTCGATCCCGATATCGGTCGCAACACCCGTCATGTGAGTCGTGCGAATCAAGGTTCCCGCAGCCTGCCGCAGCATGGCATTCTGCATACCCATTGCGAAGGCAAGCATGGTGGTGGTGAGACTAATCGTCCCAATGTGGAACCACAGCAGCCCCTGCATGCTGTTGAGAAACAAAAAGAATAGAAGTATTCCTGCTTCGATCAGGACCGGAGCCGTATACTTGATCTTGGCGTAGGCTGCTGTATGTCCCTTCAGGAGAAACGAGGTAAAGAAAGCTCCAAATACGAAGCTGATCATCTCCAGAAAGAACACCCAGGCCGCATCGCTATTGCCCTCGGTGTATTCCACAGCCGTGCGAGTCGCATGCCCTGAAATATGCGAGACGAAAGTGCCAAACTGTAAAAAACCTACGGTATTCACGACGCCTGCGACAAAGGCCAAAAGGGTGCCGAGCTCGAGGTTTTCACCAAACGTCCTCAGGACTTTGCGAGTGGATCGAGCCATATGGGTCGCGAGTGGTCGCAACTTAAGAGAGCGCCGGGACAGAGGCCCAGCCGATGCACGAGGAACTTTGGAGTCCGGGGTCATGATACTTCCGCCTGCTCAGTGCAGCCTCGGCCTTATGGCCACTTTATGACTATGCTTCAAGCTGCATTTGGAGTCTAAGGGCACACGGACATCGAGCTTGTGGAGCCGACACGGGGATGAAGCAACAGCCGAGTCACCGAAGCCGGTAGCTTCAGCACCACAACGGTCCCTGACAGAATACGGGACTAAGGCTATAGACTCAAGGGAAACAAGAGGATCAACTGACATGTTGATCGATCACCCGGTCGGCAAGCTGCTTGATCAAACGCAAGAGTATATCCAACTTCACGGGCTTCCGTAGCATGAGCTCGGCACCTGCTTGCACAGCTTCCTTTTCGGAGATGTCTGCAAATCCTGTCATCAAAAGAAAGAGAGGCTTTTGCGGAGAGGTCTTGCGAACCTTTTTCATGAGGTCGACGCCGTTCTCGCCCGGCATGCGGACATCGCTCAAGACGATGTCGATATCTGAATTCACGACGGTCGTGTACGCTTGACTGGTGTTATGGGCAAAAAATGTTTCGTAGCCTTGATCCTGCAAAACAAAACCAAGCGATTCGCACAAATCCTCTTCATCATCGACGATCAAAACGCGAATCTTGTAAGCCGAATCCATGCGTCTCGCCTCTCTCGCTCTCTGCGAATGGGGAACTGGTATCGAGAGTGTGAACACCCCTTATTTTACGCCACTCCCCAAGGTGCTGCCAAGTCCTCAACGCACCAAAGAACGAAAGATGCTGACAAGGGAGAATACCAAGAACGAAGCTAGAATCAACTTTTTAAGGTACTTTTTCAGGTAGTATCGACGCATGATAAACCCTCCTGGAAGCTGCCCAGCAAGGGCCTTTCAACGTCTTACCGCTTCGATTCCCAGATAGCAAGCCACGGCGAGAAGACAGAGGCCTATACCAAATGATATACGTTCAGGAGACGCCGTGTAGCCTTGAAGCACACGAGCACTGACCGTTTCCAGCACAACGGGTTCAATCCTGGGGTTTCGAAGCCGTATGCCGCCTAGCCTCTGGACCCTTTCAGAACGCTCAACCTAGCGTCTCGGGACCGACGCTTATCAGTTAAACCCTTCTTCCTCAACTTCAAACAGTAAATCGACAGCACGATATGAGTCCTCGTACGCTTCGAACAGAGGATCATTGGGGTGATCCTGGATCACCTCCAACATAGCTGAGGACCTCTCGTCAAGCCTTTTCTTATTCTTCTGTCTTGAACCCTCTTTCTGTCGACTACTCGACGTGACTCTCAAGCCTTCTTCGGTGAGAATAACTCGAGTCGACATGGCCTGCACATACTGGTGTGCCTTGAGAAAGAGTTTGCCCCCCGTCTTGGCCGAACGTACAAACCAGAACAGGGCTTTCTCCGACTGCTGATGCCGAAGGTATCCGAGCCCCATGTTGAACATAACTTTGGCACGCTCGTCATTGTTCCGAATGAACATCAGAGCCGATTGATAATGATCGATGCCTTCCCCTAAGTGCCCATTGCGCACTTTGGTGATTCCAAGTGTGTTCATCAGACTCGCAAAGCTGTGCGGGAAGGCTGACTCGTCTTCTCGCGACCTTAAATAAGCCGCGACGCTGTGGGCCAGTTGAGCTCCCGCCTTGGCGCGCAGAAGGGAAGGATCGATACGCAAGGCTGCGTGAAAGCTCCGTTCGGCTGAATCAGCATCGAGGGTTTGAAGGTGGAGCTCACCGATTTCGCAGAGCCGTTTCACATTATCGGGACTGTAGATCTGCGCCCTCTCGAGTAGACGCAGAGCGGCCGCATGATGGCCCTGCATGTGAAGGGACTTCCCCAATTCGTTGATGGCTAGAATATTGTCGGGATCTTCGTCCAGCACTGTTTGGAACAGGAACTGAGACTCCTCCCACAACTTCTCCTTTGCTAAAAGTTTTCCCATGACGAAGAGCAGTGGACGCGGGTGGGGGGATTGTTGGATGCACCTCAGAATCTTATGAAGTCCTTGACTCGTTCGGCCTTCCCCAGCCTGAATCAAAGTGAGCAGGTTGGACTCGTGCTTCTTGAGCCAGGACTTTTCACGTTCGAGACTATCGATGGCTTCGATGAAGACACCCGAAGTAAACGGCTTTTCGACCAAGCGGGTAAGTGGAAACTCATCGAACAGACGGAAGTCTCGTCTATCTACAAAACCTGATACCACGATAACAGGAATACTTTGGAGCGCTGGCCTGGAGCGGAGACGGTTGTACAGTGCAACAGCAGACGTCGGCCCCTTCAGACTCCAATCCAGTACGACGAGATCAAATTCCGCAATCCTGGAGTTTTGAAACGAAAGCCCTTCCTCAAAGACCTCGGCCATGGCACAGCCCGCGTCTTGACTATACTCCTGCATAATGTAACTTAACTGCGAATCGCTTTCCACGATCGCGATGTGCTGGAAGTATCCTTGAGTCTGCCGTTTCATAAGACTTAAGCCCACACCCAACTCCCCTTAATTAGGTCTAAATTCGGGTCGGAAGCCAAAGTCTTGATCGATGTGAGAATAAGGGCCAATCTTCGCTTGGATAGCAGAGCGATTAAAATGAGTCATCACGGGCGATAACCTGTAAAAAAGGATCCGTGATCCAAGTTTGAAGCACGTAGCGATCCTGCCAGGGAGGTAAGACTTCGTGGGGATGCGTGACCTGAGCCGGAAAAATAACAGCACGACCCTGCACAGCTTGTACTTTCCGATCTTGGACAGGGAAGTGGAGCTCCCCGCCCCTGTCGACCGTGTTCAAGAAGAAAATCAAAGTTGCGAGCCGAAGGCCATTGGCGGGAGGTATCGGACTCTGGGCGTCGTCATGAAACGCGCAGATATCACCCGGGCGATAGCGAGCTAGCACCCACCCATCATTAAGCCACTCTTGTTGCTCGGCATGGCGGTAAGGCTCTGGCAGCCGAAAGAAATCAGCAATCAGCGGATCGGCGATCTGGGTCATGCGCTGGACTTCGCGCATCCAATCCAAGGTGACCGAAAGATTGAGATATGTTCGGGTCGAATACTCGGGCTGTGGATCCGGTTGGACGCGAGCGTCACGATCGAAGCGCTCGATCAGCGCCCCACAATCCTCGGGACTCAAAACGTTTTCAAATATCTTTACATCATGGGGCATCGGGCACCTCGTTTCAGATCGCAGCGGGATAACACATTTTTCCAAAAAAACAAACCAGAGAGCCACTCGTCTGATATGACGGACATTTCTGCAACACCCCGACAGCTCCCGTAAACTTTTGCCTCCTCTAGGCTTAACTGATCAAGCGACTGGCCGATACCATCCAAAGGAAGAATTTGACTTGGTGTAAGGACGGCCCTCATGGTTTCCAATCACGCCGAACAGTTGGGTAACCTAGACGACATGAAGGACTCTTTGGAGCAGTTCGCTCAGAAGCACAATCTGTCGAAGCGCGAGTTGGACGTCCTTCAGTTACTTGTGCAGCAGGTGGTCAGCGCAGAGGATATCTCCGAAAAACTTGGCATTAGCCGCAATACGGTGCGTATTCACCTGAAAAACATTAACACCAAAGTCGGCACCAATAGCAAATCAGAATTGCTCGGGCGTTTCATTGAATTTGTCATTCAAACCAAAAAAGAGGAAGATCGGCTGACAGGACAGAGCCTTACCATCATGATCGCGGACGACGATCAGAGTTACGTTGAGTTGATTCGGAAAGCGGCCGAGAGTGCTATGGGGATGGGTGTGAGATTCCAGCATGTCGAGGATGGGCAGAGTCTGATGGAGCATTTGTCTCACGCGAAACGCAACGATCCGGGTTACGTCAAGCCCCACTTGATCCTGCTTGACCTGAGCATGCCCAAAATGAACGGCTTTCAGGCTCTGGAGCGTATCAAAACCGACCCCATCTTGAATGAGATTCCGGTCGTGGTATTTTCCGCCTCTTCAACATCTGCGGATATTTCTAACATTTATGCACTCGGTGGGAATTCTTATGTGAGTAAGCCAGTGGGCTACCAGCAACTCAAGAAAGTGATCCACGGAATCGTCTTTTACTGGGGTCAAATTGGTGCCCTGCCTCGTGTCAAAGCCCCCTGAGACTCGCCACGATCTCCGAGATTTTGCCCCGACCGGAGTCACCACTTCAGTTCCTTTCACGCATCCTTTATCCGCTTTTTATGCCAACCGCGCTAAAATTCATTGTGTTCAGTGCATAGAAATGGCACTATACAGCTATTATATGGTAATATGCATTTAAGGTGCATATTATGTATGTCCATGAAGGCGAGGCTAGAAAAGATGTTCGAATTCGTCGTGAAGCTTGCCACAGAAGAGGATTGCATCTTCGCGGAAGAGATCAGTCGCGAAATGGAAGCGAGTGCAAAGGCCCGCGGCACGGGCATCGCCAAGCGCTCGCCTGCCTACATCCAGGAGAAGATGTGTAAGGGTCAGGCGTTTATAGCCATAGAAACAAGCACGAACCAAGTTGCAGGATTTTGTTATACCGAGACCTGGACGAGTGGCGCTTACGTCGCGAACTCGGGTCTCTTGATTTTTCCGCCGTATCGCCTCTATGGCCTTGCACGTCGCCTGAAAGCCTTTGCCTTCGAGGAGTCAAAGCAACGTTATCCTGAGGCTAAGTTCTTCGGCTTAACGACCAGTCTTGCCGTGATGAACATCAACACGGAGCTCGGATATCGCCCGGTGACTTATAGCGAATTGACCAAGGACGAAGAATTCTGGGCTAGCTGCCAGAGTTGTGTGAATTATCCAACCCTCACGAGCAAAGAGCGGAGAAACTGTCTTTGTACTGCCATGCTCTACGATCCAGAGTGGGAAAAACGGCGGCAGATGAAAGCCCAGTTGGCCAACGCCAACCTGCAACAGGTGGGAGCTGAAGTATGATACGCGCTGCGGTGATTGGAGCTGCTGGCTACACAGGAGGCGAGCTCATTCGTCTCCTGCTCGACCATCCATCCGTTGAGCTGGTGGCCTGCGTGAGTGACAGTCAGGCAGGTAAACCCCTTGCAAGCGTGCATCAGGACCTATTTATGCAGCAGAGCTTACGCTTTGTGGCTACGCTCGAAGCTGGGGCCGCTGATGTCGTATTTTTATGCGGCGGGCATGGTGAAGCTGCCAAGCTCATCGAACGGCATCAGCTCGGTTCGACTCGAGCAACGATCATCGATCTGAGTCAGGATTTTAGGTTAGTGGGTCAGCATCGCTATGTTTACGGACTGCCCGAAGCCTTTCGCGAACGTATGATCGGCGCCGATCGCATCGCAAACCCAGGTTGTTTCGCCACAGCCATCCAACTGGCCCTGCTGCCTCTGGCTGCTCACGGCTTGCTAGAGCATCCTGTACACATCACTGGCGTCACGGGATCGACAGGGGCAGGACAAAAGCTGAGTGAGACCTCGCATTATTCCTGGCGATCGAATAATCTTTCGGTCTATAAGGCCTTCGAGCATCAGCATCTCGCCGAGATCAAACAAACACTGGGCTTGCTTCAGGCGAATCAAGCTCACGAGCTGCTGTTTGTGCCTATGCGTGGCAGCTTCCCACGTGGCATTCTTTGCTCGCTTCATACGCGTTTGACGGCAGATTTCCGTTACGTTCAAGAGATCTACACCCGCTACTATCAAGCTGCTCCTTTCGTCCACCTCATTGAGGGTGAAGTACACATCAAGCAAGTTGTAAACACCAACCAGACTGTTCTGGCGCTTGAAAAACATGGTGACTATCTGCATATCGTGTCCTGTATCGACAATCTCCTGAAAGGGGCAAGTGGTCAGGCCGTACAAAATATGAACTTAAGCTTTGGCCGCCCCGAGACCGAGGGGCTGCATCTGAAACCCCTGGCATTCTGAGGTCATCATGCGCCCCTTAGCCGTTTATGCCAAATTCGATCTTACCTTGAAACGTGCCGCTGGCTGTGTGCTCTATGACCACGCTGACCGCGAAATACTTGATTTCTACAGCGGACATGGGGTGATTTCGATCGGACATTCGCATCCACGCTTTGTCCAGCGCTTGCAGGAACAACTGCATCGCTTGGTTTACTATTCCAATGCCGTCGATTTCCCGGAGCAAGACGAGCTTTGCCTTGCGCTTGAACGAGTCAGTGGGTGCCCCGATTACGATCTTTTCCTTTCCAACTCGGGGGCTGAGGCGATTGAAAATGCTCTCAAAGCAGCTTCTTTTTTGACGGGTCGCACCAAGCTTGTGTGCATGCTGAATAGCTTCCACGGCCGCACCTCTCTTGCAGCACAATGCACAGAAGCTTCCAAAGTATGCGCGCCCATCAATACGGGTCTTGAGACCGTGTTCATTCCTCTCGGTGATCATGCTGCCGCCGAGCGGGCTATCGACGAGCGGACGGCTGCCGTCTTGATCGAAGGTATCCAAGGCGTTGGTGGCGTCCACGAGGCCAGTTCCGCTTATTGGCAGACGCTCGTCCGTTTGTGTCACCAGCAGGGAGCCTTGCTCATCGCCGATGAAATCCAATCGGGTTCGGGTCGGAGCGGACGCTACTTCGCTTTTCAGCACCACGATGTGACGCCTGATTTGATTTGTACCGCCAAAGGGATGGGCAATGGTTATCCCGTGGCAGCAACTTGGGTCCGCAGCCATTATCAGCTACCACAGGGCTCTCTGGGCACGACTTTCGGAGGTCATCCGATGGCTTGCGCCGCTGCCAGTGTCGTCGCGGACGTCTTGTACGAGGAGAACCTGCTCGCCAAGGCGGAAGGCTTAGGTCAGCTGCTGCGCGAGGGATTGGCCTCCCTGCCTGGTGTGTACAACATCCGGGGACGAGGTCTTATGATCGGCTTTGATGTCGAGGGAGACAGCTACCCTCTGCGCTCTCGACTCCTGCATCAATACGGAATTATCACAGGCAATGCCCGTACGAAAAACACTGTCCGTCTGCTTCCACCCCTATCGATTCGCAAGGACCAGTGCGAGCACCTGCTTGATCAACTTCAACTTGCTTTGAGGCAATCGTAGCACTATGAAACAATTTTTGAGTGTCGATGATGTTCCCGACCTAAACTCCCTGGTGGAGGAGGGTCTTTTTCTCAAACAGCGACCGTGGGCAGCCGCCGAACTCGGCAGGGGCAAGACCCTTGGTCTTGTCTTTTTCAATCCGAGCCTAAGGACTCGTCTGAGCAGCCAGAAGGCGGCCTGGCACTTGGGATTGAACGTCCTTTCAATCAATGTCAATCAAGAAGGATGGGCCATCGAAACCCAGGACGGAGTCGTCATGGACGGAGGCAAGGTGGAGCATCTGAAAGAGGCGGCTGGTGTCCTTGCTCAGTACTGCGACATGATCGGTGTACGGGCCTTCCCAACGCTGACCGATCGCCAGGCGGATGACAGCGAAGATTTGATTCGACGCTTTGCCCAATATGCCCAAAAGCCGATCGTAAGCCTCGAATCGGCCACCTTGCACCCACTGCAGTCCTTAGCCGATGTGATGACCATCATGGAGCATCGCAAGCACAGACGGCCTAAGGTCGTGCTCAGCTGGGCACCGCACCCCAAAGTCTTACCCCAAGCTGTAGCTCATTCATTTGCCCAGTGGGTCCTACGCACGGACTGCGAGCTGATCATCACTCATCCTCCAGGTTACGAACTCAATCCTCGTTTTACGGAGGGGGCTCAGATCATCTACGATCAAAACGAAGCTTTGCATGCTGCGGATTTTGTCTACGTAAAAAACTGGTCGACCTACGAACCTTACGGCCAAATCCTGTGCGAAGACCGCAGTTGGACCGTCGACGAAGCCAAGATGCGTCGGACTCGGGATGGCCATGTGATGCATTGCCTACCCGTACGTCGGAACATGGAACTTGCCGATGACGTCCTGGACAGTCCGCGTTCACTGGTGTTGCAGCAGGCGCACAATCGCGTGTTTGCCGCCCAAGCAGTTCTCAAACGGATGCTGACTGCTATGCATTGAGATTCACAGCTCGAGTCATGGAACTTAGGGTTAGCTCTAGGACGGGAAGGGTCAAAATATGGAGCAGTTAGCCATTTTCAAGGTCGGTGGCAAGATCCTGGATCGAGCTGACGAGCTGACGATGTTTCTAAAAGGCTTTGCCAAGCTACCAGGTAAAAAGATACTCGTGCATGGCGGGGGCATCTTCGCCGATCAACTCGCGCAAAAACTTGAAATCCCAGTCACCATGCATGAGGGGCGCCGCGTGACCTCTCCCGAGATGCGCGACCTCGTAACGATGGTCTATGGCGGGCTTTTGAACAAGCAAATCGTCAGCCAGCTACAAGCCCTGGGCTGCGACGCCCTGGGTCTCACCGGTGCTGATGGGCGGGTGCTGGAGGCGCAAAGACGTCAACCGGAGCCCATTGACTACGGCTGTGTGGGCGACATTTGGCGCGTACGCACCGATCTCTTAGAACTTTTCTTGGAAAAAGGTTTGGTGCCCATACTCGCCCCCCTGAGCTGGGAGGCCCAAGGAGAGATTCTAAATAGCAATGCCGATGGTGTGGCCTGCAAAGTGACAGAGGCTTTTTCTGAACGCTTTGAGACTTACTTGCTTTACTGCTTCGACAAGCCTGGAGTCCTCATGGATCTGACGGATGAAGCTTCGCTTCTGCCTGAGATCGATAAAGTGCAGTACGCGCACCTCACACACAATCGATCCATTCACAGCGGGATGTTACCCAAACTCGAGAGCTGCTTTCGAGCTAAGACACTGGGCGCTCATAAGGTCTTCCTCTCTTCACCAGAGCAGTCCCTTAAGTTCATGCAAGGCGAAGCCTACCATGGGACCATCGTCATCTAAGGCATGAACCCACCAAGCAGCCTGATGCCGCGCAAGGCGAAGCCTACCATGGACACGTCGCCATCTAAGGCATCAACCCACCAAGAAGCATGATGCCGCGCAAGGCGAAGCCTACCATGGACACGTCGCCATCTAAGGCATCAACCCACCAAGAAGCCTGATGCCGTGCAAGGCGAAGCCTACCATGGATCCGTCATCATCAG
>Ga0068877_10000921_pt1 | contig 25052 bp, 18 predicted proteins | sample NOAtaG_FD_66437 | JGI IMG/M metagenome (GOLD analysis project Ga0068877, IMG submission 66437) | Freshwater lake microbial communities from Lake Erie, under a cyanobacterial bloom - NOAA_Erie_Diel6S_1000h metaG | ecosystem: Environmental > Aquatic > Freshwater > Lake | place: USA: Ohio, Lake... | reverse complement strand
TGCGCGTCGAGCCGCGTGCGCCCCTGCCGCCCGGGCTCCACGCGCGCTATGCGCGGGCCGTCGCGCTCTCCCGCGCCTGGGGACGCGGCGGCTGAGCGCCGGCGCCCGCGGCTACATCATCTTGCGCGGGAGCCAGAGCGCGAGGTCGGGAACGAAGAAGAGCAGCGCGACCATCGCGCACATGAGCAGGAAGAACGGGAAGGCCACCCAGCCGATATAGGTGATCTGGTGGCCGGTCATGCCCTGCAGCACGAAGAGGTTGAAGCCGACGGGCGGCGTGATCTGCGCCATCTCCACGACGATGACGACGAAGATGCCGAACCAGACGAGGTCGAAGCCCGCGCGCTCGATCGTCGGCATCACGACCGCCATGGTCAGCACGACCATCGAGATCCCGTCGAGGAAGCAGCCAAGCACGGAGTAGAACACCGTGAGGATCAGGATCAGCATGCCCGGCCCGAGGTCGAGCGCGTCGATCCACTCGGCGAGCGCGCGCGGCAGGCCGGTGAAGCCCATGGCGAGGGTGAGGAAGGCCGCGCCGGCGAGGATGAAGGCGATCATGCAGGACAGGCGCGTGGCGCCCATCAGGCTCTCCACGAAGACCTTCCGGTTCATGTCGCCCTGCAGCGTGGCGACCAGCAGCGCGCCCGCCACGCCGACGGCCGCGGCCTCGGTCGCGGTCGCGAAGCCGGCGTAGATCGAGCCGAGCACGAGCACGATCAGCCCGACCGAGGGCAGCAGGAAGCGTGCCGCGTGGATCTTCTCCACCAGCGTCATGCGCATGTCCGCGGCGGGGATCCTGTCCGCGTTCGCCATCGACCAGAGGACGACCCAGGCCATGAACAGCCCCGCGAGGGCGAGGCCGGGGATGACGCCGGCGATGAAGAGCTGCGCGATCGAGGTGTTCGTCTGCACGCCGTAGACGATCATGATCAGCGAGGGCGGGATCAGCAGGCCGAGCGTGCCCGATCCGGCGAGCGAGCCGACGATCATGCCCTCCGGGTAGCCGCGCCGGCGCAGCTCGGGGATCGACATCTTGCCGATCGTCGCGCAGGTGGCGGCCGAGGAGCCCGAGATCGCGGCGAAGATCGTGCAGCCGATGACGTTGGTGTGGAGCAGCCGCCCGGGCAGGCGCTGCATCCAGGGCGCGAGGCCGCGGAAGAGGTCCTGCGACAGCCGCGTGCGGAAGAGGATCTCGCCCATCCAGATGAACATCGGCAGCGCGGTCAGCGTCCACGAGGACGAGGCGCCCCAGATCGTCGTCACCATCGCCGGCCCGACCGGGCGGCTGGTGAAGAGCTCCATCGCGATCCAGCCGGTGCCCAGCAGCGCGAGGCCGATCCACACGCCGGAGCCGAGGATGGCGAACATCAGCAGGATGAGCAGGCCCGCGATCTCGAGGTTGGCCATGGCGCGCCCGTCCTACTCGGTGTGCTGCATGTCGGCGGAGAGGTCGCTGCGCGCGGGATCGCGGCCGCGGGCCACCTGCACCAGCTCGTCGACGAAGGCGATGGCGAGGACCGTCACGCCGATCGCCATCGCGGCCTGCGGGATCCAGAGCGGCGAGGCGTCCATCGCGTCGGAGCGCGCGTCGAACTCCCAGGACCAGTAGACCATGTCCCAGGCGTACCAGGCGAAGAAGGCGGAGAGCAGCACCGCCACGCCAAGGCACCAGAACTCGATCCAGCGGCGCGCCGCGCCCTCGAAGCGCTGGATGACGAGGGTGACGCGGATGTGCTCCCCGCGCCTGAGCGTGCTGGCCAGCGCGAGGAAGGACGACGCCGCCATCGCGTAGCCGGCATAGGCGTCCGTGCCGCGGACATGGAGGTCCGTGAAGCCGCCGACGACCTGCAGCAGGGTCACGACGAGGATCGCGACCATGCCGGCGCCCGCGGCCCAGCCGCTCGCCGCGTAGAGGCCGTCGAGGAACCTGCGCATCCTGACCTCGTCCTGGCGCGCGGCCGGCGCCTCCCCGGGGGGAAGCGCCGGCCCCGTCCGTTCAGCCGGCGGCCTTGTAGGCGGCCAGGAGGGCCTGCCCGTCGGCGCCGGCGCGGCCGAGCCAGTCCTTGGTCAGCTCCTCGCCCCAGCGCTGGAAGCCGGCCTTCAGCGCCGCCGAGGGCGCCTCGACCGTCATGCCGTTCTTGCGGAACTCGTCGAGGTAGAAGTTGGCGAGGCGCTCGGACTCGGCCCAGCCGCGCGCCTCGGCGACCTCGGCGGCCCTGGACACCGCCGCGCGCGTCGCGTCGTCGAGCGAGGCCCAGGCGCGCTGGTTCACCATGATCATGTTCTTCGGCAGCCAGGCCTGCACGTCGTAGAAGAACTTCACGTGCTCCCAGATCTTGGAATCGTAGCCCGTCGAGCCCGAGGAGATCATCGAGTTGACGCGGCCCGAGGCGAGCGCCTGCACGAGCTCGGCGGCCTGGATCGTGGTGACGCGCATGCCCGCCATCTCGGCGAAGCGGCCGGCCGAGGCGCCGTAGGAGCGGAAGGACAGGCCGCGCAGGTCCTCCGGCGCGTTGAGCGCCTTCGGGCTGTAGAAGCCCTGGGCCGGCCAGGGCACGGAGAACAGCATGCGCACGCCGCGCGCCCCCAGGCGCTTCTCGACCAGCGGCTTCTGCACGGCGGCGAGGCGCCGGGCCTGCGCGAAGGAGGTCGCGAGGAAGGGCACGTTGTCGGCGCCGAAGAGCGCGTCCTCGTTCTCGAGGACGACCATCAGCAGCTCGCCCATCTGCGCCTGGTTCGTCTGCACCGCGCGCATGATCTCCGGCACCTTGAACAGCGAGGCGCCGGCATGGACCGTGATCTCCAGCTTGCCGGCCGTCGCGTCCTTCACGTCCTTCGCGAACTGGACGAGGTTGACGGAGTGGAAGTTGGTCGCCGGGTAGCCGGCCGGCAGGTCCCACTTCCAGCGCGCCTGGGCGGCGGCGGGGCGGGCGATGGCGGCCGCGGCGAGGCCGGCGGCGGCGCCGCGCGCGAGGCGGCGGCGGGAGATGGTCTGCATGAGGGGGCTCCCTGTGTCCTGTTGCCTGGAGGGGGGCCCGGCGCTCGGCCGGGCGGGGTGGGCGGAGGCTAGGCCGCGGCCCGGAACCCGGTCAAGGAAGCCCCCGGTAGGCGATGGCGCCGCGCCGGATGGCGGATTAACCTCTCGGCGACGACGGGTACCGCGGGGTGGCGGGGCCCGCGGAGGCTGGGCCGCCCGGCGGCCCGCAACAGGGGAGACGCAGGAATGTCACGAATTGGACGCAGGACCGCGATCGGCGCCGCGCTGGGCGTCGCGATGGCGGCGGGCACGGCCTCGGCGCAGGACGTCGAGGTGCGGATGTACTTCCCGGTCGCCGTCGGCGGCCCGGTGACCAAGATCATCGACGAATACGCCGCGGGCTTCGAGAAGGAGAACCCGGGGATCAGGATCAAGCCGATCTACGCCGGCGACTACCAGCAGACCGTCGCCAAGGTGCTGACCGCCATCAAGGGCGGCGACGTGCCCGAGACCGCGATCCTGCTCGCCGCCGACCTCTTCCTGCTCGAGGACGAGGGCGTGATCGTCCCGATCGAGGACTTCGCCCGGACCGCCGACGACAAGGCGTGGCTCGCGACCTTCTACCCGGCGTTCATGGAGAACGCGAAGCTCAAGGGGAAGACCTACGCGATCCCCTTCCAGCGCTCGACGCCGGTCCTCTACTGGAACAAGGAGCACTTCAAGGCCGCCGGGCTCGACCCCGACAAGGGGCCGCGCAACTGGGCCGAGATGCGCGAGATGGCGAAGAAGCTGACGAAGAAGGACGCGTCTGGCGCCGTCACGCAGTGGGGCATCCAGATCCCCTCCGACGGCAACACGGCGTGGCTCTTCACGGGCATGACCACCGGCAACGGCGCGCGGCTCACCAACGCCGACGGCAACAAGGTCTCCTTCGACGACCCGAAGGTGATCGAGGCGGTGCAGGCCTGGCACGACCTCTCGCGCGTCGACGGCACGCAGCCGCGCGGCCTGATCTCGTGGGGCGCGACGCCGCGCGACTTCATCGACGGCAAGGCCTCGATGATCTGGCACACCACCGGCAACCTCACCAACGTCAGGTCGAACGCGAAGTTCGACTTCGGCGTCGCCTTCCTGCCGGGCCTCAGGCAGAACGGCGCGCCGACGGGCGGCGGCAACTTCTACATCTTCAAGGGCGCGCCGCGCGCCAAGCAGGAGGCGGCGTTCAGGTTCGTGAAGTGGATGACCACGCCGGAGCGCGCCGCCGACTGGTCGGTGAAGACCGGCTATGTCGCCACCTCGGCGGCCGCCTACGACACGCCGACGCTCAAGGCCTACACCGCCGGCTTCCCGCAGGCGATCGTGGCGCGGGACCAGCTCAAGGAGGCCGTGCCCGAGCTCACGACCCACGAGAACCAGCGCGTGACCAAGGTCTTCAACGACGCGCTGCAGGCGGCCATGACGGGCTCCCGCCCGGCCGAGGCCGCGCTCAAGGACGCGCAGCGCGAGGCCGAGCGCATCCTCAAGGACTTCAGGTGAGGCCTTGCCCCTTCCGGCGCCGCGGCGCGGGAAGGGGCGGACGGCCCGCGCGGGGCCCAGGTCCCGCGCGGCGCCCTTCTTCCCGCCTGCCCCTCCACAGCCGCCGCGCGCCGGTGCTATGGATCGGGGCATGAGCATTCCCCCCGGGGACGCGCCGGCGGTCGCGCTGCGCGGCGTCTCCATCTCCTTCGTCGTCGATGGCGGCGGTACCTACGACGCCGTCGCGCGCACCGACCTCTCGGTGGCGCCGGGCGAGTTCGTGGCCATCGTCGGCCCGACGGGCTGCGGCAAGTCGACCCTGCTCAACGTCGCGGCCGGGCTGCTGCGTCCCTCGACCGGCGGCGCCGAGATCCTCGGCGCGCGGCTCGAGGGGCTGAACGCGCGCGCGGGCTACCTGTTCCAGCAGGACGCGCTGATGCCCTGGAAGACCGCGCTCGACAACGTCGCGGTCGCGCTCGAGCCGCAGGGCGTCGCGCGCGCCGAGGCCCTCGAGCGCGCGCGGGCCTGGCTCGCGCGGGTCGGGCTCGAGGCCTTCGCCGCGCGCTACCCGCACATGCTCTCCGGCGGCCAGCGCAAGCGCGTCGCGCTGGCGCAGATCCTGATCCGCGATCCGGCCATCCTGCTGATGGACGAGCCCTTCGGGCCGCTCGACGCGCAGACCCGGCAGATCATGGGCAACCTGCTGCTCGACCTCTGGGCGCGCGACCGCAAGGCCGTGATGTTCGTCACCCACGACCTCGAGGAGGCGATCGCGCTCTCCGACCGCGTCGTCGTCATGTCGGCCGGGCCGGCGGCCTCGATCGTCGACGACTTCCGCGTCGACCTCGCGCGCCCGCGCGACATCGCGGAGATCCGCACCGAGCCGGCCTTCCACGAGATACACCGGGCGATCTGGGCCAAGCTGCGCGGCGAGGTGCGCAAGGCCTACGCGCTCGGGGAGGGAAGGGCGTCGTGAACCGGCTCGTCCTGCTCGCTCTGCGCATCGCCGTCGCGCTCGTCCTTCTCGCTGCGTGGCACGTGCTGACGACCGTGCCGATCGGCGGCAGGAAGCTGCTCGACCCGTTCTTCTTCTCGACGCCGCTCGACGTGCTCGCGCGCGTCTGGAAGGACTTCGCGGGCGGCGGCATCTGGCGCCACCTCGGCATCACGCTGCTGGAGACGGTGCTGGCCTTCACGATCGGCTCGGTCGGCGGGATCGTCTTCGGTTTCGTCTTCGCGCGCGGCGAACTCGTCGCCGCGGTGTTCGACCCGTACATCAAGGCGGCGAACGCGCTGCCGCGCGTGGTCCTGGCGCCGATCTTCGCGCTGTGGTTCGGCCTCGGCATCTGGTCGAAGGTCGCGCTCGGCTTCACGCTGGTGTTCTTCATCGTGTTCTTCAACGTCTACCAGGGCGTGCGCGAGGTGAGCCCGACGATCCTCGCGAACGCCCGCATGCTGGGCATGAACGAGCGCCAGCTCCTGCGCCATGTCTACTGGCCGGCGGCGCTGACCTGGATGTTCTCCTCGCTGCACACCGCCGTGGGCTTCGCGCTGGTGGGCGCGGTGGTGGGCGAGTACCTCGGCTCGGCGGCCGGGCTCGGCTACAAGATCCACGAGGCGGAGAGCGTCTTCGACGTCACCGGCGTCTTCGCCGGGATGATGATCCTCGCGGTCTTCGTGATCGTCATCGATTCCGTCGTCACCGTGATCGAGAAGCGCCTGCTCGTCTGGCGGCCCGGACAGGCCTCGACGACGGCGCAGGGCTGACGCAGCGATACAGGAGGAAACCATGACCACTCGCAGGATGTTCACCGCCGGCGCGGCCGGCCTCGCCACGCTCGCCCTCGCGCCCGGCGCCGGCGCGCAGGCGCTGGAGAAGCCGAGGCTGACGATCGGCGTCGGCGGGAAGCCGCTGCTCTACTACCTGCCGCTCACCATCGCGGAGACGCGCGGCTTCTTCCGCGAGGAGGGGCTGCAGGTCGAGACGAACGACTTCGGCGGCGGCTCGCGCGCCCTGCAGGCGCTGCTCGGAGGCTCGGTCGACCTGGTCACGGGCGCCTACGAGCACACGATCCGCATGCAGACCAAGGGCCAGGACGTGCGCGCCGTGCTCGAACTCGGCCGCTTCCCCGGCATCGTGCTCGCCGTGCGCAAGGACCGCGCGGCGCAGATCAAGGGGCCGGCCGACCTCAAGGGCGCGAAGATCGGCGTCACCGCGCCGGGGTCCTCGACCAACTTCTTCGTCAACTTCCTGATGGCCAGGGCGGGCGCGAACCCGAAGGACGCGGCCTTCGTCGGCGTCGGCACCGGGCTGAGCGCGATCGCCGCCATGAAGAGGGGCGAGATCGACGCGATCTCGAACCTCGACCCGGTGATCTCGAAGCTCGAGACCGACGGCGACATCGTCGTCATGGCCGACACGCGCACCGAGGCTGGCACCAAGGCGATCTTCGGCGGCGCCAACCCGGCCGCGGTGGTGTACATGCGCAACGACTTCATCGAGCGCCACCCGAACACGACCCAGGCCATCGTCAACGCCTTCCACAAGGCGCTGCGCTGGATCGCCACGGCGAGCCCTGACGACATCGCGAAGTCGGTGCCGGAGACCTACTACCTGGGCGACCGCGAGCTCTACGTGCGCGCGGTGAAGGCCTCGCTGGAGACCTATTCGCGCGACGGCATCATCCGGCTCGACGGCATGAAGAGCGCGCTCGGCATGCTCAAGGAGTTCGACGACGAGCTCAGGAACGTCCGCGACGAGGACCTGCCCAGGACCTTCGTCGAGCGCTTCGCGCGCAAGGCCGGCGGCGGCTGACCCGGCCGCGGCGGGGCGGGCGCCTAGGCGCCCGCCCCGTGCCGCGCGCGCAGCCGTGCGCGCATGCGCGCCTGCGCCTCGGCCGAGCCGTCGTGGAACGTGCCGAAGAGCTTGTCGAGCGGCGCCAGGCTGCCGCCGTAGTTGCACTCGAAATACCGGTGGTGGAGGTAGTGGAAGTAGTTTCCGCTGTCGACGCCGAGCCTGCGGCCGATCATCAGCTTCTCGAAGCCGCTATGCCCGAGCGCGGGGCTGAACGCCGCGACATGGATCTGGAACAGCGCGTTCACGGGGTGCAGCGCCAGCAGCCACTGCACGACCACCGTCGAGAAGTAGAGCACCTGCTCGACCGGGTGCATGGCCAGGCCCGACCACGGCCCGACCTCGACGTTGAGGTGGTGGGTCGAGTGGACGTGCCGGTAGAGCGGCTTCCAGTGCAGCAGCCGGTGCACGAAGTAGAAATGCACGGCGTGGATCACCGGCGCCGCCAGCAGCAGGAAGACGAACCAGGCCCAGAAGGCGAGGGCGCCGGTCTCCGGCCCGACCACGCCGACATGGCCATTGGCGAAGAGCCACCAGGTGAGCGCCTCCCAGGCCGTGATCGTCGGCACGCCGACGCCCAGCGTGCGCGCCATGTTGTCCCGCACCTGGTCGCGGAAGAGGAAGCGCGCGCTGCCCCTGGCGAGCGGCTGGGTCGAGAAGCGCCGCTCGTCGCCCTGCAGGCGCAGGACGTTGAAGTAGAGGTGCAGCCCGCCGAAGAGCAGCGAGACCAGCGCCAGGTTGCGCAGCAGGATCGCCGCGATCCATCCCGCCTCGAACTGCCGCATCGTCGCGAGGTCGGGCGTCAGCCACGCCCAGGTGGCAAGCGTCGTCGCCAGCCAGAGCGCGTTCATCGGCCAGAGATAGCCTGGGAAGCCGAGGATCCAGCGCGCGATCGCGCGCGGCCGCGGCGGCCAGGCGATGGTCGGCGGCAGCGCGATCGGCTCGGCCGGACGCCAGTCGCCCCGCGCATCGCGCGTCGTCGTCCCGCTGCCCTGCATCGCTTCCTCCGCTCCTGCCCCGGGGCGGCATCCTAGCGTCCCGCCGCGCCTTTGGAAGGCGGCGCTTCCGCCGCGGCGCGACTTGGGCTAAGCGGCAGCCCCGCGTGGCCGCGACCGGCCAGCCGTCCCATCCCTCCAGGTCCCCATGATCCGCCTCGACAGCCTCAGCAAGCGCAATGGCCGCCAGATCCTCTTCCTCGAGGCCTCCGCGGCGCTGCAGCGCGGCGAGAAGGTCGGCCTCGTCGGCCCCAACGGCGCGGGCAAGTCCACGCTGTTCCGGATGATCACCGGCGAAGAGCAGCCCGACGAGGGGCAGGTGATCGTCGACCGCGGCACGACGGTCGGCCTGTTCGGGCAGGACGTGGGCGAGATGGCGGGGCGCAGCGCCGTGGCGGAGGTCATGGAGGGCGCCGGCGCGGTCAGCGCGGTGGCGTCCGAGCTGCGCGCGCTCGAGGCCGCGATGGAGGATCCGGAGCGCGCGGACGAGCTCGAGGCCGTCGTCGAGCGCTACGGCGAGGTGCAGGCGCGGTTCGAGGAGCTCGGCGGCTACGCGCTCGAGGCGCGGGCGCGCGAGATCCTCGCGGGGCTGAGCTTCTCGGCGGAGATGATGGATGGCGACGTCGGCGTGCTGTCGGGCGGCTGGAAGATGCGCGTCGCGCTGGCGCGCATCCTGCTCATGCGCCCCGACGTCATGCTGCTCGACGAGCCGAGCAACCACCTCGACATCGAGAGCCTGATCTGGCTCGAGGGCTTCCTCGCCGCGCACGAGGGCGCGCTGCTGATGACCTCGCACGACCGCGAGTTCATGAACCGCGTCGTCTCCAAGGTGATCGAGATCGACGGCGGCGAGCTCAAGTCCTATTCCGGCGACTACGAGTTCTACGAGCGCCAGCGCGCCATCGACGAGCGCCAGCAGCAGGCGCAGTTCGAGCGCCAGCAGGCGATGCTCGCCAAGGAGATCTCCTTCATCGAGCGGTTCAAGGCGCGCGCCTCGCACGCCGCGCAGGTGCAGAGCCGCGTCAAGAAGCTGGAGAAGATCGAGCGCGTCGAGCCGCCCAAGCGCCGCCAGTCCGTGTCGTTCGAGTTCCCGAATGCGCCGCGCTCGGGCGACGACGTCGCCATCCTGCGCGGCGTGGCCAAGCGCTACGGCAGCCGCGCCATCCACGACGGGCTCGACTTCCGCATCCGCCGGCGCGAGCGCTGGTGCGTGCTGGGCGTCAACGGCGCGGGCAAGTCGACGCTGCTCAAGCTGGTCGCGGGCACGGCGCAGCCCGACGCGGGCAGCGTCACCATCGGCGGCAGCGTCAGGATGGGCTATTTCGCGCAGCACGCGATGGAGCTGCTGGCGGGCGACCGCACCGTGCTCGAATCCCTGGAGGATGCGTTCCCGCGCGCCAACCAGGGCTCGCTGCGGACGCTCGCGGGCTGCTTCGGCTTCTCCGGCGACGAGGTCGAGAAGAAGTGCCGCGTGCTCTCGGGCGGCGAGAAGGCGCGCCTCGTCATGGCGCGCATGCTCTACGACCCGCCGAACTTCCTCGTGCTCGACGAGCCCACCAACCACCTCGACATGGCGACCAAGGAGATGCTGGTCGCGGCGCTCGCCTCCTACGAGGGCGCGATGCTCTTCGTCTCGCACGACCGCCGCTTCCTCGCGGCGCTCTCGAACCGCGTCCTCGAGCTCGTCGCCGACGGCGCGCGCGAATATGGCGGCGGCTACACCGAATACGTCGCCAGCACCGGCCAGGAAGCCCCCGGCCTCCACGGCGGCGCCTGAGGCGCCTCAGGCGCTGGCGGCGCCCGCGACCTGGCCGATGCCGCCGCGCGGCCGGCCGGCCTCGACCTCGCCCCAGAGGACCTCGTGGCCCGCGGGGAGGGGGCGGTTGCCGGGCATCGACAGCCAGATCCGCAGCAGCAGCCGGTCGCGCCCGCTCGCGGCGTCGTCCTCGAAGGGCGTGCGGCCATGGTACGTGACATGGCTGTTGACCAGCTGCAGGTCGCCCGGCTCCAGCACCATCTCGAAGCAGAGCTCCTCGGCCAGCGCGAGCAGCATGTCGATCGCCTCCTGCTGGCGCTTCGTCAGCCGCGGGACGCCATCGACCAGCTGCGCGGCCTCGATGAAGGTCAGCGAGAAATGCGAGGTGAACCTGCCGTCGCGCAGGCCGAAGACGGGCAGGCGGTAGACGCTGTCGCGCGTCTCGCCCTCCTCGCCGAAGCGGCTGCGCCAGTAGTCGCCGAAGAGCTCGTCGAGCAGGTCGGGGCGGCGCTCCAGCATCGCGTTGTGGATCGCGGGCGTCGACGCGAGGCGGCTGGTGCCGCCCGCGCGCGCCTGGCGCACGCAGAGCAGGCCGACGACGTCGGTCCGGTCCGTGTGGAATCGCAGCGCGCCATTGGTCAGCGTGCGCGCGTAGGAGGACAGGAAGGCCTTGCCCGTCCCGCCCACCTCGAGCTGGCCATAGGTGCGCCCGACATGCGCGCCCTCGTCGCGTATCGCGCGCATCAGCTCGCCACTGCGGTTCTGGAAGCGCGGCGTGCCGAGGCGCGACCCGAGGCCGAAGAGCAGGCGGCGCAGGTCCTCCTCGCCGAGGCGATCGACCGGCAGCCCGCGCAGCTTGACGATGCCGCTGCCGTGCTCGAGCTCCTCGGCGATGCCGGCCAGCAACCCGTCGAGGGCGGGGATCGCGAAGTCCTCGCGCGTCACCTCGCGCCAGGGCCTGCCGCGCAGCGCCGCGACGGCCTCCTCGAGCCGGGCGACGGTCGGGCCATCGAGGTCGCGGATCCAGCGGCGCGAGGCGGCGATGTCGCGCCCGTGCCACGCGTCGGGACCGGAGAGGGGCTTTCGCTGCATGGCCCGCAGGCTAGCGCATCGGCCCGGTCGGACGCAGCCCGGCCGCGCGCCTGCCCGTCGCCCCGTCGCCCCGTTTCGCCGCGCGAACCGGCATGGCCGTGCGCTTGGCCGGCGCGCCCGCAGCGGTGCATCCTTGCTGCCGTCCGGGGAGGGACACGCGCATGATCCGCATCGCCACCGCAGGGTTCCAGCACGAATCCAACACCTTCTCGACGGTGCCCGCGAGCCTCGACCGCTGGCGCGCCTCGGGCATCCTCGAGGGCGATGCGATCCGCGCGGAGTACGAGAGCTCGCAGTCGACGCTGGCCGGCTTCTTCGCCGCGGCGAAGGAGGATCCGGAGGTCGAGCTGGTGCCGCTGGTCTTCACGCGCCTGACCCCGATGGGCGCGATGACGCACGAGGCGATCTCCCACATCCTCGATCGTGTCGTCGGCGCGATCCGCGCGGGCGGGCCCTGGGACGCGGTGCTGCTGCCCCAGCACGGCGCGGCGGTCGCGGAGACCTGGCCCGACGCGGATGGAGAGCTCGTGCGCCGCGTGCGCGAGCTCGTGGGGCCGAAGGTCCCGATCGGGCTCGCGCTCGACATGCACGCCAACATCTCCCCGCAGATGGTCTCCAGCGCCGACGTCACGACGGTCTACCAGACCAACCCGCATGTCGACGCGCGCGAGCAGGCGCTGCATTGCGCGCGCCTCGTTATCCGCATGGTGCGCGGCGGGATCCGGCCGCGCTCGGCGCTGCGCATGCCGCCGCTGCTGGTCAACATCCTGAACCAGGGCACGAGCGACCACCCGATGTCCGAGCTGCTGCGCGTCGCCGCCGCGCAGCGCGCGCGCCCGGGCGTCCTCTCCGTCAGCGTCGTCGAGGGCTATCCCTATGCCGACGTCGCCGAGATGGGCATGTCCTTCGTCGCGATCGCCGATGGCGACCAGGCGCTCGCCGACGACGTCGCCGACCGGCTCGCCGAGGCGGCCTGGTCGCTGCGCGCGGCGCTCAACCAGGGCGGCACGCCGGTCGACGAGGCGCTCGCGCGCGCCAGGGCCGCCGCGGCCGGGCCCGTGGTGCTCTTCGACGTCGGCGACAATGTCGGCGGCGGAAGCCCCGGGGACTCGACGTTCATCCTCCATGCCGCGCGGCGGCTCGGCGTGCGCGACCTGCTGCAGGGGCTCTGCGACGCCGAGGGCGTCAGGGCCTGCCAGGCGGCCGGCGTCGGCGGGCGCGTGCGGATCGCCGTCGGCGGCCGGATCGATGGCCGCCATGGCGCGCCCTTCGCGGTGGAGGGCGTGGTGACCGGCCTGTCCGATGGCCGCTACGAGGAGACGGGCCCCAGCCATGGCGGCTTCCGCTTCTACGACGACGGTCCCAGCGCCGCGATCGCGACCGACGACGGCTACGCGATCCTGCTGACCACCGAGCCCGCGGGTTCCTCGAGCCTCCAGCAGTTCCGCTCGATCGGCATCGAGCCGACGCGGATGAAGGTGATCGTCGCCAAGGGCGTCCACTCGCCGCGGCCGGCGATGGAGCCCATCGCGCGGGAGATGATCTGGGTCGCCACCGCGGGCGTCACGACGGCGGACCTGGCGACGTTCACCTACCGCAACCGGCGCGTGCCGCTCTATCCGCTCGAGGGCGACGCGCGCTTCGCCGCGCGCTAGCCCGGCGCGGCCACGAAGGCCGCGATCGCGGCGCCGAGGCGCCCGCCGTCGTGGCTGGGCGCGAGGCTGCGCCGGCCGGTCGCGTAGGCATCCTCGCCGAGTGCCGGGCGCAGCAGCTCGAGCAGGTTGGCCACGATCCCGCCATCGAACTCCGGGTGCTGCTGCATCGAGAGCACGTGGTCGCCGAGCGCGAAGGCGGCGACGGGGCAGGTCGGGCTCGAGGCGAGGAGGCGCGCGCCCTCGGGCAGCGCGAGGACCTGGTCCTGGTGGACGGCATGCAGGCCCAGGCGCGGCGGCAGCCCGCCGGCGCCCGCGACCGGCCCGTGCCAGTCGTAGTCGAAGCGGCCGGCGTGCCAGCCGCCGGGCGCGCGCCCGACCGGCGCGCCGAGGCAATGCGCCACGAGCTGGTGCCCGAAGCAGATGCCCACCACCTTGCGGCGCGCGTCGACCAGGGCGCGCACGCGCGCACGCAGGTCGGCGATCCATGGCTCGTCGCCGAAGGCGTCGTGGCGGCTGCCCGTCAGGACGACGGCGTCGAACCCGTCGAAGCTCGCCGGATACTCGCCGGCCGGCACGTGGAAGGCCTCGAAGCTCCAGTCGCCGCCACCGCCCTCGCGCAGCAGGCGCTCGTAGAGCGTGGCGAAGCGCGGGAGGCCGGGGACGATCCGCTGCGAGATCGTGTCGTTCTCGAGGATGCAGATTCGTCGCATGTGCCTCCGCGCCGTCCTTCCCGGCCCGGGACCAACTAGACGAAGCCGCCCGCGCAGGCAAATCCCGCGCGGCGTCTCATGCCGCGCGCGCCGTCGTGCGCAGGCGCCGGATGGCGTCCTCGACCTGCCCGATGCGCACGGGCTTGGAGACGAACTGCGAGAAGCCGCTCGCCTGCGCCCGCTCGCGCTCGGCGGGCTGCGAGAAGGCCGTGAGCGCCACGAGCGGCACCGCGGCGCCGGCCGCGCCGCTGGCGCGGATCGCGCGGGCAGCCTCGTAGCCGTCCATGCGTGGCATCTGGAGGTCGAGGAATACGGCGTCGAAGCCGCCGCGCGCGTAGGCCTCGACCGCGGCCTGGCCGTCCTCGACGATCTCGACGGAGTGGCCGAGGCGCTCGAGCATCAGGCGCACGACGAGCTGGCTGGCGGCGGTGTCCTCCGCGACCAGGATCCGCAGCGGGCTCGCGTCCTCGATCTTCTCGGCGGCGACGGGCGCCGCCGGGTCCGCGGCCGGCGCGCAGGCGACGAGCGGTAGCGTGAGCACGAAGCTGGAGCCCTCCGGCCCCGTGCGCGCGAGCTCGAGCGAGCCCTCCATGGCCTGCGCGAGGCGCCGGCATATCGAAAGGCCGAGGCCCGTGCCCGCGTGCGGGCGCAGTCGCTGCGCGCGCGCCTGGCGGAAGGGCTCGAACACCTGGCCCACGAATTCCCGCGGGATGCCGATGCCGGTGTCGCGGACCTCGAAGCGGATCGTCGGGCCCGACGGTCCGTCGGTGCCGCGCGAGACGAGCAGGTCGACGCGGCCCGCGGGCGTGAACTTGACCGCGTTGCCGAGGAGGTTGATCAGGATCTGCGCGAGCCGTGCCTCGGCCACTACGATTCGAGGCGGCAGGTCGGGCGCGAGATGCGTCGCGATGGCGAGCTTCGACGCGCCCGGCAGCCCGCCGATCATCGCGAGCGTCCGGTCGAGGAAGGGCGCGAGCTCCACCGGGCCGGGGTCGAGCTCGATGCGCGACGACTGCAGGCGCGAGAAGTCGAGCACGTCGTTGATCAGCTGCATCAGCTGCGCGCCCGAGGACTGCATCGTGGCGAGCATGCGCGCCTGCTCGGCGTCGCGCGGCGAGGCCTGCATGATCTCGGTCAGGCCGATCAGGGCGTTGAGCGGCGTGCGGATCTCGTGGCTCATGGTCGCCAGGAAGTCGTCCTTGGCCAGGTTCGCGCTGTCCGCGGTCTCCTTCGCCTCCTCGAGCGAGCGCAGCGTCTCCTCTCGCTCGGCGAGCAGGCGCTTGAGCAGCCGCTCTATGCTCCGCAGGTCGCGCACGTCCTCGCCGAGCTCGGCGCCGGCGTCGGCGGGCGGCTCCGCGGCCTGCGCGTCGCGCCCCGCGCCGAGGCGCTGCGCCGTCTCGCGCAGCACGCCCAGCGCGCTCGCGCGGCTGGCCTGCGACGCCTCGAGGCGGGTCGCCATGTCGTTGAAGGCGTCGACCAGCACGCCGATCTCGCCGCCCGCGACGACGTCGACCCGCCCCTGCGCGTCGCCGCGCGCAAGGCCCGAGCTCGCCGCGGCCAGGCGCGCGACGGGCAGGGAGATCCGCCGCGACATCCAGTAGGCGAGCGCGCCGACCAGCACGATCGCGATCGCCAGCGGCGGCGCGAGGAAATGGAGGCCGGGCCGCGCGTCGCGCGCGATGAGGTCGGCCGGGACCATGTAGGTCAGGCGCGCGAACTGCCTGCCAGGCACCACGGCGAGGTCCACGTGCGCGGAGAGCCCCTCCTCGGCGCGCGCGAGTCGCACGGTCGCGGCGAAGTCCGGCGGCAGGGCCTGGCCCGGCGGCAGCGCCGCGTCGCCCTCCACCTTCAGCCCGGCGAGCAGGGTGTTGCCGCGGGCATCCAGCAGGTTCGCGGGCCTGTGCTCGCGGATGCGCAGCGCCGCGACGCTGTTCGCGAACTCGTCGAGCGTCACGCGGATGGCGAGGACGCCGCCGAAGCTGCCGCTGTCCGGGTCGACCGTCGCGCGCGCCGCGATGAAGGAAAGCCGCCCGCGCTCGTCGAGGAACGGACCCTCGACGAACACCTCCCGCGGCGGCATGAACCATTCCATGTTGCCGGAGGACAGGAGCACCGAGGGCGTGCGGACCTTCTGGAAGACCTCGAGGAACGGCGCGCGCCCGTCGCCGGCGAGCGCGCCGGGGCCGGCCAGCGCCTCGGCCCTGGCGCCGGCGAGCGTCCCGCGCTTGCCGTCCTCGACGCCGCTCACGAGGCCTCCATCGCGGTCGAGGTAGTAGATCCCCGAATAGGAGGGAAAGTCCTGCTGCACGCGCAGCAGCGCGCCCTCGAGGCCCTTGGTCGTGACGATCCGCTCGTCCTCGGGCGAGAGGTGGAAGGCGGAGAGCGCCTCCGCGGTCTCGAGCGCGCGCAGGGAGCGCAGCAGCCCGAGCGCGAATTCCTGCTCGAAGCCGCGGGCGATGGTGTCGAGCTGCTGCGCCACGGTCTGCTCGAGGCGCAGCAGCGCGCCCTCGGTCGCGGCGCGCCACGACAGGTAGATGAGCGGCGCGGCGACGATGATGCCGGAGGCGATGAACGCCGCGAACAGCCTGCTGAACAGGCTGGGGCCGCGCAGCCTCGTGCGCGCCGCCGCCATCAGCCGCCGCCGAGCGCGCGCGAGGTGTCCACGATCTCGTCGATCAGGTACATCGCGTCCTCGAGGTCGATGCCGAGCTGGGTCGCGCGGTTGCGGTTGACCATGTACGGGCCGCGCTCCGGCGTGCGCACGGCCATGCGCGCCGGGGACAGCCCCTTGTGGAGGATGTCGTGCGCCATCTCGAAGGCGAGCTGGCCCTGGTTGAAGCCCGAATCGTTGGCCGTCAGCAGCATGCCCTCGAGGACGAACTGGTCCTCCTGCGAGGCCTCGGGGATCCGGATGTTCTCGAGGTACCAGCGGCCGGCCGCGAGCATGTCGACATGGCCTCCGTCGTCGTCGCGCAGCGTGTCGTGGTTGAGCACGAACATCGCGTCGACGCGGGACGCGAAGTCCAGCGCCCGCTCCTTCCAGAGCGCGTAGGAGTTGGTCGCCACCTTGTCGACGAGCCGCAGCGGGAGCGTGCCGCGCCCGGCGAGCTCCTCGAGCATCTTGATGCTCGGCCGCGTCGTCTCCGAATCGCAGGCGAGGATGGCGAAGGTCTGCGCCCCCGGCACGAGCTTCTTCAGCAGGTCGAGGCTCTCCTTGTGGTAGCCCGACTGCCAGACGCCGGTGACGTTGCGGCCCGGCGCGTCGATGCGCTGGACCAGGCCGTATTTCAGCGGCAGGCCGTTGATGCCCCAGAACACGGCGGGAATCTCCGTGTCGAGCAGCTGGTTGCCGATGAAGTTCGCGGCGTTGTCGTCGCCGAGCATGACGAGGTGCGGGCGGAAGGCCTGGATCTCCGCCATGATGCGCGCGGTCGCGCGGGCGACCTCCGACCTGCCGTTGCGCCGCTTGGTGTCCATCCACGCCTTGCGCATCGAGACGTGGCGCGTCTCGAGCGCGTCCGCCTGCTCGAGGCGGCGCTCCTCGTCCTCGGAGTGGAGGTAGCCCAGCCGCCGCATCGCGGCCGCGACGCCCTTCTGGGTCTGCTGCGACCAGATGTAGCTGCGGTCGTAGCTGTCGACGATGAAGATGCGCCGCGGGCCGTCCTGGTGGGCGCGCGCGGGCCCATGGTCCGCCGCCGCGGGCACGGCCCGCGCGGCGAGGCATGCGCCCGCCAGCGCGAGGACGCCGCGGCGCGGCAGCACGGGGAGCCTCGGCCGCATGGCTAGACCTTGCCCCGCTCGCGCCACTTCGCGTGGATCGCCGCGGCCTGCGCGGCGTAGAGGTCGAGCGCGGCCTCCGGCGAGAGCCGTCCGCTGGCGGTGTCGGCGAACATCCGCGGCACGAGCCAGCCCTTCCAGATCTCGTCGATCGCGGCGTTCGCGAAGCCGGGATAGCCGACGTTGATCGTCCAATCCGCGGCATCCGCGAGCACCGCGTACTTGTCGGCGGGCTTGCCAGCGGCGTCGCGCGACATCTGGCGCGCGAGGTCGGGCACCAGCTGGGGGAAGGTGGGGAAGTTGTAGAAGCCGCTCGCGGCGAAGGCGGCGGGCGACTGCCCCGCGAGGTCGACCAGGAAGCGCTGCGCGCCGTCGATGTTGCGGGAGAACTTCCAGACCACGTAGGCGTTCATGAGGTGCATCATGCCGAGCGAGGCGGCCGGCCCGGCCGCGGGCTTCGCCAGCATGATCCGGTCCGCGAGCGCGATCTTCTCGGCCTCGCCGGTGCGGGTGATCGAGATCGCGTTCAGCGTCAGCGAGCTGTTCCCCGCGAGCATCTGCCGGTTGTTCGACGACGCGTCCCAGGAGAACACCTCGTCGGTCATGGCCTCCTGGTAGAGCGCCTTCGCGAACTTCAGGGCCTCGAGGGTGGCCGGGGTCTTCAGGTTCGGCTGGCTCTCCGCCGTCTGCTCCGCGGCGCCGAAGGCGACCATGAGCGAGCGCAGCGCCATGCTGCTGTCGAGCTCGTCGGACATCCCGACGCCGACGGTGATGCCGCGCCTCTGCCTGATGAGGCGGCCGCCGCGGCGGATCGCGTCCCAGGAGGAGGGGACCACCCCGGCTTCCTCCCAGAGGTCCTTGCGGTAGTTGATCGGGTCCGGGACATAGGCGTCGGAGAAGCCGTAGTGCTTGCGCGTCACGGGGTTGTAGGTGCTGCGGCGCGCGATCTCGAGCGGCTTGCCGTAGCGTCGCTCGCATTCCGCGTAGATGTCGCCGTGGTCGATGACGTGGTCCTCCCACGACGCCGGCGGGCTCAGGAACATGCAGATGTCGTGTCCCTGCTGGCGCCGGACCTCGGTCTCCGCGCGCGACTCGATGCCGGTCATCCCGATGTTGGTGACCTGCACGTCGGTGTCGTTGCGCTCGCCCCACTCGCGGATGAAGACGTTGTTGAACCAGTCGTCGAAGGCGGGGACGAAGTGGTTCCACTGAAGGATGCGCAGGCGCCTTGCACGGCGCGGCGCCGCCGCGGGGGCCTGGGCGCGCAGCGCGCCGGGCAGCACGAGGGCGCTGGTGGCGCCGAGCAGCGCGCGGCGCGCGAGGCCGTGTCGCTGGGGAAGGCCGTTCATATTTCCTCCTCGGTCGTGCCGTTCAGGCGGCGAAGACGGGGCGCGCGCCGCGGGCCTGCGCCCAGGCGCCGAGCGCCGCGGGATCCATGGGGCGCCCGAGGAAGAACCCCTGGGCGACGTCGCAGCCGATCGTGGCGAGCCAGCGCTCGGTCTCCGGCGTCTCCACGCCTTCCGCCACCGTGGTCATCGACAGGGATCGCCCGAGCGCCACGGCGCTCTCGACGATCTTGCGCAGGCCCGGGTCGCGGTCGGCGTTGCGCACGAGTATCATGTCGATCTTCATCTCGTCGAATGGCGCGTCGTGCAGCCGCTCCAGGCTCGAGTGGCCGGTGCCGAAGTCGTCGATCGAGAGCCGGATCCCGCGCATGCGCAGCCGGGTCTGGATGTCGAGGCAGAGCGTGGGATCCGAGGGGATCGACGTCTCCGTGATCTCCACGACCAGCCTGTCGCCGGGGACGCCGCTCGCGGCGAGCAGCTGCAGCACGCGGTCCGGGAACGCGTGGTCGACGAGCGCCGCCGGCGGGACGTTGACGGAGATGCAGCCCGCGAAGCCGGCGTCGCGGCCGATCGCGGCCAGCCCCTCGAGGCTGCGGGCGATGATCTCGTAGGTGAAGGGCAGGGCGCGGTCGGAACCTTCCGCGAGGCCGACGAAGGCGCCGGGCATGAGGAGCCCGTGCTCGGGGTGGTCCCAGCGGGCCAGGCTCTCCACCCCGATCCATGCCCCGTCGCCGAGCCTGACCTGCGGCTGGAAGGCGACGCGGAATTCCCGTCGCTCGATGGCGCGGTCGATGTCCGCCAGCGTGACCGTCAGCGCACGCGCGGCCCCGGCGCTGGCGCGCGGCCCCGGCCCCGCGAGCGCGGCCGCGAGCGCGGCGCGGATCTCGGCCGGCCTGAAGGGCTTGCGCAGCACCGCGGCGACGTCGAGACCCTGCATCGCCGCGACCCGCCGGGCGCTGTCGATGATCCGCTGCTCGAGGCCGCTCGCGAGCACGATGCGCGCGCGCGTGCCGGCCGCGGCCAGCGCGCGCAGCGCCTCGACGCCGTCCATGCCGGGCATCATGAGATCGAGGACGAGCACGTCGCAGGAGAGGGTGGCCGCGTCGAAGGCGGAAAGGTCGTGGAGCGTGCTGGCGCTGCATCCCGCCGCGCGGGCCGCGTCGGCGATGAGGCCGGCGATGCCCGGATCGTCGTCGACGACGAGGACTGTCGGTGCTTGCGCAGCCATCCGTTTTCCCGCGAGGTGATGAGCCAGGACGAAGCTACGCGGCTTCGATCGCCCAGGTACGTTAAGAACGGTGAAGTCGCGCATGCCGGGGAATTTACATTTCTTTGCGATGGCCCCGGCGGGGCGCTGGTAGCCTGCGGCGTTTTCGGTTGGACATGTCATGGCTGGCGGCGACGAGACCACACGAGGCGACGGCTTCGACGAGGGCATGCTGCGCGAGCTCGCGGACCTCATAGGCCCGGACGGCATCGCTGCGGCCCTCGATACCTTCGATGCGGACCTTCGGCAGGGCGTCGCCGGGCTGGAGGCGGCGCTCGCGGCGCGCGACGCCGCCGCGCTCCGCCGCCATGCCCATCGCGTGAGGGGACTGCTGATGCAGTTCGGCGCGATCGCCGCGGGTGGCCGCGCGGCGGTGATCGAGGCGGCGCCGGACGACGAAGCCTTCGCCGCCTGTCCCGGCCTTCTCGCCGCCATGCCCGGCATCGCCGCGCGCCTGCGCGCCATGGCGGCGCGCATCGCCGCGTCGGGCTGACCGCGGGCGATGCCGGACGCCACGCCTCGCGACGCGGGGGCATCGCGCCTCGCCGGGCGCCGCATCCTCGTCGTCGACGATTCCCAGACCGCCTGCGCCATCCTTCGCGCGATGCTCGAGCGGGCGGGCGCCTCCGTGGAGACGCTGACCGACGGCGGTGCCGCGGTGGCGCTGTTCCGGCGCGACCCCGCGGCCTTCGACGCCATGCTGATGGACCTCGTGATGGAGGGCGTCGACGGCTTCGCCGCCATCTCCCAGATCGTGGCGCTGCGGCGTGACGGCCGGCCGCCGATCGTCGCCATGTCGGCCACGGTCGAGCCCGGCATCGTGGCGCGTTGCGTGGCGCTCGGCGCGCATGGGCGGCTCCTGCGCAAGCCCTATCGCGCGACCGAGGTGGTCGACTGCCTCGCCGAGGCCGTGGCGGGGACGGCGACGCCCGCGCCCCTGCCGGCGGACGGGCCGGCGTCGCGGGACGGCGCGGAGGATGGCATCGACGTCGAGTCGGCCGTGGCGCGTTGCGGCGGGGACGTCGCGATGCTCCGGTCGCTGCTGCGCGAGCTTCGCGGCGGCCTCGCCGACGGGATCGCCGCGATCCGGTCGGCGATCGAGGCTGGCAATCGCCGGGCGGCCGCCGCGGCGCTCCACAAGCTGCGCGGCGAGACGCTCAATCTCGGCCTCGACGCGCTGTCAGCCGACATCGCGCGGATCGAGGACGGGTTGCGCGCCGGCGAGCCGGTCGGGCGTTTCCTCGTCCGCCTGCAGGAGGATGCGCGGCCCGCGGTGGACCGGCTGGAGGCCTTGCTGGGCGAGCGCGGCCGCGACGCCGCACCCGGCATGCTCGACGCCGCCTCCTGGCGAAGGCTGGTCGCGGCGCTCGCCGCGCGCGACCCGACCGCGCCGCAATTCGTCGCGGGCGCCGCCCGCGCCCTGCCGGAGGGATACGCCGACGCCGAGGACGCGCGGTTCCGCGCCCGCGTCGAGGCGCTCGACTTCGACGGCGCGCTCGCGGTCCTCCGGCCGGGCGATGGCGCGCCAGCCGAGCCGGGCGACCCGCGCCGCGAGACGACGATCCTGATCGTCGACGACCACGCGGGCACGGTGCGCGTGATGGCTCGGATCCTCGCCCCCGTCGCCGCGCTGCGCTTCGCGCTCTCCGGCGAGGCCGCGCTCGCGATGGCGCGCGACGCGCCCCCGGACCTCGTCGTCGCCGACGTGAACATGGGCGACATGTCCGGGATCGACCTGTGCAAGGCGATGAAGGCCGGCCTCGCGACCTCCGACGTCCCGGTCATCCTGGTCTCCGCCGACCAGGACATGTCGACCGAGGCGCGCGCGCTGACCGCCGGCGCCGTCGACTTCATCGAGAAGCCGCTGAGCCCGCCGCGCGTGCTCAGCCGCGTGATGGCGCAGCTCGACATCCGCAGGCGGGCGACGGAGATCCGCGCCCTTCTGAGCGGCGGGCCCGCCGCCGCCTCGCTCGGCTTCATCCTCTGCGATCCCGGGGGAAGGATCCTCGACCTCGGCGCCGAGCTCGCGGTCGCGCTCGGACTGGAGCGCGCGCGCATCGTCGGCTCCGCGCTCGCCGACTTCCTGCGCACGGGCGAAGGGCCCGGGCCCGCGGACGAGGTCGCGCGCGGGCTCGAGGCCGGGAGCTTCGGGCCGATGGAGACCGTGCTGCGCGGCAGCGACGGCAGGATGCTGCCGGTGCGTGTCTTCGGCCGCATGGTGACCGGCGCGGAAGGGCGGCTCTTCTGGCTCAAGCTCGACGACATGCGCGACCGCGTGCGCCTCGAGCGCGAGCGCCTGGAGCGCGAGAAGGCCGCCGCCATCTTCTCGATCACCGCAGGCATCGCGCACGAGTTCAACAACATCCTCGGCATCGTCCTCGGCAACGTCGACTCCGCGCTCGAGGAGATGGGCGACCCGGCCAGCCTCGACCGCCGGTTGCGCGCCGCGCTGGCCGCCGCGGAGCGCGGCGCGGCGATCTCGCGCGCGATGCTCGACTCCGCGAGCCACGACGCCGGCCCGCCGGGCGCCGCGCTGTCGCTCGAGGACGCGCTCGCCGCGATGTGGCCCGTGCTCGCGAACGCGGTGCCCAAGCGCCTGCGCCTCGAGCGTGGCGCCGCGGACCCCGCCCTGCGGGTGGTCGTCGACGTCGAGGCGCTGCGCGGCGCGCTGATCGCACTGCTCGACAACGCGGCGGACGCGAACCCCGGCCCGGGCCGGATCGCCATCTCGGTGCGCGCAGACGCGGAGGGCGGCATGGCCGCGATCGAGGTCTCCGACGACGGCCCGGGCATGAGCGAGCAGGTGCGGGCCCGCGCCTTCGATCCCTTCTTCACGACCCGCGCCCCCTACCGCGTGGGGCTGGGGCTCACGACCGTGTTCAGCTTCGCGCTGCGCCACCGCGGCCGCGCCGACATCGCGAGCGCGCCGCGCGCGGGCACGCGCGTGACCATCCGGCTCCCGGTGGCCCCGCCGCCCGCGGCGGGCGGGCGCTGAGCGCGCCTCAGGCCGCCGCCTCGAGCGCCTTCGCCACTTCCTTCTTGCGGTAGGGCTTGCTGAGAAGCTGGCCCGGCAGGTTCTTGTTCTCGAGCAGGATGCGCGCGTAGCCCGACGCGAGCAGGACGCGCATGCCGGGGTGCCGCGCCTTCGCCTCGTTGGCGAGCGCGAGGCCGTCCATCTCGCCGGGCATGACGACGTCGGTGAAGAGCATGTCGAAGCGCTGCGCGTCGAGCTGCTCGAGCGCCTCCTGCGGCGAGTGGACGCCGACCGCCTCGTAGCCGAGCGAGCGGATCCAGTCGCAGGCGAGCGTGCAGAGCCCGGGCTCGTCGTCGACGACGAGGACGCGCCCGCGCGAGGGGCCCCCGCCCTCGGTGCCCTGCGCCTCGACCGCGACGCGCTCCGGCACCGGCGCGGGGGCCGGCTCGGCGTGCGGCTCGGCCTGGTCCATGGGTAGGTAGACGCGCATGGTCGTCCCGACGCCGATCGCGCTGTCGATGCGGATCGTGCCGCCGAGCTGCGTCGCGTAGCCGAGCGCCATCGAGAGCCCGAGGCCGGTCCCCTTGCCGCGCTCCTTCGTCGTGAAGAAGGGCTCGAACGCCTGGGCGCGGACCGCCGGCGTCATGCCGGTGCCCGTGTCGCCGACCTCGAGCACAGCGTACCAGCCGGGCCTGAGGTCCGGGTCGGCGCCGGGGGCGATGTGCTCGCTGCGCGTCCGGAGGCTGAGGATCCGCGCGCCCTGCTTCTCCTTCATCGCGTCGCGCGCGTTGATGGCGAGGTTGAGGACGACGTTGCTGAGGATCGCCGCGTCGAGCTTCGTGGCCAGCGGCGCCTCCGCCAGCATGACGTTCATCGCGATCGAGGAGCCGACCGACGAGCGCACGAGCGGGATCATCTGCTCGACGAGCTGGTTGAGGTCGTGGTCGGCGACCTCCAGCGGCTGGCGTCGCGCGACCGCGAGCAGGAGGCGGGTGATCTCCACGCCGCGCAGCGTCGCGTCGAGCGCGGCGCGGTAGGGGCGGTGCAGCGGGTCCTCGGGGCGAAGGCGCTCGCCGATCTGGTCCAGGTTGCCGACGACGATGCCGAGGAGGTTGTTGAAGTCGTGGGCGAGGCCGCCGGTGAGCTGCCCGATCGCCTCCAGCTTCTGCCGCTCGTGGATCTGCTCCTCGATGCGCACGGTCTCCGTGACGTCCCAGAACGCGCCGGCGACCTCGACGGGGCGGCCGCTGGCGTCGCGCACGAGCGTGGCCTCGTGCTGCATCCACCGGTAGCTGCCGTCGCGGCAGCGGAACCTGAAGCGCGTGCCCTGCTGGCCGGCCTCCTCGAGCTTCTCGCGGCTGATCCCCGCGCCCTCGGCGTCGTCGGGATGGACGCAGCCCTTCCAGAGCCCGGGATCGGCGAGGAAATGCTCGGGCGTCCAGCCGGTCTTCGACGCGATGTTGCTGCTGACGAAGCTCGGCAGCAGGCTCGCGGCGTCGAGCGTGTAGAGGACGGCCGGGCTCGAGTGCAGGAGCCGCGCGAGGAAGGCGTTGAGCTTGTCCACCTCCTTCGCGCTGCGTGCCAGCTCCGTGGTCCGTTCGCCGACGCGCGCCTCGAGCGACTGGTTCGCCTCCGACAGCAGCGCCGCGCGCTCGCGGTCGCTCCTCGCCTTGCTCTGCGCCAGCATCACCACGGCGATGAGCGCGAGGCTCATGCCGAGCGCCGCCAGGACATGCATGGCCCGTTCGCCGCGATACTCCTCGAGCGCCTCGTCGATGGAGACCTCCGCCGCGAGCACGAGCCCGTAGTCGGGCAGCCTGTGGAACCCGTAGATGCGCCCGTCCCCGCCCTCGGCCGGCGTGCCGTGGAAATTGCCGTAGGGCTCCGTGGTCCCGGCGACGAAGGGCAGTCCCTCGACGAGGCTGCCGATCGCCGCGCCGTCGGGGACCCTGACCATCAGTTCGCCGGTCGTGCGGATCATCGAGATCGCGATCGGCTTCTGCATGGGAAGCGATCCGTAGAACTTGCTGAAATACGCGGGGTCGAGCGACACCACGACCACGCCGCGGATCTCGCCGTCGCGCTCGATGGCGCGCGTGAACTGGATCGTGGCCTTGCGCGACACGCGCCC
>Ga0068877_10000919_pt1 | contig 25058 bp, 22 predicted proteins | sample NOAtaG_FD_66437 | JGI IMG/M metagenome (GOLD analysis project Ga0068877, IMG submission 66437) | Freshwater lake microbial communities from Lake Erie, under a cyanobacterial bloom - NOAA_Erie_Diel6S_1000h metaG | ecosystem: Environmental > Aquatic > Freshwater > Lake | place: USA: Ohio, Lake... | reverse complement strand
CACGTTGTGACGGAACCCGGTGCGAGCGGGCGCTGGGGGGAGGTAGATTTCGGCGGGGACGAAGAGGGCGGAGTCATCGACGGCGCGGAAGCTGGTTCGATTGGTGATGCCGATGCCGTCGACCATGGTGAAGCCCCAGAGGGCGAGCTGGTTGATTTTGGCGACGTAGTCGTTGATGGACATGGGTCCCCAGTGTCGGGCGTTGGTGCAGGCCCAGGTTTCGTGTCCGGGGACGAGGAAGTGGGCGAGATAGTCGGGCCCCGCGACGTCGATGGCGTAGTGCCAGGTGGGCCCGAGGGTGTGGAGCATGTCGGAGCCGGAGACTTCGGAGATGAGGCGGACGTTGGGGTAGCGCTCGTGGAGAGCGGACATCATGCGGTACTGAGAGCCGGGAGAGGCCATGATGAAGGCGTCGAGGCCGACCATGTCAGCGCCGAGCTGGGTGATGCGGTCGATTTCTTTGAAGGTGGCCTGGATGTGGGAGGTGTTGTTGAGGTCGAGCAGCTCCATGCCGCCGGAGTCCCACTGGGGGTTGGTGGGGCGGACGGAGTTGCCGAACCAGTAGCCGACGGTGGTGTTGTTCTCGCGGAGACGGAGCAGCTCGTCGGCGGTGGCGGACATGACGGGAATGGTGTCGATGCCGGTGGCGAAGGTGAAGGGGTTGTTGAGCTCGGGGTGGTTGCGGTTCATGCCGCTGACGGCCCAGATCATGATGCGTTGGTAGTCGTAGGGCTGGAGGATGTGTGATTTGACCTGATCGACCTGCGGGCCGAAGCCGTGCTGATCGATGCGGGCGTTGAAGTTGCCGAAGCCGCGGGGGTTGTTGGCGTTGACGAGCGAGATATCGGCGAAGGCGGTCGCGAAGACGGGGCGACGGTCGGCGCGGTACTGGATGCCGCCGAAGGTCTGGCGGAAGTGGTCGCGGTAGGGGACGAGGGTTTTCAGCCAGTGCTGGCTCTGACGGGCGACGCGGACGGGGACGCGGTACTCGCGGGTTGTGCGAGCGGGGACCTGGGCGTTGAAGGTGATGTTGACGAAGTAGCCGGGGCCGGGCGAGGCTGAGCCGGGCTTGGCGGCGACGAGATCGAGGAAGACGTTGTGGTCGTAGCCGACGACGTCGTAGATGACCGAGACGCCCACGGAGTGGGTGGTGTTTCCGAAGACCATCACGGGGCTGTACGCGTCGGCGGGGTAGTCGTGACGCAGCATGCCGCGGACGCTGCCGCCGGTCCAGTCGGTGGGGAACTGCACGTTGAGCTTGCGAGACCCGTGGCGGAAGTTCCAGGTTTCGATGTCGCCGAAGAGGAATCGCGAGACGAGCAGATTCGGCGGCGATTTGGGGTTGTTCGAGTCGTTTTTGACGGTGATGACGAAGTCCACGCCGTCGGGTTTGGCTTCGACTTTCAGATCGGTGTCGCACTGACCGGCGATGAGGGCGATGGCATGGTCGTCCTTGACGATGTCGGTGCCGGAGACGAGGTCTTTGATCGAGAGTCGGTTGTTCTCGAACTTCACGCGGTAGCTCTCAGCGGTGATGGTGCTGGGCAGGGGCGTGATGTTGAGCTGCTGGGCGCTGAGGTTTGCGCCGGCGAGCAAGACGAGCGCACCGGCGGCGAGCATGGCGCGGCGCGGAGTGGTGGTGCGGAGGTTCGTGGTTTCGTGCGTGCTCATGCTGGTAGTTTCGGATAGAAAAAGCGTCTGCGCGCGGGTGCGATCGGTACGGCGCGAAGACGGACGTGAGGGTGTGCGGGGCTCAGCGCGTGCGGAAGGTCTGCGGGCGGTGGCGCGTGGGCAAGGGCGGGGTGATTTCCGCGGGTGAAGTCCGAGAAGAAAAACGCCCCGCGAACGGGGCGGGGCGTCAATGCGGATTGGGTGATTCGATCAGCCGTCGAAGCTCGGCGGGTTCTCGGTCGCTGCTGGCGAAACGAGCCCAGAGCTTCGTCGCGCAAGCGATCAGGCGTTGGAAGGGGCTTGCTCGGGCTGCGCGCTCTTGACCGGCGCGGGCGAGGGTGCCTGCGTGGTCGACGGAGCGGCGGCTTCGGGCTTGTTCTGGGCCTGCTTCTGCTGCTCGGCGCGCTTTTCCTTTGCGGCGTCGATGTCCTTCTGGCGCTGCTCCTGGCGTTTGACGATCTCGATCTTCGCCTTGTCGGGGGTGATGATGATGCTCGCCTGCGGGCCCATCCAGCGCGGGAAGTTCGTCTCGGGCTTGCCGACTTCCGAGAGCTGCTCCATGATCTTCTTCAGGCGCTCGATGCCGATCTCGCGGTGGGCCATCTCGCGGCCTTTGAACCGCTGCGTGATGAGGACCTTGTGCCCGTCGATGAGGAAGCGGCGCGCCTGGTTGACGCGGATCTGGACGTCGTGCTCGTCGATTTTCACGGAGCGTCCGAGGCGGACTTCCTTCATTTCGCTGGCTTTGCTCGACGCGCGGTTCTTCTGGTCCTTCTTGGACTGCTCGTACTTGAACTTGCCGTGGTCCATGATCTTGCAGACCGGCGGGCGCGCGTCGGGCGAGATCTCGACGAGGTCGAGACCCTGGTCGAGGGCCATCTTGATGGCGTCGGAGGTTTCGATCACCCCGATCTGTTCGCCGTCGGGTCCGATGACGCGGACGGGCGTGATGCGGATGAGGTGATTGATGCGGGTGCGCTGGGGGGGGCCGCCGGGACCGAAGCGAGGTGCACGAGTGATGCTGAAACTCCTTGAAAAGCAGGAAAGAGAAACGGAAAAACACGGTCGCTCAGGAGCGGGGGGCCTCAACGAAGAGGCGACGCGCCGGGCGATGACGATTGTTGGTCGGGATGGGAAGCGGTGCGGCGGTCATGACCGGGCCGCACGAAGAGAAGGGGCAGAATGTGATCGGGTTTGATGCATGAGCTCGATCATGGTTCCGCGGTGAGTCAAACCGGGCGGGCGAGAGGCCCGACCCGAGTAAAGTCTAAACGATGAACGGGCGTGGGACAAGGGGGCAAAGCCCAGGCTTTAGAAACTGAAGGGCAGCCTTTTTGGATCGTTTTCGCCACTGAGAACCGCTGCCCGAAGAGTTGGGACCCCCCCGGGGTGGTTCCTGTGAGCGCGTTTCTGAGATGTTGGAAACGCGTTTGGAGTACCAGTGAGCCGGGGCCTCAACGGCTGACCAGCACGATGTTCACCGCCACCGAGAGTACCAGCAGTGCGCACATCGTGATGAAGAGCCACGTCGCCACGCCGCGATCGTTTGCCTGGGCGCTCTGATCGGTGGCGATATTGCCAACCGCCTGACGCTCCGCGGAGGCGATGCTCGCCAGGGCGGCGCCGGCGATGTCCTTGTGGGCGATCGGCGGGTCCTGCTTGGCGCGCACGGCGCGAAGGTCCACCAGCAGGTCCTTGCAGTTCGGGTAGCGCTTCTTCGGGTCCTTGGCCATCATCATTTCGATGACCTCGGAGATCCCGGCCGAGAGACGCGGGTTGACGTGGTCGGGCGGGACGAGCTCGGCCTTGAGATGCTTGTGCATCACGTCGCTGGGGTTTTTGCCGTCGAAAGGGACCGACCCGACGACCATGTGGTAGAGCGTGGCGCCGAGTGAGTAGATGTCGGCGGCGGGGGTGATGTTGATCTCGCCGCGGACTTGTTCGGGGGAGATGTAGTAGGGCGTGCCGAAGGCCTTGCCTTTTTCTTCGATGGCGGCCTCGTGGTCGGACATCGCGCGGGCCAGGCCCATGTCGGCGAGCTTCGCGACGCCTTCCTTCGTGAGCATGAGGTTTTTGGGCTTCACGTCGCGGTGGATCAGCCCGCGGTCGTGGGCGTGCTGTAGAGCCTCGGCGATCTGGATGACGATCTCCAGCGCGTCGTTCTCGTTGTAGCGCTTGTGCTTGACGATGTCGTCGTAGACCGTCCGCCCGTCGACATACTCCATGACGAAGTAGTGGTACTCACCCGCCTTGCCCACGTCGTACGCCTGCACGATGTTGGGATGGTTGAGCTGAGCCGCGGCGCGACCTTCGGCATAAAACCGCTCGACGAACTGCACGCTCTGGGTGAACTTGCGAGGCAGGACCTTGATGGCCACGATGCGGTCCAGCGAGAGCTGCTTGGCCTTGTAGACCTTCGCCATCGCGCCCTGACCCAGCACGCCCATGAGCTTGAAGCCCGGGATCTGTTGACCCGACCGCTCGGCTTCGGCGGCTTCACGCAGTCGGCGGAGCTGACGGCGCGTGATGTACTCGTTGGCAACCAGCAGATCGCCGAGCGAGAGGTTGTTCTGATCGGCGATGGCGGCGCGGGCCTGCTCAAGACACTGCTGGACTTCTTCGCTGGTGGCGAGGCCTTGATCGACCACAACGCGGCCGATGATCGTGTCGACCATCGAACCGGATTTGGACTTTTCGTTCGCGCCCCGGCTGCCGGAGGGATCGGCCCCGCCCAGATCGGCGGCGGGCTGGGTCGAGCCGGATTTGGGGTCGGTGGAAGCTCCCTTGGGATCAACCGGGGAGGTTTCGGTCAGGTCGTTTTGGCGTGGTTGGCTGGTCATGGATCCGTCGAAAGCGTCGGAAGGAGTGTGCATCGATCCCGCGAAGCCGCAACCAACCGAGTTGGAACGCGGCCCGGACCAGAACAAATCGAGCCATCAACGGGGTCCGAAAACGATCGTCCGGATGTCCCCGCGAGCGACGAGCCCGACCTGCCGCCGAACAGTCCGTTGTTCGGTCCATCATCGGCAAGATCGAGCCATCGTATCAGAGTACGAACGGGGAAGGCGAGCGGTTGCCCGAAGGTGTGGGAACGGTTGGGGATTGTGGAGGAGCGGGTTGGAGCCGGAGTGTGCGAACGGGATGCGAACAGATCTTTGATGGAGATCCGATGCGGTTGGGAGTGAACGTTGGTCAGCTCCGTGGGTTTGGAGTCTTGAACTTCGCATTCACGTATAGGCGTCGATTGAGGGATTGAGGCGGCAGGAGTTCCGATCGATCCATCGTGCTGGTTGTTGTCGCTGTCGTTGCGGTGTTGTCGGTTGGGTTGATCGTGGTGCTTTGGGGGCCGAGCTACCGCGGGGCGAACGACACCGAGGGTGGTCATCGTGGACAGGCCAACCTGGACTGAACACGCCGGAAGGACCGCTGCCGACGCTGGATGGTCGCGAAGTGACCGGCGTCCGATTCGATGAGCATGCACAGGCGCTGGCAAGCCCGTGCGGCCACGCCGACAGCCCAAAGAACTGGCGAACCGGTCATGGTCGGCCAATGAGCCGGTCTTTCTGTTCGGCTTTCTCTGCACGCCTGGCGAGACGCCGAATCTCAGCAAGATCGCCGTGTAAACGCTCGTGGATGCGCATGGCAGGACTGTGGTTCCGGGCACATCGTGCCAGACCGGTACACAGGGCGCAGATTCAAACCACGCGATGAACGCGCACGGGTGTCAGCGATGATCCGTATCAGAATCCGCGTGGAATGACGTTCATGATGAGGAGGATCAGCATGATGACCAGCAGGATGCCGATGACGCTGCTCGGGCCGTAGCCCCAGTTTTTGCTATAGCGCCATTGAGGCAGGCCGCCGAGTAGCAGCACGATCAGGACGATCAACAAGATGATGCCCATATAGACCTTTCAAAGTCAGGAATGTTCTTGAAGCATGACGGAATCAGATGATCACCGGATCACCCTGCCGCGTATGCCGATTCTTCCGATGATGCGAGTCTGGAATGCTGTTCGCAGTTTCAGCGTCATCTCGGGCCCTTTGTGTCAGCCCAGGACCCTCACGATGACCGACTGCGGGTCGGTCATCATGAGAGCGGGCTGGCCGAAGGACTCCGTATCGTGCCGTTGCATCGCGATTGATGGTTGAACGTCGAGTCGCGAGCGCGTTCAAGCCAATCACCGCGATGCGTAGGGATCAGATGGCGGGCTTGGTCGGCGAGTTGGCGGGTGATCCAGAGGCGTTGTTGGGAGAGGCGGCAACGTTCCCGTTCGAGGTGTTGGTGCTGCCGGGCTTGATTCGCTGCTGGCTGTGTGAATGTGACGGATCGTTCGTCGTCGAGTCTTTGCCTCGGTTGGAAGCGAGCCGGTTATCGCGATCGATGTCGTTGCGAACGGCGGGCTCGTTCGCGTTCGGCAGTTCACCCTTGGAGTTATGCTGATCATTCTGGGCAGTGTGGGTGTTGTTGTGTGTCCTGTAGCCAGCGTCCGAGACGGCGGCGCATGCCGCGGCGCATCCTTTCTCGTCGGCATTGACAACGGCGTGCCCGACGCCGACCGATTTGGTGTCGACACCATCGACGGACTTCAATGCTCCCGTCACTTTCTTGATGCAGACATCTCCGCTCATGCCTTCGATGGTGAGTGTTCTGTTCGTTTTGGCATTTGATTGCATGATATCTCCTTGGTCATCCGACTGTTTGTGGAAAGGCACGCGCCTTTGTCATTCTGGAGTACACGATCACCTTGCTCACGGCATGAGGATCAAGCGATGTCGATGCCCGTGGGCGTTTCTGTCTTTCTGAGTTGCTATTCCAGCTCACACGACGTGTTCGAACTGCGGGAGCAATCCTCGGATGCTGCCCGTTGCCCGAAGAACCAGGTGAGGCGGTGAATCGCTGAGCAAAGCGGATGCGGGGGCTTTCGCCGTGCGCTACCGCGGACGTGTATCTCTCTGTACTCACTGTCCTTGATGCGATCGGCGTGTCAACACTCTCGGAGTACTGCAAACCGTCAAACGCGGGACAGCGCGTGCGATTGATGATGGCGGATCGTCTTCTGTCCCGGCCGACTGAGAAGCCGTGGGGTACGACCTCGCGCGTGCAGATGTCGGCAACCTGTACGCGACGCGCAACGGTGTCGGCCCACCTGGCTGTACGCTGGCGTCTTAAACACGGTCGACCTTTGAGGACCGATCCAGTGGTCGCACGATGATCTTGGGATCTGGGACTGCCTTCTCCGATGTTGAGCTGATATCTGATGCGCCGGCGGCCGCGAAGATCTCCTTGGCTCGGGTGATCTCTCCGGGGCTTTCTGAGTGCGCCGAGATCAGGATGTTGCCGTCCTTGATCTTGCCTTCGTACTGCTTGGCCTCAAGCTCCGGGATGCCCATGCCGATGAGCCCGCCGGTGATGCCGCCGACTGCGGCTCCAACAGCCATTCCACTCAGCGCGGCCATGATCGGGCCAGCCGCGATGAACGGTCCGAGTCCGGGGATGGCCAGCAGGCCGATTCCCGCCAGCAGGCCGACGGTTCCGCCGACCATGCCGCCCGCGCCCACGCCCACTGTGGCCCCCTCGGGTGCTTTCGTGTTCTTCTCATGAGCAAAGTCGCGGGTGCTGGATTTGTCTGGGAACAGGACGGAGATATCGTTGTCACTGAATCCTGATGACTTCAGATTCGCGACGATACTGTCCGCCATGGTCGTTGTGGATGCGAGACAGAATACTGATGTAGCCATGAACTTCTCCTTGATCTAATGGTGTGTGCTTTGTGCACCAGTGCCGATTCTGCATCAAACAACTGGCTTATGCGTATGGAGTATGCCTGAACGATTCAGACTTTGCAGATACGGTCTGATTACATCTGTTCGACTTCGAGCTCGTTGACGACGTTGATAACGCCCGAAGCAGCCTTGGCCATGGACTCGATGCTGTCCTTCTCGGCCTGACTCGCCACCGGGCCCCGCAAGGTCACTACACCCAACTTGTCAGTGATGATCTTGCAGTTCTTCGCGTTCGTGGAGAGCGATCCGTCGGGCATGATCGCCTTGCGGATGTCGGCAGTGATTCTGACGCTCATGCTCGTGTTCGACTGATCCATCGGTGTTTGGCCCGACGCGTTGCGATTCTCTTTGTTCCTGCCCGTGTTGTCGGCGTTGGTCGGGTTCTGATTCTGCGAGTTATCGCGGCTGTTCGAATCCTGACTTGCCTTGCGCTCGCAAGCGGTGACGATCAGTACGGTGGTGATGAGAGCGGTGGTTATTGCGTGACGAGTGTTCATGGGTACTCCTTGCGTGGTTACTCGGGGGCGATATCACAGAGACGGAAGATTGCTGAGCATCATGAGCAGCATCCGAAACGATGATTACATATAAGCGCCATACACTGGACATGCAGGCTTTATCGATGTTTCCGATTCCGTGCTGCCTTGTGTCTCGTGTTTATGTAGTACATACGTGATGTATACACAAGTATGGAATCGCGCGGCCTCAATGTCCAGAGCGGAGAATGTCTCCATCCGTCACATCTGCACACTTCCCTCTGGACGTCGCTAGGAAAACCGCAGAGCTTTCACTCGGCAGTTTCCAACTCTCCGGCTGGTACCGGGGATCAGCGGCGGCACTGAAGAAGCACATGCACGCCGAAGACCGGACCCGGGTTCAATACACGGCCTCTACTCGATGCCCGTGCAGTTCGGTCGACTCATCTCTTTCAATCAGCACCGTTGCGGTCGGCCGAGTTCTTCAGTCCTTCGCCGGCCTTCTCGATGTCGGCCCCGACACCCTTGGTGGTGTTGCAGCCGCCGAGAAGAAGAGCGCCGAACGCGATCAACAGAATCGCACAGTGCCTATGAGTGATCTTCATGGTGTGTACTTTCATCGAAGTGTTGTTGCTACAGCCCCGGCGCGCGTCGGCCTGTCGCCAGGCTGTAGATCAGGCCGATGACGAAGACGATCAGAAAGACGAAGAAGAGAATGCGAGCGATGTACATCGACTGTCCGGCGATGCCCGTGAATCCGAGAACGCCCGCGATCAGCGCGAAGACGAGAAAGACGAGTGCCCATCGAAGCATGAGATAATCTCCAGAGAAGAAGGTGGCTTATACACCAAACAGCGGCACGAGATCACGGAGCGGAGCGAAATGGCGGCACGCCGTCGGCTGGCTTCTTTGCTCCGAAGACGCTCCGCAATGAATCCATCGCACGGGGAAGCAACCACTGCCAACCACGAGAAAGCGCCATCCAACCGAGTTTCCCGATCATCGATGAATCCCGTCGAGGCGACGAATCTCTGTTGTGCGAAGAGTTTGCCATCCGTGCCGCGGCCGCTCCCAAGCGTGATGAAGTGGTGAATCTGGTCGGTAGCACGCGACGGAGAATGAGAAAGACGAGACCGGTCGCCGCGAGTATCCCCGCGAGATTCAAAGCACTGCTCCCGAGACGCTTGCCCGCGGATGCGATGCCCGCCTCGGTCGAATCACCCCAGGCGGCGAGTTTGCGTTTCGCGTCGGTGACCGATGCAACCGGAGTATGGGTGATGATCGGCGGAGCGTTTGTCATGACTTCGCCTTCCGGGTAAGCAACCGGAACAACACCACACACCCGATACCAAGCACGAAAGCACCAAGACCCGCGAGCACCGCGGCGAGCGGTCTGGAAACCTGTGATTCCAACCAGAGAAGCAGCCCGAAGACGATGAGCCCGGCCGCGCCCGTAAACAGCAGCACCGCGAATGCGAGCACGCCGATCGCCAGTGACAAACACAGGATCTCTGCCCTCAGCGCCGCGGCCTCGGTTCGAACGGTGGTGCGTAGGTCACGCCCTTCGGCCTCGGCCAGTTCAAACACGGAGATGACAAAGTCGGAGAGCATTTTCATAATCCAAACATCCAGAGAATCGATCGGATCAGGAACGAGGCCGAGCGATGAGAACGCCGATGATCACACCGACGCCCGCGGCGATTCCGATGCTGACCAGCGGATTGTCGCTGACATGGTCCTTGAAGGAGTTCACCGCGCCCGTGGCTTGCTCCTGCGCTTTGGCAACGCGCTGCTTGACCGACTCCTTCGTCCTGCTCAGCGCTTCCTTCGCGGCGTCGACGGCCTGAGCGGTGCCCTCGCGAAACTCCGAGCCCACGTCGCGTAGAGCGCTCTCGGCGTTCTGCGCCACGGCTGTTGCTTCGCGTTTGCCCGATCCGGACTGATAACCGTAATCCTTGGGCTCTTGTTTGGAGAACGGACTGTCGGCGTACTGTGCGTTCGACATGAGTACCTGCTTTTCTGAAATGGGTTCGATACCGGTGGATGAACGACGAGTAATCACTCGGAGAAGATTCAGCAGATTGAACGTATCGCCGTTCGACAACGTCGTGGACGATACAGACAAAGAGCTCAAGACAAGGGCTTGACGCGAATCTCGACCGTCTCGCGCTTGATCTCTCGCCCATCGGCTGTCAGTACTGCCGATACGGAGTACGTCCCGGGTTGATCGAACTTCACGCGTGCGATGCGCCCGTTCTGCTCGGTGGTGATCTTTCCGGCGGATGATGTCCAGGTGATCTCAGGATCACGCCCGTACGTGTCGTAGCTCCGCGCGAAGATGGTCACTGACTCGCCCGCGACGAGATCTCGCGTGCTCGGCTCGAGCGTGAAGCCCACGCGGCTGACCGTCGAATCAGAGCTTGAGTTGCGCGAGGAACTCCCGCAGCCCGAGAGCGCGAGCACGATCGCAAGACACGGAGCAGCAAACTTGAGCAGAGTCATGACAAGACCTTTCTGAAAAAGAACGCCAGTTGCTGGCGACGACGGTGAGAGCGAAAGCCCTCAGAACCGGCGCCTGTTCAATCGGAATCGAAAAGATGCACAAACCGGGTACGCATGCCGATTGCGGCACGATGAAGCCCGCCTGATAACCTTAATGTGATGCACGGCCATCGTTGGAGACAGCGAGGCACGGAGACATTCGGAGTCACATGGTCATGCAGTATGATTTCTGCGAGTCTGCGTGAGTCTATCGCATTGGTAGGCCATAGTGACTCCATCATTATGGCGATCGATGTGCGTTGTATCCAGATGGGATAGTTGCTCGATCTGCACGAGGGCCTGTTTGCAGTGTGTACGCGTTCTGGGTGATTCAGCCCGTTATCACGCGAGAGCGAGCCCTTCGCGGATCGCAAGCCGCATGAGGTCGGCGCGAGCGGTGATGCCCAGCTTTTTCATCATGCGAAACTGGTGTGCGTCAACTGTCTTGGCGCTTCGGCAAAGCTCTAAGGCGATCTGGGTGCGCGACATGCCCTTGCCGATAAGGCGGAGAATCTCCAGCTCGCGCGCGGTCAGCAATGCCAGCATTGTTTGCGAGCTCGCGGGGTTCCATTCGAACTGCGAAGTGCTCGTCTTTGGTTCAGTCTGCCCTACGTGCACCATCGGGCGACAGCTCTCTCGCACCCGCGGGCCAATGAGAAAGCCGTTAGAGCAGCTCCGAGAGACGGCGAATATGCCACTGATGATGTCCGACAGATCGTCCGACTTAGCGAAGTACCCGCAGACCCCGGCTCTGAACGCAGCCGTGATGAACGCCTCGCGGATGTGTGCGCTCAGGATCATCACGTGAATATCGCTGCTGTGATGCTTCAGACGGCTGGCGACCTCAAATGCATCCGGTCCCGGCATCTCGATATCAAGGACGACCACGTTCGGCTTCAGCCTTTCGCACTCCTCAACGAGCCGAGACGCCGAGGCGAGGCGTCCAACGAGCTCGATCCCGTCCTCGATCGCGAACCGTGCCGCGAGTCCTTCGATCAGCACCGCGTGATCATCAACACAGAGCACACGCACCGCGCCGTTCTTCGACCCCCCGGCATCCGTCGGTCTGCTTGTCACGGCGTTCGCAACGGATGCCTCAACCAACCGCTTATCGGCGGTGTTTGCGGTGGTCTGTTTCGCTGCGTTCTCCCGCGAAGCGATTTGTTGTGCTTTCATGTACGGCCCTTCCGTTTATGCCAACGCCGGACCAAACGCACGGCGCAGAGTTTGAATGTCCTCGCCTGTCCCCAGTTCCACAACCCCGAGTGCTGACCACCGTTTGACCAACCGAAGTGATGGACGCCCGACAATGGCAAGCACACCGTCACTTCTTTGCTCTTGCCACTTCTCCGCGAGCTTCAGCGACTTCATCGTTGGATTCGTCACCCACATATCCACGCCGCTGAAGCCAGAACCGATCGTGGCTCGCACATTCAGGCCCTCGCCGGTGAGGATCTGGCAGATCAGTGCGGCAACGCGCGAATCGGCCAGCGATACGACAGCCAGCCGAACCTTGGTCTTTCGCTTCGTCGATGCATCGTTCTGTTTCGAGGACGACGGCAGCTCCAGGATGACCGTCGTGCCCTTCCCGATGTGCGAAACCAGCCGGAGCTCTCCGCCAACTCTCAGCGCAACTTTGCGTGCCAGCGGCAGACCGAGGCCTGTGCCCATCGTTCGGGATTTGGTGGTAAAGAACAGATCGAGCGCTCGACGCTGCACCTCTCGGCTCATGCCCGTGCCGTTGTCGGTCACTCCGAGCCGAACGATCTTCCGATCGTTCCGAGTGTCCGCCCAGATCTTGATCACGCCCTTCCGCGATTCGGGAATCGCTTCACCGGAGTTCACGATCAGGTTGAGAATCGCTTGTGTCAGCCAGGGCTGCGCGACGGCCACCCACGGCAGGTTCAATGAGAAGTCCGCCCGGATCGTTACGCGGCTGGGAACAGCAGTCCGAAGCAGAGGCCCAACCTGTTTCCACCAAACTGGCAAACACGTATTTCCTATCCCACCGTCCGAGCCGACATGGCCGTCCAAATCAAGTGTCAGCGCGTGCAAGCCATCGCTCAGGCACTGCAAGTATTTCACCTGCTCACGAACCGCCCTGATGTGAACGCGAGCTGAAGCCATGCTGTGAGCTCGCTCGATGACGTCGAGCCTCGCACGCACCGGGAGCAGCACGTTGTTCAGATCGTGCCCGAGACCCGAAGCCAACGTCCCGATCGCTGCCATGCGGTCCGCCAGTTGCAGCCGCAGGTGCGCAGTTGCCAACGCGCGCGTCTGATCCATGATCAGATCGTGAAGCCGTGTGCGTTCCTCAGCAGAGTCGGCGCCTATGTCGATAAGCGTGCTCACGTCTCGGACAATACCGATGAAGAACGGGGCCGAATGGATCGGCAGCTCCGCACGCGACATCGACAGTTCGATCTGGATGTGCGTGCCATCTTTCCGCACGGCCGCAAACTGACGCGTGCGCGTCATCGCCTTGGCCGTATCGGCCTTTCGGTAGCGGTCAAGGTAGCGATCAAGAGAAGATCGGCGAGGCTCAGGGATCAGCACTTTGACGTTCTGCCCGAGCAGTTCGTTGGGTGTCCATCCGAATACCTGCTCGACCGAGTCGCTCGCCGAGCGAATCACGCCGCCCTCATCCATCGTGATGATCGGGCTCAAAAAAGCCGGATCTTTAGCGGGGTTGAGGTCCTTCGCACGGTGCCGCCCCTCCCGCGCTGCGCGACCCCCCGTGCGAGATGAGCGGCCCTTGGTCATGTACTCAAGTCTATGGTCGGAACTCACGCGAACCCGATTGAGAACGCACAGCACCCCGAATAGGGAAAATGTGCCACATCTGTCGAAAGACGTTGATTCTCTGTGTTGAAAAATGTAATGAACGGTACGATGGTAGATGCAGTTATGTGTTGCCTATGTGTGCCGCGCCACGCACATCTGGAATCTCTAAACAGTCGCACATCCGCGACGCGTGAATGGCCGTGCCGTATGTGGGCCCGCGTGGGCGGCAACGAAGCGCTGTCGCGTAGGTTCGCCCGTACGAGTCAATGGGGGTTGAACGATGCGGCGCTCAAAGGGGTTGGCCGTCAAGGGGCTCTCGGCGGCATTCTTGGTGCCTCGGCACACGACCAGGCCGTGGGAGGCACTCGCAGCCCCGACACGAGTTTTGCCCAAGTGGAACTCGCCCGGCACAGCCTCCGGGAGTGTTGGCTACGAGAACGAATCAAGCGCCTGTCCTTGGTCACATGCTCGGTGAGGACAAGCAAGCGCCGTCGAACTGTTTTGACCCCGGCCGCACCAACCATCTGGACACGACGCGAGCGTTGGTTGCGGCTATCGGAAAGAATACGGCCCGAACTTTCGGTGCAGTTTGCCGGGGTACCCATCGGGCGTTGAGGCTCCGGTGACGGGCCAGTGCCAATGAAAACAGCCCTTGCAAATACAAGGGCTGCTTGAAGCGGAGAGGGGGGGATTCGAACCCCCGATACCGGCTTAACACCAGTATAACGGTTTAGCAAACCGTCGCCTTCAGCCTCTCGGCCACCTCTCCGGGAAAGGCTTGGTTGGAAGGATAGCCCACTTTTCCCCCGCCGCCAACAGGGCCGGTGGATTGACCTGGTGCTCGACAGGGCCCGGCGGCACCCGGATGAGCCTTCTGCCCGTGCTTCCGTGAATCGATCGGCCGTCGGTTCGAGGCACGAAGCGGTCGCCGAAAACTCAAAACTCAAATCTCAAAACTCAAACCTCTTGCCTCAGTACTGAGCACTCTTCCCTCCGCACTCAGCACTCCGCACTCAGCACTCAGCACTCAGCACTCAGCACTCATCCCCGGACTCACCGCACCGTCTCGATCGCTTCCACGGCCATGCGGTCGCACTCTTCATTCTCCGGGTGGCCGGCGTGTCCGCGGACCCAGTGGAACTTCAGGTGGTGCTTGGCGCGGAGCTCGTCGAGGGTTTGCCAGAGGTCCTGGTTTTTGACGGGGGATTTGGAGGCGGTTTTCCAGCCGCGTTTTTTCCAGGAGTCGATCCACTCGCTGAGGCCTTTCAGGACGTATTGCGAGTCGCTGAAGAGTTCGACGTTGGAGGGCTTTGAGAGGGCGTGAAGGCCTTTGATGACGGCGAGGAGTTCCATCTTGTTGTTGGTGGTGCCGGGCTCGCCGCCGGATTGTTTGAGGAGTTTGCCGGTGGCGGGGTGTTTGAGGATGAAGGCCCAGCCGCCGGGGCCGGGGTTGCCTGAGCAGGCGCCGTCGGTGAAGAGCTCGACGGTTGGGCGGGATGGGTTTTTTTCGCCGGGGGACATTCAGGCAAGTTGTAGGCGCGGGCAAGGTGGCGCGGGTGATCGCTGCGGGTCGATCAAGCCCGGGCGTGCGTGAACTTCAACACGCGTGCAGCCGCGCGTCCGGTTCAAGTTGGCAACGTGATCAGGCCTTGAGTTTCAGGCTGAAGGCACGTTCAAGGGCCATGTCGTGGGCGGCGTTGTATGACGGGCCCAGCACCGACCAATCAAACTGCCACGACTGCGCCTCGACCTGGTTGCGCAGCGCAATTCGCCCGCGACGGTCGAGCGTGCAGAAGTCCATCATGTTGCGGGCGAGCTGGGCGGCGGCGTCGTGGAAGCTCTTGCCCCGACGACGGATAACCCACATCCCCGGACGCTCGTGATGCTTGTTGAGCTGGGCGACGTACGACCCGAAGCCGGCGAGGTCGCTGCTGATGGCCGGGACGCCCATCGCCACGCTCTCCAGCGGCGTGTAGCCCCACGGTTCGTACGCACTCGGGAATACGCCCAAGTGGCACCCGCGCACAAAGTGGTCGTACTCCATGCCCCAGAGCGGGTTGGTGGGGGAGATGAAGTCCGGGTGATAGACGATCTTTACCGGGTCGTCGGGACGGTTGAAGAGCCAGACGTTGCGGATCTGCTCCAGCACCGGGTCGGCGTCTTCAACGATGTGCGTGGTGACCATCGGCAGGCGATCGACCTTCAGCGCCTGCTGCGTGCGGCGGTAACGCAACACCCAGTACTCATCGATCTCGCGCTCGAGGTCCACCTTGTGACCCGAGGCGCCTTTCTTGAAGAGCTTTTTGCCCAGGTGCTTCATGATCTCGTCGCAGACGGACTGGAACTCGTTGAGCACGCCGCGTTGCTGAAGGGCCCATGGGTGGAGCGCGCGCGTGGGGCGCTTGGTGATGATGAAGAAGACCACCGTCACGGGCGAGCCCGCGGCACGCAGCTCCGCGTTCAGGCGGGCCATCGCCTCAAGGCACAGGTCGAAGCCCTTGTTCCGTGGCTCGTAGCGCCCGCTGGTGAAGAAGTAGAGCGTCTTCGAAAGATCGAAGCTGTAGCTGGGGAAGAAGTGCCCCATGACGAAGCGGTTGATGCGTTCTTTGTATTCGGCGTGCAGCGTCTGAAACTCGTGCCCGACGTTGTAGCGCTGGATGTCGAGGCCGTTGGGCAGGATGACATCCGGCCGACGGCCGAGGAGCCCGTCGCACTCTTCACCGGTGATGCTGCTGACGGTCGTCATGACGTGGCAGCCGTGGGTGCAGGCGCGTTCGATGGCGTGCTGGCACTCGATGAGGTAGCGTTTGGCTTCGTGGGCCTGGTCGATGGTCCCCCAGCCCAGGCGGTCGTAGAAGTCTTCCTCGTTGCTGGCCATGTAGCGCCCGAGGAGTGTGGCGTGGGTTTGGAAGATCAGGCCCACGGGGGTCTGCTGATGGCGGAGCATGGGGATGGCGAGGCCGCCCATCCACTCGTGCATGTGCGCAAGAACGGGCCCGCCGCCGATGGCACCGGGCGCGTTGCATTGGCGGGCGACTTCCTCGACCAATCGGCGCACGGCATCGGCGAAGGAGACCACGCCGTCGATGAGCGCATCACCCGCGGGGGTGGAGATTTTGTGGTCGTTCCAGAGTCGGAACTTGGTATCGTCGAGGCGTTTGGGGCCCTGCCAGTGTTCGATGAGCAAACAGCGCGGGCGGCCGGAGATCATCCAGCGCCCGTGGTGAACGATGAGGCCCTGCTCGCGAAGGACGTTGACAGCTCGGCCGATGGGCCCGGTGGGTGTAGTTTCCTCGAACTCGATCGCGGCGGTCTGCCCGTTCCAAGGCCCGACCATGCAGTAGCGCTCGTGCCAGCGGTCGACCATGAAGGGTGCTTTGCTCTTGAGCACCTGATAGATGCCGCCGACCTGGTTGCAGACCTCCCAGCCGACTTCCAGCAGCAGGGCATGGTGGTGGGGGGGATGGTTCGGCGTGCCGGCGGCATCGCCGGCGTTTGGCGGGTTTGACGAACCGACGTGCGCGTCCGGGCCTTGGCGGCTGTCGGCATGACCGGCGCGCCCGGCGGGTGGTTCATCGGCGGGCGAAGGCGGGATCGGTGGCAGCGTGGGCATGGCTCGGGTTTTGGAGGAGTTGGGGTTGCTGGCGTTGCGCGTGCTGGTGGACTCGTCGTGGTTCGTGCTGTTGCTGGTGACGAGGGGATCGTTCTGCAACGGGCCGTCGGCGGGGCCGAGTTCAGCGGGCAAGGGTAAAGGCGAGAGATCCGCGGGCTTGACCTCGGGCATGATGGCCGGCATAGGGGCGGCGGGCAGGGCGGGCGGCTCGGCCTTGCGGGATGAGGGTCGCTTGGCCATGGTGAGGTGAGTTTACCAGAAAACAGCCCAAGAGGGAGCACCTTTCTGGTGATGCGGCGAGACCTTCAGCCCGCTGGCGGTCTATCGGCGCTGGCGCTACCACGTGCACTGTTCGAGACTTCAGCGGTCGGCGATGCTCACCAATCCAGCGTGCCACGCCAGGCGGAGGCCAGATCGCCCACCACGCTGCTGAGTCCCAGCGGCTTGACGGCCAGCACGCCGCTGGTGTTCACGCTGCCCAGCACCGTGGCGCTCAGGCCGAGCTTCTCGGCCATCTCGACGATCGTTTTCGCCTTGGTGCTCTGCACTTCGACGACATAGCGGCTCGGGCTTTCGTTCCACCAGAACGCGCCGGCATGGTCGGCGGCGCCCAGGGCTTCCGCTCCGCGCGCGTCGAGCCCCGGCAGGTCGATCATCGCGCCGAGGGGGCGCTGGGGTGTCGAGCCGCCGATGAGCATCTCGGCGATGCAGGTCAGCACGCCGCCGTCGGAGACGTCGTGGGCGGAGAGCAGCACGCCCTCGCGCACGAGCTTGCTGATGAACTTCGCGGCCATCGGTCCCTTCACCAGATCGGTGCGAGGGATGGCCTTGGTGTGCTGATCGCTGAGCCCGAAGAGCCGCTGGTAATGCGAGCCGCCCATCGGCGCGTCGGCCCGTTCCGGTGCGGCGCCGATCAGCAGCAGCACGCTGCCCGCGTCGCTGAACTTCGCGTCGCTGCTGACGCAGCGCGAGATATCCGGGACGATCCCCATGCCCGTGATGAGCAGGGTGGGGGGGATTTCGATGGTGCGCCCGTCTTGGGTGGTGAACTGATTGTTCAGCGAGTCTTTGCCGCTGACGAAAGGCGTGCGGTAGGCCTTCGCGCCGTCGTAGCACCCCTCGGCCGCACGAACGAGCGTCGCGAGGTTCTCCGGCTTTTTGCAGCTCGGCCAGCAGAAGTTGTCGAGGATCGCGATCCGCTCGGGGTCCGCGCCCACGCAGACGAGGTTGCGGACGCACTCGTCGATGGCCGCGAGGGTCATGAGGTACGCGTCGGCGTGTGCGCCGGCGAGGTTCGGATCACCCAGGCCGGTCTGCAAGCCCTGGCTGATGGCGATGCCGCGGGCGCTGCCGGGGATTGGTTCGATGACGGAGCCGTCGCCGGGCCCGCGTTGCGAGCGGCCCACGAGGGGCTTCAGCACGGTGCCGCCGCGGACTTCGTGGTCGTACTGACGGATGATCCAGTGCTTGCTGGCGATGTTGGGGTGAGCGAGCAACTGCGTGAGCGCGTCTTTGGCGTGCGGGCGGGTGGGGGCGTTCTTTGCCGGTTTCGGAGCGATGTTCGCGGGGGACCAGGCGGCCTCGCGTGTGGGCGTGGGGATGCCCTCATGCAGGAAGTGCATGCTCATCCGCCCGACTTCTTCGCCTTTGAAGCGCAGCACGAGCTCGCTGCCCGGGGTGCCGAAGGACCCAAGGTCGGCCATCTCGACCGACTCTTCCTCGCAGATCTTCCGCAGGGCTTCGACGTTCTCAGGCGGAACGGCCAGGACCATCCGTTCCTGCGCTTCGCTGATCCAGATCTCCGTTGACGAAAGGCCCGGATACTTCAGCGGTGCGCGTTCGAGGTGAACCTCAGCGCCGAGCTTCCCGCCCATCTCGCCCACGGCGGATGAGAACCCGCCCGCGCCGCAGTCGGTCATGGCGTTGTAGAGCGGGCCGCGCGGGTCTTCGTCGCGGGCGCGCATGATCGCGTCGAGCGTCTGCTTCTCGGTGATGGCGTTGCCGATCTGCACGGCGTGGCTGAACTCATCGGCGGCGGAGTGTTCAAGCTCGGCGCTGGAGAAGGTGGCGCCGTGGATGCCGTCGCGCCCGGTGCGCCCGCCGAGGGCGATGATGCGGTCGCCCGGCTTGACGTGGCCCTTGACGAGATTCCGCGGGATGAGCCCGATGCAGCCGCAGTAGACCAGCGGGTTTCCAACGTAGTTCTCGTCGAAGTAAACCCCGCCGGAGACGGTGGGGATGCCCATGCGGTTGCCATAATCGCGCACGCCGGCGACGACCTGCGTCAGGATTCGGCGCGGGGGCAGGCAACCGTTGGGGATGTCTTTCAGGTCGGGCGGCGCGACGCAGAAGACGTCGGTGCTGGCGATGGGGCGTGCGCCGAGCCCGGTGCCGATGACATCGCGGATGCACCCGCCGATCCCGGTCGCCGAGCCGCCGTAGGGCTCGATGGCGGAGGGATGGTTGTGGGTTTCGACCTTGATGCAGACGCCGAAGTTCTCATCGAGGGCGATGACGCCCGAGTTGTCGGTGAAGACGGAGAGAGTCCAGTCGACGCCTTCCTTGATGAGCTCGAACGTGGCGGCGGCGACGGTGGACTTCAGCAGGTTGTTGATCGTCACGCTGCCGTCGGGGTTGATGGTGTGCCCCGGTCGGCCGGTCCAGGTGATCGGATCGGCGTTGGCGGAACCCTTGTACGTCACTTTGCTCTTCAGCGTCTTGTGTACGCAGTGCTCGCTCCAGGTTTGAGCGAGGGTTTCCAGCTCGATCTCGCGCGGCTCTTCACCACGCCGGCGGTACTCCGTCTGAATCGCTTTCATCTCGTCCAGCGAGAGGAAGAGATGTGCCTCGCGAGAGAGCTTCTCAAGCTGCGCGTCGTTGAGCGTGGTGATGGTGATCCGCCGCACGGCGTGCTCGTGGCTGACGCCTTTCGCGAAGTCGCTGGGGTGATACGGCGCGGTGGTGACACGCTGAATGACGGGGTTGGCCAGGAGCTTCTCGCCAAGGGTCTTCGCCTGCGCGGGCGTGCTGCCGTGCAGGTCGTAGCGCGTGCCGGTGGAGACCTGTGCGGAGACGCCCAGAAGCTGCTGGATCGCCATCGAGACCGAGGCCGCCGCGGGGTCCATCACGCCCGGCAGCGGGTGAACCTCGACCATCGCACCAAGGCCCGTGAGTTCGGGAGAGGGCTTCGCGCCGACGACGGCCGACTGCACCACCGGGTCAACCAGCACGCGGTCGCAAACGCTGCGGAGTTGCTCGTCGTTCAAGTCGGCCTTGATCAGGTAGACCTGCGCACTGGCACATCCCTTCACGTCGATCCCCGTCGCCCGCGCGTCGCGTGCGACCGACTCGCCCAGCGGATCGCCCATGGTTTCAAGGCGAGGCCAGACCTCCACACGGTGAAGCTTCGCGCTCGCGCTGACACCCTTGTGACCCGTGGACCGATCGCTGGTGGCGTTCATGGTCCGACTGTAGAACCCGCGGCGAGCAATGTCGGCCCCCGGTTCCCCGCCCTCGCGGCAAACCTCAAATCTTCCAGAACCACCGACGGCGGTACAGCCAGGTCAAAACCACCAGCCAGACCACCAGGTTCGCGAGCGCGAAGGCCAGCGATGCGTTCTTGTCGCTCATCCCCGTGCCGAGCATCTGCTGGTAGAGCCAATCCTTCAGCACCAGCGGCTTGCCGTCGGCCTTGACACCCACGTGCACCGCACCCAACACCCGCGCTAGCAACCCCGAGCCAACAAAGAGCAAGATCGCGTTGAGCCCCAGGACCTCCAACGGCAAACCCCAGCGGCGTTTGCCGACCCCGTCGAGGATCGTGCTCATGCCCGCCAGAAGAATCGCCGCCGCCCCCGCGGTGAAGAGCGTGTAGCTCGGCGTCCACAGCACTTTGTTCAGCGGCTGCACCAACGCCAGCACATACCCCGCGACGGTCAGCGCCATTCCCAACACACACAGCATGACCCGCGGATTGAATCGATCGGCGAACGTGTGGCCTTCGGGTTTCGCGTTGAGTGATCCCGCACGCCCTTTCAGCAGCAGCCCGCACCAATACCCGATCAGCACGCTGACGACGCTGGGGAGCGTGCTGAGAAGACCTTCCGGATCGGTCACCGTGCCCGACTTGTACAACTGATTCGCCGGGATGATCAGCCCATCGAACCATCGGCAGATGTTCTGCTGATCGCTCAGCGGATCCAGCGGCGTGTTTGCAGGGTTCACCACGCCGGGGGCGAACGTGAGCACAAGGCCATACACGGTGAGCGTGACGACGCCCAGCACGATCTGCCAGCGCAGACTGAGCAATCGCACAACGACCGCGGCGGCGAAATAGCACAGCCCGATGCGATGAAGAACGCCCGGCAGGCGTGTGGATGAGAAGACCGCCCAGTTGCCGTGGAGGAGTGCGTCGAGCACCGGGCCGGCGAGGTTGAGGGCGAGCCCGAGCGCAACGAGCACCGCAGATCGACGGATAACCGAACCAAGCCACGCGGTGCGTTCGGCTTTGCCAGCCTCGGCGTCGGCTTTGGTGGCGCTGGTCCGCGATGAGAAAGCCATCGACGTGCCGACAATGAACAGAAAGAACGGGAAGATGAGATCGGTAGGCGTGAGCCCGTGCCATTTCGCGTGCAGCAGCGGGGCATAAACGCTCGCCCACGACCCCGGGTTGTTCACGATGACCATGGCGGCCATGGTGAGGCCGCGGAAGGCGTCGAGGGAACGCAGACGCACGGACTTTGCGGCGGAGTTCACCGACCCGGGCGAGTTCGAGCCCGATGGTCTTCCGGTCGATTCACGCGTCGGCCGCACGGGCGTACTCATCGATTGCTCCGTGCTCAGCGCAGCCCATATTCCTTCAGCTTGCGATACAGCGTCCGCTCGCCGATGCCCAGCGCCCGCGCCGTCAGTTCGCGGTTCCCCGCGTACATCAGCAGCGTTTCGCGGATCGCCCGCTTCTCGATCTGTTCCAAAGGCGTCCCGGCCAGCGAGCCCTGCGCGCCGCCTCCGCCGCTCATGCCGCTCGCGGATCCTTCGCCCGCAGATCCGTTCGCCTCACCCTCGCCCGCGGGCTCGTCGGGCCCGTCAGAGATTCGGATCTCGTCGGGGATGTGCCGAACGTCGATCTGCAGCGCCCGCTTCAAGTCGTCGGCGTCGCCCATCGCATTCACAACCATGTTCTGCACGACGTTGAGCAGTTGACGCACGTTCCCGGGCCATGAGTACGCCGACAGGCGCATCATCGCCGCGTCGCTGATCATCGGGACGGGCGAATCCTTGGGCAAAGCCTTGCCCAGGCTCTTCGCCAGCGCGTGGTTGACGATCCGCGGGATGTCCTCACGCCGATCGCGCAGCGGCGGCAGCACGATCTCCGCCCCCTTGATGCGGAAGTACAGATCCTCGCGGAACTCGCCGCGGGCGATCATCGCCTTCAGATCCTTGTTCGTGGCGCTCACCAGTCGCACGTCGGTCTGCCGCTCGTCGTTGCTCCCCACGCGCACCACCCGCCCGGTCTCGAGCACACGCAGCAGCTTCGCCTGCATCTTCAGCGGCGTATCACCAATCTCGTCCAGAAAGAGCGTCCCGTGGTTCGCATACTCAAAGACGCCCTCGCGGTCCTTCTCCGCACCCGTGAACGCCCCGCGCACGTGCCCGAAGAGTTGGTCTTCCAAAAGTGTCTCGGTCTCCGCGGCACAGTTCAACGCCACGAACCGACCCTTGCTCCGCGGCGAGTTCTTGTGCACCGCCTGCGCGATCAGCTCTTTGCCCGTGCCGCTCTCGCCGAGGATCAAGATGGGCAAGGCGCTCTGCGAGACGCTCCGCACCGCGCGCAAAATCCGCCGCATCGGTTCGCTGCCCGCGATGATCCCCTCGAACCCGTCGTGCTGGACAAGCTCGCCCACGCCGTCGCGTTTGGCCTCGTGACGCAGCAGCACCTCCTCCGCCGCGTCGCCGACGACTTTGCGAAAAACCGCGATATCCAGCGGCTTCTCGATGAAGTCCCGCACGCCTTCCTTAAACGCCGACCGCGTGGTCTGCACGTCGCCGTGGGCGGTGACCATGATGCACTCGGCCTGGGCCTGGAGCTTTCGGGCCGTGCGAAGAACGACCATCCCCGCATCGGCGCCGTCGGGCGCTACGCCGTGTCTTCCGCCCGATTCCGGCATCCGAAGATCCGTGACGATCACGTCGAAGGTCCCGTGCTTCAGCTCGTCCATCGCACGGTCCACGCTGTTGCAGATCGTGCACACGTGCCCCGGGCGACGCAACGCCTCGGCCATCACCTCCGCAAGCTCCACCTCGTCCTCGACGATCAGCACCTGCGCCCGCAATGTCGTCTCATGGTCTGCCATAGCTTCGGGCCCAGTTTAGCACCCCGCCCCAACCCCCGGCCTACAAACCCTCTTCCCACGCCGACCTCCCGCGTCCATCCACCGCCTCAGGAGCTTGCCACCCATGACTTCCATGTCCAACATGCCACCCGCCTCCACGATGCTCCCGACCTTCGCCCTCGTCCTCATCGCCATCTTCGCCGGGCTCCTCATGCCCATGCAGGCCGCCGCCAACCGCCAGATGGGCAAAGTCCTCGGCCAGCCTCTCCACGGCTCCATGGTCAACTTCGTCGTCGGCGCACTGGCGATCATCATCGTCCTCTCGTACATGCGCCAAACACCCAGCTACGAAGACCTGCCCAAAGCCCCGTGGTGGTCGTGGTTGGGCGGGCTCATGGGCGTGACCTTCGTCACCGCCTCAATCGTGCTGGCACCGAAGATCGGCGCGGTACCGTTCTTTGCCGCCATGGTCTGCGGGCAGATGATCGCGTCGATGGCCCTCGACGCGACGGGGTGGCTGAACATGCCCAAGAGTGAGATTTCGTGGACCCGCGTGCTGGGCGTGCTGCTCGTCATCGTGGGTGTGCTTCTGACCACCCGCAGCATCACCGCACCCGTTTCGACGCCGGTGTGAAAGCTGAAACCGCCCTGTTTTCTGTGTGTTCTCAGCCGCGTGCCTCAACCCCTCGGCTCACTCTCGCGCCAAACGTCGATCAGGTCGCGCACGATCGCGGTAGCGGTCTCGGGCCCACCGGCGCCCCGGCCCACCAGCGTCACCTCCCCGCCCACCTCGCAATCCAGCGTGACGGCATTCAAACTCCCGCCCACGTTCATCGGTGCGCCCTCGGGGATTTCCTCGGGTGTCACGCTCAGACGATCATCCTCCACCCGCCCGATGAGCTTCACCACGTTCCCGCGCCCACGGGCCGATTCGATCGCCGCACTGGAAAGCCCGCGGATCCCCTTCACATCAACATCGCCGAAGGTCGCGCGTCGGTCCATCACGTGGTTCGCCAGGATCACCAGTTTCATCGCGGTGTCGATGCCGTCGATGTCGTTGCTCGGGTCCGTCTCGGCATACCCGAGCCTCATCGCCTCGCGCAGCACCTCGTCAAACGCGAGGCCCTTCTCGGTCATGTTCGAGAGGATGAAGTTCGTGGTGCCGTTGATGATCGCCTTCAGCGAGCGCACGCGGTTGCCCTGGGCGCAGCGCTTCGCCCACGCCAATACGGGCGTGCCCGCGCCGACCGTCCCGCTGAACTTCAGTTGCACACGGTTGTACGCCGCGAGTTCCAGCAGCGCGGGCATCGCCACCGCCAGCGGCGCCTTGTTCACCGTGACGGCATGCAAACCGTGCGACATCGCCGAACGAAGATGACCGATCGCCGCCTCGGGCTTCTTCAGGTCCGAGGGCGAAGTCTCCACCAACACCTGCGCCCCCGACTCGGCGATGATGCGGTTCGCGTCGGCGTTCTTCAGCCCATGCCCGGGGATCGCCGCCACCGTCCCGTGGGCGGCCTTCGCCGCCAGCAACTCCCCAGCGAGAAGACCGTGCTCGCCCACGGCCGCCCCCTTGGAATCCACCACCGCGACAAACTTCGCCGCCAGCCCATGCCGATCACGCAGCACCGCTCGCTGCTGCTCCAGAAGCTCAACCAGCGACTTGCCAACCACGCCAAAACCGATCAGGGCGATACGCATGGCTCAAGCGTAGAAGCACTCGGGTAGCACGGCGCTCTTGGTGGCACGGCGCCTTTGGTGGCAAGGCTCTCCAGAGCCGTGCGCTGATCAACCGCACACGCAAGATCAGCAACGTCGTCACTCTGTCACTTGACCACTTCGCCACTCCGCCAC
>Ga0068877_10000915_pt1 | contig 25100 bp, 20 predicted proteins | sample NOAtaG_FD_66437 | JGI IMG/M metagenome (GOLD analysis project Ga0068877, IMG submission 66437) | Freshwater lake microbial communities from Lake Erie, under a cyanobacterial bloom - NOAA_Erie_Diel6S_1000h metaG | ecosystem: Environmental > Aquatic > Freshwater > Lake | place: USA: Ohio, Lake... | reverse complement strand
GCTTTCAGTAAATTCTGACTTCAGTTCATGCTTGATGCTGTTTCTGGAAGCAGTCTTATTCTGCTTTTCTAAATTATTTTCACTGTCTTTAGCTTTTTGGATAATAGCTTCAAGTTGAATATTCAATGATTTGTGATGAATGCAGCTTTTTCTTATCCATTTGCCATATTCTGCTTTACTGTTGAATTCATTCTTGAATACAGATATTGCAGTGCTGATTCTTGTATGCTTTCTGTTTTGTGTGATGCGAAGCAGAATGCAGTGTGTTTTGTCTTGTTTTGGCTTGCTATTAAGTTCAAGCTTGTAAGTAGTGTTCATATTTCATCTTTTCCCTACTTCAAATATAAGATTACTGAAACAATACTGAAACAATATTTACTTTTGATTACTTTTTATTACTTTCTAATACTCACATAAAACCAATGAAAACAAGCACTACAGCAGATATAAATGAATTTTGGCATGCTATTAAATGTAGTTTAAGTAGTCCCAGCGGGGTCACTTCAACAACGAGTACCCCGGATTTTTATCCGGGGTATTTTTTTTCAGGTAACTGATACGACTGTAACTAAAGTAGCCGATAATCAATGGTTCCTATTTGATTTTTGCCTATCATTGTTCAATAAGTTGAAATGGAGATAGTAGGTTATACAGGGGCATTACTGATGGGATTATCGCTCGGATTAATCGGAGGCGGAGGATCTATATTAACTGTTCCAATTTTGGTTTATCTATTCGCTATCGATCCGGTGCTTGCTACGGCCTATTCTCTGTTTATTGTGGGTATAACCAGTCTGATGGGCTCCTTTGCGCACATGCAGTTAGGTAATATACACTGGAGAACAGCAGTGGTATTTGGTATCCCATCAATTATCAGTGTTTTTTTAACCCGCTTGTATCTGGTACCCGCTATTCCTAATCATATTGCACAAATTGGCAATTGGGAACTGACTAAGCCGGTAGCACTACTTATTCTTTTTGCGGTACTGATGTTACTGGCCTCTTACTCAATGATAGCCAATAAGAAGAACACGCAAGTGGATTCATCCAACTTGGTGCGATTTAATTATCCTTTGATTCTGATCGAAGGAGTCGTTGTTGGTTTGATAACCGGTCTTGTAGGTGCCGGCGGAGGTTTTCTGATTATTCCTGCTTTGGTTCTGCTCGCTAAACTGCCGATGAAACAGGCTGTAGGCACTTCGTTAATTATCATTGCCTCAAAATCATTAATCGGATTTATTGGCGATTTGAGAGGCGATGAGCATATCGACTGGACTTTTTTGATTGTTTTTTCTGCCATCGCAGTAGTTGGCATCGTGTTGGGCAGTTTGATGTCTAAAAAAATACCCGGAGAAAAACTGAAGCCCGCCTTTGGTTGGTTTGTGCTTGTTATGGGCCTTTACATCATTATTAAAGAAACACTATTACCTTAACTCATACCAAGATGTTCGATTGGATTAAACAATTATTTAAGCCAGAGAAAAAAGCATACTTAAAAGATATCATAAGCGATGGGGCCTTTTTGGTCGATGTGCGCACACCTGCTGAATTTTCTGAGTCGCATATCAGCGGATCGGTTAATATTCCCTTGAATACCATTAGTCAAAGGCTTGAATTGTTTCGAAATAAAAAGCATATCATAGTGTTTTGTCGAAGTGGTAATCGAAGTGCGCAGGCTAAGATGATTCTGGAGCAAAACGGATTTAAACAGGTATTCGATGGAGGTAGTTGGAAAAATGTCAAACAATGGATAAATTCCTGATTCAATTTTCCAGACATGTCCGAAAACAGGGATAGAGAGATCATACGTATTGAGCGATTAACCCTGCTTGTTCGTTATATATCTGTTCTACTGGTTTTAATCATAGTCAGCATTTTTGTAATACTTTATCTGCTCCATCAGCCTGCCGCTAAACAGCAACGCGAACAGGTTGCAAAAGCTGAGCAGACCGCCTCGAGTTTATTTTGGATAGCACCCGATACCGCTACAATTACTAATGATTCTATACGTGAATGGATTCTACTTGGCAGAGCTATTATTACAAATACATCGGCCTATTTTGGAGCGACAGGAACTGTGCGCAAACAGGCAACCAATGGCATGAATTGTCAGAACTGCCATTTGGACGCAGGAACAAAAATCTTCGGCAATAATTACGGCTCAGTTTATTCCACCTATCCCAAATACAGGGCACGCAGTGGCGGCATCGAAAATATTCATAAACGAATTAATGATTGTTTTGAACGAAGCCTTAACGGGCTAGCCCTCGACACAGCATCGCGCGAGATGAGGGCTATTGTGGCTTACATCACCTGGCTGGGTTCGGGTGTACCTAAAGGAGAAAAAGCAAATGGATCGGGATTAAAAGATATCCGCTTGTTAACACGTGCGGCCGATCCGGATAAAGGAAGCGTGGTTTATATAAATAAATGTCAGCAATGCCATCAGGCCGGTGGTCAGGGTCAAATGAACCTGACAAAAACAGCATTCATTTATCCTCCTTTATGGGGCGACCAAAGTTATAATATTGGCGCCGGGCTTTATCGTATTTCCACATTTGCAAAATTTGTAAAATATAATATGCCTCAGGGTGTAAGTCATACACTAACACAACTTACCGATGAGGAAGCATGGGATGTGGCGGCCTTCATTAACTCACAACCCAGACCGGTTAAAGACATCAGCAGGGATTGGCCCTATATTTCAGAGAAACCTATGGATCATCCGTTTGGTCCATATGCCGATGGCTTCTCAGAAACACAACATAAATATGGTCCCTACCAGCCAATAATTGACAAGATGAAAAACTTAAAGAAACAAAATACAACTACATTGTAACTGAAGGGAACCTGGTCTGATTACCATAAATCGTCATCGTCATTACCTTCATTAATCTCATCAAGCTGATAAGAGGTAAAGCCATATGTCTGCAGAAACTGACCATTGGTCAATCGGGTATATAATTGACCTTTTCCTTCGCCAAAACCGCTGCCTTTTGCTTGATGGCAAGCAGCACACATACAAGCAAATTCATAGGTAGTGCCTCTAACTAGGCCATCAATCATATGCCTACTTTTTATTTCTTTATTGCATAAATCACAAATACAGTTATCATCGTGCCAATATTGATCAACGGCTAAGGCTGTCTTCCAGTCCTCTTTATTTTTGAGTAGTCGCTCACGGGAGTTTCTAGGTCTAATTGCTTTCCTGTTCATTGATATTGATATTTAGATAACTATTCAGATAATCCAAATGTATCTATAATAATTTTTTTTGTGCATATACGCTCCGAATGACATTCTTATTTGGGCAACAAGTCGCTCAAGGTTGATTTGTTCTTTGTTGTTACAAGCGCTAATTACTTCAACCCGGGTATTAAATATTTTATGTACCGGGCACTATTTTACGTGTTGTTTGTTTAATCCGTTAAACAAGTATGAAAATCGACATCAAGCAGTGTAACTCTTATTGCTGTTCGTATATTTCGGACTCAATTTCTTTGCAACCAATTAATCAACCTATACAATGAAAGTAGAACAAATTTATACCGGATGCTTGGCTCAGGGCGCATATTATATCACTTCCAATGGCGAGGCGGCCATTATTGATCCGCTTCGCGAAGTGCAACCCTATATCGACCGGGCAAAAAAAGATGCCGTTACGATTAAGTATGTTTTTGAAACACACTTTCACGCCGACTTTGTCAGCGGTCACCTTGATCTTAGCAAAAAAACAGGTGCGCCCATTGTTTATGGACCTAATGCCAATCCTGAGTTTGAGGCTATCATTGCCCGTGATGAACAGGAATTCAGCATAGGTAATGTTCGTATAAAAGTATTGCATACACCCGGGCATACAATGGAGAGCACCACCTACTTGCTGAAGGATGAACAAGGTAAAGATTATTGCATATTCAGTGGCGACACCTTGTTTCTCGGCGATGTTGGTCGTCCGGATTTGGCACAAAAAGCCGCTCATATAACACAGGAGCAGTTGGCCGGTATGCTTTACGATAGCCTGATGACCAAGATTATGCCGCTGTCGGATGACGTTATTGTATATCCGGCTCACGGCGCCGGCAGTGCCTGTGGAAAAAATATGATGAAAGAAACCGTTGACACCTTGGGCAATCAGAAGAAGATGAATTATGCACTGAATCAGCCGGACAGAGATTCCTTTATCAAAGCCGTAACGGATGGTCTCTTACCTCCGCCTGCTTATTTTCCGCTCAACGTGGCTATGAATAAAAAAGGATACGACAGTATTGATGCGGTTAAAGCACGCGGACTCAACGCGTTGTCTCCTGAGGAGTTTGAACAACTTGTTGAGGCAACCGATGCATTGATGCTGGATACGCGCACACCTGCCGACTATGCACTGGGTCATATACCACAAAGTATTAATATCGGTATAAAAGGAGATTTTGCCCCCTGGGTTGGAGCTGTACTTGGCGATGTGAAACAACAACTCATGCTGATTACCGATGAAGGTGCAGAAGAAGAAGTAGTAACCCGACTGGCACGTGTAGGCTTTGATCAGGTGCTCGGATATCTTAAAGGAGGAATATCGGCATGGAAGGATGCCGGCAAACAAACCGACACCGTAAAGCGGATTACAGCAAGTCAGTTTGAACATGAATTTAAACTGAATGAAAGCATGGTCATTGATGTGCGCAGGGAGACGGAGTATGCCGCATCGCACGTGGATGAGGCCTACAGCAAACCGCTGGCTTATATCAATGAATGGGTTGGCAACATCGATCCCAAAAAACATTTTTACCTTCATTGTGCCGGGGGCTATCGCAGTATGATTGCGGCTTCTATCCTTAAGGCCAGAGGGTTTCATCACTTCAGTGAAATCGATGGTGGATTTAATGCCATCAACAAAACTTCTGTCCCCAAGACGGATTTCATTTGTCAGAGTAAGGTGATGTCAACCTGATCCGCTTCGTTTCTTTAGGCTGGAAAAAGCTGTTTCATCTGAAACAGCTTTTTTATTGGAATCTATTTCGATGAATGCATACGCCTGTAAACAGATAATTCTTCACGCTTACTTTTTTAATGGCAGATCGCATATTAATAACTTAATTTGTCACATCCATTTTCTAACCACATAATAGTTTAAATCATGATCCGCTATCTGATATTTATTCTGTGCCTCTCCGTTCACTCGATGATGGCTAATGCAGTAACGATATCCGGCACGATTACCGACGAGGCAAATAAGCCACTTTCATTTGCTTCGGTGTTTCTTAAAGGAACAACCACCGGTGTAACCGCAAACGTAGAAGGTCGATATGTGCTGAATCTGAATCCCGGCACCTATGATATCGTTTTTCAGTATGTGGGGTATCTCAAACGTACAGAACATATAACCGTTGATGCTTCGCCCATAACATTGCATGTGAAACTTCAGCCTGAGAACTTTAAACTTAAAGAAATTGTCATTGCCGCAGATGCCGAAGATCCGGCCTATCGCGTTATCCGTAATGCGATTAAAAAGCGTTCCGATTATCTTACCGAAACGGATGCTTTTTCATGCCATGTATATATCAAGGGATTACAGCGATTGGATAGTATTCCGAAACGCATTATGGGATTAAAAGCCGTTGACCTTGGTCTTGATTCCTCTATGCTCGGTATCGTATATCTCAGCGAATCAGAGTCACAATATAATTTTAAACAAACCGATCGTATCAGAGAGATTATGATATCCAGTAAGGTAAGCGGCGATAATCAGGCATTCAGTTGGAATCAGGCGAGCGATTTTGATTTTAACTTTTATCGTAATCTGATTGATGCCGGAAATCTTAGCGACCGTGGATTTGTATCTCCTATATCTGAGAGCGCCTTAATCTATTATCGGTATAAGCTCATTGGTGCTTATTACGAAGATGGTTTGCTGGTTAATAAGATACAGGTTATCCCGAGGCGGCGAAATGATCCGGTTTTTTCGGGTTATATCTATATCATTGAAGATACATGGAGGATCCACAGCACCGATCTGTATCTCACCAAAGAGGCTAAAATTGATTTTGTTGACTCTTTGGAAATTATTCAATCTTACAATAAGGTGAACGACTCCGTTTGGATGCCCTACTCACAAACCATGTTGTTTTGGTTCAGGGCCTTTGGTATTAAAGGTAATGGCCGCTATGTTGGGGTATTCAATGAGTACAATCTGAATCCGCAATTCCCTAAAAAGTTCTTTAAAGGAGGTGAGGAGTTAAAGGTGAATGAAGATGCCAATAAAAAAGATTCGGTTTACTGGGAAACAGCTCGGCCAATACCACTTACGCAGGAGGAGATTGATGACTACCGTAAGAAAGACTCTTTATCGAAAATTCAAAACAGTAAACCCTATCTCGATTCGCTCGATCGGGTGCGGAATAAATTTAAATTCAATAACCTCTTGTTGGGTTATAATTACTACCGGCGTTATCACGAAACCAATTTCTATGTCAGCTCTCCACTTCAGGCACTTAACTATAACACCGTTGAAGGGTGGGCTCCATCGTTGGATATTGGATATAGCAAGGAGTGGAAAGATCGTCGTCAGTTAAAACTAAACACCTCACTGCGCTATGGTTTATCAAATCAACTGGTTCAATTCAAGCCGCAAATCGAGTATCTGAGCAAGCCTGAGCGTTTCAGGCAATGGACGCTGAGCGGAGGCCGATACGTGGCTCAGTTTAATAGTAATAGACCAATATCCGAGTTTGTTAATACGTTGTACACGCTTTCATTCGGTGAGAATTATATGAAATTGTATCTCGATGAGTTTATATCGTTTCAGTATCGATCAGAGCTTATTAACGGGTTGATGGGTACGTTCAACTTGTCTTATCACAACCGTTCTCCTTTAAATAATACCACGAACTACACTTGGGCAGATGATCAGCGTTTTACAATCAACCGTACTGATATTCTTAATGCCGACAATGTTCTTGCCGGCAATCAGGCCTTGTTACTGCATGTGTCAGCCGGCATTCGTTTCAAGCAGAAGTACTATACACGGCCACATCAAAAAATAATTACCGGGTCAAAATATCCTAAAATGAGAATTGAATACACCAAGGGTTTTGCCGCGTTGGGTTCTGATGTAAACTTTGACCTTATTGAATTACAAATCACCGATAAAGTAAAGCTCGGTTTGTTGGGTCGGTTCAGTTATCAGTCGGGTGGGGGGTATTTTATAAATAATGCCCGCCTCCAGCCTATGGATTACAGGCATTTCAGTGCCAATCAAACCTTATTCTCCGGCTTTGCATCGGTAAGTCGTTTCGAACTACTGCCATACTATGTGTACAGCACGGCTGAATACTTTGCACAGGCCCATGCCGAGCAGCATTTTCAGGGCTTTATCACCAATAAAATTCCTATACTGCGCTCCTTGAAGATGAAAGAAACGGCAGGAGTCCATGTATTATATACACCGGATATCCTGCATTATGAGTTTCATGCCGGTCTGGAGCGCATCCTGAAAATAATCCGTGCAGAGTGGGTGATGGGTTATAATGCTAATAGTGGTTGGCAGCAAGGCATCCGAATAGGTGTCACCCTGCAGAATACCGTATCGATACCGGAGGACTAGTCGCGTTATTTGCCTGAGGCCATAAGTGCTTCGATCTCCTCAACTTCAATAGGTATGGTACTCATCAGATCTATTGGCTCCTTGTCGGTTACGAGTATGTCATTTTCAATTCGTATTCCAATTTTTTCTTCGGGCACATAAATACCGGGCTCGCAGGTAAATACCATGCCGGGTTTCATCGGGGCAAAGCGGTTTCCGATGTCGTGAACATCTAACCCAAGGAAGTGAGAGGTGCCGTGCATAAAATATTTTTTATATAGAGGCTTTTCAGGATTTTGTTTCTTCACGGCCGAGGCATCCAACAGACCGAGCCCGATCAATTCGGCCTCCATGAGCTTGCCTACCTCATTATTGTAATCATTCAGAATCGTGCCCGGGCGCAACATGTGTTTTGCTTGTTTCATAACACGGAGCACCGCATTATACATGGCTTTTTGGCGCGGTGTAAACCGCCCGTTAACCGGTATGGTGCGCGATAAGTCGCTGGCATAGTTGGCGTATTCCGCACCAAAATCAAGCAGTAGCATATCTCCGTCTTTGCATGGTTTATTGTTTTCTACATAGTGAAGCACGCAGGCACTCGCACCGGAGGCGATGATATGATAGTATGCATAGCCGGAACGGTTTCTGATGAACTCGTGCATGATTTCTGCCTCCACATCATACTCCATCACTCCGGGCTTAACATAGGCGAGCACCCTACGAAATGCCTTTTCAGTTATTGAACAGGCGTGTTTAATGATGTCAATCTCAAAGGAGGATTTGATTTCGCGAAGTTGCTGCATCAAGCGGCCGGCACGTTCATAGTGATGCAGGGGGAATCGCAACTTTAACTCGTTGATAAATCGCAGATCCCGATAGGGGACCTTCATCACCTGACGGTCATTTTCGTTGACATTGATATAGCAGGTATCGGCATAAATCATCAGCAGGTTAAGTATCACCTCAAATTCTTCATTCCAGAGCACCGTTGTTATCCCTGATGCCGCCCGGGCTTCCTCGATAGTGTATTTGTGACCTTCCCATACGGCAATATGTTCGTTGGTTCGCTTTAGAAAAAGTACTTCGCGGTACTCCGGTCGCGGACAATCCGGATAGAGCAGGAGCATGGACTCTTCCTGATCAATGCCACTGAGATAGAACAGGTCAGGGTTCTGCCTGAAAGTATGGAACTGATCGCCACTGCGGGGCATTTCATCACTGCTGTGAAAAATTGCAAGGGCATTGGGTTTCATTAAAGCCGTAAAGCGGTTACGATTTTCTTTAAACAGTTCTGCCGGTGGTGCATCGTATTTCATGGTAGGTATCGTGTGTTATCGTTATCACAAGTTTCATTAAAAGATTTCACAAACGAAAAAATAATTAGCCTTTATTGTGAATTATATATAATTGCAGACTGCTGAACCTTCAAATTATATACTTTTGTGCACATTATTTTAAATACATAACAATACATTTCAGCAGCACACAGGAAATGTCCAACACGTACCTCGATCTGATTCAGCAAACGTTCGATTTCCCACAGGAAGGTTTCGAAGTAAAAAATAACATCCTGCATTTTAATGGCGTTAACCTGATGGATATCGTTGGCTCATATTCTACCCCAATGAAAATTACTTATCTGCCTAAAATCAGTTCACAGATAAACAAAGCTAAAACATCTTTTCGCCGTGCATTTAAAGAACTGAAATATGATGGAAAGTATCATTACTGTTACTGCACCAAAAGTTCCCACTTCTCCCATATACTGGATGAGGTGTTGAAAAACGACACCCATATCGAAACCAGTTATGCATATGACATCGACATTGTGCGCAAACTCTATGAGCGGGGCTCATTCGATAAGGAGCGTTACGTAATCTGCAATGGATTTAAAAATAATTTATATACATCCAAAATTTCGAAACTCATTAACGATGGCTTTAATGTAATACCGGTTCTCGACAATAAAGAGGAGATTAACCGTTACCAGCGATTGGTCAAGGGTGATTGCAATATTGGTATTCGTATTGCGGCAGAAGAGGAACCCTCATTTGAGTTTTATACCTCTCGCCTCGGTATTCGCTGGCGCGATATTCTGGAGTTTTATGTGCAGAAAATTCACGACAACAAAAAATTCAGCCTGAAGATGCTGCACTTCTTCATTAACACCGGGATCAAGGACGATGCCTATTACTGGAGTGAGCTGAATAAAGCATTGAATGTATATTGTCAGTTGCGTAAGATTTGCCCCACGCTGGATTCCATCAATATAGGTGGCGGCTTCCCCATAAAAAATTCACTGGGTTTCGAATACGACTATGATTACATGATCAAAGCCATTGTGACTCAAATCAAAAATGTATGTAAGAAGAATCGCATCCCGGTGCCTGATATTTTCACTGAGTTCGGCAGTTTTACGGTGGGGGAGAGTGGTGTGGCTGTATATAAAGTGCTCGCACAAAAGCAACAGAATGATGCGGAGTTGTGGTATATGATTGATTCATCTTTTATCACCACACTACCCGATACCTGGGGTATTGGTCAGCGCTTTCTTATGTTGCCAATTAACAAGTGGGATGCAGACTATCAGCGGGTAAACCTCGGCGGACTTACCTGCGATAGCCATGACTACTATAACTCGGAGGCGCATATCAACCAGGTGTTTTTACCACGTGTTACCAATGGCGAACCCCTGTACATCGGATTTTTTCATATTGGTGCCTATCAGGATCAGCTGGCCGGATATGGTGGTATTAAACATTGCCTGATTCCTTCTCCTCAACACGTATTAATCAACTACGATAAGAAAGGCAACCTCAAACACCGGCTCTTTGCCAAACAGCAAACGGCTTCGAGTATGCTTAAGATATTGGGTTACGAGCAGAAACAGGTTGACGAGTAGTGCTTCAGGCACTTTATGATTTAATCGCAACAGTATTGCATCGCATATCCCTACTGCTTATAATCTTGCTCATATTTTACAGCCCATTGGCGTAGATTAGCAGGAATTAATAACTCAGCAAATGAAACAATCTACTTTACTCTTCTTCGCTTTATCGCTTTCCGTGATGCTCTCAAGAGCGCAGTTGCCCAATCCGGCTTTAGTAGGATACTGGCATAATTGGAACGATGTTAATGCACCATATATACCACTCAACAATATTGATACCCGCTATAACGTGATTGCCATTGCTTTCGCTGTCCCGGTATCACCAACGGATATGACCATGCAATTTGTTCCCGACGTAGTTTCACAGACAACCCTGCAAACACAAATACAGAATCTGAAAGCACAAGGCAAGCGGGTGCTTTTAAGTATAGGTGGGGCAAATGCATTCATTGATTTAACCACAACAGCGAACCGAAATGCTTTCATTACCTCACTAACCTCATTGGTTATGCTGTATGGCTTTGATGGTATTGACATCGATATTGAACATGGCAACTCTATTCTCAATGCCGGTGGCACCATATCCTCGCCTTCAAATGTCGCACAGCTTAATCTCATTGCCGCAGTTAAACAGATCATGGCAAACTACAGATCGGTGTATCCTGCAAAAAAATTATTATTAACGATGGCTCCGGAGACCGCATATGTTGTAGGCGGTCAGAGTGCTTTTGGCGGTATATGGGGCGGTTATCTCCCCATCATCGATGCATTACGCGATTCGCTGGATTTATTACAGATGCAGTTATACAACAGCGGCACCATGTTTGGTATCAATGGCAATACCTATACGCAGGGCACTGCCGATTTTATTGTTGCGATGAGTGAGGCGCTGATTGCGGGTTTTAATACATCAGGTGGTTTATTTGCAGGACTGCCGGCTTCAAAAATTGCTGTTGGTCTGCCGGCCTGTTCGCTGGCGGCCGGTGGCGGGTATGTTAGTCCTGCCGAAATGAAAGCGGCCATCAAATACCTTAGGGGCAGTGGTCCACAGCCAGGCAGTTATACGTTGAGTCAGAGTGGTGGCTATCCTACGCTACGAGGCATGATGACCTGGTCTATCAATTGGGATGCACTGAGCACCTGTGGTGGTGCCTATTCTTACGCCATTGCTTTTGAGAGTTTATTTAGTGCCAATTCCGTTCCATCTTATGTGTCTACATACGGCCTGCGAGGTTGGTGGCCCTTTAACGGTAATGCCAATGATTTAAGTGGTTATGGCAATAATGGTACTGTTATCAATGCAACGGGCACAACCGACCGTAATAATGAATCCAACCAGGCCTATTACTTTAATGGAAGCGCTCAGATTGATTGCGGTAATAACAGCTCTTTGAATTTCAACGATTGTTCATTTTCTGTATGGATTAATACCGGTTCACTCAACAATACCTATCAAACGATAATTGCAAAATATGATGTAAACTTTTTAGGTTCTTATGCTCTGGCCATAAATACCAATCGGATAAATATCTGGTTCACACCTACAAGCGGAGGTGATTTTAATATAAACAGCAATACGATATTGAGTACAAACCAATGGTATCATATTGTGGCTACTCACAGTGCCACGCAAGGCACCCGAATTTATATAAATGGAAATCTTGATATATCCAATTCGCAATCATTCAATGTACTTCAGGCTCCGAACGATCGATTTCGTATCGGCTCGCAGGGCGATTTCTTCCCGGTTCGTATGCTAAATGGTAAAATTGATGATGTTGCCGTATGGAACCGAGCCATAACGCAGGCCGAGGTGCTAGCCTTATATACCGGTATTTCAGCATGTAACGGAAGTAATCTGCAGGTGTCGGTTCAGCCAACAAGCAGTAGCTGTGGATTGCCCAACGGAACCATAACATCCATTCAGTCCGGCGGCACTACGCCCTATGTGTATCAATGGAACAATGGCACTACAGTTCCAGATCAGCAAAATCTGAACTCAGGTATTTATACCATAACGGTAAATGATAGCAACGGTTGTTCAGCCACCGGCAACGGTACCATATCCGGAAGCATCTGTCCTAAGGTTACCTCACAAACGATCAGTAACATAACACAAAACACAGCCACAGTCACCTGGCCTTCGCTGAGCTGTGCATCAAAGTATCGGATTATACTTAAAAAAGTAGGGCCCGGAACACAAACAACAATACTGGTATCTGCTCCACAGACATCGCATACCTTAACCGGACTCGAACCCAACACAACCTATCAGGTAAGGATTCGAACACAGTGCTCTCAGAATGGAAGTGTGGTTGCTCAGCTATCGCCCATCAGCTCATTTACTACACTCAACAGTCAGGGTATATTGTGCCTGCCGCCACAAAACATTGCCAACACCAACAGCACGGCAAACGCTACATTGATTACATGGGCTTCTGTTTCCGGAGTAGTGCAATATCATATTCGTTATCGTCCGGTGGGCACAACAGGGTGGTTATTACTTACTGTAGCAAATCCTTTGGCAACTACGGCCCTAATTGAAGGGCTTAATGCCGCTACTACTTACGAATATCAGATTAGAGTCAAATGCAGTAACGATCCGATTGAGTTTTCGCCATATTCTTCCTTACTCACCTTTACAACATCCCCGTTCAGGTTGGAATACGGATCGGATGAATCAACTCAGTTAATCATTTATCCGAATCCGGCTACCGACGTATTGTATGTTAGCATGGAATCGGATCAGGCACCTTACGAAATTATTAATATGCTTGGGCAGATTGAGAGCACCGGATTAGTGCGCCGGCAGATTCAGGTGTCCGGACTCAGTAAAGGCCTGCACATACTGGCCATTATCCGTGAAGGAAAAAAAGAATATCATCGATTTATAATCGAGTAAGTTCATATCAATAATTATTGAAGAAGTACAGCAGATTACTCCCTCAAACTGTTTTTAAAGTTAAATTTGAGAACGCCTGAAAAGCAGTTCCCATCTTCCTCATCAAATTCAGGTTTACTGATTCTCCAGCATGCAGTTTCTTCAATGTTAAACACATAGACCTTTTTAAGTGATCTAACTTCTTTAATGGCTTTTCTTACCTTTTTGATATCGGTATTCCAACTTCTATTTCTAGTTACTTCTATCTTCATTTCGGGTTGATTCCATGAACTTTCCCACTTTTTCCCCCGTTCCGCTCGGTTGCAAACCGAGCTCAGCAGGGGTTGAATTATGGAAAACTCCCTGTACTGTAAGGCTTTAGCGCGCAACATGTGTGCATAAAAAAAAGCATTTATATTTGAATCTATTCTTTAATCATATGAAGTCAACACTCTTAATTCTGTTAGCCATTACTTGTTCCGGCATCTTAAAAGCACAGAATTATCATACATTTAATCTCGGCGATACCGTTGAATTTGGCTATGGCAATACCGTTCTGCTCGATTCATTTGTTGACAATGGTAACGAAACCATATTCTATCATACGCTACTTTATCAATTCGACCCTTATGGACAAACTTGTCCTTATCCGGGCTGGACGGGCAAGGAACTGAGCCGAAATAACAGCACCGGAGAGGAGGTTTTAATTAATCGGTATCAGGATACTATCGTACTGGGCAATATGAAGCAACTAAACGATAGCTGGACCTTCTATCAGCATACTTTAGGCACAACAGTAACAGTGATAGCCACGGTAACCAACATCAGTGAAATGAGTTTTTTAAATACTGTTGATACGGTAAAGACCATTCGGTTTCAGTGCTTTGATAATGGCACTCCTATTACGACCATAGTCAGTAACGATAGCATGCTCATTTCAAAAAATCATGGTATGATACGCGCCACAGATTTTAACGCATTTCCGAGTGCTTTTATAGATATTAGCTCCGGCTCATCGTTAGGCGGGCTTTACTATTTGCGTCCGATAGATGTATTTAACTTCGATGTTAATGATGAGTTTCATTACACTAGATCAATCGGATACTACAGTAAGACCAGGTTTTTTACAGCGAAGCGCATTACCGGTAAACAATATAATGCAGACAGCTCTGCTGTAACCTACAACGTTCACCGTTGCGAGTTAAAACGAAACGATATTGATACCGATGGCGATGGAGGAGCAGATGTTTTTGATACGATTTATATAGCGGAAGATGATATCACAGAAACTTTTGATTTTAATGCTTATGTAACCGACTCCTCGTTTAATATGCTGAGTTCAACTATCGATAGCAATCTGTTGAGATATTATAAGGGTTCAAGAACACTTTACATAGGTGGTGAAATAATCAATTCGCCAACTAAAAATATGTCACGAATTTATTTTAAATCAAATACATTACCCGATTGCTATATTAATTACGATTCCCTATACTATACCCAATATCAGAATGATATTGTTTATTCCAAAGGATTTGGCGCAGTCTACAGAAGCAAATCCACCCAGTATACTAACTTGCAGTATTCCTCAGATTATTATGGCCTTGTTTATTTTAAGAAAGGTACTCTTGAAGTAGGTTCTCCTTTAGACATTCCCTGTTCATTTATCAATTCAGTTTCCACTCCCCAAAGTGCTCCGCCAATTACATTTGTTAAATCACCCGACACAGATCAATTCATCATTTATATGAATACTCCTTATCAAAAGTCAATACCGCTTTCAGTGTTTGGCGTTGATGGTAAAAATTATTTCAGTAGCTTCATTACACTGCCGGTCAATCAATATGATGTTTCTTTTTTACCCAAGGGCATTTACATCGCCCATGTTACAATAGATCAGGAAAACTATACCTATAAGTTTATTATTCAGTAATTCGAGTTAGATCTCGGCTATTCTGCTGAACAGAAAAATTGCTATTTTTATGATGCAATCGGAAACTATTTCCGAAAAAAAAGTTTCCTTACGTACTATTTGTCAGTTTAATCAACTAAATCGGGTCATCGTGTCTGTATTGTTTAATTGGTATCTGCTTTGATTCATGTTGAGAAAAAACAAAATATTATGACACTCATTAAATTCAAAAACGATCGCTTACAAGCACCGTCATTGTTTAACTCACTGATGGACGATTTCTTTAACACCGATTTCTCGTCTATGCCACGTATCACCACTCAGGTGCCACCGGTTAATGTTAAGGAAACCCCAGAGGCATTTCATCTGGAATTAGCTGTACCCGGACTTTACAAAGACCAGGTGGATATAAACCTCGATGGCAATCTGCTCACCATCAGCGGTAAGCATGAAGAAAAATCGAATCAAGAAAAAGAATCGTACACACGCCGAGAGTTTAGTTACAACAGTTTCAGTCGCACGTTCACCTTGCCTGAAAATGTAAACGCGGAGTTAATTCATGCCGACCTAAACGACGGTATTTTAAAAGTTAATCTTCCAAAAAAGGAAGAGGCAAAACAAAAAGGACCGAAATCAATTAAGGTTTCTTAACATCATCCATATGCTTTAGGCATAGTGTGATAACCATTCATAGAATGGGTTTGGGTTTTGAGCCGGCTGTTTCTACAGCCGGCTTATTTTATTGATTCTTTGAATTAGTTATTAATTCTGAAACATTAATTCATGTACTTGTATGCCCTGTGTTGTTATATATCGCATAATAAATAGGCCGCTTAGGGGAGGTAACAGGATGTGAACCGAATCCGGAGTGGCGCGAACCGTAATAATTTTTTTTCCGGATAGGTCAAACAATTCAATGATTCCTACAGCACCAATGTTGCGAACCCTGAGCCCGTCGGGCATCACATCAACGGCAATTGGATTGCTGATAGCCGGAGCCTTATCTATACCGTTGAGGCAGGTGTTCTCTTGAATGCGCGATGCAAAAAAAGTTGCCGCCTGGGTAGTTCTCAGCCAGTAGCTGTCGTATTGATGCCCTCCTGTAGCCGGGTCAATTACCTGCTGAATGCAATTGGATGTATTCGTAGTTTGTTCGAATTGTACTATCGGTTTATCTGCTTCAGCGATGTTAAGGGTGTCTATGAGTTGAGTGATAGCGGCACTACCATACACAAATGGTCTGTTAATCATATTAACGCAATTTGCAGCAACAGCACAATCATTAAACCCCTGCAAAATGCGGCTATAACCAAATGGTACAATCAAATCATTGGGCTGATGGAACGCATAGAGATCGGGCATCTTGCCGGAATATTCCGAAAACAATTCTGCAATCAGGCCACCAAACATGTTGGCTACGGCAACGATGTGATAATCGGGGGCATCGGTATGTAAAAGGCCGCTTACAGGTCCAAGGTCGGGCCTTTGGGTATTCATTTGAGCAATAGGAATATCCCAGATATTGGGGGCAATGCAGACATCGTAGTAGGACGGATTGGGCTGTGTCACAGCATTTACTGCGCCACAGGAAATCGGCTTCTCCGCTTCCTGATCGAGGTATGCAACACCCAGAGAAATAAATCCACCGGCACTTTCGCCTAAAAGAAATACCTGATTCCGATCAATTGGGAAATCATTAGTTTGTTTAAGTAAGAAGCGAATAGCCCCCTTGGCATCTTGTACGCCGCGATACCATGCTCTGATCCATTCTGATTCATCTGCGGCATTCAGACAGTTCCATTTGGGTACATTGCAATTCAGATTTTGATCAGTAAGGAAAAATCCCAGCCGGTAACTGATGCTTGCCGCTATGTAACCCCGTTTAGCAAAATCTTGTCGCAATAGTTTAATGCCGACATCATCTTTAGAACCTTCGAGAAAGGCTCCACCATGTATAATCAGGACTAAAGGCCTGCCGCACTCGGGCAGTGGGGCGTTCACCGGCACCGACACATCCAGTTTAAGTTCCCGCTCCTGACCTGAAAATTCTGTTCCGGTTCCATAAGTAATATCGGTAACGCTTTGGATAGTAAATAGGGTATCGAGATATATCTGTGCATAGGCACTATTAGGCCGTACATCCAGAATTATCAATAAAAAACATAGTAAAAAGTAAAGCTGACCACGCATGGGCGTAATAGAACGTTGATGGGTAACTACCTTGTTATTTCAAATCAGCAATTTTCTTAATCTGTTCCTCCATTTCAAATTCATCACCATCAACATAACCCTGATGCATATAAACGATGTTGCCGTTTTTGTCAACCAACATAGAGAAGGGAATATTTTGGAAGTTGAGCAGTCTTCTTAAATCCTGATTAGGATCCAGTAAAATTTTGTATGGCCATTTAGCACCCTCAACCTGAGCTTTTACTTTAGAGGTGTTTCGGGCATCATCAAGCGATATAGCAACGATTTCGGCATTATATTTTTCCTTCCATTCTTTTTCAACCTCAAGCATATTGTTCAGCGATTTTTTACAGGGGATACACCATGTAGCCCAAAAATCAATTACAATAATCTTTTCGCCATTGGTAATGGTGCTCAGATCTACCTTTTGGCCATACAGATCACTCAGCTCCACCTGAGGGAGATTTTTATCTTGTGCCTTTGTGAAAAAAGATGCGGTCAAAAAAACTAATGCAATAAGGTGTTTCATAGTAAGGATTGTTTTGGGATTGAAATGGTTCAAGTATCCTGCCATTTTTTTAGATGCACTAAAAGTACATATAGAAATCCTTAAAAACTATAATTATACATTCAGTAAAATGAATGATATTAGCACATCTTTTTTTTACGAGTTCTCTTTAATGAATAGAATTTTCTGTCTGCTGATGATAGTTCTGATCGCAACATCAGCAATAGCGCAAACAGGTCAGTTGTCCGGCGATTTGATGCTTAATGCCAATTTTTTTCAGCGTGATACGGCTATTAATGCCGCAAATACCCCACTGTATGATAATTTTCTTTCCTCTGCCGAGGGCTGGCTCACTTTAGGTTATACTTATAATGATTTTAACGCACTCATTCGTTTCGACTTGTTTAACAATTCCAACCTGATTAACCCACAGAAAGCCTTTACGGGTCAAGGTTTAGGTTTCTGGCAATTGCGAAAAAACATCAAAGAACTTACCATTACCGCAGGATCCTTTTATGAGCAATTTGGAAGCGGTATTGTTTATCGCTCTTATGAAGATCGATTTCTGGGCATAGACTATGCGACTGTGGGTATTAAACTGGATTACAAAATTTCAGATAAGTGGAAGGCAACGGCATTTACGGGGCGGCAGAAAATATGGTTTGATTTTTATAAACCTATTATTAAGGGCGCACGATTGGAAGGCTCGGTAACGATTAATGATCATTTCAACATCAATCCCGGCATTGCCGCACTCAATCGTACATTGGATGCATCATCTATGAACTTTGTTGTTTCTAACCTGAATACTTATCCCGATAGTCTTAAATTTTGTCCTAAATATAATGTGTATGTGGGTTCGTTCTACAATACAACCAACTATAAAAATCTGAGTTGGTATATCGAGGCCGCCTACAAGAGCAGTGAAGCTACGTTTAATGAAGAAAATAAACTGGTGAACAAACCCGGCTCCGTGCTGTACAGTTCGCTAACCTATTCACGCACCGGTATTGGTTTAACGGTTCAGGCAAAGCGGACTGAAAGTTTTGATTTGCGCACATCACCTAATGAGCGATTGTTGCAGGGTGTGCTGAATTACCTGCCGCCCCTCACGCGTCAAAATTCGTTCCGCTTACCGGCAAGGTATAATGCAGCGGCCCTTGCACTGGGTGAGATGGCTTACCAGGCGGACTTATTTATAACCCCTTACGATGGCTTTACCCTCACGCTAAACTATTCCAATGTTCACGACCTCAACAAGCGAAGACTTTATGAGGAATATTATTCGGAGCTGGAGATTAACAAATGGAAGAAAATGAATATTGTTGTTGGTTATCAGCTGGTGTATTACAACATGGAAGTTTATCGGGTTAAACCAAATGAACCCTCAGTTATTGCGCATACCCCTTTTATTGAATATACCTATAAAATCACACGAAAAAAATCAATACGCACCGAATTACAGTACCAAAATACCAAGCAGGATTTTGGCTCATGGGTTTGGGCCTTGGTGGAATATAATTTAGCTCCAAGGTTTTCTGTCGCTGTGAGCGATATGTACAACATCGCCCCCAATGCAAAAAACAGTCCCGGAGAAAATCACTATTACAATATCTTCTTTGCATACAATAGAAATGCAAACCGCTTTACTCTGGCTTATGTGCGACAGGTAGAAGGTGTAAATTGTATGGGGGGGGTGTGTCGCTTCGAACCTGCATTCAGTGGCGTGCGTTTTACCGTTGCCACATCATTTTAAATCAGAACCCATGACAAATAGCTTCCGATCGATTTTAGTACTGGTCACGCTGACAAGTCTATACGCCTGTCAGGAACAATGTCCGCTGTTATCCAATACCCCGAACGACACTACGCAAACCACACAACAGAAAAACATCCTGATTGAAGAATTTACAGGGGTTAAATGTGTGCAATGTCCCGAGGGACACGATATTGCTCAAAATATAGCCGACGCCAACAATGGGCGCGTGGAGATTGTATCAATTCACAGTGGCTTTTATGCAGTACCGTACAACTTTAGCCTGTATAATTTTAAAATTGCTGAAGGCACGGCTATCGAAAATCTGGTTGGCCCTGCCTCGTTTTATCCAACGGCGGCGATAGATCGTAAATTATATTCGGGACAAACGGAGTTGCTTATGGATAAAAATTTCTGGGCCGGCAATGCGACTGCTCAGCTTCAGGAGCCACTGCGGGTTAAAGTCAATTTCGATAACGCCTATAATCCCGGCGACCGTAAGTTAACGGTGAATGTCAACTTCGAATATCTCGAAGACATTACCGACGCACAAAGCGTAAGCGTGCTCATTACAGAAAATGATATCATTGATGCGCAGGAAACACCGGACGGAATTGATACCTTTTATATTCATAAGCACGTACTTCGTGCCGTATTAACCAGCGCCATTGGCGATTTAGTTACCGAGGCCACACCGGCGGGCACGATATTAAACCGTAATTATTCCTTCACACTGCCTGCGGCATGGAATGACACCAAATGTCGGGTAGTTGCTTTTATAGCCCGAAATACGCCCGATAGTAAAGAGGTGCTTCAGGTAAATGCAGAATATATCAGGCAGTAATCGCAGGGCTTTGATTATTTTAGCTGCGTTCGTCATACCTTATGAAAATATCATACAACTGGCTACTCGATTTCCTTACCGTTAAACCATCGGTTGAAACTATTGCTGATATCCTAACAGCAGTGGGGCTTGAAGTGGAAAACATCGCTCGTTACGAAACCTATAAAGGCGGTCTTGAGGGGCTGGTGGTTGGTCACGTGGTAACATTAGATAAACATTCCGATGCTGACCGGCTTCGCGTTACCGGAACAGACATAGGTAATGGACAGGTTTTACAGATCGTTTGTGGCGCTTCTAATGTAGCTGTTGGGCAAAAAGTGGTTGTGGCTACAAACGGCACTGTTTTATATCCGTTTAAAGGGGACTCGTTTACGATTAAGAAATCTAAGATTCGTGGTGTAGAATCGTACGGCATGATCTGTGCTGAAGATGAGATAGGACTCAGTGACAACCATGACGGTATTATAGTACTCGATGACAAATGGGCACCCGGTACTCCGCTACGTGATATTTACCCGGTCTATTCAGATTATACGATAGAAGTAAATATTACACCTAACCGCGGCGATGCGATGTCGATGCTCGGCATGGCAAGAGACATTGCCTGTTGGTATGCTATACATAAAGCAGCGCCTCAGGTCCTTGCTGTTCCATCAATAAATGAAATAGCAGACGCCGGGCAATCATCTTATGCCCTTAGCATAGCCGACAGCCGATATTGCAAACGATATAGCGGTCTGCTTATTCAACATATTACGGTTAGGGAGTCACCCGAATGGCTCAAAAATCGATTAAGCGCTGTTGGTTTAAAACCCATCAATAATATTGTCGATGCCACGAATTACATCATGTATGCATACGGACAGCCCCTTCATGCTTTTGATGCATCGTGCATCCGATCCGGTGTTATCCGGGTGAAGTCATTGCCTCAGGATACCTTGTTCACCACCCTCGATAATAAAGAAATAAAATTACACCAAGAGGATATTATGATTTGTGACGGCGATGCCGGCTTGTGTATCGCGGGTGTTTATGGAGGATTACATTCCGGTGTGAGTGCGCAAACAACATCTATTTTTTTAGAGAGTGCCTGTTTTGATCCAATCAGTATCCGTAAAACAGCGGTGCGTCACCAATTACGTACCGATGCCGCACTCCGGTTCGAAAAACAAACTGACGTAACCCATACGGTAACGGTACTCGGTCATGCTGCAAAACTGATTCAGGAAATAGCCGGCGGAGAGGTTGTTGGTCCAGTTATGGATGCATATCCCGGCAAACAGGATCCTAAAATAATTGCACTTCGCTATGATTACCTGAATGCACTCGCCGGCTTTTCAATTGCTAAGGAAAAGACGGATCTGATTTTATCCAATCTTGGTTTTGAAAAATTAATCAGTGCCGATGCTCAAAGTTCATGGCTCGTTCCGGGTTACAAAAATGATTGCACCATTGAGGAGGACTTGGTAGAAGAGGTTATGCGTATCATCGGATATGATCAGATACCAGTACATCAGTCTTTGAACGCATCGGTATCGTATTCAACAGAGAGTAGTCGCAGGGAGGCCTTTCATCGCAAGTTGCAACAGATACTTCAGGGATTGGGATTTTCTGAGGTACAGAATAATTCAATCTACAGCGCCCAGCTTACGGAGCAACTGCTTCCCGAAAACCGGGATGAAATCATCCGGCTGTTATCATTTTCCAACAGTGGATTGGATTCGATGCGCACATCCATGGTGATGCCTTTATTAAATGTGGTGCGTACCAATATCAACCGGAGAGAATTGAACCTGCATTTGTTTGAGATGGGTACAATATATCAGCGCATCAGTGGAGTCATTCAGGAGACTCAAAAACTGTGTTTAGTACTAACCGGCAGAAATGAGCCCGAATATTGGCGAAGCAGAACCAACGGAACTGATTTATTTCAGTTAAAAGGCTTTGTAGAATCATTATTTGATCGCATCGGACTGCATGCAACTCATCAGAGTGAACTGGAGCACAGGGCATTTGATTATGGCTTATCCATAAGTAGTAAAAAGAAACAATTGGGAGTGATTGGTGCCATAGCCACTTCCTGGCTTGAGACCTTCGATATTAAGCAGGCTGTATTTTATGCCGAGTTTGATGTGGAACAACTTTTCCGGATGGCCGATGACCGGGTTCGCTATCGTGAGCCTTCGAAATTTCCTCAAGTAAGACGCGATCTTGCTTTGCTAATTCCCTCTGACATGCCTTTTGCCTCAATTGAAAAACTTGCCTTCCAGCATGGCGGCGCTTTATTGCGCGATATCAATCTATTTGATGTGTATCGGGATAAAAAAATGGGCGATCATATAAAATCTTATGCCGTTAGTTTTACTTTTATGGATGAAACAAAAACCTTAGTTGATGCAGATGTGGATGCACAGATGCTAAAACTGATGACGATATTGGAACAGGAACTTAAAGCTGTGATACGCAAATGATGAATGAAATCATAGACGACGCCACCATACTGCAAAAGAACGTACAGCTTTTGTTGGGCGAAGTTCGTGCATTGCGCAAGGAGAAAGATGTACTTGAGCACAAGATCGACCGACTGGTACAGGAACTTGACGAATTGAAGCAACGTAAAAATGATTTACAACGGATACTTGACCTCAATACCCTGCAGGCCGCTCTGACTAAAAAGGAAGATATCAGTGAATTACGAGGTCGTATCACTGAAATGATTAAAGAACTGAATAAGGCCATTTATTATCTGGAGCAAAACGGTTGACGATGAGCGAAAATAAAATTTCAGTAGAAGTACAAATAGCCGACCGCCGCTATCCGCTAAGGGTTGCGCCGGCTGAGGAAAAAATACTCAGACAGGCTGAAGAGGAACTGCGGCAAAAACTGGCTTATTGGCAAAATCAGGTCTCGTTGAAAGAAAATCAGGATTATCTGGCTTTGTCCCTGCTCACACATATTGTCGAGGATATCAAGGCGCGGAAAGACCGCGACACCAAGCACACGTTTATTCACAACAAGATAAAAAGCATGAATAAAAATATTGACGCTTTATCCATAAAAGAGAATACCAACAGCACAAATACAGATTTACCCTAGATTGGGAATTATTTATCCCTTATTTTTGTAACGTTGAATTAACATTCCGTTAATCTCACACTTTGACGGATTAACCAAGCAGATGAAAAAAACAAAATTCCATGGACTCACAAACACTAATTATAGCCATTGCTATTGGCGCAGCTGCGCTCGTTGCCGGATTGATACTGGGCCGAATGATCTTCTTACCTCCCGCACAGAAGAAAGCTCAGGAAGCCGAAATAGAAGCTAAACGAATACTGGACGAAGCTAAATTACAAGCCGAAACACTAAAAAAAGACAAATTGCTGGAAGCAAAAGAGAACTTCCTTCAATTAAAACAGGAACACGACAAGGAAATTGCCCAGCGAAATCGTGCGCAGGAACAACTGGAAAGCAAACTGAAACAGCAACAGCAATCGCTGAATCAGAAAATTGAAGGTACACAGCGTAAAGAGCAGGAGCTGGATGCCATGCGTGAAAATCTCAAACGCCAGACGGAGTTGGTACAGATTAAAAAAGGTGAGATGGAAAAAGCGGCTGAACAACACATTAAACGTCTGGAACAGATAGCTAAACTTACAGAGGCTGAAGCCAAAGCGGAGCTCGTTCAGGCACTTAAAGAGTCTGCCCGCACCGAGGCGATGGCTTATGTTAAAGACATCATGGAAGAGGCTAAGGCCAAAGCAAATAAAGAGGCAAAGAAAATTGTCATTCAAACGATACAGCGTACTGCCGCTGAGCACGCCATAGAAAATACCGTTTCGGTATTTCACATAGACAGTGATGATATCAAAGGACAAATCATTGGTCGTGAAGGACGTAACATCAGGGCTCTTGAGGCCGCAACCGGTGTTGAGATCATTGTTGATGATACACCTGAAGCGATAGTTATCTCCGGCTTTGATCCTGTTCGTCGTGAGATTGCCCGCCTATCCTTACAACGCCTTGTAGCAGATGGTCGAATACACCCGGCGCGTATTGAAGAGATTGTTGAAAAAACCAAGAAACAGTTAGAGGAGCAGATTCGTGAAATCGGTGAACGCACGGTAATTGAACTGGGTATCAACGGTCTTCATAATGAGTTAATCCGTATGGTAGGTCGTATGCGCTTTCGCTCTTCATACGGTCAGAACTTATTGCAGCACTCTAAAGAGGTGGCCAACCTATGTGCAATTATGGCCGCTGAATTAGGTATCAATCCTAAATTAGCTAAGCGTGCCGGTTTATTGCACGATATAGGAAAAGTACCCGATGAAGAAAGTGAATTAAGCCACGCATTGCTTGGTGCCAAACTTGCCGAGAAATATGGTGAAAATCCTGCGGTGGTTAATGCCATTGGCGCTCACCACGACGAGATGGAAATGAGTTATGTGATATCGCCGATCATACAGGCTTGTGATGCCATCAGCGGAGCAAGACCCGGAGCACGTCGCGAAATCATGGAGCAATACCTGAAGCGCTTAAA
>Ga0068877_10000907_pt1 | contig 25264 bp, 19 predicted proteins | sample NOAtaG_FD_66437 | JGI IMG/M metagenome (GOLD analysis project Ga0068877, IMG submission 66437) | Freshwater lake microbial communities from Lake Erie, under a cyanobacterial bloom - NOAA_Erie_Diel6S_1000h metaG | ecosystem: Environmental > Aquatic > Freshwater > Lake | place: USA: Ohio, Lake... | reverse complement strand
GTCGCGTCGGCGGAGATCGGTGCTTGCGTGGTGCATGTCCAGCCGAGGTTGCGTGAGGCCTGGGCGGAACGCATGGCCTGGGCGTGGTTGGAGGCTTTGCGGTCGTAGTCGGGCTCGACAACGAGGCCGCCGTCGGAGAGGGCTTTGGTGACGGTGATGGCGCAGACCGCGACGTTGAGCGCCAGCAGCGAGACGATGAAGACGATCCAGCGGCGGCCCTGACGGATCTGCTGGGGTGTGGGTTTGGGGGCGTTGGTGTTCATGGGTTGTTGGCTTTCTTGGTTGCGTCGCCGGGGCCGAGCATCTGGAAGGTTCTGGTGGTGGAGAAATCAGGCGGGGCGGAGATGAGGAAGGTGACGGTGCGTTTGCCGTCGTTCAGTGCGCCGGGCTTGAGTTGAACGATGAAGGGCTCGGAACGCATCTCGCCGGGGCTGAGGATCAGGGGGTTCTCGGCGAGGACGAGGCTGACGCCGGCGGCTTTGTCCTGCTCGCTGAGGTCGATGGTGTACGCGCGTTTTTCGCGATCGCGGTTGGTGACTTTGAGGCTGAGCTGGTTGGTGATCTCGCCGGTTGTCAGGGTGTTGAAGGGCAGGCCGCGCTGGCGGAGGAGCATGACGTCGGCGGGTGCGGCGGTGAGGATCCGCCAGACGAAGACGCCAGCGATGATGGCGATGATGAGCGGGTAAATCAGCACGCGCGGGCGGATGAAGTGGGCCTGACCTTTGACGGCGTTCTGCGAGCTGTAGCGGATGAGCCCGGTGGGGCGTTTGATCTTGGTCATGACGCTGTCGCAGGCGTCGATGCACTGCGCACAGCCGATGCACTCGAGCTGGAGGCCTTTGCGGATGTCGATGCCGGTGGGGCAGACGGCGACGCAGAGGCCGCAGTCGACGCAGTCGCCGCGCTTGGTGGAAGCGGTTTGCGGGGGCAGGACGTTGAGGCTGATGGGCTCGGGGACTGGTGAACGTTTGGCCTTGCCTCGGGGCTCGCCGCGGATTTCGTCGTAGGTGATGATGAGCGAGTCGCGGTCGAGGAGCGCGGATTGGAAGCGGCCGTAGGGGCAGGCGACGATGCAGGTCTGCTCGCGGAAGAAGGAAAAGTCGAACATCATCATGGCGGTGACGAAGACGACGAGCCCGAAGCCGAAGGGGTGCTCGCTGGGCGAGTTGAAGACCCAGTGGCGGAGGGCGTCGAAGGAAACGAAGTAGGCGAGGAAGGTGTGGGCGAGGAAGATGGAGATGAGGAAAAAGCAGAGGTACTTCAGGGCTTTGCGTGGGCCGACGGCTTTCGTCGGCGCCGGGCGGCCCGGTGCGCCGTCGAAGAATCGCTCCAGCGGTCTGAAGACGAACTCCATGTAGACCGTTTGCGGGCAGCCCCACCCGCACCACACGCGCCCGAAGAGGGCGGTGATCAGGAAGATCGACAGGCCGATGCCCACGATCAGGAGCATGAAGAGGACGGTGTCGGTGGGGAGAAACGTTTTGCCGAAGAGCGTGTACTCGCGGCGCACGGCGTCGAGCAGCACCGCGGGCTTGTCGTTGATGGTGATGTGCGGCAGCGTGCAGAAAAGGATGATCAGGAACCACGCCACGGCGCGGCGTGCGGTGAGGAAACGCCCGGGCGCGAGCCGCGGCTTGATCCAGCGGCGCGAGCCGTCGGCGTTGAGGGTCGAAAGGACCTGATCCTCGGGTTGAAGCAGCGGGCCAGACACAGGACTCTTCCTTTCAATCATCCTGCCACGCATCACTCACGGCACGGCTCTTCACTTCTTGCTCGGAGCGGCGGGGGTTGTTGACCCGGTGTATTCGGGCCAGGGCGGGGGAACTTCGCCCTCGGGCAAGCGCCCGGCGATGTTTGTCCCGCGCATCTCCGCGACGTACGCGGAGAGCAGCACGATCTCGTTCTTGTTGAAGCGCTGACCCCACGCGGGCATCGCGCCGTTGGCGGCGCCGTTGGTGATCACCTTGTGGAAGTCGCTCAGCGTCTTGATGCTCTTGTAGTTGTTGTCGGTGAGATTCACGCCGACCGCGCCCTCGCCCGAGGTCCCGTGACAACTGGCGCAGTTGCCCTTGAAGATCGCCTCGGCGACCGGGCGGAAGGTGTTGCGGCGCTCGGGGTTCTTGATGAAGCTGAGGATCGTCTGGTCGTCGGGCTGCAGATCGCCGACGGTGGCGAAGAGTTTCTTGTTGAAGTAGGCCTGATCATCCTTCAACGCGGCATGGACCGTGGGCGCGGTGGGGTCGACGTTGTAGACGAGCAGGTAGGCGGCGCTGAAGACCACCGACCCGAGAAAGATCGCCCACCACCAGCCGGGGGTTGGGTTGTCGTATTCCTGAATCCCGTCGTAGGCGTGGTCGGTCATGGGCCCGCCGGCGTCGGAGACTGCTTTTCCTGTTTGGTTCTCAACGTTCATGATTCGGCTCCGCTCTGCGAACGCTTTCGCGTTGTGTTCATGGTGTGGTGTTCGGTCGCGTGCTCGATCGAATGTGCGGCCGTGGGCTCAGCCGTGCGCCGGGGTGGTGGACTTCTCGTCGCTGTCCGGTGCGTGGGTGCGTGTGACGTCGGTGCTCGCGGTGGTGAGATCGTCGAGCGGGAGCTGGGCCCCGTGACGAATCTCAGCGTCACGGACACGCATCAGCCTCAGGAAGACCAGCACAAAGACCCCGAAAAAGATCACCAACGCCACAAGCGGGTAGGTGGTCAGGTCCATTCGGCTCATCAGGTCGGACATGCTCATGGCTTGGCTCCGTTGCTGGTGCTGGCGGGGGTTGCCGCGGGCGCGGGGGTATCGAGCGGCTTCTTGATGTCGGTGCCCAGGCGCTGCAGGTAGGCGATGAGGGCGACGACCTTTTTGTTTTCAAGGTCGCGCGGGTAGTCGGAGGAGAGCCCGCCGGGCCCGACCTGCGTCAGGATGTTGTTGGCGATGGCCTTGGCCTGTTCGCGTGCGGCCTTCTCAGCGACGCCTTCCTTGACCATCTCGCCGTAGGGCACGCCGAGCATGGCCATGGCGCGCACGCGGGCCTGGATGGTTGCGTAGTTCAGGTCGTCGTTGATGAGCCAGCGGTACGGGGGCATGATGCTGCCCTCGCGGATCTGCGCGGGGTTCATGAAGTGCTGCAGGTGCCAGAGGTCGGACTGTGCGCCGCCCTCACGCGCCAGGTCGGGCCCGATTCGGCGGCTGCCCCACTGGAACGGACGGTCATAGACAAACTCGCCGGGCTTGGAGTAGTCGCCGTAGCGCCGCACCTCGGCGTAGAGCGGGCGGATCATCTGGCTGTGGCAGTTGTAGCAGCCCTCGCTGATGTAGATGTCGCGCCCGACGAGTTCGAGCGGGGTGTAGGGCTTGACGGTGGGGATCTCGGGGACGTTGGAGCTGATGGTGAAGGTGGGGATGATCTCAAAGAGGCTGGCGGAGATCACCGCGACGAAGACGATCATGGAGAACTTCAGGGGCTTGCGTTCCCAGATGCGGTGCCACCAGGCGGTGGCCCAGACGTCCAGACCCTTGCCCAGCTCGATGTTGGCGTTGAGCTCGGTGGTGGGCGGCTTGGGATCAACCACTTCAGCGGTCAGGCGCGGGGCGGTGACCTGTGGGTCTTCGAGCTTCGGCGGGCGCGAGCGCCAGGTGAGGATGACGTTGAGCACGCACAACAGCACGCCGACGATGAAGAGCGATCCGCCCAGAACACGGACCCAGTAGAAGGGCATGAGCTTCACGACGGTTTCGACGAAGTCGCCGAACTTGAGCGTGCCCATGTCGTCAAAGGCGCGCCACATGAGGCCCTGGGTGATGCCGGCGGTGTAGATGGCGAGGATGTAGAGCAGGATGCCGATGGTGGCGGTCCAGAAGTGCCAGGTGCAGAGGGTCTTGCTGTAGAGCTTGGTCTGGAAGAGCCGCGGGACGAGCCAGTAGATCATGCCGAAGGTCATCAGCCCGTTCCAGCCGAGGGCGCCGGAGTGCACGTGGGCGATGGTCCAATCGGTGTAGTGGCTGAGGGCGTTGACGCTCTTGACGCTGAGCATGGGCCCTTCGAAGGTGGACATGCCGTAGAAGGTGATTCCGGCGACGAAGAACTTCAGGACCGGGTCCTCGGTGACCTTGTGCCATGCGCCGCGGAGGGTCAGCAGCCCGTTGATCATGCCGCCCCAGCTGGGCATCCAGAGCATGACGGAGAAGACCATGCCCAGCGAGCTGGCCCACGCGGGCAGGGCGGTGTAGTGCAGGTGGTGCGGGCCCGCCCAGATGTACATGAAAACCAGGCTCCAGAAGTGCACGATCGAAAGGCGGTACGAGAAGACCGGTCGATCAGCGGCCTTGGGCAGGAAGTAGTACATCATCCCCAGGAAGGGCGTGGTCAGGAAGAACGCCACGGCGTTGTGCCCATACCACCACTGCATGAAGGCGTCTTGCACGCCGGCGTAGATCGGGTAGCTCTTCAGAAACTGGTCGGCGGAGATGAACCGCCCGGTGGTGAAGAGCTCAACGACGCCCACGGGGATCCAGAGATTGTTGAAGACGTGCAGCACCGCGACGGTGATGATCGTGGCGATGTAGAACCAGAGCGCCACGTACATGTGACGCTCGCGCCGGTTCTTCAGTGTCATGAAGAAGTTCACCCCGAAGAACGCCACCCACACCACCGCGATCATCAGGTCGATGGGCCACTCCAGCTCGGCGTACTCCTTGCCCTGGGTGATCCCGAAGGGGATGGTGAGCGCGGCGGCAACGATGATCGCCTGCCAGCCCCAGAAGTGGAGTTTGCTCAGCTTGTCCGACCACATGCGGGCCTTGCACAGGCGCTGGGTCGAGTAGTAGACGGCGGCAAAGACCGCGTTGCCCGCGAAGGCGAAGATCGCGGCGTTGGTGTGCAAGGGGCGGATGCGCGAGAAGACGAGCTGGGGAATGCCCAGGTTGGCCGCGGGAAGGGCGAGTTCGATGGCGGCCCAGAGGCCGGCGAGCATCGAGACCACGGCCCAAAGGAGCGTGGCGGCGACAAACTTGCGGACGATGGCGTCGTCATAGCGGAACGTATCCATGACCCCCCCGCTGCCGCCGCCGGAGAGACCCCCCGCAGCGGCTGTGTGGGCAGAATCCGCTCCCCCGCCCTGTGTTGGTCCACGATTGTCACTGGTGACGCTGACGCTCATAAGCAGGCTCCAAGCAGTTCTGAATGCTTTTGGGTCACTGAGCACACCGAGAAAGGCGATACCGACAAAACGACCTTTATGTCCTATTATCGTCTTGATTGTGTACGACTGAGCGCGAACTGTCAACTCTTTTGACAAAAAAATGGAATCTGGAAAAAACTCCGACACATACTTGACGTTCTTGTCCGATTGTCGTATACAGTGTTGGAGACGGTCTGAATCTTCTTTGGAGGGCTGGCGATGTTGAGTCAATCCGCTGGATATGCCGCGATTGCGTTGGGGTACATTGCCGGGGCGGGCGGGAAGCCCGTTTTGGTCAAGCAGATCGCGGAGGCGGCGAGCATCCCGCCTTCGTACCTCAGCAAGATCATCCACTCGCTGGCGCGCAAGGGGCTGGTCATCACGCAGCGTGGGATCGGCGGGGGGGTCACCCTGGCGAAGCCCGCAACCGAGATCACCATGTACGACCTGTGCGTGGCGATGGACGAGCCGGCGTGCCAGTCGCGGTGCTTCCTGGGCACGGCCAGTTGCTCCGACGACCGGGCCTGCCCCTCGCACAAGTTTTGGAAAGTTCAGCGCGAACGCGTGCTGGACTTCATGAAGCAGCAGACGATCGCCGACATCGCGGCCTTTGAGCAACGCCGACGGAACAACGGGCGGGGCGAGCCGGTCTTTGCACCCCTTTCCATCACGCGTGAGGGCACAAAGATCGCCGAGTGAACAGGATCGACTGTCCTCACATATACCAAACTTTCAAACGACCTGCAACTCTTCTCTTGGAGAGGGTGTGGCCTGGGTTGCCGCTTTCCCGTCGGATGGAAAATCCGTCGGGCGGCAGGGGCTGCATCAGCGATCCGGAGCGTCGTGAACCCACGATCTCCAGCGCTTTTCGGTGGGCGGGGGGCTAGATCTGGTGGTATCCTCTTTTCCCCGTGGTCTGCCCATACTGCAACGCGAACGACGACAAAGTGATCGACTCCCGCGCCAGCGAGGGGGGGAAGGTCATTCGTCGGCGGCGGCAGTGTTTGAAATGCAAAAAGCGCTTCACGACGTACGAGCGGGTGGAGGAACTGACCCGGTTGACGGTGATCAAGCGGGACGGGTCGCGGGTGCCGTTTAGTCGAGACAACATCCTGCGGGGGATTCAGGCGGCGTGCGGGAAGCGGCCGATCCCGGAGCCCGATCGCCAGCGGGCGGTGGATGAGATCGAGGAAGAGGTGTATCGGATTTACGAGCGGGAAGTGCCGAGCCACGAGATCGGGCAGTTGGTCTGCGACAAGCTGCGTGATCTGGACGAGGTGGCGTATATCCGGTTCGCGAGCGAGCATCGGCGGTTCAGCGACCTGGGCGAGGTGGAGAAGGAAGTCCGCGAGCTGAAGAGCCGGGTGAAGGATGCGAAGGAACAGGCGAGGCTGTTCTGAGTTTTTTTCAACGCTGAGGGTTGGCAAGAAGTCGCAAATTGGCTGAGTGGCTGAGTGCGTTTACCACTTTGCCACTGTGGCACTTCGCCACTCTGCCACTTCCTATTCACACGACGACTTCGACGGGCGTTTGGACGCCGCGTTGAACATGAGCAGCGGTTCCCTGTGTTTGACGCGGGTATCCTTGCTTCCCATGAAATCGAAACTTGCTTCGTCGCCCGCGCAGCTTTTCACCGAACTCAAGGTCCAGGGGGTTGTTCGTGACGACATGACCGTGATGGTCGGCGGGTTCGGGTTGTGCGGGATTCCTGAGCAGCTCATCCTCGCCCTGCGCGACAGCGGCGTGAAGGGGCTGACCTGCGTGAGCAACAACGCGGGCGTTGATGACTGGGGGCTTGGGCTGCTGCTGCAGACCCGGCAGATCCGCAAGATGATCTCGAGCTATGTGGGCGAGAACGCGGAGTTCGAGCGGCAGTTCCTCAAGGGCGAGCTCGAGGTTGAGTTCAACCCGCAGGGGACGCTGGCCGAACGCATCCGGGCGGGCGGGGCGGGGATCCCCGCGTTCTATACCGCCACCGGCGTGGGGACGCCCGTGGCGGCGGGGAAGGAGATCCGCGAGTTCTACCGTCCGAGCGACGACACGAAGTATCAGAACCACACACCCACCGCGGTGAGCGGGACGTACGCCAGCATGCAGGGCAAGATCGCCCCGCGGAGCGATTCGGCCGCCCGTCGGCGCGAGTATGTGCTGGAGACGGGGCTCTTCGGCGATCTGGCGCTGGTGAAGGCGAAGGTCGCCGACGAGATGGGGAATTTGATCTACAACAAGACGGCACGGAACTTCAACCCGATGATGGCCACCGCGGCGGAGTTTGTGATCGCGGAGGTCGAGCAGATCGTTCCCGTCGGTTCGCTTGATCCGGACGCGATTCACACCCCGGGCAACTTCATCAACCGCATCGTGGTGACCAAGAGCGAGAAGCGGATCGAGCAAAGGACCGTCAGCAAGTGAAGATCGTGAAACGGTCTCTTCTTGGCGGTTGCGTTCTGCTCGCGGCGGCGGCGGCGATGCCCGGCTCCGGCTGCGCACGGTCAAACTCCCCCACTTCTCCCGAGACCGTGACCGTGACCGAGAACGCGGATCGGTCGGCCGGCACGGTGAAGAGCGCCGCAGCGGTGAAGAGCGCGGCAACGGCGAAGTTCCCCGAGGATTGGATCGGGCATTGGCGCGGCGAAGCGAGCGCGGGCGGGCCCGGCAACCGCCCCGCGGCGAACTTCATCATGGAGCTCATCGTCGAGCCCATCGAACGCAAATCCCCCAGCGATGAGCCCCGCTGGACGTGGACGATCGTCTACGACGGCGCGCAAGGGCGGCAGGAACGTGCGTACGTGCTGATCGAAAAGGACCGCCAGCGCGGGCGGTACGTCATCGACGAGGGTAACTCGATCGTGCTCGACGCGGTCCACCTGCAGGGCGGGCTCTACAGCCACTTCGCCCTCGATCAGGTCGAACTCTCCAGCGCGTACCGGCTGGTGAACTTCGCAAGCTCCGACGAGGGGCTCACGCTCGAAACCCTCACGCACCAACCCGGCGCAGGAACCAAAACCGGCGGCGGCACGTTCGAAGGGACCGACCAGCGCGTGCCCGAGGTCACCACGTTCGCGCCGATCAGCCTGCAGCGCGCAGAGATGAAGCGCGTGACGACCAAGACGAAGTGAACCGCCGTTGACGCTGCGATCGTGGTGAGACGCTTACCAGTTGCGCATCGGGATCTTCACGCCCTTGTCGTCGGCGCACTTCTGTGCCAGTTCGTACCCCGCGTCGGCGTGTCGGAAGACGCCCATGCCCGGGTCGTTGGTCAGGACGTTCTTCAGGCGGCGCTGGGCCTCGGGGGTGCCGTCGGCGACGATGACCTGACCGGCGTGCTGGCTGTAGCCGATGCCCACGCCGCCGCCGTGGTGGAAGCTGACCCACGAAGCGCCGGAGGCGACGTTGACCATGGCGTTGAGGAAAGCCCAGTCGCTGATGGCGTCGGAGCCGTCTTTCATGGCTTCGGTTTCGCGGTTCGGGCTGGCGACGGAGCCGCAGTCGAGGTGGTCGCGTCCGATGACAATCGGCGCGCTGACCTTGCCGGTGCGGACGAGCTCGTTGAACATGAGCCCGGCCTTGTCGCGCTCGCCATAGCCCAGCCAGCAGATGCGGGCCGGGAGACCTTGGAACTCAAAGCGCGGGGCGCAGCTCGCGTAATCACCCGCGAGCAGGGCCTGCGGGTTTTTGTGGCAGCCGAGGATCCAGTTGTGCAGGCGGTCGGCGTACTCGCCGCTGCCGCGGGGGAAGAGCTTGAGGATCTCGTGGTCGGTGATGTAGATGTCTTTCGCGTCGCCGCTGAGCGCGACCCAGCGGAAGGGTCCGCGGCCCAAACAGAACTGAGGGCGGATGAACGCGGGGACGAACCCGGGGAAGTCGAAGGCGTGATCAACGCCCATGTCCTTGGCGCGCTGGCGGATGTTGTTGCCGTAGTCGAAGGTGATGACCCCGCGTTTCTGCAGTTCGAGCATGGCGCGGACGTGTCGGGCCATGCTGTCCATGGACTTGGCCTGATAGCCCATCGGGTCGCGGACGCGTTCGAGCTTCGCCTGATCTTCGGTCATGCCGACGGGGACGTAGCCGATGAGCGGATCGTGGGCGCTGGTCTGATCGGTGAGCACGTCGACGTGGATGTTCCGGCTCAGCAGCCGCTCGAGCAGCTCGATGGCGTTGCAGTGCACGCCCACGCTGAGGGCTTTTTTGTCCTTGGCGTAGCTCACCGCGCGGTCGATGGCTTCGTCGATGGCCTTGAGGATCTGTATCGGCGACTGACCGGCAGGCACGACGACTTCGTCGAGGTACTTGTCACTCTCGCGGCGCTTCAGACGGGCGAGGTCAACGTCCGCGATGAGGCACGTGCCCTTCGCGAGCGTGACGGCCAGGGGCTGCGCACCGCCCATCCCGCCGCAGCCGGCGGTGACGCACAGACGCCCGGCAAGATCGCCGCCGAAGTGCATGCGTCCGCACTCGGCGAAGGTCTCGAACGTGCCCTGCAGGATGCCCTGGGTGCCGATGTAGATCCACGAGCCGGCGGTCATCTGCCCGTACATCATCAGCCCGCGGCGCTCGAAGTCATCAAACCGCTCCTGCGTTGCCCACGCGGGGACGAGGTTGCTGTTCGCCAGCAGCACGCGCGGCGCGTCGGCGTGCGTGCGGACGATCCCCACGGGCTTGCCGCTCTGCACGAGCAGGGTCTCGTCGGCGTCGAGGCTCTTCAGCGACGCAATGATCGCGTCGAGCGCGGGCCAGGAACGGGCGGCCTTGCCGCGACCGCCGTAGACCACGAGGTCCTCGGGCCGCTCGGCGACGGCGGGGTCGAGGTTGTTCAGGAGCATGCGCATGGCGGCCTCGGCCTGCCAGGTTTTGCAGACGCGGGCGGTGCCGCGGGGTGCGCGGAGCGTGCGCGGGCCGTGCCCGTTGACGGGGTCGGTTGCGTCGGCGGCGGCGGTCGATGAGGGCGTGACGAGGCCGGTGATCTGGGTCATGCGGAAGGGTAGACGCGGAGAGCGGAGATCAACCATCGGGACGGAACGGGGCTGGTTGGCAAAAAGACTGCGGTGTGGACCCAGCGGAGTGAGGTCTCGCGAAGGATCGAAAACCGCTTGAAGCGTGCGATCAAGCCGCACGGCTCTGGAGAGCCGTGCCACCGAGGGCACTGATCAGATCACGCCATCGAACGCGCCGGCGGAGATGAGCGTGGCGATGGCTTCGATGTCGTGCGTCAGCACGCGGTCTTCGCCTTGGGGATTGACCTTGGTGCGGATGATCCGCTTGGCGGCTTCGACGCCCTTGCCGCTCTTCAGCGGGGCGTGCACGTCCAACGCCGCGGCGGCGCAGAGCATCTCGATCGCGACGACCTTCGTGGCGAGTTCGAGCGAGCGGCGGGCCTTCGCGGCCGCTCGCGGGCCCCACGAGTTGTAATCCTCCATCCCCGCGCAAGTGGAGATGTTGCTGACACTGGCGGGCGTGGCAAGGCCGATCATCTCGTTCACGCACGCGGCGGCGGTGTACTGCGCGATCATCAGCCCGCTCTGCAGGCCGGGCCTGGGTGTGAGGAAGGGCTTGAGATGGCTCTCGGGCTCGAAGGCGCCGGTCATGAGGTACGAGCGGCGCTCGGAGATGCCGGCGATGTGGCAAAGATCGATCGCCAGATAATCGAGCGGGATCGCCAGGGGCATGCCGTGGAAGTTGGCGCCGGAGATGATCGCGTCTGCGTTGAAGACGAGCGGATTATCGGTAACGGCACAAAGCTCCATCGAAACGGCGTGGCTGAGCGTGCACCAAGCTCTGGAGGCGGAGCCAAGAACGGTGAGCCCGGCGCGGAGCGAGTACGGGTCTTGCACACGCGGGTCGTTGTCGCGATGACTATCGACGATCTCGCTGCCTTTCAGAAGGGACCGCAGTTCCTCCAGTGACCAAAAGAGTTCAACGTGCGGGCGGTGCTCGTAGAGTCGAGTGTCGAGATAACTGTGCGAAGCTCGGCAGCCGTCGATACTCATCGCCAGAGCGATGTGGGCCGCGTGGTAGAGCGTCTGAAAATCGGTATCGAGCAAGGCCCCCTCGGCACACATCAGATGTGTGCCGTTGATCAGCGCCAGGCCTTCCTTCGCGTGCAGTTCCAGCGGCTTGATGCCGGCTTTGGCGAGGGCTTTGCTTGCGGGCATCGGTTGCGACGCCGACCGCGGGCTGAAGCCCGCGGCTCTGAGACTCGCTGGCTTGCTGATCGTCGCCTGGCCTTCGCCGATGAGGCACAGGGCCACGTGCGCCAGCGGCGCGAGATCCCCCGACGCGCCCACCGAGCCGATCGACGGCACCACCGGCACCACGCCCGCGTTGATCATCTTCACGAGCGTTTCGACCACTACCGGGCGCACGCCGCTGAGCCCGCGCGCCAGGCTGCCGGCGAGGATGAGCATCATCGCGCGGACAAGCTCCTCGCGCAGCGGCTCACCAACGCCCGCGCTGTGCGACCGCACGAGGTTGCGCTGCAAGGTCTTCAGATCATCAAGCCCGACGCGCTGCTTCGCCAGCGAGCCGAAGCCGGTGTTGATGCCGTAGTGCGTCTGCCCGTCGGTCAGGCACCGCTCAACCACGCGGCGCGAACGCTGCATCGCGGCGATCGAGGACTTCGAGATCGAAACCTTCGCCCCACGCCGGGCAACCTCGACAACGTTCTGAATGCTCAACGCCCGCGGCGTGAGAACAACGGGCTTGGCGGCGGAAACTCGAGTGGAGCGAGAGGTAGTTGGCATGACTTCAGGGTACACTCTTGCTCGTTCGTCGGAAGCGTTCTTTGCACCTTTGACGAAGCAGCAAATCATGGACACTACCAGCCCGTGTCAGTTCACCCCGGAGGTTTGCGCACAGCTCAAGTTCTACGTCTACCGATTGATCGATCCCCGATCGGGAGAGACTTTTTACGTCGGGAAGGGAAAGAACAATCGAGTCTTTGCGCATGCGCTCGTTGCTCAAAGTTTGGCGGAGGATGCTGACTACGCGCGTCTTTCCGACACTCTCGCGCGAATACGAGAAATCCAGAGTGAGGGGCTCCAGGTTCAACACGTCATTCACCGCTATGGGTTGGATGAAGCCACAGCCTTCCACGTCGAGTCGGCGCTCATCGATGCGTACACGGACCTGACAAATCAAGTTCTTGGTCACGGTTCAAGTTCTTCCGGCGCGATGCCCACGAACGAACTGCTGCTGCGTTATCAAGCGGAGGTGGCAAGTTTTCACCATCGATGTGTCCTGATCAGCGTCAATCAAAGCGGAGATCGAGGTGATTTCTACACACGTACGAGATTTGCGTGGAAGCTCAGTCGCAAGCGAGTAGAGAAAGCGGAGCTTGTGTTGAGTGTGGAGAACGGGCTCATCGTCGATGTGTTCGTTGCTCATCAGTGGATGCCCGTGACGCCCAAAGACTTTCCTGTCACAGTACCCGTGAAAGGCCGATACGGATTTGTTGGCGTTCGAGCCCCTGACGAAATGTTGAAGCTGTATACCCAAAAGCGGGTGCCTCCGGAGTATCGCAAAACGGGTGCAGCCAACCCGATCAAGTACACCTTCAAGGGCTAAACAGACGCCGCCTGACCGCGTTGTCCAACCAACGAAAAACCACCGCCCGGCACGCCGGACGGTGGTCTGTTTTTCTCATCACACGCTGACCTCGAAGCGTCAGCGGTTCACACGAAGGCCCTCTCTCCGCAACTGAGCGTCCGCTCAGTGCGTCGAGCCCACCGGCTGCTGGCTGGGCGTCGCCTGACCGTTGCCGCCGCTGGTGCCGCCGACCGTCGGGATTCCGCCGAACTGTTTGATGGCGTTCTGGTTCGGCTTGCGGCCTTTGCCGCGGTTGGCCGTGGGGGTCTTCTCGGGGATGATGAACCGATCCACCGGCTGCGTCTTGGCGTACGTCAGTTCCGCCTCCGCGGCCTTGAGCATCGTCTCGTCCGCGTTGAAGTAGCAGCGACGGTAGCTGTCGCGGATCTCCACCTCCGCCAGATCAAAGAAGTGCATCGCCGCGGCCATGTCGCGTTGGAACTTCGCATCGTTCGTGTTCCCGCCGACGGCCTTCAGGTCCGACTCCAGCTTCGCCAGCGTGCACAGCCACCCGTGCAGCAGGATCGCCGCGTCGGCCAGGCGTGCCTGCACGCTCTGACGCTCCAGCAGCTTCACGTCAAACTTCTTGCTCAGGGCCTTGAACTGGTACGTGTGCTCGCGGACGAGCGCGCTGCACCGGTCGGCCGCGTCGCGGAGCTGCGGGCTCACCGCGTTGATCTTCGGGAACTTGCGCCGGATGCCGAAGAAGACCTCCAGCCCCAGCGGGATGGCGATCTTCATGATCTGCGGGCGCAGGCTGTTCTTGACCGCCTTGCCCAGGAACGCGAAGAGCCCTTCGTCGGCGTCCTTCATCAGCGCGTTCTTGATGCCCACCATCTGCTCGGCGAGCTGCTTGCCGCCGTAGCCGAAGATGTACGACTGCATCACCTCGTTGGCGCCCTCGACGATCAGATTGATCCGCGAGTCGCGGAAGATGCGTTCGACCTCGTTCTCCGTCATGCAGCTCTCGCCGCCCATGATCTGCACCGCGTCGTTGACCGCGCGCCAGCCCATCTCGGAGCAGAAGACCTTGCACACGGCCGTTTCGACCTGGATGTCGTCGTCGTGCCGGTCGAGCATGCCCGTGGTCATGTACAGCACCGCGTCCATCGCGTAGCACAGCGCCGCCATCCGCGCGATCCGCGCCCGCACGAGCTCCTGTTCCGCCAGGGCCTTGCCGAACTGGAAGCGGTTCTGCGACCAGATCACCGACTGATCCATCGCCGCCCGCGCACCGCCGAGCATCCCGGCGCTCAGCGTGCAGCGACCATAGTTCAAGCACGACAGCGCGATCTGCAACCCGCGGCCTTCCTGCCCGAGCAGGTGGCTCTTGTGCACGCGCACGCCGTGGAAGCGGATGCGGGCCTGCCACGTGCCGCGGATGCTCATCTTGCTGCGGTTGCGCTGATAGATCTCAACGCCCGGCATGTCGGGGTGACAGACGATCGCGGAGATCTTGCCCTTGCCGTCGGGGCGATTCTCACGGGCCATCACGGTGAACAAACCGGAGACCGCGCCGGAAGTTGCCCACTTCTTCTCGCCGTTGATGATGTAGTAGTCGCCGTCCTTCGTGAAGTTCGTTTCCTGCCCGCCGGCGTCGCAGCCGACGTTCGGCTCGCTGAGACAGAACGCGCTCAGCCAGTCCTTCGCCAGGTGCGGGAGCCACTTCTTCTTCTGCTCCTCGGTGCCATAGAGCATCACGGCCTTGCAGCCGATGCTCTGGTGGGCCGAGACCATGACGGCCGTGGAACCGCACGACTGCCCGAGGCGTTCCAGCACGCGGTTGTAACTCGTGATGCCGAGGGACAACCCGCCGTATTCCTTGGGGATGGTCATGCCCAAAACGCCGAGGGAGAAGAGCTTGTCAACAACCCAGCGCGGGATCTCCTGGTTCTGGTCGATCTCGATGGCCGGGTGCTCGTTACGAAGATACTCGTCGAGCCGGGCGAGCAGCGCATCGCACGCGGCCTTCTCCTCAGCGCTGACCTGCGGGTACGGGAAGTAAAACTCTTCCTTCACGCGGCCCCAGAAGAGGTTCTTCATCGGCCCCATCTTCGTCGGCTCCGCCCCAAGCCACTCCTCGGCCTCGGCGATGAGCTTCTTGTCGGCTTCAGAAATGCCCTTGAGGTTCTTCAGATCGGCCATGGGGAGCGGCTCCAAAATGGTCAAATGATCAAATGGCCAAAGGGCCAAATGAAGAGGAGGTGGAAAGCGTCGCGAGTCGCCAGTGACGAGTCGCGAGCCGAGAGGGCAGAGTCGCGAGAAGCGAGACTGCCCTAAGGCAGTTTAGGCCAAGTTCGCGAAAGATCGAGCCGGAAAGCGGAGGGGGTAGGGGGAGGGGGGAGGCGGGGAGGGGAAGGGCACTGGGTACTCGGGAAGGACGGAAACTGAACCCACCGTTTCCCAAACCCCACGCCGCATATCGCTCCCAGCGTTCTCGTCACGCGACCGGACCCCCGGCCACCACCCCACCCCCTCCGCGTGGGTCGATCACTGGCGGTTCTCAACTCGTTCTCCAGATTCACGCGATCTTTCACGCGTGGCGCGAAGATGCGTGGTTGCTGCACCAACAGAGTTGACACAGACACTACTCGCGAGGTGCGGCGAAGGGATCGGGGGATCGGAGAAAACCAAAGATCGAGTGCTCATCGATCAAGCCTCACACAAGCACCGCGGCCCCGTGCGCACACGTTGGTGTGCTCACGAGGCCGCGGGTTGCGATCGGCTTTCTTGACGCTGCGTATTCAGTTCGCACGCGTTCGGGCGTTGTCACGCCTCACCGCGTCGAGTCGCACTCACCGGCGCCGGCGCGAGGCCAGCAGGCCGCCGATGCCCAGCACGCTCAGCGCACCCGGCGTGGGCACGACCACAATCTCGGCGCTGAAGATCGTCCCCGACGGTGCGCCGCCCTGATCGCGCTGATACAAAAACAGCTCGTTAAGCCCGGTGGTAATGGCCCCGGTGATGTTGTACCCCGTCACCAGCGACTGGCTCCCGAAACCCAGCCCGGCAACGGGTGTAAGGGCCGTGACGTTGCCGAAGCCGTCGCGCAGGTACGCGCCCACCGGGTTCGCACCGCCGTAGAGCAGATCGCCCAGCCCGTCGTCGCACGCCCAAGCGATGGTGATGAACGCGCTGGTGATCCCCGTGGTCGTCACGGTGAAGGGCACGCGATACAGCGTCGAAGACGCCGCCCCGAGCGGCAAGCTCGCATCGAACAGCCGCGTGCCAACCCAGCGGGCCTGCGGATCGAACGGCAGGCTCGGGACCCACGACGGGTGCGGCTGGATGACCACCGCGGGACTCGAAACCGTGTTGTTGAAGTCCGCCGCGGTGAACGGGCTCGCCGACAAGGGCCCGGACCCGAAGAGCGCCCCGCCCCAGGTCATGATGTCGTCGGGCTGCCCCACCGCGCCCGGCACGCCGCCGACCTGCCCGCTCCGCAGGATGATCGTCTCGGCGCTCACGGTGCTGCAAAGCCCGCCGCCCAGCACAGCCAAACCCGCAACCAAGCCGGCCGCAAAGGCACGCGAACGCGCCCGGCGTGTGCAAGACGAACCGCCGAACGTACACAAGGAATAGATGGCCATGACTCTCTCTCCAAAACACGGATCCCGACCGCCCGGCGCGAGGAACCCGCGACGAGAAGGGACGGCCGGATCGAGGTGCCAAAATGTGAAGACGTTACAATCTACAGTGATTGCTCGCGGTGATCAAGGGTTTTCACCAAAGAATCTGAACACACCCCGAATGGGTGATCGAACTGCGAAGCCCCTGTGCCCCGTTCGGTCTGCCGATGGTTCAGCCTGCACCCGATCAACTGGATGCGATCTTGAGCAAATCCAACGGAGCACCCCGCTGCCGTTTTCATACCGACTCTTCGGGTCTTTCAACGCTCCGGCCTGTTCACGGGGCCCCACGGTGCCCCCGCCGACGTGCTTCAACAATCGCGACCAGCAGATTGATCAGCTATCCTGCGGCGGACCAGACGTTTGGGTGGTTCAACCCGGTTATGCGACCGCTTCCGATTTCATGCAGAGGCCGTTCGTATCAGGGCGTGTTCATCACGCTTGCACTCTGCTTTGTCAGTGCCGTCATGGGTGGCTGCTCGCGTGTCGAGCCGATCAAACCCCGCGGGCCGGTGCGTTGGTGGGACCTTCCCCCGACCTGGGTTGATCCCTTCCACCGCCTGAGCCAACTTGACGTTGTTGTCAAACCCAGCAGCGACGGTTGGATCTACTTCATGCCCGTGAATTCCGCCGGGTTCAACGAAGTGGCTCGTCTCCTCAGTCTGCCAGGTCATCCGATTGTCGACGAAGATGCAAAGCCGATCGATCCGCCGGCGATTCGGCTCCGTGGGAGCTTCTCACATAACGTCACCGCAGAACAGTTCGCCCGCGCGCCCGGCGAGATCGTCGAGTTCGCCAACGCCGGCCCGCTTGATCTGACCAAGCGGACGTTCGTCCGCACGCCCGTGACAGTCTCGAACTCAGCCAACCCAGAGCGAACATCCCTCACCCTCAACGGCCAAACCATCGACATGGGCTACCCGGCCCTGAAGGTCGCCCGGCCATCGCCCGATGGCCGCTTCTTCATCGCCGTTTGGTGTGACCAAGATGCAAAGGTTTTGTCACTCGGCGGCGCTTCATTGGCCGTATACCACGGCAACGAATACCTCCACCTGATCGACGCGCAAACGGGAAAAAGCCTCGGTGCGCCGGTCTTGCTCGAAGATCGTACCAAGGGCGTCTGCCCCACGGTCGTCTGGTCGATGGACTCGCAAACCGTCGTCGTCATCGATGAGGCAAAGTCGCGTGTGTGGTTCTTCAGCGTGGCGGAACTGCAACAACCGTCCGAGCCCGAAGCCAACCCACCGCGGTGACAATCCCGCGCGATCCGACCGCGCTGTTGTCCAGTCACCAAGCAGGGCCCGCTCTCCATTCGAACCATTTTGCCGTTTGGCCCACGGCCTTGCCTTCAACCAATCGCTCCCATTTCGGTATACTCCCCGCTGATCTCTCACCCCCCTGTTCATGGGAGCCCGTCAATGCCCGACCCTTCGACGTCTTCTTCACCTTCTGCCGCGCCCTCACCCCCCGCCACACCCCCTATCCCGCCCGTCGACTTCCATTCTCCCCAGCTCACCATCCGCGCCATCCTCACCGGCATGATCCTCGGCGGCGTTCTCTCCATCTGCAACGTCTACGTCGGACTCAAGATCGGCTGGGGGCTGAACATGTCCATCACGGGCATCCTCCTGGCCTTCGGTGCCTGGTACGCCATCTCACGCGTCAGCGGCGGGCGCGTCCGCATGCTCAACCGCCTTGAGAACAACATCAATCAGTCCAGCGTCTCCGCCGGCGGGGCGATCTCCAGCGCCGGGCTCGTCAGCGCCATCCCCGCCGTCACCATCCTTGAGGGGACCGTCTTCCCCTGGTGGCAACTCGTCCTCTGGCTCTCCACCGTTTGCTTCGTGGGCATCGCCATCGCCATGGGCCTCCGCCGGCAGATGATCATCCGCGATCAGCTCCCCTTCCCCGGCGGCATCGCCTGCGCCGAAACTCTCAAAGAGATCTACAACACCGGCGCCGAAGCGATAGGGCGTCTGACGGTGATGGGCATCGGCGCCGTGGTCGCCACCGCGATCAAGATTCTGGCGATCCGCAAGACCATCGCGGCGACCGACTTCGGCGTCACCATCGCCGGTGCGCCGGCGTCGAAGTACCTGATGACCTTCGATCCCACGCTGCTGATGATGGGCGTCGGCGGGCTGGTCGGTCTGCGGTCGTGCATCTCGCTCATCGGCGGGTCGATCGCCGCGTACGTGGTGATCGCGCCGTGGCTGGTCAGCTCGGGGCGCTCGGCGCTCGACAAGGCCGCCGCCGCCGCGCACAACGCCTCGCTCCCCCCCGAGCAGCACATCGTCCCCTTCGCCGAGTGGCTGCTCTGGCCCGGGGTGACGCTCATGGTCGTTGCCTCGCTGGTTTCCTTCTCGTTCTCGATGCCGTCGATCCTGCGTTCATTCCGTCGAACAAGTGGCGGCGAAACCGGCGTGGACGAGGGCGATGTCACGCGTCCGTGGTTCTTCTTCTCGCTGGCCCTGGCATTGGTGCTCTGCGTCGGTTTGCAGACGTGGCTCTTCGGCATCTCGTGGTGGGCGGCGGTCTTCGCCGTGCTTTTGAGCTTCGCACTCGCCATCGTCGCCGCCCGCGTTTCGGGTGAGACGAACGTCACGCCCGTGGGTGCCATGGGCAAGGTCACGCAGTTGGTCTTCGCCGTCACGATGCCCAAGAACGCCTCGGCAAACCTGATGGGCGCGAGCATCACCGCCGGAGCGGCCTCGCAGTGCGCCGACCTCATGCACGACCTGAAGTGCGGGTACCTGCTCGGCGCGGTGGCCCGCAAGCAGGTCATCGGGCAGATCGCCGGCGCGATCGCCGGAGCCCTGGTTGGCAGTTGGTTCTACCTCATCCTCATCCCCGACCCGAAGGCGATGCTCCTGACGGCCGACTGGCCCGCGCCGGCGGTGGCGATGTGGAAGGCCGTGGCGGAAGTCTTCCAGCGCGGGCTGGAATCGCTCCCGCCCGGCGCGGAGACGGCGATGCTCATCGCCGCCGCCGTCGGTGTCGTGCTGCCCATCGTTGAGAAAACGATCCCCAAGAAGGCGGCGACGTTCGTTCCCAGTTGCTCGGCCGTGGGCCTGGCCTTCGTCATCAGCGGGACGAACTCGATCTCGATGTTCATCGGGGCGTGCATCGGCGCACTGGTGACGCGGTTCGCCCCCAACTGGAGCACACGCTTCTGGGTCACACTGTGCGCCGGGATCATCGCGGGCGAAAGCCTCACGGGCGCCGTCGACGCGGTGCGGCTGGTGCTCTCGGGAACCGCCAAGTAAACCGTGCCGGCGTGAAGAGATCCAACGACCCCAAACGAAAAGCCCCCGACCAACACTGGCCGGGGGCTTTGTTTTTCTTGTTGACGCTGAATCGACAACATGAACAGCCGGGCCTGAATCTCAGCACTCAGCACTGATCCCTCGGCGCTTCTTCCCGCATCACACGCACGGCAGGAAGAGGTTGTTGAAGAAGCAGTTGTAGTCGCCCTCGTTCACGCCGTTGTTCGTGCAGCCCGGCGCGTCGGCCAGGGCCGTGCCGTCGTCGCAGGCGATGTCGCACGTCCCGCCCACGCCCGCCAGGCCCTGACCGGCCTGGAAGAAGAACCCGTCGGCGGCGAAGAAGGCGTTGTAGTCGCCTTCGTTCGGGCCGGAGGTGCTGTTGGTGCAGCCCGGTGCGGCCGCCAGCGGCGTGCCGTCGTCGCAGGCGATGTCCGCCGGGTTGCAGCCAGCGGCGACGGGGTTGACGATGTCCACGCGGACGAGGGCGTCCTTGTCGGTCGTGGGCGTGGGGTAATCCAGCACGACACGGACGAGTGCGGCCGTGCCGGCCTCGTTCATCTGGTGGCCCTGCGAGATCACGCGGAGCGTGGTGAGCTGGAACCCGTCGATGAGATTGGCCCCGCTGGCCTGACGCATGACGAGCTGGTTGTTGTAGAAGAGGCCCGTACCCGTGGTGGTGGTGTTCGGCGGCGTGCGGAAGGTGCAGGGCCACATGACGTTGCCGGCGTTGTCGATGGAGACCTCGGTGGTGAGGGCGTTGACGACCATGCCGGGGAAATCGGGATGGGTGGTGACGCCTTCCTGCGCGACGACGGATCAGACGCCGCCGACGCGTTTCATGATGATGCCGTCGGTGGTGGTGTCGCCGTCCATGGTGCCGCGGATGACCACGTCGCCGTTGGCGTTGATGCCGACGCCGCCGCCGTTGAGCAGTCGCCAGTGGCGTCCGGGGACGCCGCTGACGGGGTCGCCCTCTTTGATCAGCAGGGTGCCGTTGACGTACACGGCGCCGTCGCCGGTGACGCCGTTGAGCACGAAACTCGGAGAATACGCGGCGAGACAGATGGTGTTGCCGTTGCTGCTGACGTTCCAGCCCTGGTGCCCGGTGTCGAGGTCGGTGATGACGGAGGAAGTGGTGCCGGGAATGGCGTCATCATCGCGGAGGAGGATGTCGTCGGTGTAGGTCTGGGTGGAGGGGTTGTAGACGAGCTTGAGGAACGCGCGCTTGAGGTTCGTGGTGGTGCCGATGTTGGCAACGCTGACCATGAGGTAGACGTTTTTAGCGTTGTCCATCTTGGTGTGGAAGAAGCCCTGATACCCCTGACCGGCGGGGAAGGCGGGGTCGGTGACGGGGTTACTCTCGCGCCAGATGACCTTGCCGTTGACGACGACAGACGTGTCGGTGGTCGGCGTGACGCCCGCGCCGGTGAGGGTGATGTTGGTCGACCAGTCGCCGGAGTCGTTGAAGCCGCCGCCGGTGTTGGCGGGGAGACCCAGGAACGTGCCGGGGAGTGCGGGGTCGGACTCGCTGCCTTCCTGGAAGATGGAGACGCCGTTGCGGACGGTGAGGCTGTTGCTGGCGGTGCTGCCGTCGGTGTCGAGCTGGGTGTACCAGACGCCGAGGTTGTTGATCTTCATGTTGTTGAAGAAGGTGACGCCGCCGACGTTGGGCCCGCCGTTGGGCGCGTTGATCGCGTCGCCGTCGCGGAGCAGGACGGTGTAGTTGAAGGTCGGTGCGGCGAGCGCGGCACCGGCGAGCGCCAGCAGGGCGGCGGCGCCAACAACGCCGGGAACGAACGAACCCAGCTTGATGATGCTGGACGCGGTGACGGTGTGATTGGTCTTCATGGTGAATGCCTCTGGAACAATCGCGCGGGCGTGCGGAAAGGGGATCAACGCCCGGGCGGGTGTGAAATGGGAACACAAGGAGGTGCGCGTTGCCCTCCCGATAACTCAAGTGTCTTCCAAATTTCGAGGCTGTCAATCGTGGTTTGCCCTATTCCGGCGAGATCACACATGAGCAGTTTTCCCAACGCAGAATCGTCAAAACCGGTTTTCTCCGACTGCCACGGGGTTTTTGATCAGAATCGCGGCTCGCCCTCCGTGTACATCCGTTTCAAGCAGTCCTCTTCACCACCGGGTCAGATTGTCGACCGTCACCTCCATTGCTGAGGGCTCTGCCGACAACACCATCCCCCATCGCGGGTGCATCTGCTCAACTTCTCATCCGAGCGTCCTCGCGAGCCCGCGGCGGCACCGATCCCTTCCCCCATCTCGGTCTAAACTTGAAGGGTCGTGGGGCTCGATTCCCGTCCCAGCGAACGCCCCCGCCCCCCGCCCCCCCACCCCCGCCTCTCGGCCAACGGAGATCCACCATGGCTCACTATTACCGACTCGGCACGCTCCCCAAAAAGCGCCACGTGCAGTTCCGCCGGCCCGACGGCGTGCTCTACTCCGAAGAGCTCTTCGGCACCGAAGGCTTCGTCGGCCCGTCGAGCACCATGTACCACATCAACCCGCCCACGCAGGTGTACGGCTGGAAGACGCTCTACTCCACCAAGGCCGAGTATGTCGAGGCCGACACCATGCGCATGCGCCACGTCAAGAGCGGCATGGGTATGAACGGCTTCGCCCCCACCCCCCAAGTGGGCACGAAGAACAGCCAGGGCGTCAAGCCCCACGGCGACACCATCACCGGGCGCGTGGTCCTCTTCGGCAACAGCGACGTCGAAATGGCCGTCTGCAAGCCGACCGAGCAGATGGACTATTTCTACAAGAACGGGCAGGGGGACGAGTGCATCTTCGTGCACTTCGGCTCGGGGGTCTGCCACACGATGCTCGGGGCATTGCGCTTCGGGCCCAAGGACTACATCATCATCCCCAAGGGGATCATCTACAAGATGACCTGGGACGAGCCGGGCGCGACGGCCGAAGAGATCTTCAGCGGCAAGATCAAGAACAAATCCAAGAAGAGCAAGGGCGAAGATTCGTGGCGACCCGCCGGCGCGCCGGAGAACTGGACCAGCGAGCAGATGCCCCTGGGCAAGTACCTCTTGATCGAAACGACCAACGGCAGCCACATCGGCCCGCCGCCGCGCTATGTCAGCAAGGCCACCGGGCAGTTCCTGGAGCACGCGCCGTACTGCGAGCGCGACCTGCGCCTGCCCGTCAACGAGCCCGAGAGTGGCATGCCCATGTTCGTCGAGGAATACGGCGAGTTCGAGGTCCGCGTCAAGGCCCGCGACTGCATGCACTCGTACATCTTCCACTACCACCCGCTGGACATCATCGGCTGGGACGGCTGCTACTACCCCTACATCTTCAACATCGAGGACTTCGCCCCCATCACCGGCAAGCTGCACATGCCCCCGCCGATCCACCAGACCTTCGAGGCGCACAACTTTGTGATCTGCTCGTTCTGCCCGCGCGTGCTGGACTGGCACCCGCACGCGATCAAGGTGCCGTACAACCACAGCAACATCGACAGCGACGAGGTGCTGTACTACGTCGAGGGGAACTTCGGCTCGCGCAAGGGGATCGAGGTCGGCTCGCTGACGCTGCACCCGCAGGGCATCCCGCACGGCCCGCACCCCGGCACGATCGAGGCCTCGATGCAGCACGCCTATACGGGCGAGCTGGCGGTGATGTGCGACACCTTCCGCCCGCTCTACCCCACCAACGCCGCCGTCGAGCTTGAGGACATGAAGTACCCCGCCTCGTGGGAGGGCGAGCACTTCCCGCGCCTGAAGGCCAACCAGCCCGTCGGGGGCAACTTCGTCGAAGGGAAGATCAAGGGCAAGAAGATCAAGGCGAAGTTCGGCGACATCGTCGACTTCGGCGGCGACAACCGCCCGCCGGCGTTTGCACTTTCAAGCAAGGCACCCGCGGCCGGGGGCGGTGCGAATACGTGGGCACCGAACCCGCCGGCACCAACTGCGCCTGCAACCCCCGCGAGCGCCAACGGCGTGCACACCAACGGTACGAACGGGCACGCGAAGAAGAACGGCTCGGCCGTCAAGGCCAAGTCCAACGCCGCACGCACCGAGGTGAAGCCGATGGGCAAAGCCGCCGCCAAGCCCGCGGGCAAGAAGCGCTAAAAGACCTTCGACTTTGCTTTCGGCACGCCGTGCCTCGAAACCCAGCAGACGATGAATACGCACCCCACCCCCCCACTCCCCCGGTTGACGACGTGTTGACCGGGGGTTTTTCAATCTGCCTTCAACGACCGATCAAACGGAGCAACGCACCATGGCCAAGGGCCAGCACCTCTCCAAACACCAGCAGGGGATCGTCCGCCGGTTCTACGAGCATAAGGGCGGCATCCACGTCACCAAGCTCCTTGAGATCACCAGCGACCTGGCGGTGAACACCGACGAAAAGGCCGGGGCCAAACTCTGGGCCCGCGCCCGCGAGTACATGGAAAAGCTCGGCGTCGAACCCGCGACGATCGAGAAGATCACCGCCGCGAAAAACCTCAAAGCCCTGGGCGAACTCGTCGGCAAGCTCAGCGCGTGATCACCCCGAAACCGACCACGGCATGAATCCCGTCTTGATCCCCACCAAACTGTCGAGCATCATCGACCGAAAGACCGGCGCCCGGCTCATCGGGCCCATCAGCGCGTCACGCACCACGCCCACCGGCGTCAACCCCGACTGAAAGACCGGCGTCAGCCACCGCGAAGCCCGCTGGTAGTAGCGCACGTTCGATCGCCGCTCGGCGTCGTACCGCGCAATCGCCAGACCGATATCGCCCGCAGCGGCGAGCTGCCTCGCCAGTGCGCTGGCGTCCATAAGCGCCAGGTTCGCGCCCTGACCGAGCTGCGGGCTCATCGCGTGGGCGGCATCACCAAGGAAGACCACGCGGCCGTCGAAGGTTCGCTGCATCACCACGTCGTGGTAGCTCGCGGTAATGACCTGCGAAACGTCGCTGATCTGGCTCAGCACATCGTCAGCCCGGTCGGTCAGGGCCCGGACGCGCCGCGCGAACTCCCCCAGCCCGCGCTGCCGGATCGCGCCCGCCTCGTCGATCCGCACCGAGAGAAAGACGCTGACCGTGCTCGGCGCATCCACGGCCAAACGCCCGGAGGGCAAGAACCCCACCATCCCCTTGGTGCCGTGGTAGTACTGCTGCAAGACACCCGCAAACCGCTCGCGCGGGTCGGTGGCGACGAACCACATCGCCCCCCACGGATAGCGCGTAGACCGGCTCACCAGACCCGACTGCGCACGCAGCGACGAGCGTGCGCCGTCGGCGATGATGACCAGCTCGTAGTGTCCGAGCGTGCGCTGCTGATCATCGAAGAGCTCCACCACGCCGGCGCGCCGCTGCGCGTACGACTGCACGTCTACGCCGGTGCGGATGTCGATCCGCAGGTGGTTCATGCGGTGAAGCAGGGTCGAAAAGAGCGAGCCGCGGTGGACACCCAGACCGAAGAGCCCGCTTTGGCGGTCGCTGTAGCGCACGTCAAGGACCGTGCGCCCGCGGAGGTTCACCCCCGAGAGGCGGTGGACCGGCGAGGAGAGCCGCGCGATCTCGTCGGCGACGCCAAGCTCGCTCAGCACGCGCAGCCCGGTTGGTTGAAGGAGGATCCCCGCGCCGATGGGCCCGAGCTTCGG
>Ga0068877_10000903_pt1 | contig 25316 bp, 19 predicted proteins | sample NOAtaG_FD_66437 | JGI IMG/M metagenome (GOLD analysis project Ga0068877, IMG submission 66437) | Freshwater lake microbial communities from Lake Erie, under a cyanobacterial bloom - NOAA_Erie_Diel6S_1000h metaG | ecosystem: Environmental > Aquatic > Freshwater > Lake | place: USA: Ohio, Lake... | reverse complement strand
CGCGCCCGGCGCGCTGCAGGTGCGGCTGCTGCCGGTGCCGCCTTCGGTGGGCACGGCCACACCTTTGCAGGGCCTGCGCATCGCGCTCGAAGCCGGCCATGGCGGGCCGACGAACCTGGGCGCCGTGGGCGCCACCGGCACGCCCGAGAAGGACTTCAACCGCTGGACCACCGACACCCTGGCCACCGAGCTGCTGGCCGCCGGTGCGCAGCTGGTCGACATCCGCCCGGGCGACACGAACCCGACGCTGCGCGAACGCGCCGCGCGGGCCGAGGCCGAAGCCGCGCAGCTCTACGTGAGCGTGCATGCCAATGCCGCCGACACCGCCGGCGGCTACCTGCGCGTCAGCGGCGCCAGCACCTACTACAAGCACGCGCCCTCGCAGCCGCTGGCCGCCGCCGTGCACCGCCGGCTGCTGGCGGCCACGGCCCTGCCCGACTTCGGGCTGGTGGGCAACTTCAACTACGCGCCGCTGCGCCTGTTGACGGCGATGCCGTCCGTGCTGGTGGAGCAGGCCTTCGTCAGCCACCCCGGCGACGAGGCACAGCTGCTCGACCCGGCCTTTCGCGCCCGGCTCGCACAAGCCGTTCGACTGGGCATTGAAGACGCCTTGCGGGGCTAAGATCCCGCGATGCCCCTGAGTCTTCGTGCCGCCCTGGCTTGCCGCGCCGCGGCCTTCGCCACGGCGCTGGGCCTGGCCGGCGCCGCGCTGGCCCAGCCCAGGCCAGCGCCCCCGCCCGCAGCGGCGGCCTCGGCCGCCGAGCCCACGGCCCCCACCGGCGCCGGCCAGCGCATCTACGAGCGCATCCGCCCGCAGCTGCTGCAGGTGCGCACGCTGCTGAAGACGCAGGACAGCCAGAGCTCGGTCGGCTCAGGCTTCCTGGTCGACGACGCCGGCCACCTGATCACGAATTACCACGTCATCAGCCAGTACGCGCTGCGCCCCTCGCAGCACCGGCTGGTGTACGCCACGGTCGACGGCCGCCAGGGCGCGCTGCAGTTGCTGGCCTTCGACGTGGTGCACGACCTGGCGCTGCTCAAGCCGGTCGATCCCGCGCCGCTGGCCGGGCGGGGTGCCGTGCCGATCCGGCCCGCCAGCGAGCCGCTGCCGCGCGGCGCGCGCATCTACAGCATGGGCAACCCGCTGGACGTGGGCTTCGCGGTGGCCGAGGGCAGCTTCAACGGGCCGGTGGAGCGCAGCTACCTGCCCACGCTCTTCTTCGGCGGCAGCCTGTCCTCGGGCATGAGCGGCGGTCCGGCGCTCGACGACAACGGCCGCCTGGTCGGCGTCAACGTGGCCGCCCGGCGCGACGGCGAACAGGTGAGCTTTCTGGTGCCGGCCGACCCGGTGCGCCTGCTCATCTCCCGCGGACGCGGGGCCAGCCCCATCGTCGCCCCGGCCTGGGACGAGGTGGCGCGGCAGCTCGGTGAGCACGAGACCCGCCTCACCGCCGCCTTCATCAACCAGCCCTGGCGCAACGCCGGCCATCCGCTCTACCGCATCCCGGTGCCGCAGGAGACCTGGATGCGCTGCTGGGGGCGCAGCTCGCCCGCGCAATCGCGCGGGCTGCAGTTCGAGCGCAGCGACTGCGAGATGGACAGCCGCGTGTTCGTGGCCGGCCCGCTGCTCACCGGCTACATCACCGTGCGCCACGAGGCGTACGACGGCAGCCGCATCGGCGCCTGGCGCTTTTCGGAACGCCACTCCAGCAGCTTCGGCAACGAATTCGTCGGCCGAGACGACCGCCTGCGCACCGCTGCGCAATGCCGCGAGCGCACCATCGTGCCGCCGGCCGCGCCGGGCACCACCGCCAAGGCCGAGCCGGCGCTGCCGCTGCGCGCCGTGGTCTGCCTGCGCGCCTACAAGAAGCTGCCCGGCCTGCACGACCTGATGGTGCTGGTGGCCACGCTCGACGGCCGCACCGCGGGCGTGCAGGGCCGGCTCGATGCATTCGGCGTGGGCCTGGCCAGCGCCGAGCGGCTGACGCGCCATTACCTGGCCGGCTTCGGCCGCAGCGGCTCGGCCACCGAGGTGCCGAAGTGAGCACGCCGGCGCGGCTGGCGCTGCTCGAGGTGATCGGCCGCGACGGCCGCGTGACGCGCGCCGTCGACGTGCAGCGCTGGCCGCTGACGCTGGGACGCTCGCTTGAGGCCGACGTGGTGCTCGACGATCCCTTCGTGGCGCCGCTGCACGCCACGCTGCAGGCCGCCGACGACGGCCGCCTGACGCTCGATGTGGGCAACACCGACAACGGCGTGCAGGAAGGCGCGCAACGGCACACCCGCGGCAGCCGCGTGGCGGTGCCGGTGGGCGGCACCACCTGGCAGATCGGCGGCCTCACGGTGCGCCTGCGCACGCCCGACGAAACCCTGCCCGGCGAGCAGCCGCTGCCCGTGCGGGCCCGGCGCGCGGCGTGGCTGCCGCTGGCGGCCGCGGCAACGCTGGCGGTGCTGGCCCTGTCGAACCACTGGCTGTCGCTCGACCCCGGCGCCGACACGATGGACTGGATCCCGCTGGTGGCCGGCCTGCCGCTGGTGCTGGGCCTGTGGGCGGGGCTCTGGGCCACGGCCTCGAAACTGTTCCAGCACCGCTTCGAGTTTGGCGCCCACCTGCGGCTGGCGCTGCCGCTGGTGGCAGCGGTCGAGGCCGTCGACTGGTTCGGGCCGCCGCTGGCGGCGGCGCTCGACCTGCCCTGGCTGTGGCGCCTGGTGACGCCGCTGCAGGTGGCGCTGCTGCTGGCCCTGCTGTATGGCCACCTGGCGCTGGTGCTGCCGCAGGCGCGGCGCGCGGTGGCCAGCTTCGTGGGGGCGGCCGCGCTGGCCGGCGCGGCGGTGGCCATCACCACCACCTGGCAGCAGGTCGACCGCTGGAGCCGCGCGCCGTACATGAGCACGCTGCCCACGCCGTGGACGCTGTGGCGCGACCCGACACCGCCCGAAACCCTGGCCGCCGACCTGGCGCCGCTGGCCGAGCAACTGGCCCGGCGCGTGCAGAAGGCGCGCGACGACGAACCGCCCGAAGCCGGCGACGAAGACTGAGGGACCATGGACACCCGCCCGCTGCTCATCGGCCTGTCGGCCCGCATCTACACCCCCGGCTCGGCCGGTGTCGAACTGCCCGGCGTCTGGACCAAGACGCTGCACTACCTGGAGCAGAGCGTCGCGCACTGGGTGCTGGCCGGCGGCGCGGTGGCGGTGATGATCCCGGCGGTGAGCAGCGGCAGCCTCGTCGTGCGCACCGACATCGACCTCGGGCACTATGCCGACGCGCTCGACGGCCTGGTGCTGCAGGGCGGCAACGACGTCGCACCCACGCACTACGGCGAAGACCCGCTGCACCCCGACTGGGCCGGCGACCCCGTGCGCGACCGCTACGAGATGGAACTGGTGCGTGCGTTCGTGGCCGCCGGCAAGCCGGTGTTCGGCATCTGCCGCGGGCTGCAGCTGCTGAATGTGGCCTTCGGTGGCAGCCTGTGGCAGGACATCCCGACGCAGCAGCCGGCACCTGGTGGCAAGACGGCCGTGGACCACCGCATCGCCGGCCGCTACGAGCGCCACTTCCACGAGGTCGAGTTCGTCGCCGGCACGCACCTGGCCGGCCTGTACCCGGAGCTGCCGCGCGCCACCACCAACAGCATCCACCACCAGGGCATCAAGCAGCTGGCGCCGGGCTTCGTGGTCGAGGCGCGCTGCCCCGACGACGGCATGATCGAGGCCATCCGCCGCACCGACGAAGGCCCCTTCGTGGCCGGCGTGCAGTGGCACCCCGAGTTCCACGGCCCCGAGCACCCCGACACGCTGGACGACGGACCCATCCTGCGCGACTTCCTGGCCGCCTGCCTGAGGGCCCGCGCCGCACGCTGAAGCCGCCCATGCGGGATAGTGCTTAAGGGCGATTCCCGTCATGGTTTGTCAGGGCGCCGGCGCACGCTGGGCGTCAAGCGGGCTCGACACAATCGATGCATCGTGAGACGCATCCACCTCCGCTCCCTCGTCCAGGCCGGCCTCGCCCTCATCCTGGCCGTTAGCCTCCCCTTCCCGTGCACGGCCCAGGCGCCGAACGCGCCGCCGGCCGCCGCGCCGCTGCGCATCGCCTCCGCCTTCGACCCGCAGACGATGGACCCGCACGCCATTGCGCTGCTGTACCACTCGCGCGTGGTGTTCCAGGTCTACGAGTCGCTGGTCGGCCGCGACGAGCGCTTCAAGCTCGAGCCGGCGCTGGCCCTGTCGTGGCAGGCGATGTCGCCCACGGTGTGGCGCTTCCGGCTGCGGCCGGGCGTGCTGTTCCACGACGGCACGCCCTTCACGGCCGACGACGTGGTGTTCTCGATCGAGCGCACGCTCACCGCGCCCTCGCAGCGCGCGTTCCAGATCAAGGGCGTGACCGGTGCGCGCAAGGTCGACGGGCTCACCGTCGAGATCCTGCTCGAGGCGCCCGACGCGGTGCTGCCCGAGAAGCTGCACTACATCGCGATGATGAGCCGGGCCTGGAGCGAGCGCCACGGCGTGACGCGCCCGCAAGACTTCAACGGCAAGCAGGAAACCCACGCCGTGCGCCACGCCAACGGCACCGGCCCGCTGCGCCTGGTGCGCTACGAGCCCGACGTGCGCACCGCGCTCGAGCGCCATCCGCAGTGGTGGGGCTGGGCCGACCGCCGCAGCGGCAACCTCGGCCGCGTCGACTTCGTCACCGTGAAGAGCGACGCCACGCGGCTGGCGGCGCTGGCCTCGGGCGAGGTCGATCTGGTGCTCGACCCGCCCTACCAGGACATCGCCCGGCTCAAGACGGACTCACGGCTGGCGCTGGTGCAGACGGCCGACATCGGCCAGCAGTACCTGACCTTCGACCTGGCGCGTACCGAGTTGCAGGACAGCGACGTGAAGGGCCGCAACCCCTTCCAGGACCTGCGCGTGCGCAAGGCCGTGTACCACGCGCTGAACATGCCGCTGATCATCGACAAGGTGCTGCGCGGCCAGGGCCAGCCCACCGGCGCGCTGCTCAGCCCGATGGTCGACGGCTCGCCGGCCGAGCTGGACAGGCGGCTGCCCTACGACCCGGCGCGCGCGCGGCAACTGCTGGGCGAGGCGGGCTACCCGAACGGCTTCACGGTGGCGCTCGATTGCGTCAACGTGGCCTGGCGCGAAAACGTCTGCCAGGCGATGGCGGCCATGCTCACGCAGGTGGGCATCCGTGCCCAGCTGCGGGCCAGCCCGAGCAGCACGTTCTTCCCCAAGCTGACGCAGGCCACCGCCAGCTTCATCGAGTACGGCTGGACGGCCACGCCCGACGCCTGGAACTCGCTCAACGGCCTGTTCCGCACGCACGACAAGTCGGGCCTGGGCACCTTCAACGCCGGGCGCTACAGCAACCCGAAGGTCGATGCGCTGATCGACGCCATGCGCACCGAACCCGACCTGACCCGCCGCCGCGCGATGGTGGCCACGGTGCTGCGGCTGGTGGCGGAGGACCTGCCCTACATCCCGCTGTACCGGCGCACCATCAGCTGGGCGATGAACAAGAAGGTGCAGGCGGTGATGTGGCCCAACGACGCCATCGAGCTGCGCTGGGTGCGGCTGCGCTAGAGCCCCGCGCGGGCGGCCCGCTCAGACCTTGGGGCAAGGCCCCTGGTTGCGCCGCCACTCCCAGGGCGGCACGGCGCGTGGCAGCTGGCCGTGCAGGCCGCGGCTCAGGGCCTTGGCCATGCGTTCCTGCTTGACGAGGGGCCCGCGGTCGCTGCGGCCGCGGGTGCTCCAGGCGTGGCCGTTCTCGACCAGGTTCCGGCCGACATCCAGGTCTTCGACGGTGATGCGGCCCACCATGCGGCCGAAGCTGTCGCGCGCCACCGGCGTGAGGATGGCGAACTTGTTCAAGGTGAGTTCGGCCAGCGCGTTCTTGGCCTCCGTGCCCCAGGGCTGGCAGATCTCGGGGGCGTCGATGTCGCGCAGGCGCACCGTCACCGGCGGGCCGCTGGGCAGGCGCAGCACCAGGGTGTCGCCATCCGTCACGGCCACGACCTGGCCCTGTTGGCCCTTGGCGGGCGCGGCGGTCTTCTGGGCCACGGCGGGCAGCGCCCACCCCAGCAGCGCAACAGCGACGGTGGCGGTGATGATCTTCACGCCCCGGATGATGCCGCACGGCGCCGGCGCCGCCCACCTGGTGCGGGCGCGTCGTCCAGCGCGGCCTCGCCTTCGGCCACCAGGCGCGCCAGCCGGTCCTTGAGCTTCTCGGTGCTGAGCTGCTCGCGCAGCCGCTCCACCATCAGCGGCAGCGCAAACGGGCTCGGCGCCAGCAGGCGCACCCGCTGCTGCGGCAGCGTCTGCAGGCGCTCGAGCGTGGCCCGCAGCCGCGAGAGCTCGAGCTCCTGCGCCAGCACCTCGCTCTGGGCCTGCGTCAGCAGCCGGTTGCCGGCGTCGTACTGGCGGAAGACCTCGTAGAACAGGCTGCTCGAAGCCTGCAACTGGCGCAGGCTCTTCGGCGCGCCGGGGTAGCCGCCGAACACGAGGCCCGCCACGCGCGCGATCTCGCGAAAGCGCCGCTGCGCCAGCTGCCCCGAGTTCAGGCTGGCCAGCACATCGGCCATCAGCTCGGTGGTGTCGAACAGCGCCGGGTCGTCGAAGGCGCCATCGGGCAGCGGCTCCACGGCCACGATCTCCAGGCCGTAGTCGTTGACGCTCAGCGAAAAGGTGTTCGGCCGCGCGTCCTTCAGGCGGCTGGCCAGCCGCCAGGCCAGCAGCTGCGCCAGGCCGATGTGCACCTGGCGGCCGGCGAACGGGTAGATGAAGACATGGTGGCCTTCGCGGCTGTCGAACTGCTCGACGAGCAAGGCGTCGCGCACCGGCAGCTTCGACAGCCGTGCCTGCGCGCGCAGCATCGGCTCGGCGGCCTGCAGCTCGGGTTCGCCGAAGTCGCCACCGGCCGCGCCATCGAGCAGCGCCTGCACGGCCTCGGCCAGCTCGCTGGACAGCGGCATCTTGCCGCCAGCCCACGAGGGCACCACGCCGCGCGACTTCTTGGCCACGCGCACCAGGGCCGCCATCTCGTGCGTGCGCACGAACTCCAGCAGCCGGCCGGCGAAGACGAAACAGTCGCCCTTGTTCAGCCGCGCGATGAAGCCTTCCTCGATGTGCCCGAGCGTCCCACCGGCACCGCCCCCGCTGGCCCACTTCACGGCCATCGAGGCGTCGGACACGATGGTGCCCACCATCAGCTTGTGGCGCCGTGCGATGGCCGCGTCGGCCACGCGCCAGCGGCCGCCCTCCGCGGCCGGCGCGCGCACGATGCGGTGGTACTCGGGGTAGGCCGAGAGGCTGTCGCCACCGCGTTCGCAGAATCGCAGCGCCCAGTCGAAGGCCTCGCGCGACAAGCCGCGGTAGGCGTGGCTGCTGCACACCTCGGCGTGCATTTCGTCGGCGTCGAAGCCGCCGCCGATGGCCACGCTGACGAGGTGCTGCACCAGCACGTCCAGCGGCTGCTCGGGGCTGCGGCGGCTTTCCACGCGGCCGGCCAGCGCGGCCCGGCGCGCCGCGGCGGCTTCGACGAGTTCGAGCGTGTTCGTGGGCACCAGCGTGATGCGGCTGGTGCGCCCAGGCGCGTGGCCGCTGCGGCCGGCGCGCTGCAGCAGGCGAGCCACGCCCTTGGCGCTGCCGATCTGCAGCACCCGCTCCACGGGCAGGAAGTCCACGCCCAGATCCAGGCTCGAGGTGGCGACCACCGCCTTCAGCAGCCCCTGCTTCAGGCCCGCCTCGACCCATTCGCGCACGCCCTTGTCGAGGCTGCCGTGGTGCAGCGCCACCAGGCCCGCCCACTCGGGCCGCTGGTCGAGCAGCAGCTGGTACCAGATCTCGGCCTGGCTGCGCGTGTTCGTGAAGACCAGCGTCGTGCCGCTCGACTCGATCTCGCGCACCACCGGCTCCAGCATCTGCGCACCCAGGTGGCCGCCCCAGCTGAAGCGGCCCGGCTCCACCGGCAGCAGCGTGTCGATGACCAGGGCCTTGTCGTGCACGCCCTGCACCAGCGTCGCGTGCTCGCTGCCCGTGAGCGTGGCCATCGACTCGGCCAGGTTGCCGAGGGTGGCGCTGAGGCCCCAGACCACGAGGCCGGGGTTGAAGCGCTTCAGCCGCGCCAGCGCCAGCTGCACCTGCACGCCCCGCTTGTTGCCGATGAGCTCGTGCCACTCGTCGACGACGACGGTGTGCACCCCCGCCAGCTCGAGCGCGGCACGCTCGCGCGTGAGCAGCAGGCTCAGCGACTCCGGCGTCGTGACCAGCGCCTCGGGCATGCGGCGGTCTTGCCGGGCGCGCTCGGCGGCGGGCGTGTCGCCAGTGCGCTGACCCACGCGCCACGCGGGCGCCAGGCTGCCCGGCGCCGACAGCGGCTCGGCCAGGGCGCGGGTGGTGTCGGCGGCCAGCGCGCGCATCGGCGTCAGCCACAGCACCTGCAGCCCTGGTGCGGGCGCAGCCTGCGCACGCGCCCGCAGCAGCGCGCCCATCCACACCGCCAGCGTCTTGCCGCTGCCGGTGCTGGCATGCAGCAGGCCGCTGTCGCCCTGCTGCATGGCGGCCCATACGCGGCGCTGAAACTCGAACGGCTGCCAACCGCGCGACGAGAACCAGTCGTCGGGCGACATCGTTCAGCCCGCTGAAGTGATCCAGCCCTCGACCGGGTCCACGCCCGGCGGCTGCCCGAAGTGCGGCTGCTCGGCTGCCCAGGCCGCCTGCATCAGGCACAGCACGGCATCGAGTCGGTCGCCACTGGCATCGGCCACCAGTTCGCCGGCCTGCGCGGGCGTGAGCTTCAGCCGCAGGCCCAGCCGCGTGCGGCCCTGCTCCAGCATCTCGACGATGCTCTTGCGCGCCAGCAGCCGTTCGGGCGCCTCGCTGTTCTTGTAGCTCGTGCGGCCGATCAGCTCGTGGGCCAGCAGGCCCGGGTAGCCCTCCAGCGCCGTGCGTCCGGCATCGCTGACATCACCGCCGCCACCCAGCCCGGGCAGGTACACGCCGGCCTGCACCAGCCGCGCAAAACCCTCGAACCACATGAAGCCCACCGGCACGTAGCGCGTCTGCAGCGGGCTCGACGAGCTCAGACCCGGCATCGCCCGGTCGGTGGTGCGGTGCACCAGCCGCTGGCCCGTTGGCCGCCCGTTACCCCAGGTGTCGACCAGCGCCTGGAAGTCCTTCCGCGTGGCGCAGCGTGCGTGCACCGCCTGCGACACGGCCACGGCGTCATTGCCCAGCGCATGCGCGTCGGCAAAGGCACGCGGCAGACCGAACGGAAAGTCGAAGGCACCGAGCCACGGGCCGGACTCGGCCAGCGCGGCCTCGAAGGCGGCCAGCGTGGGCATCAGGTCGAGGCCGCGCAGCCGCAGCACGGCGCCGCGACACTCGCCGCGCGCGCGCACGATGGGCTTGCGACGGCTGGGCGCGCTGCTGAAATCGATGCCCCACAGTTCGAGCGTCATGCACCACCCCAGGCCAGCGCCATCACACCGCCGGCAATGCAGGCCGCGCCGGCCAGGCGCAGCCCGCGGTCGGCCTCGCCGAGCAGCTTGCCGCCGATGAGCGCCGCCACCAGCAGGCTCACCTCGCGCGCCGGCGCCACGTGGCTGAGCGGCGCCATCTGCAGCGCATACAGCACGCAGATATAGGCCGCCGGCCCGAGCGCGCTGACGACCAACGCATGCCGCCACTGCGAACGCCACGCGGCCACGATGCCGGGCCTGTCGCGCAGCAGCAGCGGCAGCTGCAGCGGCACGCGCAGCAGGTTGCACAGGTAGTCGTAGATCACCGGGCCGAGCAGGAACACCTTGATCGCGATGCCGTCGATGACCGAGTAGCCCGCGATCAGCACGCCTGTGATCAGGCCCCAGCGGATGCCGGCCAGCGTGCGCCGGCGGTGCTCGGCGTCGGCATCGTGCAGCCGCCTGAAGAGCGCCGGCCCGCCCGCGATCAGGAACACCCCGCCACACACCGCCAGCACCCCGAGCGTGCCCGACCAGCCCAGCGTCTCGCCCAGGAACCACACCGCCACCAGCGCCGTGAGCAGCGGCCCGCTGCCGCGGGCCAGCGGGTACACCACGGTGAGGTCACCGACACGGTAGCCTGTCATCAGTGCACGAAAGTACAGCAGGTGCACCGCCGCGCTGGCCGTGACGATGCCCCACTCGGCCCAGCCCCAGCGCGGCAGCTCGTGCCAGCCGAACCACAGCGCGCTCGGCAGCCACAGCACGCTGGTCAGCGAGGTGGTGATGAAGACGAAGTGGTCGCCGCCACCGGCCTTCTTGGCGGCGATGTTCCAGGTGGCGTGCAGCACGGCGGCCAGCAACACCAGGGCCAGGGCAGACAAGGGCATCGCTGGATTCTGGCCGCAGCGGCGCACGCTTACAGTCGCGGCCATGACATTGAATCCGGTTCTCGTGAACGCGCTGCGCGGCGGCATCGTCGAGTCGCTGCACCGCGGCGCCATCGCCATCGTCGACGCCGGCGGCGCCGTGCACACCGCCACCGGCGACATCGAGCGCCCGGTGTTCCCGCGCAGCGCCGTGAAGGTGCTGCAGGCGCTGCCGCTGGTGCAAAGCGGCGCAGCCGAGCGCTTCGGCCTCGTCGACGAAGAACTCGCGCTGGCCTGCGCCAGCCACGGCGGCGAGCCGCGCCATGCCGAGACGGCGGCGGGCATGCTGGCCAAGGCCGGTGTCGACGCGCAGGCGCTGGAGTGCGGCACGCACTGGCCGTACCACGATGGGTCGATCAAGGTGCTCGCGGCCGCAGGCGCGAGCCCCAGCGCGCTGCACAACAACTGCTCAGGCAAGCACGCCGGTTTCGTCTGCGTGGGCTGCCTGATGGCCGCCGACCGCGGGGCCGATGTGCGCGGTTTCCTGCGTGGCTACGTGCAGCCCGATCACCCGGTGATGCGCGAGGTGACGGCTTCGCTCGAAAGCACCACCGGCTACCGCCTGGCCGATGCGGCGCGCGGTGTCGACGGTTGCTCGATCCCGACCTACGCCGTGCCACTGCGCCACCTGGCGCACGCCTTCGCCAAGGTGGCCACCGGCGTGGGGCTATCGGCCGGCCAGGCGGTGGCGGCACGGCGGCTGCGCCGCGCAGTGGCTGCGGCGCCCTTCATGGTGGCCGGCAGCGGCCGCTTCGACACCCGCGTGATGCAGGCCCTGGGCGAGCGCGTGTTCTGCAAGGTAGGCGCCGAGGGCGTGCACTGCGCCGCATTGCCGGAGCTGGGCCTGGGCGTGGCCATCAAGATGGACGACGGCAACAACGCCCGGGCAGTGGAAGTAGTGATGGCCGCCGTCATCCGCCGCCTGCTGCCACTGGAAGGCGAGGCCGCCGCGCTGCTGCAGTCACTGGCCGACGTACCGCTGCGCAACTGGAATGGCATCGAGGTGGGTCGGCTGCAGGCAGCCGAAGCCGTGTGAGGTTTGCCAGCCCCAAGCGATCGACGACAGCTTTGCGGCCCACTCGGCCTGGCCGGTCGAGGAGGGCTTCGGCCCTTGGCTTGCCTTCACGGTCACGCCGCATCGCGCGTCGCGGCAGGCGGTGCGCGGTGCGGCGTCAGCCGGCCAGGCCGCTGCGGCTGCTGGTACGGCTGCCAGCCGCCTTGGCGCAGATAGCTGCGCACCGTGTTGCGGCTGCAGCCCAGCTCGCGGCTGATGCGCTTGGCTCCCCAGCCCAGCGACGCCAGCTTGAGCATCGCCTGTACGTCCTCAGGCGTTTGCATCGCCTGCCTCCCTTCGATCCACTCGGACCGGGGAGCTTGCTCGACCACTTCCTGCACTTCGACCTCATTCCACGAAGGGGGTCAATTCCTCGTGTCGTCAGGGGGTCAGTTTGTCGTGTCGCCTGACAGAGGACGAGGACACTGAGAATGAGCCGCGGCTGAGTCATGGCAAGAACTCAACAAAAGACGTGGAAGGGAGCGTGCGCAGGACAGACATCGAGCGCGCGGGTGGCCTTCAGAAAGTCCCCGCCACGCTGAACTGCACCGTCTGCTCATAGAGAAACACCAGGGCCTGCCGACCCGCGGGCGCACCGGTGCGGTCGGGCGTGAAGAAGCGGTTGTCGCGCACGACGGCGTCGCCGCCGATGTTCAAGACCGCCAGCCGGGCCTTCAGGCCCGTGAACTCGCTGGTCTCCAGGAAGGCGCCCCAGCGGCTTTCGAAGTCAAGCCTGGATGACTGGTTGGAGAAGTAGCTGGTGCGCTGAAGGCTGCCGTCCAGCGTCAGCCCCCAGGCCCGTTTCTGGGCGCGCAGGTCCTGCCGCAGTTCGACCTTGTAGCGCTGGGGCTCGAAGTCGTTGAGCAAGCGCCGTTGGGCGGTGGCCGGGTCGGTGAAGCGGGCGTCCTGCCACAGCCCATTGGCGCTGAGCCTCAGGCCTGCAGCCAACCCGTCCAGGGGCAGCGCGCCGCTGGCCGACAGGCCCCACACTCGCGCCGAACCGGCGTTGCCCGTGCCCCCTTGCCCCGGGCTCAGGATCACCGCATCCACCACGTCCTGCCGCTGCTCGGCAAAGACCTGCAGGTTCAGCGCGGCGCCCTCCTGGCCGCGCAGGTCCAGCGCCAGCGTGGCCCGGGTGCGACGGTCGGGCACCAGTTCGGGGTTGCCGGTCTGGGTGCGGTCGCTGGCGAGTTCGGCCGAGGCGGCGAAGTCGTTGAAGTCGAGCTGGCCGACGCTGCGCCTCACACTGCCGCGAAGTTCCAGGCCTTCGGCCGGGCGCCAGGTGGCGCTGAGGCTGGGCTTGGCGTAGCGCAAATCGCGTTCGCGCTCTGCACCACCCGACACCCGTATCCGCGAAACCTCCAGCGCCAGGCCCGCCTCGGCGCTGAACTGCGGCGAGACCGTCCAAGCCAGCCTGCCGAAGACCTCGCCACGGCCCTCTTCTACGCGCACAGCCTGGCCGGGCAACGGCTGCGGCACGGCCGGTGGCGTGGTCTGGGCGCCTGCCAGTGCGCTGTCCAGGCGATTGAAGACCAGCTCGATGCCCCACTCGGGGCGCCAGGTGGTCTCCCCACTGCGGCGGACGCTGGCGCGGCCAATCAGCTCCAGCGCGTCGTCGGTCTGCAACGAGCTATTGACGAAGAGCGGCTGCCCATCGGCCGCGCTGCGCAAGCCCGCAGAACGGTTCTCGGCACGCCGGCCTTTGCCGAGCGTCAGCAGGTTCAGCTGCCAGGACGGGCTCAGCGGACCGTTCCACCTGGCGCCCAGCTCGCTGGTGGCGGTGCGGCTGTCCAGGCCGAAACGCTGCACCTGCAGCAGCGCGCCAGGGGGTGCGATGGCGCCGAAACCGTCTCGGCGCGTGTCGGTGTCTTCGGTGGCCACATCGGCGCGAGCCGACAGTGTCAGCCGCCCGTCGCGGCTGGCCCGAGAAGCCTCGCTGGACACCGTCAGGCCGCGGTAGGTGCTGTTGATGTCCTGCTGCTCGAAGAGCAACAGGCTGTCGTCGGCCGCGCGGCGCGTTCGTGTCCCCCCGATCTGCTGGCGCGACGCATAGCCCGACACACCGAAGGCGGCCTGCCAGCCTCGCACCGGCGCGGTCAGACTCAGTTCGAGATACTGCTCAGGACGGCGTCCATTCTGCTCGGCCGCCAGTTCCCAGCGCCCGCTGAGACCGACCTCGCGCCGCACCACGTTGGCCAGCACGGTGGCCCCCGACCCCTGGCCGCCATCACCGCCTTGCACCAGCTCGATGCGCACGACCTGGGCCGCCGGCACCCGCGCCAGGGCTTCCAGCACGCCGCCCGACTTGGAAGAAGGCGGCTCACCGTCCAGCAGCACATTGCCGGCCGCGTTGGCAAAGCCGCGCAGTTCGGTGCCGCTGTCCAGCACGAAGCCAGGCAGCCGGTTCACCATGTCCAGCGCGGTCTGCGGGGTGAACGCTGCAAAGAAGCTGGCGTCGTAGCTCTGCACCACCGCGCGCACTGCGGCTTGAGCAGTCGCGGGCCCCGCAGCAGCAAGGCAAACCAGGGCAAGGCAGGCAACTCGGCGCATGGCGAATCCGGCAGTGGGCATGCAGCGCACTGTGGCCAGGACTTCGTGCGGGGCGGCGACCGACCCGTTGCCTTGTGGTTGCGCCGGGTTCAGGCCTGCGGCGCCGCGGCCGCTGCCAGGGGCAGGCGCAGTTCCACCACCGCGCCGCCGCTGGCACCGCGCTCCAGCAAGAGGCGGCCGCCATAGGCCAGCGCCACCGCCTGCACAATGGAAAGACCCAGGCCGTTGCCGCCGGTTTCGGCCGAGCGCGAGCCTTCACCACGGGCAAAGGGCTCGGCCAGGGCCATGGGGTCGCCATGCGGCCAACCGGGGCCGCCGTCTTCGCAGCGCAGCACGGCCTCCGGGCCTTGCCGGCGCAGGCTCAGATGCAGGGGCGCACCGGGCGCATAGCGCAGCGCGTTGCGCAGCACGTTCATGAGCGCCCGGTTCAGGCGCAAGGTGTCTGCCTGCACCACCACGGCGGCGTCCATGTCGGTCTGCACGGCCATGCCTGCCGCCTGGAACTCGGGCGCCAGGGCGTCCAAGACCTGCCGGGTGAGCGCCGACCAGTCCACCGCCACGGCGGCTGAGGCCCGGGCCGCGCGCGCATCGCTGAGCGCGTTGACTTCGCTGACCAGATGGTCGATGAAGGCCACCTGCTGGAGCAGGCCATCCACGAAGCCGACGTCGGCCGCGAACACGCCTTCGCGCAGCCCGATCAGGCGGCCCTTCATGATGGTCAGCGGCGTGCGGATGTCGTGCGCCAGCGCGGCCGAGCGCAGCCGAAGGTCGTCGTCGGCCGACTTCAGCGCGGCCGTCATGCGCGCAAAGTCGGCGTGCAGCGCCACCACCTCGGCGCCTGAGGCCGGCGGCGGCGGTGTCGCCGCCACGCGTTCGCCGGCAGCGACACGGCGTGCCGCGCGTGCCAAGGCCTCGATGGGCAAGGCCACCCGGGCCGCGGCCCACCACGCCAGCAGGGCCATCAGCAGCGCCACGCTGAAACCCAGCACACCCACCACGACGTGGTAATTTAGGCGCCAGGCGTCGAAGCCGAACTGGTTGCGCAGCCTGTCGTAGCTCGGCCCGCAGCTGCCAAACTGCGCCTCGGCGGCGCGCAACTGCGCCCGAGCAGCCTCACTCAGACTGGCATCGAACAGCACATCGCGCAGCGCATACACCGCGCCCGGCAGGGTGGAGGTGGCCAGGGCGCCGGCCACGGCTATGGCACCGGCCAGCAGCGCGATCTGAACCTTCAGGGGCAAGCTAGACGCTGTCGACATCCGGGACCCCTCGGGCGGTTTCCATCACGTCCAGCCGGTAGCCCTCACGCTGCACGCTCACCAGCCGCAGCTGTTGGCGCTGCCCGGGCTTGCTGCCGTCTTCGAGCTTTTGCCGCAGCCGGCTGATGTGCGGGTTGACCGACTTGTCGAAGGCGTCCTCACCCATCGCGATCTCCACCAGCTGGCTGCGCGTGACCAGCCTGCCGGCGCGTTCGGCCAGCAGGTGCAGCAGCCTGAATTCGGTGGGCGTGAGATTCAGGGCGGCACCGTGCAAGGTGGCTGTGTGGGCCTCCAGGTCGATGCTCAGGCCGCCCATATGGAGGCGGCTCGGTGGCGGCGCCGCGGGCGCCCCGCGCTGCAGAACCGCCTTGGCCCGCGCGACCACCTCCAGCGGGTTGAAGGGCTTCACCACGTAGTCGTCGCACCCCAGGCGAAAGCCGAGGAGGCGGTCGACGTCCTCGCCCATCGCGGTGACGATGATGACGGGCGGGCCCCCACGGCCGCGCCATTCGGCCAGCACCGACAGGCCGTCGCGCTGTGGCAGGTTGATGTCGAGCAAGACCAGGTCAGGGCGCCAGTGCTGGGCCGCCTGCAGCGCGTCGGCACCATTGGGCGAGATCAGCACCTGCGCCTGCTCGCGGGCGAAGAAGGCCTGCAGGATGGCCGCGATGTCGGGCTCGTCCTCCGCGATCAGGATGCGCTTGTTCTGCAGGCTCTGCGGCACAGGGGGTCTCCAGCGGCTGGCGGGCCTCGCCGACCGAAGGCGAGCCCGCCGCAGATGATGCTGCACGCCTGCGGTTGCCGGCCTGGGTACGGAAGGTTGCGAAACGATTGCAAGCCTGCTGCGCCAAGGGCGCACGAGCCCACGCCAGCGGCCAAGTATGCTGTTTCGTTGTCATTGGCATCTGTGGCGATCATGAACCCGAGCAGCGCAGCGGAAGTCGGCCCGCAGGGCCGACCGCTTCAACTCACGCCACGGCCCCCGCCCGCAAAGCAATCTGCCGCGGCGATGCTTCGAGTGGGAGTGCCGGTGCGCCACCAGGCTTCGACAGGCTCAGGCCGAACGGTGGTGGGGTTCGGCTTCTTGGCAACCTGATCGTTCCGAGGGCTCGGCCGCCGAGCCTTGAAGCCGCTCGGGCTCTCAATCGGCCATCACCACCCGGTTGCGCCCGCTTCGCTTGGCCTCGTAGAGGGCTTCGTCGGTGACGCGCATCCAGGCCCCGGTGTCCAGGCCAGGGCGCTGGGCAGCCACGCCGATGCTCACCGTGATCGAGCCCTCGGGCAACAAGGGCGCCTGTGCCACGCGCTGGCGAAGATCCTCCGCCAGTCGCATCGCGTCGGCGGCGGTGATGCGCGGCAGCAGCAGCACGAACTCCTCGCCACCGATGCGGAACAGCCGGTCGCTGGGACGCAAGCGCTGGTGCAAGGTGGCCACCAGGCCGCGCAGCACGTCGTCGCCCACCGCATGGCCGTGGATGTCGTTGACCTGCTTGAAGTGATCGATGTCCAGCGCCATCAGCATGTTGACGGCATCCTGGCCCGGCAGCGGCGCCGGCAGCGCGGCGAGTTGGGTGTCGAGGTGACGGCGGTTGTAGGCACCAGTCAGGGGGTCGGTGATGGCCTGCGCCACCAGTGCCTCCTGCAGTTCGCCGACGACATTGAGCACGACGTTGATCATCACCAGCGTCAGCGTCAGAGTCGCCACCACGCGCAGCGCCAGCGCGTCGCCCACACTCAAGGCCGCCGCGGCCGTGGCGCTCACCACCAGCAGCAGCGACAGCAAGAGAGCCACCCGTCGGCGCACCAGAAAGTACGTGATGAAGAGCGTCGGATAAGCCCAGAGGCTGCCTTGGCTGCCCTGGATCCAGATCGACCCGGTGACCGCGATCACCATCGCCAGCACCATCAACCAGAACGGCACCGGCGCCTCGCGCCCGGCTCGCAGGGCCAGGCCGTTGAGCAGCAAGACCGCCTGCGTGGCCGCAATCAGGCCGCCGAGCAGCCATCGCCCCACCACCAGGTGATTGATGGTGAATGGCAGCAGCACGACGACGGCGAGCATGCTCAGCTGCAGCGCGATGCGGCCACGGTAGGCCGCCAGCGCGTCGTCGTCGGGGCGCAGAAGGTCTTCGAGGGCCGAGCGAAGCCGGATGCCGAGAGTCGTCACAACTGTCTACTTCGGCGCGCGCCGTGCGGACTTGAATCGGCCCCGTCTCGGCGGCCGCCGCGGCGTCAGCGCGTCGGGCCCGGCCCTGTGATCAGCGCCACCGCGTCATCACCCCCGTGCCCGAGCAAGCCGGTGGCGGTGTAGATGCCGAGCTTGCCGCGCGTGTCGGCGATGTCGAGGTTGCGCATCGTCAGCTGGCCGATGCGGTCGGCCGGCGTGAAGGCGGCGTTTTCCACCTTCTCCATGCTCAGACGCTCGGGTGCATACGTGAGATTGGGGCTCTGCGTGTCGAGCAGCGAGTAGTCGTTGCCGCGGCGCAGCTCCAGCCACACCTCGCCGGTGATGGCGCGCGCCACCCAGCGCTGGGCCGTCTCGCGCAGCATCAGGCACTGCGGGTCGAACCAGCGGCCCTGGTAGAGCAGCCGGCCGAGCTTGCGGCCGTTGGCACGGTACTGCTCGATGGTGTCTTCGTTGTGGATGCCGGTGACGAGCCGCTCGTAGGCGATGTGCAGCAGCGCCATGCCCGGGGCCTCGTAGATGCCGCGGCTCTTGGCCTCGATGATGCGGTTCTCGATCTGGTCGCACATGCCCAGGCCGTGGCGGCCGCCGATGGCGTTGGCCTCTTCCATCAGCGCCACCGCGCTGGCGAAGGTGCGGCCGTTCAGCGCCACGGGCACGCCTTCTTCGAAGCGCACCGACACCGTCTCCTTCTTCACCTCGACCTCGTCGCGCCAGAAGGCCACGCCCATGATCGGCTTGACGATGTGCATGCCCGAGTTCAGGAACTCCAGGTCCTTGGCCTCGTGCGTGGCGCCGAGCATGTTGCTGTCGGTGCTGTAGGCCTTCTCGACGCTCATCTTGTAGTCGAAGCCGTGCGCGATGAGGTACTCGCTCATCTCCTTGCGGCCACCGAGCTCGTCGATGAAGGTCTGGTCGAGCCAGGGCTTGTAGATCTTCAGCGCCGGGTTGGCGAGCAGCCCGTAGCGGTAGAAGCGCTCGATGTCGTTGCCCTTGTAGGTGCTGCCGTCGCCCCAGATGTGCACGCCGTCGTCGCGCATGGCCACCACCAGCGCGGTGCCGGTGACGGCCCGGCCCAGCGGCGTGGTGTTGAAGTAAGTGGCGCCGCCGGTGCTGATGTGGAAGGCGCTGCACTGGATGGCGGCAATGCCTTCGGCCACCAGCTGGCTGCGGCAGTCGATGAGCCGCGCGATCTCGGCGCCGTAGGCCAGCGCCTTGCGCGGAATCTCGCCGTAGTCGCTCTCGTCGGGCTGGCCGAGGTTGGCGGTGTAGGCGCACGGAACGGCGCCCTTGGCGCGCATCCAGTGCACGGCGGCCGAGGTGTCGAGGCCGCCCGAGAAGGCGATGCCGACACGCTGGCCGGCGGGCAGGTTTTGCAGGATGGTGGTCACGACAAGGCTCCGAATGAACCCGCAATTGTCACGGATCCACCGCGCAGCGGCCGTGGGTCAGTGCAGCTTGACTCTCGGCTCGGTGCTGCGCGTGATCCAGCGGCTGGCCGAGCCCAGGGCCGTCTTCCACCAGCCGTGCAGCGCCACCTCGTGCATCTTGTACAGGCTGAGGTACATCGTGCGCGCAAACAGCCCCTCCACCCACAGGTTGCCACCGACCAGCGAGCCCATCAGGTTGCCCACGGTGCTGTATTCACCCAGCGAGACCAGCGAGCCGAAGTCGCGGTAGTGCCAGGGGCGCGGCGCCTGGCCACGCAGCACGCGCGGCAGCTCGGTGGCCAGGTGGCTGGCCTGCTGGTGCGCCGCCTGCGCGCGCGGCGGCACGCACACGCCGGCCTCGCGGCCCAGCCAGGGCGCGGCGCCGCAGTCGCCGATGGCGTAGATGCGCTCGTCGCGCGTGCTCTGCAGCGCGGGCCCGACGACCAGTTGGTTCAGGCGGTTGGTCTCCAGGCCGCCCAGGTCCTTCAGGAAGGCCGGTGCCTTGACGCCCGCCGCCCACACCACCAGCTCGGCCTCGATGCGTTCGCCGCTGGCCAGCAGCACGCCTTGCGCGTCGACCGAGGTCACCCGCGCGTGGGCCCGCACGCGCACGCCCAGCGTCGTGAGCAGATTCGCAGCCGAGCCGGCGATGCGCTCGGGGAGCGCGGGCAGGATGCGCGGGCCGGCCTCGATGAGGTGGATGCGGGTGTCGCGCTCGGGGTCGATGCGCTCCAGGTTGTAGGACACCAGCGTGCGCGTGGCCTTGTGCAGTTCGGCCGCCAGCTCCACGCCGGTGGCCCCGGCGCCGATGATGGCCACGTTCAGCTGCCCCGGCCCCAGCGGCTCGGCCTGCATGTGCGCACGCAGGCAGGCGTTGACGAGCCGGCGATGGAAGCGGCCGGCTTCTTCGGGCGTTTCCAGCGCAATCGCGTGCTCGGCCACGCCGGGCGTGCCGAAGTCGTTGGTGCCGCTGCCCACCGCCATGACCAGCGTGTCGTAGGCGCGGGCATAGCCCTGCGTCACCGGCCGGCCGTCCTCGTCGAACACCGGGCCCACGTGCACGAGGCGCTGCTCGCGGTCGAGCCCCACCATCTCGCCCACGCGGTAACGGAAGCCGTTCCAGTGGCTCTGCGCCAGGTAGTCGGTGGCGTGCTCGTGCACGTCGATGCTGCCGGCGGCGATCTCGTGCAGGTGCGGTTTCCAGAAGTGCGTGCGCGCCTTCTCGATGAGCGTCACGTGCGCCAGGCCCTTCTTGCCCAGCGTGCGCCCCAGCCGCGTGGCGAGTTCCAGGCCGCCGGCGCCGCCGCCGACGATGACGATGCGGTGCAGTTCGCTCCCGCTCATGCGCGCTTGCTCATGTCGGGCCGCGCAGAACCGTCAGCCCAGGAGTCAGGCGTGCGGTCGTGCCCGTTCGGGAGGGAATCTCGGGTGGGAGCATTGCCATGGCCCTGAAGTCTGTCAGATTTCGTCCGATTGCCAGCGATAGGACGTGCTTCCAGCCCGGCCCGTAGCTCCGAGGCAATCGGCACCCACGCCCTTCACATCGATGCAGCACAGTGACCACCCCGCACGGCGCGCGAGCGCGCCGCCGCTCGGGCCGCAAAGGGGCTGGCTGCGCTGGATCGAGCCCTATCGGGTCGACGAGTCGCTGGCCAGCCGTTTCCGCGCGCGCCAGATGCAGGCGGTGCAAAAGCTCACCCGGCTGGCCATGGTGGCCAACCTCGTGAACGCGCTCGCCGTGCTGATGGCACTGGACCCACGTCTGACGCGCCGCGACCTCGTCGTCTGGGGCCTGGTGGTGGCAATGATGTCGGCACAGGGGCTGGTCGGCTGGTGGCGCGCACAGCGCCGGGGCCCGCAGCCCAATGCGTCGCTACGGGCGCTGAAGCGGCTCACGCTGCACAGTGCCCTTCTCGCCGGCGCCTGGGCCGCGCTGCCGGTGCTGGTACTGCCCGGCGGCCAGCCCGAACACCAGCTGCTGGCCTCGGTGGTGACGGCCGGCATGATGTGCGGCGGCGGCTTCCTGCTCGCCACCGTGCCCACGGCCGGGCTGGCCTACGTGAGCGTGCTCGGGATCGGCGGCGCCCTGGCCCTGGCGATGTCGGGCCTGGCGCTGGCGCCCTTGATCGCGCTGCTGCTGCTCAGCTACACGGCCGTGGTGATGGCCACCGTGTGGGCCACCGCGCGCCTGTTCGGCGCGCGCCTGATGGCCGAGGCCGACGCCGGACGCCAGGGCGAGATCGTCGGCCTGCTGCTGCGCGACTTTGCCGAGAACGCCTCCGACGTGCTGTGGGAGATCGACGCCCAGGGCCGCCTGCGGGCCGTCTCGGATCGGCTGGCAACGCTGCTCGGCCAACCGGCCGAAGCGCTGCAGGGCCGCGAGCTGGGGGTGTTGCTGGCCGCCATCACGCCCCCAGCCCACGAGGCCCACCTCCACCTGGCCGATCTGCGCAGCCGCCTCGCCGATGGCGCGCCGTTCCGCGACCAGCTGCTGGCCGTGCACGTGGCCGACCACGCCCGCTGGTGGCAGCTCAGCGCCAAGCCGCTCACCGACGAAGGGGGCCGCGCCGCCGGCTGGCGCGGCGTCATCGCCGACGTCACCGCGGCCCACAGCGCCCACCGGCAGCTGCGCTGGCTGGCGCACAACGACACCCTCACCGGCCTGCGCAACCGCCACCAGTTCCGCCAGGAGCTGACCGAGCTGCTGCAGGGCGGCAGCAGCTGGCCGCCGCACACCGCGCTGCTGGGCCTGGATCTCGACCACTTCAAGAACGTCAACGACACGCTCGGCCATGCGGTCGGCGACGAGCTGCTGCGCGAGGTGGCGCGCCGCCTGCAGAGCACCGTGCGCCGCGCCGACACCGTGGCGCGCATGGGCGGCGACGAGTTCGCGGTGCTGCTGCGCCAGGTGGCCGATCGGCGCGAAGTGCACGCCTTGGCGCAGCGCCTGGTCGAGACACTGTCGCAACCGTACGCCGTGGGCAGCTCGCAGCTGGTGGTGGGCTGCAGCATCGGCGCGGCGATGGCCGACGAGGCCGAGGCTGATACCGAAGCACTGCTGCGCAACGCCGACCAGGCGTTGTACGCCGCCAAGGCCGAAGGCCGCGGCACGCTGCGCTTCTTCTCGGCCGACATGGCCCAGTCCGCCCAGCGCCGACAGCTGGTGGAGCAGGCCTTGCGAAGCGCGCTGGCCGGGCACGAGCTGAGCCTGGTCTACCAGCCGCTGGTGGCGCTGGCCGACAACCGTGTGATCGGCTTCGAGGCGCTGCTGCGCTGGCACCACCCGGTGCTGGGCGTGGTCTCGCCCTCGGAGTTCGTGCCCGTGGCGGAGGACAGCGGCCTGATGCCCGAAATCGGCCGCTGGGTGCTGCGTCAGGCCTGCGCCGAGGCGGCGCGCTGGCCGTCGTCCATCACCCTGTCGGTGAACGTGTCGCCCGTGCAGGTGATGGCCAGCGACCTGCCCGCCGTCGTGCGGGAAGCCACCAGCGCCGCCGGGCTTGCGCCTTCGCGACTGGAGATCGAGATCACCGAGTCCGCCTTCCTGCAGGAAGGCGCCGGCGCCGCCGAAAGCATCCGCGCGCTGCACGCCGCCGGCGCACGCCTGGCGCTCGACGACTTCGGTACCGGCTACTCGGCACTGGCCTACCTGCGCCGCTACCCTTTCGACACGCTGAAGATCGACCGCAGCTTCGTGCGCGACATGCTCAGCCGCAGCGACGCCGACGCCATCGTCGGCATGATCGTCGGTCTCGGCCGCTCGCTGAAGCTGCACACCGTGGCCGAGGGCGTGGAAATGCCCGCGCAGGCCGAAGCACTGCGCCGCCACGGCTGCAACTCGATCCAGGGCTATCTGATCGCGCGTCCGATGCCGGCCAGCGAGGTGCCGAGTTTCCTGGCGCGCCGCGCACAGACCGACGTCGGGATCAAGGTGTGAGCGCCTGCGCCGCAATGACCTCGGCGCGCACGGCCTCCGTCAGCTCGGCCTTCAGCGCGGCGAAGGCCGGCGTCGTCTTCACCGAGTAGTGCCGCGGGTGCGGCAGCTCGATCTCGCGCTGCAGCTTGATGCGGCCCGGCCGCGCGCTCATCACCACCACGCGGCTGCCCATGAAGACGGCCTCGTCGATGTCGTGGGTGACGAACAGCACCGTCTTGCGCTGGCGCTCCCAGATGCCCAGCAGCAGCTCCTGCATCAGCTCGCGTGTCTGGTGGTCGAGCGCGCCGAAGGGTTCGTCCATCAGCAGCATGCGCGGGTCGTTGGCCAGCGCGCGGGCGATGGCCGTGCGCTGCTGCATGCCGCCCGAGAGTTGCTTGGGGAAGTGCCGCTCGAAGCCCTTCAGGCCCACCTGGGCGATGAAGCCCTGCGCCAGCTCGAGCTGCTGGGCCCGCGGCAGGCCGCGCTCGCGCAGGCCGAAGCAGACGTTGTCGAGCACGTTCAGCCAAGGGAACAGCGTGTAGCTCTGGAACACCATGCCGCGGTCGGCGCCCGGGCCCTCGATGCGCCGGCCGTCGAGCAGCACCTCGCCGGCGGTCTGGTGGTCGAGCCCGGCCACGATGCGCAGCAGCGTGCTCTTGCCGCAGCCGCTGGGGCCGAGGATGGTGATGAAGTCGTTCTCGGCCACGTCCAGGTCGGTGGCCTGCAGCGCGAGCGTCGAGCCTGTGGCCGAAGCGAAGCGGCGCTCGACGCCGCGGATGCGGAGGATGGGCTTCATCGACCGAGCTGCGCCCACGGAAAGAGCCGCCGGTTGGCGGCCTTGAAGGCGAAGTCGCTCACCAGCCCGATGAGGCCGATGACGATGATGCCGAAGATGATCTGGTCGGTGGCCAGCAGCGCTTGGCTGTCGGTGATCATGTGGCCGATGCCGCTGCTGGCGCCGATGAGCTCGGCCACGATCACGTACGTCCAGGCCCAGCCCAGCACCATGCGCAGTGTCTCGGCGATCTCGGGCGCCGCGCCGGGGATCAGCACGCGGCGGATCAGCGAGCCGTCCTTCACGCCCAGCGTGTAGGCGGCCTCGACCAGATCGCGCCGGGTGTTGCCCACGGTCACCGCGATCATCAGCACCAGCTGGAAGAAGCTGCCGATGAAGATGACCGCCAGCTTCTGCGCCTCGCCGATGCCCACCCACAGGATGAGCAGCGGGATGAAGGCGCTCGCCGGCAGGTAGCGCGCGAAGCTGATGAAGGGCTCGAAGAAGGCCTCGATGGGCTTGTACGCGCCCATCAGCACGCCCAGCGGCAAGGCCAGTGCCGCGGCGATGACGAAGCCGCCCACCACGCGCCACACCGTCATGCCGATGTCGTGCGCAAAGTCCATCTCGGTGAGCAGCAGCCAGCCGCCCTTGAGCATCTGCAGCGGGTCGGCGAGAAAGATCTTCGGCACCAGGCCGCCAAAGGTGACGGCGGCCCAGACGGCCACGAAGACGACGAAGAAGCTGACGCCCAGCGCAACGCGTGCGCCGGGCGACACCGGCACGAGCGGCTTCACAGGAAAACGGTCACTTGATGAAGCGGGTGTCGGCCAGCTTGGTCAGGTCGGGCAGCTGCCGGATGATGCCGGCGGCCAGCAGCAGATCGGCCGCTTCCTTGCTGAACTGCGCGTGCTCGCCGGCGAAGAACTTCTGGTTCGCCGCCTTGTCCTGCCAGCGCAGGAAGGCCTGGCTCTTCTCGAAGGCCTCGCCCGTCTGCTTGACGTCGGCGCCCATGATCTCGAAGCTCTTCTTCGGCTCGGCCTTGATCATGGCCAGCGCGTCGAAGTAGGCGTTGGCCAGGCCCTGCGCGGCGGCGGCGTTGTCGGCCAGGAACTTGGGCGTGCAGCCGAAGGTGTCCATGACCATCGGGTAGTCGAGCGTGGTGGCGATGATCTTGCCGGCCGCCGGGTTGGCGCGCACAGCGCTCAGGAAGGGCTCGTAGGTCATGGCCGCGTCGAGGTTGGCGGTGCCGGCGATGATGGCGTTGGCCGCGGCCTGCGGCTCGAGGTTGACGATGTTCACGTCCTTCAGCGTCATGCCGTTCTTGGCCAGCATCCAGGCCAGCGTGAAGTACGGCGCCGTGCCGGGCGCACTGGCAGCCACGGTCTTGCCCTTCAGCTCCCGGATGCTGTTGATGCCGGGCTTGACCACCATGCCGTCGGCGCCGAAGCTCTTGTCGAGCTGGAAGATCTGCGTCGTGGCCACGCCGTTGGCGTTCCAGACGATCCAGGTCTCCACCGTGGTGGCGGCGCACTGGATGTCGCCGCTGGCGATGGCGAGGTGACGGTCCTTCTGCGGGATCTTCTTGATCGTCACGTCCAGCCCGTGCTTCTTGAAGAGGCCCGCTTCCTTGGCCAGCGTCAGCGGCGCGAAGCCGGTCCAGCCGGAGATGCCGATGGACACCGCGGTCTGGGCAGCGGCACCAAAGCTGGCGAGCGTGGCGACAAGGCTGGCGGCAACGGCGAGCAGGGACTTCTTCATGG
>Ga0068877_10000901_pt1 | contig 25323 bp, 25 predicted proteins | sample NOAtaG_FD_66437 | JGI IMG/M metagenome (GOLD analysis project Ga0068877, IMG submission 66437) | Freshwater lake microbial communities from Lake Erie, under a cyanobacterial bloom - NOAA_Erie_Diel6S_1000h metaG | ecosystem: Environmental > Aquatic > Freshwater > Lake | place: USA: Ohio, Lake... | reverse complement strand
CTTCCTGCAGAGCACCGCGCTGATGGCGCTGCTGCCGCTGGTGGCGCGCGACATGCACGGCGGCGGGCCGGGCGCGTTCACGGTGATGCTGTCGTGCGTGGGCGTGGGTGCCGTCGTCGCCGCGCTGCGCTTCCCGCGCTGGCGCGCGCGCTTCGACCGCGACCGCTTCGTCTGGATCGGCACCGGCGTGCACGCGCTGCTGTCGAGCGTGGTCGTCGCGCTGCCGGAGTTCTGGCTGGCGCTGCCGGCGATGGTGCTGATCGGGATGGCGTGGATCTCGGTGGCCAACTCGCTGACCGTCGCCGCCCAGGTCGCGATGCCCGACTGGGTGCGCGCGCGCGGCATGAGCATCTACCAGATGGCGCTGATGGGCGGCGCGGCCTGCGGCTCGCTGCTGTGGGGCCAGGTGGCCACCGTGGCCGGGGTGCGCGGCGCGGTCTGGGCGGCGGCTGCCGCCGGCGTGCTCGCGCTGCTGATGACGCGGCGGCTCACGGTGGAGGGCGGCGCCGATCCCGACTACCGGCCGGCGGCGATCGGCTCGGCGGCCGCCGCACCCGCCATCGAGATTGCCGACGATGCGGGCCCCGTGATGGTCACGGTGGAGTACCAGATCGACCCCGCGCGTGCCGAGGAGTTCGCCGAGGTGATGCAGCGCACGCGGCGTGCGAGGCTGCGGCAGGGCGCGCTGTCGTGGGGGTTGTTCCGCGACGTCGCCGAGCCCGGGCGCTACGTCGAGTACTTCCTCGACGAGAACTGGCTCGAGCACCGGCGCCGGCAGGAGCGCTTCACCGCCTTCGACGCCGGCCTGCGCGAGCAACGCCTGGCCTTCCACCTCGGCCCGGCGCCGCCGCGGGTGCGGCGCTACGTCGGCGATGCCCACGTACAGGCGTCGGAGGCGCCGCCGAGCCCCTGAGACCGGGCGAAGGCGGCCCAGGGCGCGGCGGCGGACACCGCGCAAGCGGCCACAATCGCGGGATGAGCCACGCCTTCGACTGGAGCTCCGGCTACGCCAGCCGCCGCTCGCCCGTCTTCGCCCGCAACCTCGTCTCCACGTCGCACCCGCTGGCGGTGCAGGCGGGCCTGCACGCGCTGCGCCGCGGTGGCAGCGCGGTCGATGCCGCGATCGCCGCCGCGGCCTGCATGACGGTCGTCGAGCCGTGCAGCAACGGCCTCGGCTCGGACCTGTTCTGCATCCTCTGGGACCCGGCCACCCAGCGCCTGCACGGCCTGAACGCGTCGGGCACGGCCCCCGCGGCGTGGACCCCGGAGTACTTCGAGCGCAAGTACGGCGCCGACGCTCGGGCCCCGGCCAAGCGCGGCTGGGACTCGGTGACGGTGCCGGGCGCGGTGGCGGGCTGGGCGGCGCTGCACGGGCGCTTCGGCCGGCTCGCCTTCGCCGACCTGATGGCCGACGCCATCGACGTGGCCGAGCGCGGTTACGCGGTGCCGGTGATCATCCAGCAGAAGTGGCGCAACGCCGCCACGCTGCCCGAGCTGACCTCGCAGCCCGGCTTCGCCGCGACCTTCCTGCCCCGGGGCCGCGCGCCCGAGGTCGGCGAGCGCTTCGCGTTGCCGGAGGCGGCGCGCGCCCTGCGGCTGATTGCCGAGACCCGCGGCGAGGCCTTCTACCGCGGCGAGATCGCCGCCTCCGCCGAGGCGCACGCGCGCGCGCACGGCGGCGCGATGACGGCGGCCGACTTCGCGGCCTACGCGCCCGAGTGGGTGGAGCCGATCGCGCAGGACTACCGCGGCCACACGCTGCACGAGATCCCGCCCAACGGGCAGGGGATCGCGGCGCTGATCGCGCTCGGCATCCTGCAGCACTTCGACATCGCCGGCCTGCCGGTGGACGGCGTGGCCAGCCAGCACCTGCAGATCGAGGCGATGAAGCTCGCCTTCGCCGACGTCTACCGCCACGTCGGCGATGCGCGCGCGATGACGCTCACCCCGGCGCAGATGCTCGAGCCGGCCTACTTGAAGAGCCGCGCTGCGCGGATCGACCCGAAGCGCGCGCAGGACTTCGGCCCCGGCCACCTGCCGCAGGGCGGGACGATCTACCTCACCGCAGCCGACGAGCGCGGCATGATGGTGAGTTTCATCCAGAGCAACTACATGGGCTTCGGCTCGGGCGTGGTGCTGCCGGGCTACGGCATCAGCCTGCAGAACCGAGGCCACGGCTTCACGCTCGACCGCACGCGCGCCAACGTGGTGGCGCCGGGCAAGCGCCCGTTCCACACCATCATCCCGGCCCTCCTCACCAGGGACGGCCAGCCCGTGATGAGCTTCGGCGTGATGGGCGGCGACATGCAGCCGCAGGGCCACCTGCAGACGCTGGTGCGCATGCTCGACTACCGCCAGCAGCCGCAGGCCGCGTGCGACGCGCCGCGCTGGCGCTTCTTCGGCGGCGTCGTCAACGCCGAGGACGGTTTCGACCCGGCCACCGCGCAGGGCCTGCGCGACCTCGGCCACACGGTGCAGCCCTTCGCCGACAGCTACCAGGACTACGGCGCCGGGCAGTTCATCTGGCGGCTGGGTGATCCGGCGGTCGAGGGCTACGCGGCCGCGAGCGACCCGCGGCGCGACGGCCAGGCGGCGGGCTTCTGAGCCGCCCGGCGGTGAGCGGCGGCGTGCCGCGGTCGCTCGCCGCCGGCCTCGCGCTGGCCGCGTTCGGCGCGATCGCCTTCTCCGGCAAGGCGATCATCGTCAAGCTCGCCTACCGCCACGGCGTCGACGCGGTGACGCTGATCATGTACCGGATGCTGTTCGCGCTGCCGCTCTTCGTGGCGCTGGCGTGGTGGGCCGGGCGGGGCGGGCCAGCGCTGACCGCCCGCGACTGGCGCGTCGTCTGCGCGCTCGGCTTCACCGGCTACTACCTGGCCAGCTTCCTCGACTTCCTCGGCCTGCAGTACGTCACCGCGAGCCTCGAGCGGCTGATCCTCTACCTGAACCCGACGCTGGTGCTGGTGCTGGGGATGCTGGTCTACAAGCGCCGCGTCACGCGCGGGCAGCTCGCCGCGCTGGCGGTCAGCTACGCCGGCGTGCTGGTGGTCTTCGGGCACGAGGTGCGGCTGGAGGGCGGGGCCACGCTGCTCGGCGCGGCCCTCGTCTTCGCCAGCGCCATCAGCTATGCGGTGTACCTCGTGCTCAGCGGCGAGGAGGTGCGGCGGCTGGGCTCGCTGCGCCTGACGGGCCTGGCCTCGACGGTCGCCTGCGTGCTGTGCATCGCGCAGTTCCTCCTGCTGCGGCCGCTGGCGGCGGCGCAGGTGGCGCCCGAGGTGATCTGGCTGTCGGTGCTGAACGCGACGCTGTGCACCTTCGTGCCGGTGATCGCGGTGATGATGGCCATCGAGCGGGTCGGCGCCACGCTGACCGCGCAGACCGGCATGATCGGGCCGTTGGCGACCATCGCGCTGGGCGTGCTGTTGCTGGGCGAGCCGTTCAATGCCTGGGTCGTGGCCGGCACGGCGCTGGTGCTCGTCGGCGTCTGGCTGCTGGCACGCGCGTCGCAGGGGCCGGCGGGCAGGCCCTCCTGAAGCTCCCCTGAACCTCCACGCCTGCACGGGAAAGGAAACCTGACCATGGATCTCGGCATCGCCGGCAAGTGGGCGCTCGTCTGCGCCGCCAGCAAGGGCCTCGGCAAGGGCTGCGCCACGGCGCTGGCCGCCGAGGGCGTCCACGTGGTGATCACGGCCCGCGGGGCCGAGGCGCTCGAGGCCACCGCGTCCGAACTGCGCGCGCGCTTCCCGGCGGTGCAGGTGCGCACGGTGGCCGGGGACATCACCACCGAGGCCGGGCGCGCGGCCGCGCTGGCCGCCTGCCCGCAGGTGGACATCCTGGTCAACAACGCGGGCGGGCCACCGGCCGGGGACTTTCGCGACTGGAGCCGCGAGACCTGGATCGCCGCGCTCGAGGCGAACATGCTGACGCCGATCGAGCTCATCAAGGCCACCGTCGACGCCATGGCCGAGCGCAGTTTCGGTCGCATCGTCAACATCACCTCAGCGGCGGTCAGGATGCCCTACGACGGGCTCGGCCTGTCCAATGGCGCTCGCGCCGGCCTCACCGGCTTCGTCGCCGGTCTGGCCCGGCAGCCGAGACTCGCCTCGCGCAACGTGACGATCAACAACCTGCTGCCCGGTCCCTTCGACACCGAGCGCCTGCGCAGCAACACCGCAGCCAACGCGGATCGCGCCGGCAGGAGCTTCGAGGAGGCCTGGGCATCACGCCGGGAAGCCAACCCGACCCGCCGCTACGGCCACCCCGACGAGTTCGGCGCCATGTGCGCCTTTCTGTGCAGCGCGCACGCCGGCTACGTCACGGCGCAGAACGTGCTGATGGACGGCGGGGCATTTCCAGGCACCATGTAGCCGCGGTACCCCGGTGGCAGGGTGCCGCAGGCGTCGCGTGCGGCGCCCTCAGCGCACGAACCGGTCGACGAAGTCGCGGCCCAGCCCGACGGCCGTGTAGTGCGTGCGGCACATCTCGATCTTGGTGAACACGTCCTCGTAGCTGGTCACCGCCCCGGTGGCGTCGACGTAGACCATCGCGCCGGCGATGTTGAAGAAGGTGATCATCTCCGGCGAGCCGCCGCTCGCCTCGTCGACGACCAGGGTGTGGATCTCACCCGGCGGCTCGTAGACGAAGCTGCCCTCGCGGGCGATCCAGTCGTGCTCGAGGTAGCGCCAGGATCCCTTGATGACGTAGCCGGTCACCCAGCTCGGGTGGATATGGCGCGACAGCACGCCGCTCTTGCGCACGCGCAACAGGTTGCACCAGCTGCCGGTGACGGTGTTCAGCAGCAGCGGCCGGAACCAGACCTCGGGCGCCTGCGGCACCCAGACGCGTTCATCGTCGGGGATCGCAGCCACCGCGATCTCGGGCTGGATTCCGGGCAGCTGGACGATCATCGAGGCCTCCTCAGGCGATCAGGTAGCCGCCGTCGACCGGCAGCACGACACCGGTGACGAACCGGGCGGCGGGGCTGCACAGGAACAGCACCGGGCCGGCGACATCCTCGGGCGTGCCCCAGCGGCCGAGCGGGGTGCGCGCGAGGATCGGACCGCTGCGCGCCGGATCGTCCTGCAGCGCCTGCGTGAGCGGCGTCGCGATCCAGCCGGGGGCCACTGCATTGACGCGGATGCCGTCGGCGGCATAGGCGATGGCCAGGCTCTTGGTGAGCTGCGCGACGCCTCCCTTGCTGGCACTGTAGCCCGGCACCAGGCCACCGCCGAAGAAGCTCAGCATCGAGGCGGTATTGACGATGCAGCCACGCCGTGGCTTCAGGTGGGGACGCGCTGCCGCGCACACCCGCATCGTACCGGTCAGGTTGACGTCCAGCGTGCGGGCGAAGGCCTCGGGGTCGTGCTCCGCCCCGCGCTGGATGATGCCGGCGCAGTTGACGACGGCATCGAGCTCCCCGAGGGCAGCCACCAGCGCGGCGACCTGTTCCCCGTCGCGCACGTCCAGCACGCGGTGCTCCAGGCCGGGGCCTCGCGGCGCCGCCTCGACCTCGGCGGCGCTGGCACCGGTGGCGACCACGGTGTCGCCGGCGTCGGTGAAGGCGCGCGCTACCCCGGCGCCTATGCCGCTGGTTCCGCCGGCGACGAGGATTCGCCGGCCGCTCACACGGCCTGCCGCTGCAGCGCCGCCCAGACCGTGGCCGCCTGTGGAATCGGCTCCACCGCCCCGTAACCCTCCGTCGACAGCGCGGCGGCGGCGGCGGCGTAGCGGCCTGCGTCGAGCAGGCTGTCGCCTGCCAGCCAGCGGGCGACGAAGGCGCCCCCGAAGGTGTCCCCGGCACCGGTGGCGTCGACCGGCCGGCAAGGGAAGGGCGCGAGGCGATGGCGCTGCGATGCGTCGGCCACGACGGCGCCGTGCGCGCCGCACTTCAGCGCGACGACGCGCGCGCCCAGACCGAGCGCGTGGTCGACCAGCGCATCAGGATCGTCCAAGCCGGTGATCGCACGCACGTCGTCCAGGCTCGGGAGGCACAGGTCGCAACGGCGCATCACATCGCTCATCACCGCCCGGGCACGGTCGAGCGACCACAGCCGCAGCCGCAGGTTGGTGTCGAACGACACCGGGACGCCTGCCGCGCGGGCGATCTCGATCGCGGCGTACGCGGTGTCGCAGGCCTGCGAGCTGATGGCCAAAGAGATGCCCGACAGGTGCAACAGGCGGGCGCGCTCGATCAGCCCCCGCGGCAGCTGCGACGGCCGCAGCCGGCTCGCCGCCGATCCGTGGCGAAAGAAATGGAAGTGATGGCCTGCCGCGTCGTGGGTGACGAAATAGATCGCGGTGAAGGCCTCGGGATCGGTGACCACGCCCGTGTGGTCGACACCCTCGCGATCCCACAGGCTGCGCAGCATCGCGCCGTAGGGGTCGTCACCGAGCGCACTGACGTAGGCCACCCGGGCGCCCTGGCGCGCGGCGGCGATGGCGAAGTTGCTGCTGTCGCCGCCGAAGCCCTGCAGGTAGGCACGGCCGTCACGCTCGCCGGTCTGATTGAACTCGACCATCGGCTCGCCGAGGGCGACGACGTCGAAGCGCTTGAAGTCGGCGCCGGCGGCAGCGCCTGCCGGGCCGCGGGCGCCCGGGGCTGGGGCCGTCATCTCAGATGCGCCCGTACCTGGCGAGGCCCTTGCGCAGCGACTTCTCGGCGATGATCAGCCGCGCCTGCTCGAGCTCGCGGGCGTCGATGTCCTGCGCCATCGCGAGCACTTCAGCGGCCTTCGCGCGTGGCACCACCACCACGCCGTCGACGTCGCCCACGACGATGTCGCCCGGATGCACGACCACGCCGCCCACGCGCACGGGCACCTGAGAGGCGACCGTCTTGAAGCGGCCCAGCGTGGTGCCGGGGCTGACATCGCGCGCATACACCGGAAAGCCGTAGTCGCGGCGGATCTCGACCAGGTCGCGCACGCCGCCGTCGAGCACCGCTCCCGCATGCCCATTGGCCACGGCGCCCGCGGTCATCAGCCCGCCCCAGACGGCGACGTCGGGCTCGCCGCCGGCGATGGAGATCACGATCACGCTGCCGCGCGGCGCCTCGTCGATCAGGTCCAGCGCGTGCTGCGGGGGCACGAACTCGTCGGTGGCTGCCTCGAGCACCGTGGCCGCGGGGCCGCAGATGCGGGCGTCGTTGATCCGCGGCTTGATGCAGCTGGCCATGTAGCCGCGGTGGCCGCAGACCTTGTCGACGGCGTCGGCAACCGACGCCACCGCGACCTTGTGGAAGGCATCGACGAGAGTTTGTGTGTCCATCAGACGGTCCAAAGGGGGGTGGGGAACAGGTGCCCTGCGCGGATCACCAGGGGTTGAGCCAATGGCGCGGCGGCTGGCCCTGCAACACGCGCACCGCCTCCTCGGCGGCCTTGCGCTGCACGTCGCGCATCGCCTCCTCGCTGTACCAGCCGATGTGATTGGTGACGACGACGTTGGGCAGGGCGAACAGAGGATGCCGGGGGTCGGGCGGCTCGGTCTCGAAGACGTCGAGCCCTGCGCCCATCAGCCGGCCCTGGCGCAGCGCGTCGGCGAGCGCGTCCAGATCGACCAGGCCGCCGCGCGCGGTGTTGACGAGGATCGCCGTCGGACGCATCAGCCCGATGCGCCGCTCGTCGATCAGGTGGCGCGTGTCGGCGACCAGCGGCGCATGCAGCGAGATCAGGTCGGCCTCGCGGCAGATCTCGTCGATGCCCGCCGGCAGGACGCCCGGCGGCAGCTCGACATGGGGGTCGTGCGCCAGCACGCGACCGAACCCGAAGCCGACGAGCTTCTCGTGGGTCATGCGTGCGATCCGTCCGAAGCCGACCAGCCCGAGCGTGCGGCCGCGCCAGCGGACCATCGGTGCCAGGACGCCGGTGCTCCAGCGCCCCGCCCGCACCTCGGCGTCGTGCATCAGCAGCCGGCGGCTGCAGGCGAGCGCCAGCGCCACGGCCTGCGAGCTCACCTCGTCGATGCCGTAGTCGGGCACGTTGGCCACGTAGATGCGCCGCTCGCGCGCGGCCTGCTGGTCGATGTTGTCGACGCCAATGCCATAGCGGATCACTGCGCGGCAGCGGGTCAGCCGCTCGAGCGCGTCACGTGGCAGGGGGCTTTCGCGCACGAACACGATGTCGGCGTCGGCGGCGGCCGCCGCCACGGCGTCGGCACGGCCGCGTACCGGCCGCACGGCGAACGCCGCTCCGGCGGCCCCGAGCAGACGCTCCTCCTGGTCGTAGCTCGGATAGCCGTCGTCGATCGCGACCACCAGGGCCATGGCCTGGGCGGGGGCGTTCATCGGTGGGCCGTCGGCAGCGGGCGCAGGCCGGGATCAGGGCCGGCGCGTGGCCTCGATGGCCTTGAACAGGTCATCGACGTAGGCCTTGCCGATCTCGGCCTCGGCCCACTGCCGCACCGGCGGCTGTGCCAGCCGGCGGAACTCGGCCACCTGCGCGGCCGTGGGAACGTAGACCTGCATCCCGTTCTTCTCCAGGATGGCCTTGGCGTTCTTGTCCTGGTCCGAGGTCATCTTTCGGTGGATCGCGGTGGCCTTGGTCACGCCCTCATCGACGGCCTTGCGCTCGGCCGCGGTCAGGCCCTGGTAGAAGCGGTCGTTCAGCATGTAGGCGTGGATGGAGTAGACGTGGCCGTCCAGCGTCGCGAACTTCTGATGCTGGTAAAGGCTCGCCGCGAGGATGTTGGTGACCCCATTCTCCTGGCCGTCGACCACCTTCTGCTGCAGCGCGGTCGGCAGCTCCGCCCACGGGATCGCCGAAGCCGACGCACCGAGCGACTCGACCAGCGCCTTGAACACTGGCGAGGGCTGGATCCGCATCTTCATGCCCTTCATGTCGGCCGGGCTCTGGATCGGCCGCAGGCTGTTGGTGAAGTGGCGCACGCCGTTGTCGGCCACCGACAGCATGCGGATGCCGGTCTTCCTGGCCATGTCGTCGGCGAACCCCTTCAGCCAGGCCGAGTCGTAGACGCGCCAGGCGTGCTCGTGGTTCTCGTAGAGGAACGGGATGCCCAGCACCCCGATCGGCTTGTGAACGGTAGCGATCGCGCCATCGTGCGCGACAGCCATCTCCAGCGTGCCCAGCTTCAGCCCCTCCATCGTCGGCTGATCCCTGCCGAACTGGCCGGCCGGGTAGATCTCGACCCTGACCGAGCCGTTGGTCGACTTCTCCACGTGCTCCTTGAACGCGAGCGCCGCCGCATGCTTGGGCTGCTCGGGGGTGGCGGGCTGGAAGTGGGCGTACTTCAGCACCTTCTGCGCCTGCGCGGCCAGCGGCGAGACGAGGGCGACCGCCGCAAAGGCGGCGGACAACAGGACGGGCAGCTTCATCGGGGGTCTCCTTGGCGGTCAGGGTGGGGCGCCGGCATCATCACTTCATGTAGCCGAACGCATGGGGCAACCAGGTGCTGAAGCCGGGCACCAGCGTCAGCAGCAACAGGACGACGAGCTGCGCGCCGAGCATCGGCATCAGCTGGCGGGTGAGCTTGCCCATCGTCACGCCCGAGACGATGGTGGTGACGAACAGCAGCGCGCCGACCGGCGGCGTGATCATGCCGAGCGTCAGGTTGACGATCACGACGATGGCGAACTGCAGCGGGTCGATCCCGAGCGACAGCGCCATCGGCGCGAGCACCGGCACGAAGATCATCACGCCAGGCAGCGGCTCGATGAAGATGCCGGCCAGCAGCAGGAAGAGGTTGATCAGCAGCAGCAGTTCGATCGGACCGAGCCCGAGTCCGGAGATCCAGGCGGCCGCTGTCTGCGGCACCTGGCCCACCGTCAGGATCCACCCGAAGACCTCGGACGTGGCGATCACCATCAGGATCGACGACGTCAGCAGGGCAGTGCGCAGCAGGATCGAAGGCAGCATCGACATCGAGAGCGTGCCGTACACGAACCGCCCCACGATGAGCGCGTAGGTCACTGCCGCCGCGGAGGCCTCGGTGGGCGTGAACACGCCGAAGTGGATGCCACCGAGGATGATCACGGGCAGCAGCAGCGCCGGCAGCGCCCGCACGAAGCTGCGCAGGATCAGCCCGAGGGGCGGGCGGGTCTCGGCGCTGCGGTAGCCCCGCCGCCCGCTGACGACGTGATTCACGACCAGCAGCGAACCGGTGATCATCAGCCCTGGCACGATGCCGGCGAGGAACAGCCCCATGATCGACACGCTCGGCTCGGTCAGCGCGTAGACGATCATGATGATGGAGGGCGGGATGATCGGCCCGACGATCGCCGTCGCCGCCGTCAGCGCGGCGGCGTATTCCGGGTGGTAGCCGGCCTGCCGCATCATCCGGATCAGCATCGATCCGGGCCCGGCGACGTCTGCCAGTGCCGACCCGCTGATCCCCGAGAAGAACGTGAGCGTCAACACGTTGGTATGGCCGAGGCCGCCCCGCACGTGGCCGATCAGGTGGCTTGCGAAGCGCAGCAGGACCTCGGTCAGGGCCCCGCCCGTCATCAGTTCAGCGGCCAGGATGAAGAACGGGATCGCCATCAGCGGGAAGCTGTCGATGCCCGCGAACATCTGCTGGACCGCGACGAGGGGCGGCAACGACCCCTGAACCCATACCGCGGCAAGCCCGGCGATCAACATCGTGAACGCCACCGGCACGCCGAGGATCAGCGTGACGAGGAAGACGAGCATCAGCGTGGCGCTCATGAGCACGCTCGGCTGCAACGGTGTGCGACGGCCGGGTGCGGCTCGGCTGCTGCGGCCGCGCCGGCGATGCTCACAGCGTCGCCTCCTCAGGCTGCAATCCGCCGTCGGTGCGGAACTTCCTGTCGCGCACGAACGGCCCGGCGATCAGCGCGAGGTGCACGCCCATGAGCACCGCGCCGATCGGGATCGCCAGATAGATCAGGCCGAAGTTCCAGTTGAGGATGGGCGACTCCTGGCCCCAGGCGAAGTGCACGTACTGGGTGCCCAGCCACGCCATTGCGGCGATGCAGGTCGCCAGCACGGCGAGCACGGCAACGCGCATTGCCTGCGCGGCGCGGCGCGGCAGGAGGTCCTGGAACACGTCCACCGCGATGTGCGCTCCCGCGCGCAGCACCAGTCCCGAGCCGAGGAAACCGACCCAGATCATCATGTAGCGCGACAACTCCTCGGCCCAGACGAACGAGTGGTTGAAGACGTAACGGGCGAAGACGTTGGCGATGACGAGCACCGCCATGCCGGCCATCAGCGCCACGAGCACCGCGCCGTTGGCGGCCACCAGAGCCCGTTCGGTGCGTGAGACGGGCGCGGTGGTCGGCGCCGGTGCGGTCATCGGTGGGCTCTCCTCTGTTCGGCGAAACTGCAGCCGTTCTTCTTCCTCTTTCGCGACGCGATAGTATCTAAGATATGAGATCTCGCATGCAGGGAAACCCAGGGGCGCCGCCGCGGCGCGACCCGGAGCTGGCGGAGTGAACCCGCCGCTTCGCCTGGAACGCCCTCAAGGGCTGACCGGCATGGCGCTGGAGCGCATTCGCGAGGCCATCGTCGAGGGGGCGCTCAAGCTCGGAGCGCAGGTCTCGGAGGCACAGCTCGCGCAGCAGCTCGGGGTCAGCAAGACCCCAGTGCGCGAGGCGCTGCTGCGGCTGACGCGCGACGGGCTCGTGCAAGTCCATCCCCAGCGCGGCACCTTCGTGTTCAAGCTCGACCCCGATCAGGTGGCGCAACTCTGCCGCTACAGGGCCATGGTCGAGACGGCAGCCCTGCGCGAGGCAATCGCGGTCGCCCAGGCGGACCTGGTCCGCGAGATGGAGCGCTGCGTCGACGAGATGCGTGCCGCCGAACCGGTGGCCGACCTCCAGGCGCTGGCCCGTATCGACATGGACTTCCACTGGCAGTTCTTCGCCCACTGCCCGAACGAGTACCTGCGGGCTGGGTACGAGGTGATCCGCTGGCAGCTGGTGGCGCTGCGCCACCGCTCGCCGATCCACAACGCGGTCGCGGCGCACCAGGTGCTGGTCGACGCAGTGACCCGCGGTGATGGCGACGCCGCGTGCCGGCTGCTGGAGCAGCATGTGCTGGAGAACGAACAGCGATACCGGGTGGCCTGCAACGTCGCGTGAAGGCCTCGAGCCCGGCTCAGGCCGGGCCGCGGCTCCGGCGCACGCTGACGGCGATGCCGCCGACGATCAGCGCGAAGGCGAGCGCGTGGTACGGTCGCGGCGCCTCGCCCAGCAGCAGCGCCGAGAACAGCGCGGCGGCCAGCGGCGTCAGGTTGTTGAAGAACGCCGCAAGCGTCGGCCCGCCTTCGGCCACGCCGAGGCCCCAGCAGCGATAGGCCATGATCGACGCGCCGAGCGACACGTAGGCCAGGGCCGCCACGACGCCCCAGCTCCAGCGGATCGGCGGCGCGCCGGCGAGCTGCTCGCCGAGCGTGAACACGCTTGCCGCGGCGCAGCCGAACAGCACCTGCACCAGCAGCAGGGCCGACCAGTCCCACGGCGGGCGTTCACTGCCGCGCATGTGCGCCGGTGGCCGTGCCAGCAGCCAGCTGTAGAACGCCCAGCCGATGACGGCGACGAGGATGAACAGGTCGCCGGCCACGAACTGCACCGCCAGCAAGGTCTGCAGCGAGCCGCGCCCGATGACCACCAGCACGCCCGCCAGCCCGAGTACCGCACCCAGCAGCTGCGCGCGCGTCGGGCGCTCGCCGTAGAACAGCGTGCCCACGGCCAGCATCCAGACCGGCATGCTGGAGGCGACCAGCGTGACGTTGATCGGCGTCGAGGTGACCAGGGCCAGGTACTGCAGCGAGTTGAACAGGCCGACGCCGAGCAGCCCGAGCAGCAGCAGGTGCGGCCAGCGCCGGCGCACGTCGTCGAAGGGCACGAGCGCGCGCCAGGCGAGCGGCAGCAGGATGAGGCCCGTGATCACCCATCGCATCAGGTTCAGCGTCAGCGGCGGAACCTGACCCACCATCAGCCGGCCGACCACCGCATTGCCGGCCCACATCAGCGGGGGCAGCGTCAGGAGGAGCACGAGGCGCGGGCTCAGGCGCGCCTCACGGGTCCGCCGGCCGTGGCGCGCCGCAGTTCCAGCATTGCTCGAACGGCCCCTCGACGATCTCGGTGCAGCTCGGGCAGGCCCAGCGCCGCTCGGGCAGCCGGCTCCACTCGGCGAGCAGCGCCTCCGCGCGGGCGTGGTCGCTCTCGTCGTCGACCCACACCTCGGGCAGCGCCTGGTCGGGCGGGATCTGCCCGACGATGGCGCAGGCGTGCGCGCGCTGCACGCTGGCGCCGACGCCGGCCGCGGCGAGCTGGTCGGCCCACAGCGTGGCCAGGGCGAGGTTGGGGGCTTGCAGCAGCTTCTTCATCGGCGCGCCGGAACGGGGCACGATGGTGCCATGGTCTTCGCCTGGCTCGCCGACGGCTTGCTCGTGTTGCACGCCGCCTTCATCGCCTGGGTCGTCCTGGGCGGGCTCGCCGTGTGGCGCCGGCCCGCGCTCGCCTGGGCCCACCTGCCGGCCGCGGCCTGGGGGGTGTGGATCGAATGGAGCGGTGGCCAATGCCCGCTGACGCCTCTGGAGTGGCGGCTGCGCAGCGCCGCCGGCCAGCAGGGCCATGGCGGCGGCTGGATCGAGCACCACCTGGGCGGCCTGATCTACCCCGAGGGCCTGACTCGCGAGGCGCAGTGGGTGCTGGGTGCGCTGGTGCTGCTGCTCAACGGAGCGGTGTACGGCGTGCTGGTATGGCGGCGCCGGGCGCGCAGGCGCGACATCGCGTAATCTCCCGCGCTGTCCGCGTCCGCACAGCCACAGGAGAGAAAGACGATGCCCCGCGCGATCCAGATCGAGGCCTTCGGCGGCCCCGAGCAGATGAAGCTGGTCGAGGTCGAGGTCGGTTCGCCCGGCCCCGGAGAGATCCGCATCCGCCACCACGCCGCGGGGCTGAACTTCATCGACGTCTATCAGCGCACCGGCCTGTACCCGAACCCGTTGCCGCTGAAGCTCGGCATGGAGGGCGCGGGCGTCGTCGAGGCGGTCGGCGAGGGGGTCGCGCACCTTGCGCCCGGCGACCGTGCCGCCTACGCCAGCAACCCGCCGGGCAGCTACAGCGAGGTGCGCGTGATGCCGGCGAAGAACGTCGTCCGACTGCCCGACGGCATCGCCTTCGACACCGCGGCTGGCATGATGCTCAAGGGGCTGACCGCGCAGTACCTGTTGAAGAAGACGCGGCCGGTGGAAGGGCTGGAGCCAGGCGACTTCGTGCTCTTCCACGCCGCGGCCGGCGGCGTCGGGCTGATCGCCTGCCAGTGGGCCCGCGCGCTCGGCCTGCGCCTCATCGGCACCGCGGGCGGCGCGGCCAAGTGCGAACTGGCGCTGGCCCACGGCGCGGCGCACTGCATCGACTACGCCAAGGAGGACTTCGTCGCCCGCGTCAAGGAGATCACCGGCGGCAAGGGCGTGAAGGTCGTCTACGACTCGGTGGGCAAGGACACCTGGGACCAGAGCCTCGACTGCCTGCGGCCGTTCGGCCTGATGGCGAGCTTCGGCAATGCCTCGGGGCCGGTGCCGCCGTTCGCGCCGGGCATCCTCGGGCCCAAGGGATCGATCTACGTGACGCGTCAGACGCTGTTCACGCACATCGCCACGCGCGAGGCGACGCAGGCAATGGCCGACGACCTGTTCGCGGTGGTGGCCGGTGGCGCGGTGAAGATCCGCATCGACCAACGCTACGCGCTTGCCGACGCCGCGCAGGCGCACCGCGACCTGGAGGCCCGCAAGACCACGGGGTCGACGGTCTTCACGATCTGAGCGTCGCCGCGGCGACGAGCAGGCAAGGGGCTGCTCCAGCCGCCCCCTGGCGGGCCTGCGCCGCGCCCTCCATCCGCTGCCGGGCGGCCCGCCCGGCGCGGCTCACTGCCCGCCGAACTTGTAGTCGGTCTTGGCCTTGGTGCGCAGCTCTTCCTGGAAGCGCTGCAGCTTCACCTGTTCGAGGCGCTGCTTGAGTTGCGCCTTGACCTCGTCGAACGCGGGGAACGGCGCCTCGCGGGTGTCGTCGAGCCGGATCACGTGCCAGCCGAACTGCGTCTTCACCGGCGTCTCGGTCATCTCGCCCTTCTTCAGCCGCGCCATCGCCTGCCCGAACTCGGGCACGTAGGCGTCGGGCTTGGCGAAGTCGAGGTCGCCACCGTTCTCCGCCGAGCCGGTGTCCTTGCTGTTCTTGCGCGCCACGTCCTCGAACTTGGCGCCGGCCTTGATCTCGGCGATCAGCTTGCGGGCCTCGTCTTCCTTCTCGACCAGGATGTGCCGGGCCTTGTACTCGGTGCCACTGGCCTGCGCCTTGAAGCGGTCGTACTCGGCCTGGGCGTCGGCGTCGCTGACCGGGTTCTTGCGGCGGAAGTCCTCGAACAGCTCGCGGATCAGGATGCTCTCGCGGGCCAGCGTCATCTGTTCCCGGAAGTCGGCGCTGGCACCGATGCCGCGGCGCTCGGCCTCCTGGGCGAAGATCTCGCGCAGCACGACCTGGTCGCGCGCCTGCTGCTGGATTTCCGGGCCGACCTGCTGGCCGGCGCGCTGGGCCTGCTTGACCAGCATGTCGACGCGCGCCTTCGGGACGGGCTTGCCGTTGACGATGGCGACGTTCTGCGCGAGTACGGGCAGGGGCAGCACGAGCGCGGCGACGACCGCGATCGCGGGAAGGATGTTCGGCATGGTGTGGGGCGGGGGTCTTCGCAAGTGGGGCGGCGTGCGGCCTGCGATTCGCAGCGCTGCCCGCGACGCCGCGCGGGAGACGGGTGGGGCTCGGGGCCGCCGGCCGTCAGGACTCGCCGGGTGCCCTGGCCTCGATGGCAAGAGCATGCACGCCCTGCGGCGCCAACGGTCCAAGGGCATCATACACGAGGCGATGTCGCGCCACGCGTGACAGGCCGGAGAAGCGCCCGCTCACCAGACGCACCGTGAAGTGCCTGCCCTCGCGCGCGCCAGCGTGGCCTGCATGCAGGTGGCTGTCGTCACGCACCTCGAGCTCGCTCGGCCCGAGCCGCTGGCGGAGCCGGCGCTCGATCTCGTCTGCCATCATCGCGCGAAGCATGGCACGCCTAGCCGCCACTGTCTCATCGGGGACATGCTTCGGGGTAGTCCCTGAGCTTCAGGGCTTTGCGACTGCGCTACCTTCTCACCGTTTTGTTCGCGACAGGAGTTGGACAGATGCGTTTCACCCGGAGACTCTTCGGCGTTTCGGTTGCCGCCACCGCGGCACTTGGTTGCTCGCTCGCGTTCGCGCAGAGCGGACAGACCGTGCGGATCGCCTTCATGGACCCGCTGTCGGGCCCGTTCGCGAACGTCGGCCAGAACCAGTTGAAGAGCTGGCAGTTCACGGCCGAGGAACTGAGCAAGAAGAACAGCGCGGGCGTCAAGTTCGAGATCGTGCCGTTCGACAACAAGGGCTCCCCGCAGGAGAGCCTGAACACGCTGAAGGCGGCCATCGACCAGGGCATCCGGTACGTCACGCAGGGCAACGGCTCGGGCGCCGCGGCGGCCATCCTCGACGCGGTGCAGAAGCACAACGAGCGCAACCCGGGCAAGGAGGTGATCTACCTCAACTATGCCGCGGTAGACCCGGCGCTCACCAACGAACGCTGCTCGTACTGGCACTTCCGGCTCGACGCCGATACCTCCCAGAAGATGGAGGCGCTCACGAGTTACATGAAGGACGTGCCGAGCGTCAAGAACGTCTACCTGATCAGCCAGAACTACGCGCACGGCCAGCAGGTCAATCGCTACTTCAAGGAAATCATGGCGCGCAAGCGCCCCGACGTGAAGATCGTCGGCGAGGACCTTCACCCGCTCGGCCAGGTGAAGGACTTCGCACCGTTCGTCGCCAAGATCAAGGCGAGCGGCGCCGACAGCATCGTCACCGGCAACTGGGGCCAGGACCTCACACTGCTGGTCAAGGCGGCCAAGGATGCCGGGCTGAACGCGGCCTTCTACACCTACTACGCGGGCGTCAGCGGCACCCCCACCGCGCTGGCCGCGGGCGTGGGCGGGCCGGTGCGTGTGGTGTCCTACGGCCACAACAGCCTGCCCGACCCGATCAAGCGCATGCAGGACGAGTACAAGAAGCGCTTCAACGACGACTACTACACCTACGCCACCTACAACGGCATCCAGATGCTCGTCGAGGGCATCACCCGTGCGAAGTCGACCGATCCGGTCAAGGTGGCGGCGGCCATCAGCGGTCTGAAGTTCCGGGGCTTCAACGGCGAGGTCGAGATGCGCAAGACCGACCACCAACTGCTGCAGCCGCTGTTCATCACCGAGTGGCGCAAGGCGGACGCCAAGAACCCCTACAGCGTCGAGAACACGGGGTGGAACTTCCAGTCGATCAGGGAGATCCCTTCCTTCGTCGCCGCGACGCCGACTTCCTGCCAGATGAAGCGGCCCTGATGGCCGCTGGCGCCTGAGCCGCAAGACGCGGCGCCTTCGGGCGCCGCGTCTGCTTTCCCCAGCATCCCCGGCGACGCGATGGACGCCAGCTACTTCCTGATATCACTGCTCAACGGGCTGTCCGTCGGTCTGTTGCTGTTCATGCTGGCCTCCGGGCTGACGCTGATCTTCAGCATGATGGGAGTGCTGAACTTCGCTCACGCCAGCTTCTACATGGTCGGGGCCTACGTGGCCTACACCATCACGCAGGCTGTGGGCTTCTGGTGGGGGCTGCTGCTCGCCCCGCCGATCGTCGGCCTGATGGGTGCCCTGTTCGAACGGTACGCGCTTCGCAAGGTGCACAAGTTCGGGCACGTCCCGGAGCTGCTGATCACCTTTGGCCTGAGCTACATCATCCTCGAGCTGGTGCAGCTGGTCTGGGGCCGGCAGGCGCTGAACTTCCTGCCGCCGGAGAGCCTGCGCGGGCCGCTGTTCACGATCGTCGACCTGCCGGACTCGCTGTCGCTCGCCTGGGGAGACAAGCCCCCGGTCTGCGCGAGCGTGGCCGGCGCCGTCTGCACCACGTTCCCGGCCTTCCGTGCCTTCGGCATGGGTGTGGCGGTGCTGATGCTGGTCGCGCTGTGGCTGGTGCTGACCCGCACCCGGCTCGGCCTCGTGATCACCGCGGCGCTGACGCACCCCGAGACGGTCGAGGCGCTCGGGCACAACGTGCCCCGCGTCTTCATGCTGGTGTTCGGCGGCGGCACGGCGCTGGCCGCGCTGGCCGGCGTGATCGGCGGCGCTCTTCGCGTCACCGAGCCGTCGATGGCGCTGGCCGTGGGCGCGGTGGTGTTCGCCGTCATCGTGATCGGCGGCATGGGATCGCTTGCGGGAGCCTTCGTGGCCAGCGTGGGCCTCGGCGTCATCGAGAGCTTCGCGGTGGGCAGCGACCGCAGCATTGCCGACGGCCTCAAGGCCGTCGGCATGGCCGTCACGCCCGACACCTTCGGCTACGCGGTCTGGAGCGTCAAGATGAGCCAGATCGCCGCGATCCTGCCCTACCTGCTGCTGGTGCTGATCCTGATCTTCAGGCCCAAGGGCCTGTTCGGCACGCGGGAGGGATGACGCGATGGCGCACATCCACGAGAACCGCCCGCACTACCACTTCCGGCCCTACAACGTAGGCCGTTGGATCGTCTGGGGCGCCTATGCCCTGGTGCTGGGCGTGGCGCCGCTGCTGTGGACCAGCAGCCTGTCGCACACGATGCTGTCGCAGATGGGCATCGCCATCATCGCGTGCCTGGCCTTCAACATGCTGCTCGGCCAGGGCGGCATGCTGAGCTTCGGCCACGCGGTGTACTCGGGCCTGGGCTCGTTCTTCGCGATCCACACGCTGAACCTGGTGTCGGCGGGCAAGCTGTACCTGCCGGTCAGCCTGATCCCGCTGGTGGCCGGCTTCTTCGGCATGCTGTTCGCGGTGCTGCTCGGCTGGGTGACGACCAAGAAGGCCGGCACGCCGTTCGCGATGATCACGCTGGGCGTCGGCGAGCTGGTGTGGGCGATGTCGCTGATGTTCCCCGGCTTCTTCGGCGGCGAGGGCGGCATCAGCGGAAACCGTGTCGCGGGCGAGAAGTTCCTCGGCATCACCTTCGGCCCGCAGATCCAGCTGTATTACCTGATCGCGATCTACACCTTCGTGTGCACGGTGGCGATGTTCGCCTTCACCCGCACGCCGCTCGGTCGCATGCTCAATGCCGTCCGCGACAACCCCGAGCGGGTCGAGTTCGTCGGCTACAACACGCAGTACGTCCGCTACTTCGCGTTCGTCGCGAGCGGCTTCTTCATGGGCATCTCGGGCGGCCTGGCGGCGCTTAACTTCGAGATCGTCACCGCGGAGGTCGTCAATGCGGCCCGCTCGGGGGCCTTGCTGCTGTTCACCTTCCTTGGCGGCGCGGTCTTCTTCTTCGGGCCGATCATCGGCGCGGTGCTGATGGTGCTCGCCCTCGTGCTGCTGTCGGAGCTGACGCTCGCCTGGCTGCTGTGGCTCGGCCTGGTCTTCACCTTCATGGTCATGTATGCGCCTGGGGGCATCTCGAGCCTGGTGATGATGAACCTGCGCGTCGCCGCGTTCGGCAAGCTGCGGCCGCTGCTGGGGTCCTACCTGGCGCTGGGCGGCACCGGCCTGGTGGTCCTTCTCGGCGCCGGGGCGATGATCGAGATGGTCTACCACCTGCAGCTCAACCAGGCCCTCGGGCCCCAGATGAAGTACCTCGGCATGTCGTTGAACGCCAAGGGCTTCGACAGCTGGTTCGGCGCCGTCTTCGTCACCGCCGTCGGGCTTGCCCTCTTCGAGCTGACGCGGCGCCAGTTCCTGCAGCAGTGGGGCCAGACCCAGGAGGAGATCGAGCGCGAGATCAAGCGCCGGGAGGCCGCCACATGAGCGCAGCTGCCGTCCCGACCGCCGCCCCTGCCAAGGCCGCCGCAGGCCAGTCCGATTACGCGGTGGAGCTTCGCAACGTCGTCAAGCGCTTCGGCAAGACGGAGATCATCCGCGGCGCGAGCCTTGCCGTGCGGCCGGGCGAGCGGGTGGCCGTGATCGGCCCCAACGGCGCCGGCAAGAGCACGCTGTTCAACCTGATCAGCGGGCGTTTCGGGGTCTCCTCGGGCGACATCTTCGTCCACGGCCGCAAGATCGACGGCCTGAAGCCGTACGAGATCAACCGCATGGGTCTGGCGCGCAGCTTCCAGGTCAGCAACCTGTTCACGCGCCTGTCGGTGTTCGAGAACGTTCGCTGCGCCGTGCTGTGGAGCATGGGCTACAGGTACTCGTTCTGGAAGTTCCTTGCCGACCTGCGCGACGCCAACGACCGCGCCGAGGAAGTCCTCGAGATGATCAAGCTCGACAAGCGGCGCGACGTGCTGGCGATGAACCTCACCTACGCCGAGCAGCGCGCGCTGGAGATCGGCATCACGATCGCGGGCGGGGCCGGCGTGGTGCTGCTCGACGAACCGACCGCGGGCATGAGCAAGAGCGAGACGCGGCGATTCGTCAACCTGATCCGCGACGTGACGGTGGGCCGTACGCTGCTGACGGTGGAGCACGACATGGGCGTCGTGTTCGGCCTTGCCGACAAGATCGCGGTGCTGGTCTACGGTGAGGTCATCGCGTTCGACACGCCCGAGGCGGTACGTGCCAACCCGCGCGTGCAGGAGGCCTACCTCGGCTCGGTGCTGGCGGAGCAGCAGGCCGCCTCGGCGATGGGACAGGGGCACTGACGATGCTCAAGCTGTCCAACGTCCACGCCTTCTACGGCAAGAGCCACGTGCTCCACGGGGTGAACTTCGAGGTGCGCGACGGCGAGATCGTCGCGCTGCTGGGCCGCAACGGCTCGGGCCGCAGCACGACGGTCAAGACGATCATGGGTCTGGTCGAGGGCACCGGCTCGGTCCGCTGGCGCGAGCGCGAGGTGCTCGGCAGCGCGGCCTACGAGATCGCGCATGCGGGCCTGGGCTACGTGCCAGAGAATCGCGACATCTTCCCGACGCTGACCGTTCACCAGAACCTGATGCTCGGCGAGAAGGGCGGCAGGAAGAAGTCGCGCTGGGGCTTCGACGACATGTACAAGCTGTTCCCGCGCCTGAAGGAGCGGCAGCACACCGAGGCCGGCGTGCTGTCGGGCGGCGAGCAGCAGATGCTGACGCTGTGCCGCACGCTGATGGGCGACCCCGAGCTGATCATGATCGACGAGCCCACCGAGGGCCTGGCGCCGAAGATCGTCGAGCTGGTGGCCGAGTACCTGCGCGAGCTCAAGCGCCGCGGCATCGGCGTGCTGCTGGTCGAGCAGAAGCTCACCATCGCGCTGGAGGTCGCCGACCGCTGCCTGGTGATGGGACACGGCCAGATCGTCTTCGAGGGCACGCCGGCCGACCTGCGCGCCAACGCCTACATCCGCAAGGAGTGGCTGGAGGTGTAGCGCGAGCCCGCGCCGCCACCGCCCCCGGGCCGGCTTTGTCACCGCAGGGACAACGACCGGCCTTTTTCGCGACCTAGAATCGAACGATCGTTCGCTTTCTCATCCGAGGATCCGCATGGCCGCCACCTACGAACTCCACGGCGACGTCGCCGTCATCACGCTCGCCAACCCGCCGGTCAATGGTCTCGGCTACGACACGCGGCGCGACTTCGCGGCAGGCATCGACCGCGCGATGACCGACGCGGCCGTCAAGGCGGTGGTGATCACCGGTGGCGGCAGGGCCTTCTCGGGCGGCGCCGACATCAAGGAGTTCGGGTCGCCCAGGTCCATCGCCGAGCCGAACCTCCTCTCGTTGATCCGCCAGCTCGAGGGCTGCACCAAGCCCGTGGTGGCGGCGATCAACGGGACCTGCATGGGCGGCGGCCTGGAGCTGGCGCTCGGGGCGCACTACCGCGTCGCGCTCGCGGGTGTCGACATCGCGTTGCCCGAGGTCAAGATCGGCCTCGTGCCCGGGGCCGGCGGTACGCAGCGCCTGCCGCGCGTGCTGGGCGTGGAGACCGCGCTCAACCTCATCGTCCGCGGTGAGCCGGTGAAGAGCGAGGTGCTCGCGGGCGTGCCTGGCCAGAAGCTGTTCGATCAGATCGCCACGGAGGATGTGGTCGGCGCCGCCATTGCCCTGGGGCGCGCGAAGGCCGCCGAGCACGCCGCCGGCAAGCCGCTGCCCCTGGTGCGCGACCTGAAGGTCCGGCATCCGAACCCGGACGCCTACTTCCAGTTCGCGCGCAACATGGTCAAGGGCATGTCGAAGAACTTCCCCGCGCCGGCCCGTTGCGTCGACGCGGTGGAGGCGAGTGTCAAGCGCAGGTTCGACGACGGCATGACCTGCGAGCGCGAGATCTTCTTCGCGCTGATGCAGACGCCCGAGTGCAAGGCGCTGCGCCACGCCTTCTTCGGCGAGCGCGCCGCCAGCAAGATCCCCGACGTGCCCGAGGACACTCCGCAGCGCAGGGTCGAGCGCGTGGCCGTCATCGGCGCCGGCACGATGGGCGGCGGCATCAGCATGAACTTCCTGAATGCCGGCATCCCGGTGACGATCCTCGAGACGAAGCAGGAGGCGCTCGACCGCGGCGTCGCCACCATCCGCAAGAACTACGAGGCCCAGGTCAGGAAGGGCAAGCTCAAGCAGGACAGGTACGAGCAGCGCATGGCCCTGCTGAAGACCACGCTCTCCTACGACGACATCAAGGACGCCGACATGGTCATCGAGGCCGTGTTCGAGGAGATGGGCGTCAAGGAAAAGGTGTTCCGCACGCTCGACGACGTGATGAAGCCGGGCGCCATCCTCGCCACCAACACCAGCACGCTGGACGTCGACCGGATCGCCGCGTTCACGAAGCGTCCGCAGGACGTGATCGGCACGCACTTCTTCAGCCCGGCCAACGTGATGAAGCTGCTGGAGGTGGTGCGCGGCGCGAAGACGGCCAAGGACGTGCTCGCCACCGTGATGGCCCTCGGCAAGAAGATCCGCAAGACGGCGGTGGTCTCCGGTGTCTGCGACGGCTTCATCGGCAACCGCATGATCGAGCAGTACAGCCGGCAGGCCGGCTTCCTTCTCGAGGAGGGCTGCACGCCCGCGCAGGTGGACAAGGCGATCGAGAAGTGGGGCATGGCGATGGGCCCGTTCCGGATGGGCGACCTCGCCGGCAACGACATCGGCTGGGCGATCCGCAAGCGCCGCTACGTCGAGAAGCCGGGCATGCGCTACAGCAAGACCGCCGACCTGCTGTGCGAGATGGGCCGCTACGGCCAGAAGACCGGCGCCGGCTGGTACGACTACGTGCCCGGCAGGCGCGACGCGATCCCCTCCACCGTGGTGGTCGAGATGATCGAGAAGCACCGTGCCGAGCTCGGCATCACGCCGCGCCAGGTCTCCGACGAGGAGATCGTGCACCGTCTCGTCTACGCCCTGGTCAACGAGGCGGCGAAGATCCTCGAGGAAGGCATCGCGAGCAAGGCGAGCGACATCGACATGGTCTACCTCACCGGCTACGGCTTCCCGCTGCACCGCGGCGGCCCGATGTGCTACGCCGACCAGCAGGGCCTGTTCAACGTCGTGCAGCGCATGAAGCAGTTCGCGGCCAATCCGCACGACGACGCGGCGTTCTGGCAGCCGGCGCCGCTGCTGGCCAGGCTGGCGGCCGAAGGCAGGACCTTCACCTGATGCGGCCCTTCCCCCGCCGCCACCGGCTCGCCTTGCCCGGTTTCCGACCCGTCCCCTGATCCGGCGTGATCAAGCGCATCCCGTTCGGCCTGCTTGCGCTGCTGCTGCTGCTGCTGCTTGCGGCAGCGGTTGCGGCGGGCACGCTCGCCGCCCGTGCGCGGCAGGTGACGGTCGCGCCGCTGCCGGTGCTGGCCGTCGACAGGGAGGCCGCCGGCGCGGCGCTCTCGGCCGCGGTTCGCGCGCGCAACGCCCGGCCGATCGCGCTCGCACCGCACCAGGACGTGGTGCCCGTGATGCCCGGCCCTGCAGACGCCGTCGTCAACTTCAGCATGCTGCTGGGCGACACGGTGCAGGGCGTCGTCGAGCACGTCAGGCGTGCCGTCGCCGACGGGCGCGTGAGGGTCGAACCGGTGGCCGCGGGCGGCGAGGCGTCGCCGGTCTCGTCGTCGACCAGCGAACCCTACCGCCACGTCGAGCGCGCGATCCGCGAAGTCTTCCCGGGCGCCGTCGTTGCGCCGGGCCTGATGCTTGCCGGCACCGACGCCAAGCACTTCGTCGGCCTGGCGGACCACCTCTACCGCTTCACTCCCGTGCGGGCCGGGCCGGCCGAGCTGAGCCGCCCGCACGGCACCGACGAGCGACTGTCGGTCGACAACTTCGCGGAGATGATCCGCTTCCACCACCGGCTGCTGCAGCTTGCGGCCGGCCCGCCCAGCGAAGGAAAGCAGCCATGAGCCGAGCCGTCATCGTGTCCACCGCCCGCACGCCCCTGGCCAAGAGCTGGAAGGGTGCCTTCAACATGACCCACGGCGCGTCGCTGGGCGGCTTCGCGGTCAAGGCCGCGGTCGAGCGCGCAGGCATCGACCCCGGAGCGGTGGAAGACGTGCTGATGGGCTGCGCCAACCCCGAGGGCGCCACCGGCATGAACATCGCGCGCCAGGTCGCGCTGGCCGCGGGGCTGCCGATCACCACGGGCGGCGTCACGGTCAACCGCTTCTGCTCGAGCGGCCTGCAGACCATCGCGCTGGCCGCGCAGCGCATCATCGCCGGCGAGGGCGACGTCTACGTGGCCGGCGGTGTCGAGAGCATCTCCTGCGTGCAGCAGGAAATGAACCAGCACATGCTGTTCGACCCGGCGCTGCAGAAGGCCAAGCCAGAGATCTACTGGACGATGCTGCAGACGGCCGAGAACGTGGCCAAGCGCTACGGCGTGTCCAAGCAGCGCCAGGACGAGTACGGCGCCGGCAGCCAGCAGAAGGCCTGCGCGGCGCAGGAGCAGGGCCTGTTCGACGCCGAGATCGTGCCGGTCACGGTGACGGCCGGCGTGGCCGACCCGGTGCTCGGCCTGCGCAGCAAGGAGGTCACCGTCAAGGCCGACGAGGGTCTGCGCCCGGGCACCACCTACGAGGGCATCAAGGACATCCGCCCGGCCATGCCCGGCGGCGCCGTCACCGCCGGCAATGCCAGCCAGTTCAGCGACGGGGCCGGCGCCTGCGTGGTCGTCAGCGAGGCCTATGCCGAGCGCCATGGCCTGAAGCCGCTGGGCCGTTTCCTCGGCTTCGCCGTTGCCGGCTGCGAGCCCGACGAAATGGGCATCGGCCCGGTGTTCGCGGTGCCCAGGGTGCTGGAGCGCCTGGGCCTCGGGGTGGGCGACATCGACCTGTGGGAGCTCAACGAGGCCTTCGCGGTACAGGTGCTGTACTGCGCCGACCGGCTGGGCATCCCGATGGACCGGCTGAACGTCAACGGCGGCGCGATCGCCATCGGCCA
>Ga0068877_10000899_pt1 | contig 25370 bp, 22 predicted proteins | sample NOAtaG_FD_66437 | JGI IMG/M metagenome (GOLD analysis project Ga0068877, IMG submission 66437) | Freshwater lake microbial communities from Lake Erie, under a cyanobacterial bloom - NOAA_Erie_Diel6S_1000h metaG | ecosystem: Environmental > Aquatic > Freshwater > Lake | place: USA: Ohio, Lake... | reverse complement strand
CGAGCACCGGGACAGGCCCGTGGCCCCTATGGCTCGCGCACCGGATATCAACTGCTGCTGCGCAGCAAAGGTGGCGCACTCGCAACAACGGCCAGCGGATCCGCTGAAGCCCCCGCGTGGAACGCGTCATACGATCCGCAGATCGCTGCCTCCATGCGTGCATTTGCTTTCGCGCCGCTCGATCCGACGAAGCGTTTTTAAGCACAAGTTTCGCCTCGTTAGATGCAACGAAATTATCCTGCGCGTTGCCACGCTGCGACACGAAATGCGCGCGACTATGGAGTTTGAGCCGAAGTTGTAGTACTGATCGGTTGACGGGTTCATCAACGGATTCATTGAGGGAGGGGAATTCTCGATGTCTGCACACACACTCAGCAACAAAGTTTCGCTCGCCGTTGCTACGGCACTACTCGCGCCCTTGACGCTTTCGGCCTGGGCTCAGCAGCCGGCGGACGATGGCTTCGCACTCGAAGAAATCGTCGTCACGGCGCGTAAGGTCGAAGAAAACTTGATGACCGTACCCATGGCCATCACGGCGTTCTCCTCCAAGGACATCGAAGCCGCGGGCATGAAGTCGCTCAACGATGTCATGCGCATGACGCCAAGCTTCAACTTCGTCAACCAGTTTGGCGGCTCAGGCCGTAACGACCGCTCGACAAACTCTCTCGTTTTCCGCGGCCTCTATATCAGCGGCAACGCAGGCCTCAGCGCCGGTGGACTGCTGTTCATCGACGGTGCTCCGGTGATCGGTGCGCAGCCGCCCTCGATGGTCGACATCGATCGCATCGAAGTTCTGAAGGGCCCACAGAGCGCCTACTTCGGCCGTTCGGCATTTGCCGGCGCCATCAACTTCGTCACCCGCGACCCGTCGCAGGAATTCAAGGGTCGGGTTTCAGCCGAAATTTCCTCCTGGGAATCGCACGATGCGTCGCTGAGCGTCGAGGGTGGTCTCGGTGAGAACGCCTCGGCGCGGCTGACCCTGCGCAGCTTCGACCGCGGCGGCCAGTACACCAATGCGGCTTTCCCCGCGACCGACAAGCTCGGCGCGCAGAGCACCAAGTCTGCGGCGCTGACCGTGCTCTGGAAGCCGACCGACAGTCTGAGCATCAAGAGTTACATCAACGCTTTCAAGGACGACGACGGTCCGCCGGCCCAGCTCGCGCTCAAATCCGAGTCCTTCACGGGTCGCGTCGACGCCAACGGCAACTGCGTACCCTTCTCGCAGGCGCCCTCGGGCACCGCGGCACTCGGCCAGGCCGCGAACTCGCGCGCCTCCTTCGGTTACGTCTGCGGTACGGTGCCGCGCATCGGCAGCTTCCAGAAGACGCTGATCTCGGGCGACTGGGACACGAGCCCTGCAGCCACCAGTGCCGCACTGTTCAACCCGCCGAATCCGGCGTGGAAAATCTTTGATACGTCGTTCAACACCAGCGGCGGCATGAATCGCGAGGCCTTCCAGGCCGACGTGCGCATCGATTACACCTTCGGCGGCGGCTATACGCTGAGCTCGCTGACGGCAGCCCACCAGGACAAGAGCATGACGCTCATCGACCTGAACTATCGCGCCGCCCGTGATCGCATCAACCCGTTCAATGCTTCGCGACCGACCACCACCGTCCCGTGGGCACAGTTTCTGTTGATCTCGCAGGTCAAGCTGCGGGATTGGAGCCAGGAGCTGCGCTTGACGTCACCGCAAGAACAAGCGCTGCGCTGGACGGTGGGCGTCAACTATTTCGACGGCAACACGCCGGGCGGCACGGTCTACGGGATGAGTCCGATCGGACCGCTGTTCGCAGCTGCCATCACGGAGCAAAACGTGGAAACGCCCGCCGCCTTCGGCGGTATCTACTTCGACGTCACCGACAAGATCACCTTGAGCGTCGAAGGTCGTTACCAGAAGGACAAGCTCAACCAGATCCCGAAGGTCGGCACCACCGGCGCCGTAGTCACGGGGCTTGCGGCCACGCCACTCAATGCGTCGTTCACGAGCTTCTCGCCGCGTGTCTCGCTCGACTACCAGATCACGGACGACACGCTGCTCTACGCGCTGTTTTCGCGCGGCTATCGTCCGGGCGGCTTTAACGCGGGCCTCGTCACCTCGTCGGCAGCCACCATCGAAGCGCTCAAGGCGGCGGTGCCCTCGGCGGGTCTCACCTTCGAAGAAGAGCAACTCGACAACTACGAAATCGGCGTGAAGTCGACCTTCCTCGACGGCCGCGCTCGTGCAGTCCTGACCTACTACGACTCCACGTGGAAGAACGGTCAGGTGTCGAACTCGGTGCCGGTGGTCGTCGCCGGTACCGCCAACCTGATTCCGCTCGTCATCAATAACGGCGAGGCAGATCTGAGTGGCGTCGAGTTTGAGGGTCAGTTGCAAGTGACGCGCAACCTCAAGCTGTCGGGCACCTTCGCCTACAACGACACCGAGATCGTCAGCTACGGTCTTGGGACCGGTGCCTGCGTGGACTGCAGCTTTGTGTGGGGCAGCTTCGCAGGTGCCATCGGCAACCAGTTGCCCACCGTGCCAAAGACCACTTGGTCGCTCTCCGCTGAACTCGGCGACAAGTTCGCCAACGGGCTCGACTGGTTCAGCCGCCTCGACATCATGAACCAGGGTTCGAAGTACACCGACTTCTCGAACGCTGCCGAGATCGAAAGCAAGCAGACCATCAATGCTCGCGTCGGCATCCGCTCGGACGTGTGGACGATCGAACTCTTCGGCAACAACCTCACCGATAACAACGTTGCTGAAGCCGGCCTCATCGGTGTCGATGCGCTGACGTTCCTGGCGGCACCGCCGAACCGGAACGAACTGCGCGTCTCGCCGCCGCTACCTCGGGCCTTCGGCCTGCGAGCAACCTACAGCTTCTGATCGACTCTAAGACTGGGGGCCGGGTGATCAACCCGGCCCCTTTTTTTTGCGCTGAAGCTCAACCCGCATTCCGCGCGGTACTCTCGCCTCTGTTCACCCTGCGAATGCATGGTGATTTTTTATACACCGGTGGCGTTTTCCTCCCGTAGCCTCGACCGTGCATCGCCCGTACGTACGGGACAACAACAATCGCTCAGGGGGACTCAATGTCAGTATCGTCCGCGCGCCGTGTGACCGGCGCCATCCTCGCCATCCTTGCCGCGTCGTCGTCCGCGCCACCCTCATCGGCGCAAAACGCCGGCAGTGAGGGCGCGATCAGCCTTGAGGAAATCGTCGTCACGGCCCGTAAAGTCGAAGAAAACCTGATGGATGTCCCCATCGCGATTACTGCGTTTTCGTCGGCCGAAATCGAATCCGCAGGCATCAAGCAGCTGGGCGATGTAATGCTGATGACGCCGGGCTTCAACTTCGTCAACCAGCAGGGCAGCTCGGGTCGTAATGACCGGTCGGCCACCTCACTGGTGTTTCGCGGCCTGTATCTGAACCTCAACACCGGCCTGAATGCCGGCGGCAACCTGTTCATCGACGGCGCGCCCGTGCTCGGCGCACAGCCGCCCGCCATCGTCGATGTGGAGCGCATCGAAGTACTGAAGGGCCCGCAGAGCGCCTACTTCGGCCGCTCGACGTTTGCCGGCGCGATCAACTTCGTGACCCGAGAGCCTGGCCAGGAGGTCAAGGGCAAGGTGATCGCCGAAGTCAGCAGCTGGTCATCTCACGATCTCAGTGGCAGCTTCGAAGGCGGTCTCACCGATAACCTCGCCGGTCGCATCACGGTTCGCGACTTCAAGCGCGGAGGCCAGTACACCAACTTCACCGACTCGAGCGGCAAAAAACTCGGCGAGCAGACGACCCAGTCCGTCTCCGCTGCGTTGGTGTTCAAGCCGTCCGATTCGCTCAAGATCAAGGCCTACGTCAACGTGTTCCGGGACGACGACGGTCCGCCGGCTCAAGGCGCGCTGAAGTCCGACTCCTTCACCGGCCGCGTCACTGCCGATGGCACCTGCGTGCCGTTCTCGCAGGCTCCCGCGGGCACGGCGGCCCTCGGACAAACGGCCAATTCCCGCGCATCCTTCGGTTACGTCTGCGGCGAAGTGCCGACCATGGCCACCATCCCACGCAGCATCATTTCGGGTGACTACGACACCTCGAACCCGAACACATTCAAGGCGCTGTTCGAACCCAACCCCTTGTGGACCCGGTTCGAGACCACCTTCAATCGCGATGGCGGTATCAAGCGTGAGGCGCTGCAGGCCGACCTGCGCGTCGATTATGACTTCGCCGGTGGCTACTCGCTGTCGTCACTGACCGCTGCCCACCAAGACAAGACGATGACGCTCATCGATCTCAACTACCGCAGTGGCAAAGATCGAGTGAATCCGTTCTACGCCACGCGTCCGACGACTACCGTGCCTTGGCTGCAGTCGCTGCTGGTCTCGCAAGGCAAGTTCCGCGACTGGAGCCAGGAGCTGCGCTTGAGCTCACCGCAGGAGCAACGATTGCGCTGGGTGGTCGGTGGCAACTACTTCTCGGGAATGAGCCCGGGCGGCACGGTCTACGGCCTGCTGCCGAGCGGCCCGTCGTTCACGGCGTCGATCACCCGACAGGAAGTGACGACCCCGGCGGTGTTCGGCGCGGCGTATTACGATCTCACCGATCAGCTGACGGTGAGCGTCGAAGGGCGCTATCAGTGGGACAAGATCGAGCAGACGCCTCTCGTCGCGCCGCCGGGCGTCGCGACCACCGGCGTGGCCGCCGAAACGCTCTCTGAGACGTTTACGAGCTTCTCGCCGCGTATCTCGGTCGACTACCAGATCACCGACGACACGCTGATCTACGGTCTGTTCTCCCGCGGCTTCCGCCCGGGCGGCTTCAACGCGGCGCTCAAGACTTCGCCGCCGGCCCTTGTGGCCGCGCTGCTGTCGGTCGTACCCACGGCGAGCTTGGCGTTCGAGCAGGAGCAGCTCGACAACTACGAGGTGGGTATCAAGTCGACTTTCCTCGACGGTCGGGCGCGCGCGATCCTGACGTTCTACAAGAACGACTGGATCGATGGTCAGGTGGGTTCAACCGTGGCGCTACCGGGTTTCACCAACCTGATCACCATCACGGTCAACAACGGCGAAGCCAAGCTTGAGGGCATGGAGTTCGAGGGTCAGTTCCAGGCCACCCGCAACCTCAAGCTCTCGGGAACCTTTGCCTACAACAAGTCGGAACTCGTCAGCTACGGCGTGGGCGCGAGCGGCAACTGCGCCGACTGCAACCTCGTCTACGGCAGCTTCGGCGGCGCCCTCGGCAATCGTCTACCCACCACGCCGAAGATCACCTACTCGCTGACGGCAGAGTACTCACGCGCTTTCAGCGATACGCTCGACTGGTACACGCGCGTCGATCTGATGCACCAGGGCGAGAAGTACACCGACTTCTCGAACGTCGCTTGGGTCGGCTCGTCGGACAACGTCAACGCGCGTATCGGTCTGCGCTCGGAGAAGATGACCTTCGAAATCTTCGGCACCAACCTCACCGACAACAAGGTGCTGACCTCGGCGCTGCTGGGCATCGACGCTTTCACCTTCCTCGTGCCGCCGAACAAGAACGAAGTCCGCTTCTCGCCGCCGCTGCCGCAAGCCTGGGGTGCGCGACTCAGCTACAAGTTCTAAGAAATAAAAGTAGAGATCTTTCAAATGGGGCCGGATGCTTGCATCCGGCCCTTTTTCTTGCGGAAGTGCACGACGAACAGCACGATCGCCGCAAGCCCGATAATCCAGTGCGCCAGCGACGTCCATGACCGCCAGCGATCGCTACCGATGTAGTAGAGCGCACAGCCCGTGATGGTGAGCCAGACCAGCACGCCGAACAGGGTGCCGCCCGTAGGCCTGCGCTGCCGTGCGCGCCAACCACGCACGATGTGATCCGACCACAGCGCACCGAACATCCATACGGCGGCAAAAGAAAATACCGCGTGACCGATCAACCACCAGCGTTGCTGCGGGTGGGGACCATCGAAACCGAACTGATCAACTACACGGATGAAGTAATGGAAGATCAACCACACGCCGCCGGTCACCCATGTGCCAATGGCCAACACGTGCAGCAAGCGCCGACGCCCCGGCGGCAAGACACCCGTCCGAACACTGTTCACCGCGTCACGCCTCCGAGAATCTGCCAACCGCTGTCGGGTGCGTAGAGATACGCGGTCGCGTCGCAGGCAGCAAGCACGGCCTCCACATCCGACCCCTCCGCGAGCACGACCTTGGTCAGCCCATCGGCCACCATGCACGACGATGCAACGACGCTGACGAATCGCCCGGGTGCCGCGGGGCGCCGGTCACGACCGAAGAAATGCACCGGTCCTGCTGCATCGCTTGCGTAGCTGGCGCTGCTCGCGAGGCTCGCCTCTCGAAGTTCCAGCACTGGATGAGTGCTCATCGGGTGTCCGGGAACGCGCAGGGGCACGCCCTGGATGTCAGGCCCCGAGACCCGCAGATCACCCCCCGCGTTGACCTGACCGCTGGCCGTCGGCGGCAGTTGCAGCGCCGCGATGGCCAGATCGACCACGTATCCCTTGGCGATGCCACCGAGATCGATCCACAGCGGACGTCGTAATTCCACTCGGTTGTCCGGGAGCAGACCAACGTCGCCCCACCGCGCCTGCGGATCGGGATCGCCTGCTGCGAGCGCCGGCACGGGCAATCGGCCGCCCCGGACCAGCGCCGGCGCCACCGTCACGTCGAACGCACCACCGGACAGTCGATGCAGGCGATCGGCGCACTGCAGCACGGCGAAGGTCTCGGCGCACACCTCCACAACCGACCCCACAGGCGCGGCATGCAGACGCGCGAGGTCGCTGTCCGTAGAGTGAAAACTCATGGCCGCCTCGACCCGACCTATGGCGGCGAAGGCCCGCTGCAGGGCGGCTTCAGCCTCGGCCTCGGTCAGACCCGACACCCCGATGGTGACGTAGGTGCCGAGACCCGGCTGGGTCCTTTGCAGCACCGGGGGCGGATGACCGTTCTCTGAACGCATGGAACTCCCTTGATCGCCGGGCGGTTGGGAATGATATCTTCGGAGTGTTCTGCAGGAGGTTAGCCCATGGCCATCGACAAGAACCGTCCCACCTACGCCGTCGAGGCGATTCCATCCGACATCACCAACAGCGTGTTCCTCGGCAATCCGGCCGTCGACAATCTGCTGTCCTGCGTGATCGCCATGAATGCCGAAATGTGGGCGACCAAACGCCGCATGAAGGTGCTCGAATCCTTGCTCGCCAAGAAAGGCATCACGCAAGAAATGATCGAAGGCTACGTGCCCACCGCCGCGGAAACTGCCGCGTGGGAGAAGGAGCGTGACCGCTTCATCGAACTTGCCATGGGTCCGCTTGCCAACGATGGCTTCCGCTCCATCGGTACGGGCTTTCCGAAGCGCTGAAGGCGCTCTCTCCGGAGGTGACTCATGATCGGTCGTCGTGAACTGTTTGGCGCCACCGCTGGCGCATTGGTGATGGCCCAGACGCTCAAGGCCGAAGCCGCCGTCGCCGCCGAGAAACTCAAGCCCTACACCGCTGCGCCCAAGGGGTCCTACCTGCCGCGCGGCACCGACGGGCGCCTCGCGCGTCTGGCGACGCTCGACCTCGAAAGCCATCAGGATTTCACGCTCGGCTTTCGCCTGATGCACAGCAAGGCATTGCGTGCTGCATCGGCCGCAGCCTTCGAACGGGTACTCGAGCGCGAAGGCATCGATCCGCTGACCCCGCTCACCGGCGAGCAGGTTCGAGCGCTCGTCGAAACGGAACCCGGCATCAATATCGCCTCGCGCGCTTGGCTCGCCAACCAGCAGGTCACCTGGAAAACGCTGCGCGATCACTTCCATGCCAACGCGGACGCTTATCTCTCCGAAATGGAAGCGGCGGACAAGTCAGGCCCCGGTACGCTGGAGCTTGCACCGACTCTCGACATCCCGACCTACGCGCGGCACGAGATCCACATTCAGCCCGGTGGTTACGTCGGCGATCCGTTCGCCGGCCACATCTACCACTACGGCACCAACAGCTTCTATATCAGCGTCATTGGCCACAACGAGCAGGACCAGGTCCACAAGGGCTCGGCGGCCCGTCTGCCGCTGCCTGAAGACGGCAAGGTCAAGCGCATCCTCGACATGGGCTGCGGCATCGGGCAGATGACCGTCGCACTCAAGGAGCGCTTCCCTGATGCGGAAGTCTGGGGCGTCGACGTCGGCGCACCGATGGTGCGCTACGCGCACATGCGCGCTCGGCGCCTTGGTATCGAGGTCAATTTCGCGCAGCGGCTGGCCGAGCTCAGCGGCTTCCCGGACAACTACTTTGACCTCGTGACGAGCTATATCATGCATCACGAGTTGCCGGGCGAGATCACCAAGAAGGTCATCGACGAAGCACGCCGCGTGACGCGACCGGGTGGCGTCTACTACCCGATCGATTTCAACTCAGGCGGTACCAAGATGCCGGCGCGCATGATGTACGGCCGCTGGTACGACCACCGCTGGAACAATGAAGTCTGGAGCTTCGAGTACCACGCGCTGAATTTCACCAACGAAATCGGCGCTCGCGGCTTCAATGTCGTGAAGAACGCGAAGCCTGCCCTGCCCGGGTTCGGCGTGCGGCATAGCATCAAGGTGTGACGGCGGCGCACCGCGCCGCAACGCCCTGATGCACCACCGCCTTCTGCTCGTTCCGGCCATGGCCGTGGTGGCGGCGCAGTACGCGCCCGCCTACGAGCTGCAAACCCTCGAAGAAGCACAGCAGCGTCTCTATCCGAACGCCAAGCTGACGCCGTTCGAGTTCAAGCTCTCCTCGGAACAGTTCACGCAACTGAAGTTCGAATACAAAGTGCCGGCGTTTCGCCCGCTCTTTCGCGGCTGGAAGGTCGAAGGCGGTGGCTGGCTGTATATCGACCAGGTCTACGGCCTCAACGACATCGTCACCTACCTCGTCGCCATCGGTGCCGATGGCAAATGCCGCGGTATCGAAGTGCTGACCTGCGCCGACGGTTATTGCGACTTATATACCCCGCAATGGCGCAACACGCTGGTTGGCCTTGAACATGGCCGCTGGGATCCGACCCGAACCGTACCCATGGTGTCGGGTTCGACCCTCTCGGCCACCCATGTCGCCGAAGGGGTCAAAAAAATGCTCGCCGTCCACTCGCGCTATCGCCCGCAACCGTAGGTCGACTCCATGCCGCACTCTCTCACTCGTCTGACGGGTCTTTTCGCCCTTGCAGCGCTGACCCTGCCTACCGATATCTCCGCACAAGGCACGGTGGCCACGGTTTCCTTGAATCCGGGTAGCGAGTTTCGCGACTGCGCCGACTGTCCGGCGATGGTGGTCATTCCGCCTGGTCAATTCGATATGGGCTTTGATGGCGGTGAGGAGGGTCGTTACGAAGGCCCGGTACGTCGCATCACCATCAACTACGCCTATGCGGTCGGCAAGTACGAAGTCAGTAATGCCGAGTATCGGCGCTTCATCGATGACACGGGTCACGTCTCGGCGCGTGACTGCAACCTCCTGCGCGATGGTACGTATCGCGCGGAGCCTGGCACGAACTGGCTGGACCCGGGCTACCAGCGACCCATCCGTGACAGTGAGCCGGTGGTGTGCATCAGTTGGAACGACGCCAAGGCCTTCGTGGCGTGGCTCGCGCGCCGCACAGGTCAGCCGTATCGACTGCTGACAGAAGCCGAATGGGAGTACGTGGGTCGCGGCAATCGCGGCGGTCATCGCTTTGTTTGGGGCGAGCAGCCTGCGCAGGCCTGCCGCGAATCCAACGTCTTCGATCAAAGTGCGCGGCGCGCGCGGCCCGATCGGCGTATCGACGCCGCACCCTGCGACGATGGTTTTCCAGAGGTGGCTCCGGTCGGCAGCCTCGCTGCCAATCCGTTCGGCGTGCACGACATTCTCGGCAACGTGTGGGAGTGGGTCGAAGATTGCTACGTCATGCCCTTGCCACCCACCGCGCCGCGCGACGGCTCGGCGCAACTGGTCGAAGGTTGCGACCGTCGCGGCTCGCGCGGCGGCTCGTGGCTCAGCACGTTCTCACGCCAGACGCCGACCTTTCGCGGTCGCGACCCCGCGACACTCGTCAGTCAAATCTTCGGTTTGCGCGTAGCGCGCGACCTCAGCGCTTCACACCCGACAGCAGATACCACACCACGTGCACCGGCCCGGGCGTCGAAGTAAACCGCGGCTCCGCCGCTCGATCAGCGACGCGAACGGCAGGCTGATAGCCTGAAGCCACGTCGGCAAAGCCGGCGTCACGCACTGTCTGCGCGATGTCGGCCTGTTGTGCGCCAATCCAGAATGGTTCGTTGTTGTGCAGGGCTTCGAACAGCCCGCGAACGCGATTCCATGCTGACGCTGTATCAAAGCGCAGCGGCACCTCGAGGTGCATCATCACACCGCCCGGTCGCAACAGGCGATGTGCCTCACGCATGATGCGCGGCAACGCCTTGAAGGACGTCTCGTGCAGCACAGCCGAGGACACCACAAGATCGAACGATCCGTCGGCAAAATCCGTCGTCTCCGCGTTCTGCTGCGAGTAGTGGATCGACGCACCGAGCGATGCAGAGCGGGCCCGCGCATACCGCAACAGCGCACCACCCACGTCGATACCGTGCACTTCGGCTTGCGGGAAATATCCTGCGATCGCCGTGGTGCTGTGACCGACGGTGCAGCCCATGTCGAGGATGCGCTGTGGCGTCGCTTGCGGGAATCGATCGAAGTAATGCTGCACGAGCGTATGCCCGCGGACGTCGTTGAGTTCGCCGCCGTTGCGACCCATGTGGTAAAGCGCCGCAGCCTTGTCGAACACGGCTCCCTGACGCACGTCACCCTCGCCGCGATCCTCGGCATAGCCACCTGGCATCAGATGGATGTCGACCGTGCTCAGATAGCGCGGCGGCCGAAACTGCGGATCGGTGCGGACGGAGCCTCCCGCCGTCGCATCACTCGCCCGACGCTCGAGCTCAGGTAGTTGCCGATCGACGCACTCACCGACACTGCGCCACATTTCTTCCTGTGCCGACACCGTCAGTTGCTGCCAGGTACGGTAGGCACCAAGGCGCGCCAGGCTGCGCTCCAGCGCCCGATATTCTTCCTTCGCATCACGGCCCTCGGCCGCCAGTTGTGGCGTCAGCTTCTCATCAACGAGCGCACGCCATTTCGGTTCGAGCTGCCGCATGAGAAAGTTCTTCAGACCGACGACATGAGCGAAGCGCGCCGCCTCGTCATGGGTGGCCTCGGGCATCATCGCGTGGGGCGTAGTGCTCATCGATCGATCTCCAACAGCGTTTTCTGCACGACCGGGTCTTCGAGCAGGCGATCAAGCTCGTCCGCAAGGGGCTTGAACACTCGACCGATCATCGCCTGATCATCAGCCATCCGCTCGGCGAGCGCGGCCGCGTCAGGCTGATAGGCCTCGACCTTCGAGCGATCGAAGCCACCTGCCGCAGCCAATCGCTCATGCGTATCGAGTCGCGCACGCAGCATGGCGATCTCGCCGGTCAGGGCGGTGATCATGCCGAGCAGGCGCCCGACATCGGCCTGAGCCGCGAAGAACGACGACCGTTTGCTCGGGTCGTCGCGAAACACCAGACCTTCAGGATCGAGTTCCGTCATCTGCAGCCTCTAGGCGCGCTGCGCGCTCTTCAGGGTTTTCTCGTCGAGTCGGTAGAACCATAACGGGATCAGCGAAATCCCGAAATAGAAACACGGTAGGAACGCCGCACAGTAGCGGATACCGTCGATCGCTTCGGCGGTTTGCACCGGCGCTTTCGACTGGAAACCGAACCAGGCATAACCAAGGCCGAGCAGCGTTGGCGCAAAACTCGAGGCCACTTTTTCCACCACGCTGTACAGACCCGAAAACACGCCCTCGCGACGCAGGCCGGTACGCCGGTAGTCATACTCGATGGTGTCCGGCAACATCGATTGACCGAGCAGCAGCAGACCACCCGCCGCAAAACCCTTGAGCAGCGCGCGCAACAGGAACAGGTAAATCGATTCTTCGGGGCTCGCCACCAGCCACGTCAATGACATCAGACAGAAGGCTGCCGTCGAGAGCATGTATGCCGCCCGCTTCTCGATCTTATTGGTGATCCAGGTCCACATCGGGATCGACAACGTCTGACCGACGAAGCTCACCGCGGTGAAGTAGATCATCCATTCGCCAGGGTTCTCTTTGCCGAGCACGTACTTGACCACGAAGATGCTCATGGCCGTCGAGGTGAACAGACCAAAGAGCTGCGTGAACTTCGTGCCGAGCAGTGCGGCAAACGGCTTGTTGGCAAACCCCGTACGCAGCTGCTCGGCCAGCGGCACGCGTTGCGTCTCCCGTGCATGCTGTCGGCCACCGGCAGTGCCGAAGAACGTCAGCGCCATGAAGAAGAACACGAACACGCCGATGATGAGGCCCATCTGCGCGTAACCCTCGGCATCGCCGCCCAAAATCTCGGCGAGTCGCTGCGTGGAAATGCCGATCATGGTGCCGATGCCGATGCAGAACACACGCACCGAAATCATGCGCGTGCGCTCCTTGTAATCGTCAACGAGCTCCGAGGGCATCGCCATGTAGGGCACGTTGAAGATCGTGTAGCCCGTACCCACGAGTGCGAGTGACAGCGTCACGAGCAGCAGCGACTGCGATACGGGAGTCAGCGCCGAGCTAAAGAACAACGCAAACGCAAAACCCGAAATCACGCCGCCCAGAATGAGATAGGGTCGGCGGCGACCCCACCGGGTGTGGGTGCGGTCGCTGATCAAGCCCATCAGGGGATTGGCAACCCAGTCCCAGATTTTCGCCGCAAACAACACCAGCGACGCCGTGGCGATGGCCACGCCCAGTACGTCGGTGAGGTAATACAGTTGCAGAGCGGCAAAGCTGTTGAGCAAGACGGACGCCCCGAGCGTGCCGATCCCCCAACCGATGTGCAGCCGATTTGGCGTCGCGGACACAGCCGCTGATGGTGAACTCAAAACCCACCCCCCGACAGGTTGAAATCCCCGATCACCATACGCCATACCACAGGGCGGCGCACGGCCTCCGCAACGGTTCCGCCGAAGCGTGGCGCACTCTAGGATCGGCGGAGCACACTGGGATCGGGTGATTATGAGCACGCTCAGCAAACGCGACTTTCTCGTGGGAGCCGGCGCAACGGTGGCGCTCGGGGTCATGGGCGGCACAGCGCGTGCAGCCCGCCACACCACCTTCGATCTGATCGTGGTCGGCGGTGGCAATGCCGGCCTGCCGACGGCGATTTTCGCCGCCGAGCGCGGAGCCCGCGTCGCGATCGTCGAAGCCGCCGGCATCCTGGGCGGCACGCTGCATCTCTCGAGCGGCCAGATGAGTGCTGCGGGAACACGCCTGCAGAGACAGCGGGGGATCATCGACAGCCCGGATCTGCATTACGCCGATGTCATGCGGATCAGCAAAAACACGGCTAACCCGGACATCCTTCGCCTGGCGGTCAACGCCGCAGCCCCGGCCTTCGATTGGTTGATGGATCAGGGCTTCAAGCCGATCGACGCACATCCGATCACCGGCACGACCCACGAACCCTATAGCCAGCCTCGCTATGTCTGGGCGCGCAATGGCGGCCGCGACATCCTCGAGGTGCTGAACCGGCAACTCGCACCTCACATTCAGTCCGGACGCGTCACGGTCCTCACGGGTCATTCGGCCGTCGAACTCGTACAAGCGCGCGGCTCTGGCGCCGTCACGGGCCTCGTCGTGCGTGATCCGGACAATCGCAAGATCAGCCTGAGCGCTCGTCAGGTGGCGCTGACCAGTGGTGGCTACACAGCCAACCCGCAGATGTTCCTGAAATACGAAGGTACGCGTACTCACACCCGCGCCACCTACCCGTTCAGCCAGGGCATTGGCCTTGAACTCGGTCTGGCGGCTGGCGGCTACATTCGCGGCGGCGAGCATCACACGCCTTTGTTTGGTGCCGTGCTGTCCGACGACCAGTCACCGACCGCCATGCGCGCCATGGCACGACACTTCCCGCCGGAGCGCCCGCCCTGGGAAATTCTCGTCAACGCTCAAGGTCAAAGATTTCTGCGCGAGGACATCCCGAGCCACGACGCCTATGAAATGGCACTGGCGCGTCTGCCGGATGAGCGCTGCTGGTTCGTTTTCGACGAAACCATCCGTCGGCAGGCTCCACCGCTGTTGCGCGGTGGTTTTTCCGGACCCTGGACCGAAGCGGACACCGAACAGGCCTTCTCCGATGGTGCCTTCGGCTTCCATCGTGCCACGGACTTGCGCACCCTTGCACAACGTGCCGGAATCGATGCGCAGGGTCTGCTTGAGACGGTCGCCGATTACAACCGCGGTCGCGAAGCAGGCAAAGACACTCACGGTCGGCTCCATCTGCCGGCGCCGATCGCCGCCGCACCGTACTACGCCGTGACCATCAACAGCTGGAACCTGCTCAGTTACGCAGGGGTGGCCGTCGACGCGCAACTGCGCGTGATCCGTCGCGACGGCTCGCCGATCCCGAATCTGTATGCAGCCGGTGAGTTGCTCGGTATGGGCACGGTGATGGGCAACGGTATGCTGGGCGGCATGTCGGTCATGCCGGCGCTCTCGCTCGGTCGCATGCTCGGCAAGGAACTCATCGCGTTCGCATGAAGCGGCGCGCGGCAGGCCTCCGTCTGCTGCTCGCCTGGTGTGCGACGACCGTCGGTGCCGACACGCTCACGCCGCAGGTGGTGGTACCCGGCGGGCCCTTGCACGCCATCGAGGGTATGGCCTTCGGACCCGACGGCCAGCTCTACGGCACCAGCGTCTACGACCGACGCATCTATCGCATCGATCCGCAGACCGGTGCCGTCAGCTACGCCGTGCCGGCACCGTTTGGCGAGGCAGACGACGTGGCCTTCGGTCCTGCTGGCTCGCCCGCAGCCGGCGTCATGGCGTGGACCGCACAGCGCTCGGGCGAATTACGCATCCGGCGGCCCGACGGCTCGCTCGCGGTTGCGCTGTCCAACGTGCCGCGGGTCAATCCCGTTGCATTCGACGATCGAGGACGACTCTTCGTCGCACAGAGTCGAGCGGGCGATGATGCTCTGTGGGAAGTCGACGTCGCGGGGGGCCGTGCACCGCGAGTCGTGACTCGAGGTCAGGGGCCGTTGAACGGCTTCGATTTCGGTGGCGATGGTCAACTGTACGCACCAGCGTTCGGCTCCGATCGCCTCGTGGCGATCGATCCGGACACAGGCACGCATCGTACGGTGGCGCAGGGTCTCGGATCGCCGGCAGCCGTCAAGGTGGATCGTCGTGACGGCTCTCTCGTCAGCATCGACTACCTGCGCGGAGAACTGTGGCGTACGGAACTGCGTACGCGGCGCAACACGCTGATGGCTCGGTTCGACGACGTCATCGACAACGTCACGCTGGGTCCCGACGGTCTCATCTATCTGCCGAGTGTGGCGGACAGTCGCGTGCTCGTGTTCGATCCCGCAAGCGGGCAGACCCGACGACTGGTGGATGGCCACTTTACCGTTGCACTCGGCGCCGTCCTGACGCAGCACGCCGGTCGGCAGAGTCTGCTGGTGGCTGACCCGTTTGGTTATCGCTACGTCGATCTGCAAAGCGGTGCCGTGACGCGGCCGCCGTGGGTGGGCGGACGCGGCATGTCCTCGGCCATCGCTGCCTCCGATACGTTGATCGCATTCAGTTACTCAGGTGCCAGTCGCGTGCGAGTGATCGATCGACGCAGCGACGCCATCGTGATGGAAGTCACCGACATCGGCGCGCCGCGCGGCCTGCTCATCACCGACGACGACGCGATCGTCGTGGCCGATGCCCAATCGGGTCGTCTGCTGCGGCTGCGTCGCGGGCAGCGCAGCACGGTAGCCGAGAATCTGGCACGGCCTGTGGCGTTGCTTGCCGACGCAGGCGACAAGGTCCTCGTCAGTGAGTATGACCGTGGCGCCGTGACTCGCGTCAGTCTGCGCGATGGCTCGCGGGAAGTGGTCGCGACCGGCTTCGAATCGCCCTCCGCCCTGGCGCGATTGCCGGATGGACGCATCGCCATCGTCGAGCAGACGCTACGCCGTGTCGTACTGTTCGATCCGCGCGATGGCAGCCGGCGTATCATCGCCACACAACTGCCGACCTCTCTGGCAGCGCTGCCCTTCGCGGCAGACACCACGACGGGACTCGTTGCGACCGGAGACGGTCGGCTTTACATCACCTGCGCCGAAGACAATTCCATACTGCGGATCGACCCATGAAAACTTTGCTCGCGCCTGTCGTCGGCCTCGTTGGTACGCTGCTGCTGCTCACCGGTTGCAGTCACCTCGACGATCTGGCCACCGAGCGATTCGCCCGCATGCCCGCGGCGGACGATGTCGTCGCGGATGGCAGTTGGTACACGCCGACCGTCACCGTTCAGGGCCGAGCCCATCCGTGGTTTAGCGCCGAACTCGAGCAGCAGGCTCGCGCCGAGACGCAACCCGCACCGCTCGCTGCAGCCCGCCAACTGGCCCGTGACTACGACACGCTGGCACTCATCGTGATACGCGACGGTCGCGTGTTGCTCGAGGACTATGCGGCGGGCATTGATCCCGCGCGTCGCTTCGACACCCAATCGATGCATCGTGGGCTACTGGTGCTCGCGGTGCTTGCGGCCATCGAGGATAGGCACATCCCCTCGCTCGACACGCCTGCCGCGCGTTGGCTGCCGGAGTGGCGCGGGGCCGATGATCCGCGGCGTCTGATCACTGTTGGGGATCTGCTGTGGGGACAGGCGGGGCTGGCAGATCCACCTTTCGAGAACCGCCCTGACTCGCCTGGAATGCAGATGTTCATCGGACCCGATCTGCGACGCATTGCGCTGGCACAGCCCGCTCGCGCTGCGCGCGGCACCGTTGATCGCAGCAGCACACTCGATGCACAGGTGCTCGGTCTCGTCTTGGAGGCAGCCACCGGTCAGAGCTATGCAGCCTACTTGTCGCGACGAATCTGGCAACCGGCCGGAGCGGCGGACGCCTACGTGCGACTCGATCGTCCTCGGGGCAACACGCGCACGTTCTGCTGCATCCAGGCGAGTGCACGTGACTGGGCCCGTATCGGCCAACTCGTGCTCGACCGCGGAGTCGGTGCACACGGTCGGGCACTGCAGGAGCAAAGCATTGCGCGCATGCTCGCCCCGTCGCCGCTGTCGGCCGCGCATGGCATGGTGTGGTCTGGCGAACCGGTACTGCTCGTACCGCGCTCCGTGCAAGCCGGGCGTGCAGCACCGGTGCTCACGCCGTTCGCCGAAGACGGGGTGTTCTACATCGGCGGACGCGGCGGTCAGCGAGTGTTCGTGCTCACCCGCCAGCGTGCCGTCATCGTTCGCATCGGTCGCGTTCGCAACGATTTTGACGACGGCAAGTTCGTCAATGCCTTCATCGCGGCGCTGCAGCCTTGAAAGCCGCGCTGCGCGCCACGGCATTGGCACGAATGTTGGCGTAGAACAAATCGAAATCGTTGAAATGCAGCATGCCGCCCGGTAGCGGAACGATGGCGTAACCCTCGCGCGGAATACCCTCCACGCGCAACACGCCACCCTCGCACCGCGCCGCAATGCGCGCCGGTTCCGTGGCGGGCAACGATATACCCGCCTGCAACGCAGCAGCGAGACCCACACCGGCACGGGCCGGTAATGAGCCGGCATTTTGCGCAGCGGTAGCCTGGGGCTGCGATACATCGAACGTCAACGGATTGATACAAAGGATATCGTTGCCCTCGCTCGAGCCGAATCGCGCCGCATGCCGGGCCTGAGTGCCGCGGACAAACATGCTCGGATCACCCGCAGCATCGAACACATTCCAACTGACGAGACAGCCGGTCGATGTCGGCGTAGCACACACGGGCACTCCACCGCCCATCTGACGCAGCGAGCCTGTGGTGAAGCCGATACCCACCGCATAGGCCGCCACAAGCTGGCTACGATACGCGCCCGTGCCGAATTCATTGAACCAGCGCTCGATGTGCGAGGTGCCCTGGCTATGGCCGACCAGAATGAACGGGCGACCCTGATTCCAGTGCTGCATGTAGTGCAAAAACGCCGCGCGTACATCGCCCCAAGCAAACTCGTAGGCGGCCAGCGGCTTGCGCTCGGGCGGTGCATACACGGCTGCTGCGGTCGCCTGCCGATAGCGCGGTGCGAACACCCGACAGCAGGCATTGAAAATCGCCGCCTGGCGCGCGATGACCGATTCGTCTGTCCATGCGTTGGTCGCCGCCTTATCGAGCGGTTGGTTCCAGAACTCGACGTCGCGGTACGTGGTCGGGTGGATGTAGAACACATCGACGCTGGCGCTCGCCTGTCGATCGCCGAACGGATCTCGCTCGGCAACCACGTCTGCGGCATCGAGCCGCCACGGCAATGCCGCCCAAGCGTCTTCGCGCGTGTAGTCGGGCGCGGGCGGATGCGGCAACTCACCGAACGCCTGTGCCGGAATGCGGACCTCGAGCCCTTGCTGGGCAATCGCGGGGGATACCGAGAACAGGCCGAACACTGCGAGCCACCAACCGGGAAACTGCCGCACACCACACCTCGAACTTGCAGACGAGACACGGATCGTACCGGGGTTCGGGCTCGTGTAAAGTCGGTGGACAGGGAGGGGGTCATGGCCACAGCACTACGCCGCACGCTGCTCGGTTGGCTGCTCGTCGCGCTTTGCGCGGGAAGCGTGCCGCTGTCTCACAGCGCGGAAGACACCGCGACGCCGGCTCGACGCTACAGCATCGTGCAAGGTGCCGAAGGTGTTCCACTCAATGTCGTGGACCTCGGCACTACAGAACAACCTGTCATCGTCCTGGTGCATGGTTTCGGCCAGAGCCACGCCAGCTTCGCAGCGCAGTTCGCAGCGCCGGAGCTGAACCGTCACTTTCGACTCGTCAGTTACGATCTGCGCGGTCACGGTCTGTCAGGCAAACCTTGGTCGCGTGAGTCCTACGCGACCAGCGCGCACTGGGCCGATGATCTCGCCCGAGTCATCGATGCTGCCGGTGCACGCAAGGTGCTGCTGCTCGGTTGGTCGTACGGCACGCTCGTGATTGGCGACTACCTGCGCAAATACGGCAGCGAACGTCTGGCGGGAGTCGTGTTGACGGGCGCGTATGGCGGATTTACCGACCCGCCCTCCGGTCGAACACCGCCACCGGCTGCGGTGATCGCCGAAATGAACCGCATGCGTGAGGAGCAGATGTCCGGAGATCCGCAACTGCGTGCCGCAGCCGTGCGCCGCGGCGTATTGCGGCTCACGGCCAAGCCGATGTCCGACGACTGGCTCGCGCAGGCGACGTCGATGGGCATGCTGACGGCAACCGAAGCCCGTCGCTACATGTTCGATCGACCGATCGATAACAAGGACGTGCTCGTCAAACTCGACGTACCACTGCTCGTGGTCATCGGCGGAAAAGACGGCAGTACGCCTGAGCCGCAGGGTCGCGAGCTGGCGGCACGCGTGCGCGGTGCCGAAGTCAGCTTTTACCCCGACGCCGGGCATTCGCCCTTCGTCGAAGAGTCGCAGCGCTTCAATCGAGAACTGGCGCAATTCGCGCGCACGGTCTTTGGAACGCGGTGAAGTGGGTCAAGACGACAGTCGTCGTACTCACCGTGCTCGGCGGTGCGGCGCTGACGACGGTCTGGGCCGCGCGACAGGGACTGCTCACCGCTGACGAGGCCGAGCTTCGTGCGCGTTACGCGCTGCCGCAATCCCGGTTCGTCACCCTCGATGGACAACAAATCCACTACGTCGATGAAGGTCGTGGACCCGTCGTTCTCTTGCTGCATGGCTCGTACGGCAGCCTGCGCATGTGGGAAGACTGGGCGCGTATCCTGCGTACCGATTACCGCGTCATCCGTTTCGACCGTCCGCCGATGGGCCTGTCGTCGCCGGCGGAAGGTGGCCCGAAGAGCCCCGGTGTGGCCGACATGCAGCTCATCGACGCACTCACGGCGACCTTGAACGTCGAGCGGTTTATTCTCGTCGGTACTTCGAGCGCCGGTTTGCCCGCGGCCGCCTATGCCGCCTCCCGACCGGATCGGGTCACGGGCGTCGTGCTGGCCAACATTGCCATCGATGCGATTAAACCTGCTGCGGCACACCTGCCGCTCGAACTGCGGTTCGGCCTGCAAATCAGCCGATGGCTCGGCGGGTGGCGGCCCGAGTTCGTCTGGCGCATCGTGCTGCAACGCAACCTCTACGATTCGACTCGGGTGACACCGCGCTTGGTCGAGGAGTGGACGGATCTCAACAATCGTGCCGTACGGCTGCCGAAGCCGGGCTATTCGCCATCGGGTGCAATGTTTGCGCGAACGCGCGAGGATCTGCCCAAGCTGCGTGTGCCCACCCTGCTGCTCTGGTCGGCAAACGACCATGAGTTTCCGGTGGATACGACGGCTCAGCCGGGTCTCGCCGCAGTAGGTTCAGCAGACAAGGCCCTGGTAGTCATCGACCGATGCGGACACATGATGCCCCTCGATTGCGGTGAGCGCAGCGCATTAGCAGCCAAGGCCACCTTCGACCGCTGGACCCGTGCAACGCCTGTTCAACCTGTAACGTCTGTTCAATGATTTTCCAACAAGAGGATCGATCTATGTTCCGGACCCGTCATGCGCTGCTGCTGATTTTCGCTCTCGTCGTTTCCCCCGCTTTTGCCAAACCGATCACGGCCTGCGAGGGTAACGAGCGCAACCTCAAGACCTATCTCACCATCCACGAAGTGCTGTTCATGAAGCGCGATACGACGCGAGTCGCCGAGTTCTATGCGCCGAGCGTCATCTCGCATAACACCGATACGGGTGGTGACGGCGCGCGCAACGTCAATACGGCCCAGTTGACCGCAATGTGGGATGCGTCACGGCGCAATCATCCTGACCGCACGCTGACCGACGAGCTGATCCTGTGTGCCGGCGACTTCGTCGTGGTCCGCACCCGTATTCGCAACCGCGACACCACTGGAGTCGCAGGGTTGCCGGCCACTAATCGCGATTACAACATCACGGGGATCGACATCTACCGCTTCGAAAACGGCAAAGTCGTCGAGCGATGGGGCAACTCAGATCTTGCGAGCATGTACAAGCAGCTCGGACACCTCGTCGTGCCGGGGCCCGCGAAGTAAGCCCTCAGACCGTAGGCGGGATGCGGCGCAATTCCTTGAAGACGTCTTCGATGAAGCGCGCACGCTCCCGCTTGAACGCCGCGGCCTGCGCGGCATCAGGTTTGAACGACTCGATCGCCGCGCGGCTCAGCGTTCCTTGCGCCTCGAGCAGGGATTCGAGCGTCATGCGTCGTTCCCGCTCGATCCACACCTGGGCGGCAAGCTCCACCACCATGCGTACGGTGGCATCGAGCACCGGATCCTTGAGATAGATCGGATTCTCGCCGGCAATCGGCGTGCCGCCTTCAGGGGTCTGCTGCGCGAGCTCAGACACGGGTGGCAAACCAGTTCGTCATGTAGCCTGCGCCGCCCGAACGCTGACCAAGCGGTGTGGCAGCGACCTCAAAGCCATGGGCAGCGAGAATGGCGTTCATGTCGCAATCGCAGAAATCCTGCGAATAGGGCTCACCGTTATGCCGCGCGTCAAACCAGCGGTGATACCGCTGATAGGGTGATTTGTCGCGCGTACCCGTGAAGTCGTAAATCGCAAAAATTCCGCCGCGTCGGGTCACCCGCGCCGCCTCGCGCACCGTTTCGTGAATGATGCGCAGCGGCAGCTCGTGAAACACGATGAAGGCGAAGGTGATGTCGAATTGCCCATCGGCATAGCCCGTGTTCTCGATCAGGCGCTGCGCGAACGTCACTTTGTCACCCAGCATCACCGCGCGTCGATGAGCCACGCGCAACATCGGTGCCGAATAGTCGATGCCGGTCACTTCGGCCGAAGGAAAACGACGATGGAACGCCGTGCTGCTTTGGCCGATCGAGCAGGCGAGATCGAGGATACGCTCGACGCGGCCATCGGCCGGCGCCGGAACACGTGCCACGAGTTTGGCGTGCAACTCGTCGTGGTCATTATCTCCGCGAAAGAACACCTTGGTGCCGTAGTGGTAGAGGTATCCCGACAGGGCGTCCTTGTAGTAGCCACCGGGCTGCAGGTGAAAATGCACGTTGACGTACGGCGGATGCACGAAGTTCGGATCGAGCTCAAGTCGCCCCGGGCCACGCGCATCGTAGCGCTCGAGCTCGGCGAGGAGTTCCGCACGCTGCGACTCGAAGGAGCGTCGCAACGCGAACCATTTCATCTCCTGCTGCGTACGCGACAGCCGATCCCGCAAGCGCCCGAGCGGCAGCGAATGCACGTACTCGCGAATCTGCTCGACGTCATCCCACGGCTGACCACGACGAGCCTGCTCCGCGATCAAGGCCTCGTTCAGCCGATCCTCGAAATCCGCGCCCTTGCCAAGGATGTATTCGCGGAACCCTTCCACGAAATCGAGATAAGCGGCGTCCGCACGCTCGGCGAGCGCGGGGAGGGTTTCGGGCACTGCAGACATGAGAGACCTCGGCGCTAGAGGGGCTGGGTCACCGGATTATAGGAGAAGAGCCCGATGCCTTCGTCGGCGGCCTTCCCCTGAGTACGCTGGTGGTAGGTATCGGTGTCGGGCGCATGGAACATCTTGCCGGCCTTGCGCGATTCGAGCACCACGAACGAGGCCCGCTCCATACGCGCCCGTTCGTAGCGCTGATAGGCCTCCTCGACCGAGGCGGAGGCCTCGAAGGCTCGGGCCAGCACCACCCCGTCTTCGATGGCGAGCACGGCACCGTGACCGAGAAACGGCAGAATCGGATGTGCGGCGTCACCGAGCAAGGTCACCCGCCCCTTCGACCAGCTGCCGAGCGGTTCGCGGTCGAACAAACCCCACTTGAAGAGCAAGTCGGGCTGAACCAACTCCATCAGTCGACGCACCCAAGGCGTCCAACCTTCGAACTCGGCCAGCAACTCCTCCACTGTCGAGCGAATCGACCAGCCCTCCTCGGTCCAGTCCTTTCGCTCAGCAAACGCGACGAAATTGAGCCACTGGCCGTTGCGGACCGGGTAACGGTTCACGAGGTGTCCAGGGCCTACGAACACGCCGGAGGGCGGATCGAGATATTCGCTTGGCACGAGGTGCATCGGCACCAGACCCCGCCAGGCGATGTACCCGGTGTACTGGGGTTCGAGTAAACCGAACACCTGATTGCGAACGACCGAACGCGAGCCGTCAGCACCCACCAGCGACTCGAAGCGCCGCGAACTGCCGTCGGTGAATTCGACCGTGACTCCGTCCGGCTGCTGCAGCACGGCACGGCAACGTCGGTTCAACTCGATGGCTTGCGGATCGTTGGCCCGCACCGCGGCGGCCAAGGCGTCATGCAAATCAGCACGGTGGATGAGGTAGTACCGCTCACCGTAGCGCTCGACCAACGCGCGCCCGCGATTGATCCAGGACAAGGGACGCGCATCCTTGTAGTGACGCACGCATTGATCTTCCGGATGGTAGGCCTTGCTCTGCAGCACCTCACGCATGCCGACGTAATTGAGTGCATGAGCGGCTGCCGGACTCAAGGAAATCCCGGCACCGACTTCAGACAACACGGGCGCCTGCTCGAGGACGACCGGACGAAATCCCGCGCGCTGCAACGCCAACGCGGCGGTCAAACCGCCGATGCCGCCGCCCACGATGCCGATACTGGTGTGTTTCACGGCGCCCATTCAGCCTCAGCAGGCAGGGCGACCTGAAGGACCGCAGATTCGCCGTCCAGACTGCGGACAAGTCCGGCCACTGAGCGGTAAAATGCACCGTGAACCTGAAATCCACACGCAAAAAGCGTAATCCGAAAGTCGGCTTCGTCAGTCTCGGCTGCCCCAAGGCATTGGTCGACTCGGAGCGCATCCTCACGCGCTTGCGCGCCGAAGGCTATACCGTCGCGCCCGACTACGACTCGGCTGATCTCGTCGTCGTCAACACCTGCGGGTTCATCGACTCGGCGATCGACGAATCGCTCGATGCAATCGGCGAAGCGCTCGAACACAACGGCAAGGTGGTGGTCACCGGTTGTCTGGGCGCCAACCCCCAGCGCATCCTCGAGCGTCATCCGAAGGTGCTGAAGGTGACCGGGCCGCACGCCTACGAGGACGTACTCGATGCGGTGCACGAACATCTGCCGCCCAAACACGATCCGTTTGTCGATCTCGTACCGCCGCAGGGCGTGCGACTGACGCCGCGGCACTATGCCTACCTCAAGATCTCGGAAGGCTGTAACAACACCTGCAGCTTCTGCATCATTCCGGACCTGCGCGGCAAACTCGCCAGTCGCAAGATCGATGAAGTATTGCGCGAGGGCGAGCGGCTGGTGCGGGCCGGCGTACGCGAGTTGCTGGTGATCTCGCAGGATACGAGCGCCTATGGGGCAGATCTGCGCTACCCGCGCGCCGAGTGGAACGGCAGCAGTTACGAAACGCGCTTCCTCGATCTGGCACGCGGGCTTGGCTCACTCGGCGTCTGGGTACGCATGCACTACGTGTACCCCTATCCGCATGTCGATGGTGTCATCGAGTTGATGGCGGACGGCCGCGTCCTGCCCTATCTCGATATCCCCTTCCAGCATGGCAGTCCGACGGTTCTCAAGCGCATGAAGCGTCCGGCCCATGCAGAGAACACGTTGGCGCGCATCGCCGCATGGCGACGCGGCTGCCCGCAACTGGTGCTGCGCAGCACTTTCATCGTCGGCTTTCCTGGTGAAACCGAGGCAGAGTTTCAGCAATTGCTCGACTGGCTTGAAGAAGCCCAGCTCGACCGGGTCGGCGCTTTCAAATATTCACCGGTGGATGGGGCGCGCGCCAACGACCTTGCGGCACACGTTCCGGCCGAATTGCAGGAAGAGCGCCTCGATCGATTCATGCAGGTGGCTCAGCGCATCAGCGCAGCCCGACTGGCACAGCGTGTCGGGCAGGAAGAGACGGTGCTGGTAGACGGCCACGAAGGCAACGTCGCCATCGCGCGCACGCGCGGCGATGCACCCGAAATTGATGGCGTCGTGCGCATCAAGCGCGGCAGTGCTCTACCCGTGGGCGAGTTTGCTCGGGTGACGCTGACCGCTGCCGACGACTACGACTTCGAAGCCGTACCGAAAGAAAACCCTTCCTGAACGATCGGCAAGCGACGGATACGATGACCCGTCGCGGCGAACACCGCGTTGCATACGGCCGGCGCGAGTGGCGGCAACGCCGGCTCGCCGAGCCCGGTGGGTGGGTACTCGCTCTGAATGAAGTGGACGTCCACTTTAGGCGCAGCACCGATCCGCAGCAGCGGATAGCGATCGAAGTTCGTCTCCTGCACGCGACCCGCCACGTGGGTCAGCTGCTGCGCGGCCATGGCACTGATACCGTCCACGACGGCACCCTGACACTGGGCCTC
>Ga0068877_10000893_pt1 | contig 25411 bp, 26 predicted proteins | sample NOAtaG_FD_66437 | JGI IMG/M metagenome (GOLD analysis project Ga0068877, IMG submission 66437) | Freshwater lake microbial communities from Lake Erie, under a cyanobacterial bloom - NOAA_Erie_Diel6S_1000h metaG | ecosystem: Environmental > Aquatic > Freshwater > Lake | place: USA: Ohio, Lake... | reverse complement strand
GATGCCAGGGCGTCCTCGACGGTGCGCATGGCCATCCGCGCCCGCTGGGCGTCGGTGGTGGAGCGGATCGCGGCCTGGGAACTCTGGAAGATGAGCCTCCAGGTCGAGTAGATCATGGTGAGGATCAGGGCGAAGAGGAACACCGCCACCATCACTTCCATCACGGTGAATCCGCGGGACCGCCCCGGGCCTCCATGGATGCGGGATCTCATCGGCCGGCCCCCTGCACGTATTGCTTGGGAAAATAGAGCACGCTGAGCCGCCGTTCCGATCCCTTGGGTCCGCCGACCACCACGAAGTCGGCCCGGAAGAGCCCGTTGGTGCCCACCTCGTAGACCGTGCGGCTCCATTGATAGCCGGGGTAGAGCCGCCCGAAGTCGCCGTGGTCGGACATCTCCTCCAGCCGGTTCGAGATCGACAGCTCGGCGGCGAGGCTGCTCGCGTCGACCTCGACCCGGTTGAGCGACTTGGCCGACTTGAGCGCCGTGGAGCAGACCGAGATGAACCCGAAGAGGGCCAGCGCCATGATCGCCGAGGCGACGGCGACCTCGATGAGCGTGAAGGCGGCCCGGCCCCGGCAACCCCGGTCGATCGCACGGACCCCTGGATGGCGGAGCGGGGTCATCGAAGGTCCTCGATGGAAAGCCGGGCCGTGATGACCTCCAGCGTCAGCCGCTTGAGCTCCAGCCCGCGCTTGAGCCAGCTCAGTTCGGCAGTCATCGCGTCGCTGGTGCCGTTGGGGAAGAACCGGATGGCGGCCAACGACGAGTTCATCATGTCCATCCCGTTGACGGTCAGGCTGCGGAAGGCGACCTCGTCGTCGAGTTGACCGTGGAACGGAGGCTTGGAGAGCGGGCCGGAGACGGGTGTCTCGGCATCGCGCAACCGGTCGAAGGAGGCCATGGAAACACCGTTGGTCGCACCCATCACGCCCACGGGCGCGGGCTCGACCAGCACGCGGCCCTCCGCGCCATAAAGCACCACCTGCATCGGCCGGTTGCCCATGATGGCACGGGCACGGGCCTCGTTGCAGGCGGTCTCCAGCACCTCCAGCGCCTGGGCCATGGGCCCCTTCTTGCCGGCCATGAAGCGCGGCACCGCCACGAACATCATCACCGCCACCAGCATCACGGCCACGACCAGCTCGATCATGGTGAAGGCCGCGATGCCGCCGGGGCGCCGGGCGCCGGGGGGGATGACGTCGGGGATCCTCATCGGGCCTCGGGGTCAGCGGGTGGAGATGCTCTCGGTGATCTTGAACATGGCGGACATGACCCCCAGCAGCATGAATCCCACGACGAAGGCGATGGCCACGATGATCACCGGCTGGATGAGGTTGGTCATGGCCGTCAGGCCGACGTTGAGGTCGTTCTCGTAGGTGTCGGCCACGTTGGAGAGGGCCGCCGGCACGTCGCCGGTCTCCTCGCCGATCTTGATGAGGTCGATCATCAGTTGCGGGAAGAGCCGGCTCTTGGCCAGGGGCTGGGCGAGCGTCTTGCCGTCGGTGACGCCCTCCCGGGTGCGGGCGATGGCCTCCTGGATGACCACGTTGGGCATGACCTGCTCGGTGATGCGGAGGGCCTGCAGCACGGGGACGCCGTTCTGAAGCAGGGTGGAGAGTGTGCGGGCGAACTGGCCGAAAAGATTGAGCCGGACCACCTTGCCGACCACCGGCAGGCGCATCACCAGGCGGTCGAGCGTCTCACGGCCGGCCTTGCTGGCCCGGTAGCGGCGGAACGCCACCACCGCGCCGCCCCCGGCCAGGATCAGGGCCCACCAATAGCTGCTCAGGAACCCGCTGATGGCGATGAGCATCTTGGTCATGGCCGGGAGCTCGATCTTGGTGTTGTCGAAGAGGGTCATGAACTTCGGCAGCATGACCGTCATGAAGAAGAGGACCAACGCCCCGCCCACCACACAGACGACCGCCGGGTAGATCATCGCCGACTTGAACTTCGACTGGACCTCGGCGAACCGGTCGAAATGGGCGGCCTGGCGGCGCAGGACCTCCTCCAGCGCTCCCGACTGCTCGCCGGCCCGGACCATGTTGATGACCAGGTCGGGGAAGACATGGTTTTGGCGGGCCATGGCCTCGGACAGTCCCCGGCCTTCGGTGACATCCTGCTTGAGCTGACGGCTGACCTCGCCGGGGATGCCCTTCGAGGAGAGGCTTTCCATGCTGCGCAGGGCCATGGTCAGCGGCATGCCGGCCCGCAGGAGGTTGGCCAACTGGAGGGTGTACATGGCCAACTCCTTGAGGCCGGGCTTCTTGGGCCCGCGGGCGAAGAGCCTGGGCAACACCGAGACCTTGGAGGTGCCACGGTCGGCCCGACCGGCCGCCGGATCGGACTTGGCCGCCTTGGCCGAGCCCCTGGCTTGGACCACCGCGACGGGAATCACCCCCATCCGCTCGATCTGCACGACGGCGGCCTGACGGTCGGCGGCCTCGACGACGCCCTCGACCCCCTCACCCGTCCGACGCCGCGCCTTGTAGTTGAATTGCGCCATGAAGCGTGGACCTTGGATAACCGGCTCGGGCCGAAAGTTCCACCGCCCGGCGCCGCGCCGCTCAACTGACGGCGACGAGCGACACCCGCTGCCCCTGGTCATTCCGACTGACCCCCTGTCCCCGCGGATCGACCTGCAAGGTGCCGTCCACCCAGAAGGCGTACCGGTGATGACCGTGACGGAGCTGGAGCGACCCCTGCCACGAGCCGTCGAAGGCCCGGGCCAACGGGTTCGCCTGCGGGTTCCAGCCGTTGAAATCACCGACCACGGCCACCTCCCGGGCCTCCGGGGCCAGGCAGATGAAATGGACGGGGACCAGGGCCTTGGCCACGGGGCTTCGCGGGAGGCCGAAAGGACGGGGAGCCTGACTCATGGAAATCGCAACGGGTCGTCGATGGGTTGGTCTGGCCGTCCGGAGGGCGGCAACCCTTGGACGGAAGCCGGCTAGAGAAACCATTTGTAAACCCCGGGCAAGCCCAATCCGTGCCCAATCGCGCCAAGTCCGGCCCGTGGAAGCACCCGCGAGGGCCATTCGACCAGGTTGCGGTCGGAGCCGCTTCCGGAGAGCCTCACGGCCGTCGTGCTGGGCCACTCCATCAATGCCATTGCCGCCGGGACGGGCCTGCTGGCCTCCGGGTGGGTGCGGCGCCGGACTTTGCGCGGACGTCCCGTGGATCTTCTGCGCCTGCGGTGGCTGGGCGCAGGGGCGGCGGTCATGATCGGGGGAATGGGACTCCTTCGAGACCTCGCACCGGGGCAACCGACACTCCCGGGCGGCCTGCGCGGGGCGGCCGTGGCGCTCGTCGGGTTGATCCTCGGCAACCTCACCGGTCGTGCGCTCGGCCTCCAACGACGCCTCGACACCTGGGGGAGGTCTTTCGCCCGGCCCGGGGGAAAGCTGGACGCGACCGTGGATGGCCGGCAGGGGGACTTTTCCCTCGGGGTTTTCATGGCCCTGAATCCCCTCCTGATCCCGGCAACGATCCATGAGGGCCTGGGAGGCCGGTGGACCGGGCTGGCCCTCAAAGCGGTCCTGGATGCGGCGGCCCTTGCGGCCTGGGCGGCGGCCCACCATGCCGGGCCGGCCGGTCGGAGCCTGCCCCTGGGACGGATCGCACGGGTGTTCGGCCCAGTCATGCTCTGGCAGGCCACCTGGGCCACAGGCACCTGGGCGACCGGACCCTGGTTGGTTCGACACGGCCTCTCCGGGCCGCTGATGCTCGCGGGCGACCTGCTCATCCTCTGCAGCGCCCCGGCCGTCGCCGGCTTCCGCGGCACGCCCCAGGCCAACCTGCTGCCCACCCTGCTCTGGATCCCGATCCTTGGGCGGTGGCTTGCCGGCGGTTGATCGAGGCGGATCTTTCCTCAGGGACCCAACCTCAGTACCCTGCCCTCATGAAGCCCCGGTTGAACGCTCCCGGTCTCCTGATCCGGCTTGTCTCATCGTTGGCGGCCGCGGCCACGCTCGCGATCCAGGCCCAGGTGCCGATCCCGGCCGCCGAGTTGGCCAAGTTGCCACCGCCGTTGACGCGGCCCGTGGACTTCAAGACCGAGGTCTACCCGCTGTTCAAGGCGGCGTGCTTCAAGTGCCACGGGCCCGAGAAACAGAAGGGCAAGTACCGGATGGACACGAAGGAGGGTGCCTTCAAGGTCACCGATGACCACGGGCCGGCCATCGCCGCCGGCAAGAGCGCCCAGAGCGCGATCATCCACATGGCTGCCGGCCTCATCGACGAGATGCTCATGCCCCCGCCTGGAGGCAAACCCGGGGAGAGCGATCCCCTGACGCGCGAACAGATCAGCCTGTTGCGCGGCTGGATCGACCAGGGGGCCGCCTGGCCCGACGGCCCGATCACCGAGATCGTCGCACCGGTGCGCTTCGACCCCGAGATCAAGGCCCTCTTGGCGGGATCCTGCGCCAAATGCCACTCCGGCGCCGGCGCCGAGGGCGGGTTCTCGGTCGACTCGATGGACCGGGTGCTCACGGGCGGCAAGACCTACGGGAAGGTCGTCACGCCGGGGGATCCCAAGAAGTCGAGTCTCCTGACCATCCTCGCCGGGAAGGACGAGGACATTCCCAAGCCAGAGGCCCACCGGATCGCCGACAAGCCCCTCAGGCAGGTGGAGGAGTGGATCCGCCAGGGAGCCCGATAGCCACGGAGGGTCACTGCGGATCGACCCGGGACATCCGCACGTACCTCAGGAACCGCTCATCGCCCACCGCTCGCACCGACGCGAGGCGGAAGCGGGCCGCATCGGCCAGGGCATCGGCAACCGGACCATCGGCGATGGTGGGACTGGCGGCTCCGCCAAAGATCCGGGGGACCAAGGTCAATCGGACCTCATCCACCTGGTCGGCGGCCATCAGGGCCGCATTGAGCACGCCGCCACCTTCGGCCACCAGACGGCGCACCCCGTGCTCCCGGGCCAACCAGTCCAAGGCGGCCGGGAGATCAAGCCCCTGGCTTGGCGACTTCCAAACCTGAGCTCCAAGGCTTCGCAATCGTTCACGTTGCGTCTCAGAAGCCGTTCCGGCGGTCAAAACCAGGATCGGAGCCCCCGATGATCGCCACAACGCCGCGTCGGACGACAGCGAGCCGGCCCCACTGACCACCACCCGCAGCGCCTCCGGGGACAGGCCCGCCCGGCGACGGGCGGCCAGGAACGCCTTGGAGCCTGTCCCCAAGGTGGCTCCGGTCTCCTCGACGGTCCGCGCGCCACAGAGCAGGGCATCGGCGGTGGCCCGCAAGGCGTAGAGGGCCCGCTGGTCATGCGGGCTGCCGAAGGAGACGACCTCGCGACCGGCCGTGGCAACCTTGCCATCGGCCGTCATGGCCATGTTCACGACCACCTGGACCGACCGCCCGGGGACAGGCTCCGTCGGGGATCCCGGATGGAACGGCCCGCGCCGATCAGTGGAGGAACATGGCGTCGCCATAGCTGAAGAAACGGTAGCGTTCCCGGATGGCCTCGGCGTAGGCCGCGAGGATCCGCTCGCGGCCGGCCACGCCCCCGGGATCGGCAAACGCGCTGATGAGCATCAGGAGCGTGCTCCTCGGAAGGTGGAAGTTGGTCAACAACCCGTCGACAAGGCGGAACCGGAACGGCGGGTGGATGAAGATCCTCGTCCGGCCGGAACCGGCCTCGATGGAACCCCCGGAACGCCCGGCCACGGTCTCCAGCACCCGCATCGTGGTGGTGCCGACGGCGATGATCCGGCGACCGGACGCCTTGGCCTCCCGGAGGGCCTGGGCGGTCTCCTCGCCCAATTCGTAGCGTTCCTCGTGCATGACGTGGTCGGAGACCTCGTCGGCCTTGACCGGGAGGAATGTGCCCGCCCCCACGTGCAGCGTGACGCGATGGAGGCGCACCCCCTTGGACCGCAGCGCCTCCAGCACCCGCTCGGTGAAATGCAAGCCGGCGGTCGGTGCCGCGACCGAACCCGCCCGGGTGGCATACACGGTCTGGTAGCGGACGGCATCCTCGCCGGTCGCGCCGGTGTCTCCGCGCTCGATGTACGGTGGCAGTGGGAGCCGGCCGATGCGCTGCAGCGCCCCCCAGAACGAACCGGGATCCTCCCATTCCACCAACGCGTGGCCCTCCGGGTTCTTCTCCAGGACCCGGCACACCATTTCAGGCGCCTCTTCGGCGCCAAACCGGAGCACCGCCCCGGGCCGGATCCGCTTCCCGGGCCGCACCATCGCCCACCAGCACCCGGGTCTGGCCTCCTCGAGCAGGAGAAGTTCGACGCGCCCCGGCGAATCGGCCCGACGACCCAGCAATCGGGCCGGAATCACCCGCGAATCGTTCATCACCAGCACCTCCCCGGGCTGGAGTTGGTCCACCAGATCGATGAACCGGCCGTGCCGGCAGGCGCCCGTCGACCGGTCGAACTGCATCAACCGGGATCCGTCCCGCTCCGGCGCCGGATGCTGGGCGATCAACTCGCCCGGCAGTTCGAAATCGAAGTCGGATACCCGCATGCAGGGAGAAAAAGGGAAACCCCCGCGGAAGTCGATTCCAACCTCCTTGTTCAGTTATCGGTATTCCTTGGTATTTCAACGGATACACGGATTGTGAATAACCTGCGCATAACACTTAGTAAGAAAAAGCAACGATTTAGTTGTAGAAAGGGAGACTGTTGCTGTAGAAAGTCGTCGTCCACGGGAACGCGGGTTTCTTCGTGGTTTCGAGCCGACTCTTCACGGACACCCCAGCATGGCCACTGCCGGTGACATCATGGAAACGGGATCCCCCTCTTCCGGGGCCGTCCCGGCGGTGTCGCCCCGTCCTCGGTTCACCTGGCGCTACGACCACAAGGTCGACACCCAGGGCCGGGTGCCCATGCCGGCCAAGTGGCGCCCCGAGGACCCTTCGACCCTGTCCCTGATGGCGGTGATGATCCGTCATGCGGCCGACACCGAATTCGTGATGGTGCTTCCCTCCGAGCAGTTCGACCGCTTCAGCCAACCCATCTGCGCCGGGGACTTCACCGAGCCGCTCAAGCTGGCCGAGCGTCACGACTACGTGGACCGGATCATCGAACTGGACCTCGACAGCGCCGGGCGCATCTGCCTGCCGGAGGAGATGCGGATCGCCGCCGGGCTCACCAAGGACGTGCTTTTCGTCGGTTGCATCGACCGTTTCGAACTGTGGAACCCGAAGGCCTACCAGTCGGCTCGCGGTGCGGAGACGGTGCTCAAGAAGGTCCAGAATCCGAGAAACACATGAGACTGCCGGCATGGCTCCATTGGCGTTCCTGGCTCCCCAGCCGGGACGACCACCCGTCCGCCCCGTCCCGCATCGGCGTCCCGAAGGCAGGTGGCGTGCCGCTGGGCAGCGTCAAGGCGCTGCCGCAGACACTGGCGCGGCGGTTCCTCTCGTTCGAGAACCGCCGGATCCCCAACCACCCGCTCGTCCAGGCCGAGTTCCAGCTGCCGGCCGCGACCCCGGTCCGCAACGACCTGTTCGAGGACGATGTCGAACTGGTCCGCCGCCGCCGTGGGGGCCACCTGCTCCACGAGACCCGCCCGCCCGGGGCGGCCGGCACCCACGATCCCGAACTCGCCGTCAACCGCCTCCGGAACCGTGCCCCGCTGGACCGCAGGCTGGTCGCCCGCGAGTGAACGTCCCAGGCCCCGAGGTGCCCCCGTTCTCCCACCAACCCGTCCTGCTCCACGAAGTGGTGACCGCGCTCCAACCGAAGGCCCATGGCCGCTACCTCGATGGCACCCTCGGGGGTGGGGGCCACGCCGAGGCGATCCTGGAGGCCGGTTCACCGGGGGGCTTCCTGTACGGATGCGACCGCGATCCCGCGGCGCTCCGGGCCGCCGGCGATCGCCTGGGTCGCTTCGGGGGCCGGACCGAGATCCACCACGGCGACTTCTCCGGGGCGGACCAATGGATCACTCCGGGATCGCTCGACGGGATCCTGTTCGACCTGGGGGTCAGCTCCCACCAGCTGGACACCGCGGACCGGGGGTTTTCCTTCCAGCAGGACGGCCCCCTCGACATGCGCATGGACCCGTCCGGCGGCGGCCCGACCGCCGCCGACCTGGTCAACACGCTTCCCGCCGGCGAGCTCGCCGACCTGTTCTGGAGCCTCGGGGACGAGCGCCATTCCCGGCGCATCGCCCAGGCGCTCGTCGAGGATCGGCGGAACCGTCCGTTCACCACGACCGGCCAACTGGCCGCCTCGATCGAACGGGTCTGTCCCCGGCGGGGATCTCCGACCCATCCGGCCACCCGGTGTTTCCAGGCGCTTCGGATCGCCACCAACGGAGAGCTGGCCTCGGTGCGCGAGGGTCTCGAGCGGGCCTTCCCGCTGCTGACGCCGGGTGGGCGGCTGGCGGTGATCAGCTTCCATTCCCTCGAGGATCGGATCGTCAAGGAATTCATGCGCCGGGAAGCCCGCGACTACGACTACGAGGGTCCCGTCGACCATCCGCACCTGCGCACCCCGAGGCCCCCCCGGGGGCGCGAGCTGGCGCGCAAGGGGATCGTCGCGTCCGACGCGGAACTGGCGGCCAACCCGCGGGCACGCAGCGCGAGGCTGCGGGTGCTCGAACGCCTTCCGGAACCATGAGCGCAAGGAACCGTTCCGAGATCCGCATGGGGACCATCCTCCGGGCGCTGGCCGGCTCGGCGCTGATCGGCACCCTGGGGTTCCTGTGGATCCTGCAGAGCCGCGCCCACCAGCGCCTGCAGGACCAGATCTCCCAGATCCGCACCCATTGCACGGCCCTCGAGCGGTCCATCGCCCGGGACCAGCAGGACATCGAGAAGCTGCTGACCCGGCCGGCGCTGATGCGCCGCATCCAGGAGCTGGGGCTGGGCCTGACGAACATCGCCTACCGGCAGGTCATCCACGTCACCAACGCGACCGCCCCCGCGGGCCCGTCCCTCGAGCTCGGGCGCGCGACGGCCCCGCTGGTCGCACCGGCGCCGCCGCTGGCCACCCTGCCGCACTGACCAGACCCCCATGAACGCCCCCGCCACCAACGACCGGATGCTGACCGGACTGACGCTGCTCTGCTGCGCCGCGTTCGCCGGGCTCGCAGGGCGCCTCGTGTACATCCAGGGATTCCGCCCGGACTCCGCGCGCTACACCCTCGGGGCGAACCCGGCACGGGTGTCGTACATCCCTGCCCCGCGCGGCGAACTGCTCGACCGGCGCGGCGAGCGGCTGGTGTTCTCGCAGCACACCTACAACCTGCGGGGCAACCCCGTGGTGATCAGCAACCAGGCCCCCCATGTGGCGGCGATGCTCTCTCCGCTGCTGTCGATCCCGGCGGCCGTGCTCGAGGAGCGGCTCACGATCCGCCCGGAGTTGCGCTGGAAGGCCGTCCCGACGACCAACGCCTCCGGGCTGGTGACCACCCAATGGGCCAACGTCCTCCACACCAACCAGAACGTCCTGGTGGCCTCCAACCTCACCCACGCGGAGTGGACCCGGGTGCAGACCAACCTCAAGGCGTTCCGTTCCCCTGAGCAGCAGCGGCTGCTGGCCGCCTCGGCAGCCCTCGCACGGCGCCGCACCAACTCCGCCGCGATCCCCTGGTGGGACCTGCCCGCGAGATACCGCCTCAGGAAGGAGATCTCCCGCGAGGGCAAGGAGATCACCCAGGCCCTGAAGAAGATCCAACCCCAATTGAAGGAGATCCGGGAAAACGGGATCACCCGGGAGATCGTGGAACGACGCGTCATGCCGCACGGGCAGTTGGCCGCACCGGTGCTGGGATCGACCACCAACGGACAGATCCCGATGGTCGAATACCGCACCGCGACGCAGCGCGTCCAGGTGCGCACCCGGGAGCTCCCGGCCGATGTCCGCGGCGCCGACGGCATCGAGCGCCAGTTCGACGACGAGCTGCACGGCGTCCCTGGGCAGTCGGTGCTCCGCAGGGGCAAGGGTCGGGAACTGGCCGGAACCCGGGAACTCGACCTGCCGCCCCAGCCGGGCGCCAACGTGCGGCTGACCCTCGACGCCAACCTGCAGTACGTGGCCGAGAACGCGCTCCAGAAGTCCATGGGAAGGCTGCGGCCGAACTGGATGTCGGCGATCCTCATCCGGCCATCGACCGGGGAGATCCTCGCCCTGGCCAACGCCACCGACCCGAGGTACGTCCCGGCACGGCCTTCCGGATCGCCGCCGACGACGAACGGGCCGGCCAAGCCGAGGCACCGCAACCACGCGGTCTCCGAGCTCGTCGAGCCCGGGTCCACCTTCAAGCTGGTGACCTACGCCGCGGCCTTCGAGGCCCTCCCCGGGCGCGCGTTGACCCCCGAATCGCGCATCGATTGCGAGGGTGGCATCTGGCACCCGCCGGCGGGGCGTCGCAAACCCATCGCCGACGCCCGCGGCCACAAGCTCCACACCGCGACCCTCGAGGAGGCCTTCGCGGCCTCCTCCAACGTCGGCGCAGCCAAGCTCGGGTACGCCCTGTGGGATCCGGCGGCCCCGCCGCGCGGCACGGCGCTGGTGCGGTATGCCGACACCTTCGGCCTGTTGCGACGGACGGGCATCCTCTGCGGCGGCGAACCGAATCCCAGGATCCCCGCCTGGGACGGCCTCGGGACCCAGCTCATCCTCTCCTACGGATACGGCATCTACACCACCCCGCTGCAGATCGCCATGGCCTACGCGGCGGTGGCCAATGACGGCATCCTGATGGAGCCCATGCTGGTGAAGTCGGTGGAAACCCCCTCCGGCGGCATCATCCGCAACCTGGCGCCCCGTCAGGTCGGCAGGGTGGTGAGTCCGGAGACGGCCCGGCACCTTGTCCGCCTGATGACGGCCGTGGTGGGGCCCAAGGGCACCGGCAAGGATGCGACCATGGACGACTACACGGTCGCCGGGAAGACCGGGACCGCCAACAAGATGACCAAGGCCCACATGGAGGCGGGGGTCACCGCACATTTCAGCACCTTCGTCGGGTTCCTGCCGGCCGAGAACCCCCAGGTCTGCCTGCTGGTCTGCGCCGACGAGCCGAAGGGTTCGGATGGGCGCGCCGCCTACGGTGCCGCCTGCGTGCCGGTCTTCAAGGAGATCGTCCGTGAGACGGCAAGCTACCTCACGATCCCGCCTTCGCCCACGGCCACGGTGAACACGCTGGCGGCCGGATCCGGAGGCCATTCGACGCGCCCATGAGCATGCCCCCCATGGAAGCCACGCTCCCGGAGACCGAAACCCTGCCGCGCCCCACCGGGTGCATCGAGGGCATCGGGGCCTTCCACGACCCGCCCCGGACAACGACGGGGTGCGACGCCTCCGGTCGCCGGCGTCACCAGCGACCCCAATCCCGGGGCGCGACGATGGACGTGGCGGCAACGGCGGTGGCAAGGCATCCGCTGGAGCGTCTGGACCTCTGCCGCATCCCCTGCCAAGGCCGGGTCTCCGCGGCCACCGCGGCCCTGCTCCATGGGCTCCTGGTCCAGGCAGGCAGGCGCCCGGCGCTGCTCACCCCGGAGGGCGGGCGCATCGCCGACCGGCTGTTCCCCCAGCGTCCGATGCGGGACGAGGCCCCCGAGTGGGCACGCCTGCTGGCCACCCATGTCCGTTGGGGCGGCGACTGCCTGGTGGTCGAGGAGGACGCCGAGATCCAGGCCCTCATCCAGGATGCCCGCCCCAGGGCCCGGGTCGAGTCGACCGCCACGGGGCGCGTCCGGCTGGAGGCGCAGGCCCTGCACTGGCGGGGAACCCGTCTCAGGGTCCTCGGCCTGCCCGGAACACCGGAACGGACGGCCCACCTGCCGCTGGTCGGCACCTCCAATCTCCGGGGCCTTGAGACCGCCCTCGACCTCGCGCTGGCGGCCGGATGCCCGGTCCCGCGCGCGCTCGGCGCCCTGCCCCTGCTGGAGCCGCCCCCGGGGCTCCTCGAGCCCGTCCCGGCAGGTCAACCCTTCGCGGTGTTCATCGACCGCGCCTCCTCGGCGACGGAGCTCGCGGCACTCCTTTCGGAGGCGCGCGCCTTGGGTGGCCGCAGGATCCTCCTGGTCGCCGGGATCCGGGGCGCCTCGGGCTCGGCGGACCGGATGGCCCTCGGGGCCGCCGCCAGGGCGGCCGATGAGGTCGTCTTCACGTCGGACAACCCCGGCCATGTCCCGGCCGACGGGATCCTCGCCGACCTCCAGCTCGGGTTCGGTGGAGGCGCCCTCGAGGAACCCGACCGCCACGAGGCCATCCGCGCCGCGATCCGCAACGCCCGGGCCGACGACGTGGTGCTCATCGCGGGCAAAGGGGCCTTGTCGTTCCAGGAGGTCCGCGGCTCGGTGGTGCCATGGGACGACCGGCTGCACGCCCGGGATGCGCTGGCATCCCGCGGCTGGGTGGGGGACAGCCTATGACCAGCCCATCCCGCCCCCATCTCCTCGGCGTGCTCGCCGGCCTGTTCCTGGCGGCCGGCCTGGTGCTCTCGTCTCTGTTGCTCACGCGGACCTGGCTCAAGGTTGCGGACGCCGAGTCGATCACCGTCACCGGATCGGCCCGACGCAACATCCAGTCCGACCTCGTGGTCTGGCGTGGGACGATCACCGTCGAGAGCGCCACGCTGCTCGAGGCGCAGGCCCTCCTGGCGACCCAGGAGGCGACCACCCGGGCCTTCCTCTCGGCCCAGGGCGTGACCAACGCGCAGTTCCACCCCATCGCCATCCAGCGCGTCCAGGTCCGCCCGGCGAAGCAGGCCGCGGACGATGAGGACGGAGCCGAGGCCGCGTCCTCGAGGTTCCGCCTGAGCCGCACGGCCGAGGTTCGTTCCGGAGACATCGACACGGTCCTGGCGATGGACTCCAAGGCATCCCAACTGGTCACCCAGGGCATCGAGTTCACGTCGGGTGCGCCCGAATTCATCTGGACCAAGGCGGGGGAGGCGAAGATCGAGATGCTGGCCGACGCCTCGCGGGACGCCCTCGCCAGGGCCGAGCAGATCGTCTCGCCGGGCGGCCGGCGGATCGCACGCCTGCGCTCCGCCAAGATGGGGGTCTTCCAGATCACCCCCCTCCACTCCACGCAGAACACGTGGGACGGGATGAACGACACCACGTCCCGGGAGAAGACCGTCACCGCGGTCGTCAATGCGAGCTACGCCCTCGACTGATGGAACCCGTGACGCTCCAGAGCATCGCCGACGACTCCCTCGGGACGGTCCATCCCCCGACGGCCGGCGGTGTCCGCTTCGCGGGGATCTGCACCGACTCGCGCCGCCTGCAGGCGGGCCAGCTCTTTGTCGCGCTGCGCGGGGAACGCTTCGACGGGCACGCGTTCCTCGGCGACCCCGCCCTGGCCTCGAGTGCCGCCGCCGTGCTGGTGTCGGAGGGGCGACGGGACGAGGTGCCGGAGGGGATGCCCGCGGTGGTTGTGCGCGATCCCCGGGCGGCCCTCGGCGCGATCGCCGCGGCCCACCGGAGGCGGCTCACGCTGCCGGTGGTCTGCGTGGCCGGATCCAACGGCAAGACCACCACCAAGGAGATCCTGGCCGCCGTGCTGGCGACCCGCTTCCGGACCCAGCGCTCCGAGGCCAGCTTCAACAACGACATCGGGGTGCCCTTGAGCCTCCTGGCCGTCGATGCCTCCCACGAGGTGGCCGTGCTCGAGGCGGGCACCAACCATCCGGGCGAACTGGCTCCGCTGGTCCGCATGATCGCCCCGACGTTCGGGGTCGTCCCCCAGATCGGCCGCGAGCATCTCGAGCATTTCGGCGATATCGAGGGGGTGCTGGAGGAGGAGAGCGCCCTGGCCCGGACACTGCCCGCGGAGGGGGTGCTGTTCCTCAACGGCGACTGCACCGCGGCCTGCCGGCTGGCCGACCTGACCCGGGCCCGGGTGGTGCGGACCGGTTCCGGTCCCGGCAACGGCTGGCGCGCGCGCGCGCTCGGGACGGACTGGGACGGCACACGGTTCGAACTCGAGGCGCCGGACCCCCGATGGAACGGCACCTACACGGTGGGCGTCCCCGGTCGGCACATGGTCTCGAACGCCGTCCTGGCGATCGCCGTGGCCGCGGAGCTGGGTGTGGACCCGGGAGCCGCCAGGGGGGCCTTGGCCGGGTTCCGTGGGGCCCGCCAGCGTCTCCAGGGATCGGAGCGCCGCGGCATCCGCTGGCTCGACGACACCTACAACGCCAACGCCGACTCGACGCTGGCCTCGCTGCGCACGCTCGCCGACCTGCCCTGCCGGGGCCGCCGGATCGCCGTCCTGGGCGACATGGCCGAGCTCGGGGAACACACCGCCGAGGCCCACCGGGAGGTCGGCGCCGAGGCCAGCCGCCTCGGCATCGACCTCCTTGTCTGCGTCGGGAGGTCGGCCGCGGACACGGCCTCCGGGGCGGGAGACCCGGACCGGGTGCTCCGCTTCCCGGACGTCGAGAGCGCCGCGTCGGCGCTGCGCCCCCTGCTCAGGCCCGGCGACTGCGTGCTGGCCAAGGCCTCCCGGAGCAGCCGTCTCGAGCGGCTGCTCGAGTGGTTGGCGTCCGAACCGTCCGGCATCCCGATCCCCGGCTGAACGCGACATGCTCTACAAGCTTCCAGAACTGTTTCCGACGGTCCCGTGGACGGTGTTCAAGTACGTCACCTTCCGGAGCGCCGGCGCGGCGGTGACCGCGCTGGTCCTGAGCTGGCTGATGGGCCCCCGGATCATCGAGGCGCTGCGGAACCTCAAGTTCCGCCAGGACTACCAGCCCAAGGATGTCCGGAGCGCCGGCGACGCCACGGCCGCCTCGGCCGACCTGGCCAAGCGCGGCACCCCGACGATGGGCGGCCTCCTGATCCTCCTCTCGCTGGACATCTCCGTGCTGCTCTGGGCGCGGCCCAACGCGCTCGTGCTGCTGACCCTGCTCACCCTCATGGTGCTGGCGTTCCTGGGGTTCTACGACGACTGGCTGAAGGTCACCCGCCAGAACGCCGCCGGGGCGAGGTCCCGGGTCAAGTGGATCGTCCAGAGCCTGCTGGCCGTCGGCGTCGGCGTCTACCTGTGGCAACTGCCCTCGACCCGCGCGCTGGTCACGGAGATCCAGGTGCCCTTCTTCAAGGACCCGGTGCTCAGCGCGGTGCCGTGGATCGGGATCCCGTTGGTGGCACTGACGCTTGTCGGCAGCTCGAACGCGGTGAACCTGACCGACGGCATGGACGGCCTGGCCATCGGCTGCACGCTGATCGTGGCCATGGTGATGCTGATCCTCACCTACCTGGCCGACAACGTGAAGCTGGCGACCTACCTGCAGATCCCCCACGTGCGCGGCGCCAGCGAGCTGACGGTGGTCTGCGCCGCCCTGATCGGCGCCTCGCTGGGGTTCCTCTGGTTCAACTGCCATCCGGCCGAGGTCTTCATGGGCGACACCGGATCCCTGGCCCTCGGCGGGGCCCTCGGGTTGATGGCCGTGCTGATCCACCAGCCCCTGGTGCTGCTGATCGCCGGCGGGGTCTTCGTCGCCGAGGCCGGCAGCGTGATGCTGCAGGTCGGCTGGTTCAAGTACACCCGTCGCCGGTGCGGCGAGGGTCGCCGGATCTTCCTGATGGCGCCGATCCACCACCATTTCCAGAAGCTCGGCTGGAAGGAGTCCAAGATCGTCACCCGTTTCTACATCGCCGGCATCCTCTGCGCCGTGGTGGCGCTGAGCACCCTCAAGATCCGATGAACGCGAACGCCTGCCCAAGCCCTCGTCGTTCCCGTCCCGGTCGTCCCTCCCGGAGGAACCTCCGGTTGCTCCTTGATCATGGGGGCATCGGTTGTTTAATCGCCCCCCGTCGACGGCCCGGATTCCCCCGTGGAGACCAGGGCCTCGCCCCCGCGGCGATCCGTGCAAACCCGAACGAATCCCATTTCCGTACCCTCGTCGTGGGCCCCGTGCCCCGACGCTCCCTCGGCTTCACGCACGCCGTCATCGCGGCGACCCGCATCGCTCTCGTCCGGACCCGGTTGGAGGACCCGGTTCCGGACGAATCCCCAAGAGTCCATCCTCGATCCAACCAGCACCGCCCCCATCCCTGACCCATGAGCATCCCCAACTCCCCGCTGCTTCCCGGCTCCAAACTCGAGCAGGCGGCCAAGAGCCGTTCCACCTTCAGCATCGCCGCCTTCATCTTCAGCGCGCACGTGGCCGTGTTCCTCGTGGTGCTGCTCAACGGCTGCAACAAGGAGAGCTCGGCGACGACGGCGTCCTCCCCCGACCCGGCGCAACTCTCCAACCAGACGGACCTCGCCGTCCAACCGCTGTCCCCGCCGCCCGGCACGACCGAACCGGCCGTGGTCCCCGGCGCGGACACCCTGCCGACCAACCCGCCGACCGCCCTCCCCGGGGGCGTGGTCACCTTCCCGGGCACCCCGGCCAATGTCGCCACCTCGACCCCTCCCCCGATTCCCGACCTCGGCGCGGGCCTGACGACCGGCGCCGGTCCGGCCGAGACGCTGCCGCAGGGCGCGGGCTCCACGACCTCCGAGTACAAGGTGAAGGGCGGGGACATCGCCTACAACATCGCCAAGGCCAACGGGATCTCGCTCAAGGCCCTGAAGGATGCCAACCCGAACATCGACCTCGGCAAGCTGAAGGTCGGCCAGGTGCTGCAGATGCCCGCCGGCGGTGCCGCAAAGGAGACCACCGCCAAGACCCTGCCGAAGAACTCCGCTGCCGCGGACATCGCGACCGAGGCCGCCGGCGCATCCTCCGGGTCCACCTACACCGTCAAGGGTGGTGACACGCTCGGTCGGATCGCCAAGAAGAACGGCATTTCCGTCAAGGCCCTCCGCACCGCCAACAACCTGAGCGGCGACAAGATCAACGTCGGTCAGAAGCTGAAGATCCCGGCCAAGGGAGGCACCGAGACCCCCGCGCCCGCGGTCAAGGCCCCGGCCGAACCCATTCCCGCAGCCCCGGTCCCGCTGACCCCGCCCTCCGGAACCGGCCGCTGAACGGGCACGGCCGGGCACACCCGACCACGCCACGCCACCCCCCATGCGCACGACATCGATCCTCCTGCTGCTGACGGTCAGCCTGCTGCTGGCCCTGGGGTTCACCATGCTGGCCAGCGCCGTGATGCTGGAGTCGAGGTTCTCCAACCTCATCACCATGCAGGGGGTGGCGATCGTCGCCGGAGCGACCCTGATGTGCCTGCTGTGGCGCAGCGACTACCGGTTCTGGATCCGCACCCAATGGTGGTGGTACGGGCTGGCGCTGCTGCTCCTGGCCCTGGTGCTGTCGCCTCTCGGAACCTACCGCAACGGCGCCCAGCGCTGGGTCTTCGGGACCCAGCCGGGGGAGTTCGCCAAGCTGCCGCTCCTGCTGACCCTCGCGGCCTGGGGAGCCCGGTTCGGACCGCGCATGCGTTTCGGGGGCAACCTGCAGACCTTCCTGTGGGGCCAGGCGCTGCCCGGGCTGGTCGTCCTGCCGTTTCTCGGCCTGCTCTACAAGCAGCCCGACCGCGGGACCATGATCCTCTTCGGGATGGTGACGCTGGTCGTCCTCCTCCTCGGGGGGATGCGCAAACGCTTCGCGATCATGCCCCTGTTGGCGGGCGTGGGTCTGGGGGTGCACTTCTACCGGTCCAGCGAGATGGTGCGCAAGCGGGTGGATGCATTCCTCCACCCGGAACTGGATCCGCAGGGCACCGGCTCGCAGGCGTTGAAGTCGCTGGCGGCCCTTCGGGAGGGAGGACTCGAAGGGGTCGGGCTCGGCTCCGGGGTCATCAAGCTGACCATCCCGGAGCAGCACACCGACTTCATCCTGCCGGTGATCGGCGAGGAACTGGGCCTGTTCTTCACCCTCGGGATTCTCGTCGCCTTCGCGGTGATCCTGCTGTGCGCCGTCCGGATCGCCTCCCGGGCCGCCGACGTCGAGGGACGCCTGCTGGCCGGCGGCATCGGTTTCCTGATCGCCTGCCAGGCGATGATCAACATCGCGGTGGTGACCAACTCGATGATCAACAAGGGGATGCCCCTGCCCTTCGTGAGCCGGGGCGGGTCGAGCGCCGTGACGATGCTGGCCCTGGTGGGTCTGCTCCTGTCGATCGCACGACGTGCCCCCGAGACGGCGGAATCCGCCCCGGAACGCCGCGCCAATCCGTTCCAGTCCCCGGACCTCGAATCCCTCCCCGCCCGATGAGCCGACCCGCCGCCACCCCTCTCCATGTCGCCATCGCCTGCGGTGGGACCGGTGGCCACCTGTTCCCGGGGCTGGCGGTCGGCCGGGAGCTCACGGCCAGGGGCGCCCAGGTGACGCTGCTGGTCTCCCCGAAGGAGGTCGACCGGGAGGCCGTGCGCGACATCGGCCTCCGGACGGCGACGCTGCCGGCCGTCGGCCTGCAGGGAGGCAACGTGGGGTCATTCGTCGTCGGGTTCGTCCGTGCCTGGAGGGCGGCCCGCCGGTGCTTCACCGACCGCTCCCTCGGTCCAAGGCCGCCGGAGGCCGTCCTCGGAATGGGGGGCTTCACCGCCGCGCCGCCGATGCTGGCCGGAAGACACCTCGGTGCCGCGATCTTCCTCCACGAATCCAACACGGTCCCGGGACGCGCCAACCGCCTGCTGGCCCGCTGGGTCCGGGAGGCCTTCAGCGGATTCACGGAGACCGGCTCCCGCTGGGCGGCCGCACGCACGACCTGCACGGGAACCCCGGTCCGTGAGGAGATCGCGCGGCTGAGGCAGCGCCGGGATGCACGGTCGGCCCGGCTCGCCCTCGGTCTGGACCCGGACCGCCCGGTGCTGCTGGTGACCGGCGGGAGCCAGGGTGCCCGTGGACTCAACCAGGCGGTCTGCGCGGCCTTGCCAGGCCTGGCCGCCGCCTCTCCCGGACTCCAGTTCATCCACCTCTCGGGCACGCCCGACCTCGAGGCGGTCCGGGCGGCGCACGGGCCACTTGGGACGCGCTCGGTCGTCCGTCCATTCCTCCGGGAGATGCACCTCGCGCTGGAGGCGGCCGACGCGGCCGTCAGCCGGGCCGGAGCGTCGTCGCTGGCGGAACTCGCGGCCGTCGGGCTGCCCTCCGTGCTGATCCCGCTGCCGACGGCGCAGGACGATCACCAGCGCCACAACGCCCTCGCCCTAGAGCGGGCCGGAGCCGCCACGCGTCTGGAGCAGGCTGGACTCGATCCGGATCGCCTCCGGTCGTCCATCCTCCGTCTCATCCACGAGGAGGGCACGCGCGCGGAGATGTGCCGGGCCCTGGCGGAACTGGACCGCCCGGAGGCCGCGGCCACGATCGCGGAATGCATCCTCGCGCACCTGAGGCAGCCGTTCACCCAGGCGGTCCGGGCCGTTTCCGGTCCGGAGAGGCTGCCCGTCGCGGGCCGTTGGATCCCGTTCAAGGAGGCCGCATGAAGAATCCGTTGAGGCTCAGCCCGGAACCCGTCGACGCCACGATCGAGTCGGCGGCGGCCCACGCCGAGGACATCTCCAACGCCTTCCGGGATCTCCAGATCGTCCTGCCCGCCGACGCGGTGGTGCGCCGTGACGAACCCATGGCCCGACGCACGACCCTGCGGGTCGGCGGCCCTGCCGATCTCTATGTGGAGCCCGGGTCGGAAAACGCCTTGGCCAGCACGCTGGAGATCGCCCACCTGCGCGGGCTGCCGGTGTTCCTGCTCGGGCGCGGGTCCAACCTGCTGGTCCGCGACGGGGGCATCCGGGGCATCGTGGTCTCGCTGGCGCACCCCCGGTTCTCCAAGGTGGAGATCTCCGACGGGCGGATCACCGCCGGGGCCGGCGCGAGGCTCAAGGGCATCGCCCATGAGGCCCGCCGCGCCGGCATCGGCGGCCTCGAGTTCTTCGAGGGAATCCCCGGCTCGCTCGGCGGGGCGCTGCGGATGAACGCCGGGGCGATGGGCTCCTGGACCTTCGACGCGGTGGATCGGCTGCGCTGCATGAGCCGCTCGGGCGAGATCCTCGACCTGCCGGCGTGCGAGGTGCCCGTGGAGTACCGCTCCTGCCCCCTGCTGGCCACCCACATCGCCCTGGGCGCGGTGCTGAGAGGGCGGCCCGACGACGCCGACGCGATCCGCGCCCGCATGGAGCAATTCTCCAACAAGCGCTGGACGAGCCAGCCCAGCCAGCCGAGCGCCGGCTGCACCTTCAAGAATCCCCTGCCGACCCTCCCGGCCGGCCGCCTCATCGACGAGCTGGGCCTGAAGGGGACCCGGGTCGGGGACGCGATGGTCAGCGACGTGCACGGCAACTTCTTCGTCAACCTCGGCCAGGCGACCGCGGCCGACATGCTCGGCCTCATCGAGGCGGTCCGGACCCGGGCCCGCGAGGCGCGCGGCGTCGAGCTGGAGACCGAGGTGGAGATCGTGGGCGAGGACGCATGAACCGCCCCCTGCACATCACGGTCCTGCGCGGCGGCCCCTCGGCCGAGCGTGAGGTCTCGCTGCGCTCCGGGGATGCCGTCGCCCGGGCCCTGCGATCCCTGGGCCACCGGGTGGACGAGGTCGACCCGCTGCCCGGCGACCCGGCCATCCCCGCCGGCACCGACGTGGTCTTCCTGGCGCTGCACGGCACCTACGGCGAGGACGGCACGGTGCAGTCCGAGCTCGAGGAACTGGGGGTGCCCTACACCGGCTGCGGCGTCCGCGCCTCGCTCTTCGCCTTCGACAAGATCCTCACCAAGCGCCGCTGCCTGCGGGCCGGGATCCCGACGGCCCGGTTCGAGCGCTTCATCGACGCCGGGGCGGCCTGGCCCGACGGGTGGCAACCGCCGGTCGTGCTCAAGCCCGCCAGGCAGGGGTCCAGCGTCGGCCTGCGCTTCGTCGACCGCGTCGAGGACTTCCCGGCGGCGCTGGCCTTCTCGCTGTCGCATGGGGGTGAGGTGCTGATGGAGGAGCGCATCGTCGGCCGGGAGACCACGGTGGGCATCCTGGACGGCTCCGCCCTGCCGGTGGTGGAGGTGCGGCCCAGGTCGGGAACCTACGACTACGCCAACAAGTACACGCCCGGCCGCACCGAATACTTCTGCCCGGCGGAGTTCCCGGCCGAGGTCACCCGGGCCGTGCAGGCCGCCGCGCTGGGGGCCTTCCACGCGATCGGGGGCCGCGACTACGCCCGGGTCGACGTGATGGTCCGCCCGGACGGCTCGCCGGTCGTCCTCGAGGTGAACACCCTGCCCGGGATGACCGAGACCAGCCTGCTGCCCAAGGCCGCGGCCGCGGCCGGGATCGGCTTCCCGGAACTCTGCGGACGGATGGTCCGTTCGGCACTCTCCAGACCCCCGGCGACCCGTTGACCCCATGTTCGGAAGAGACCAGGAGAATCGAAGGCGACCGCGGTCCGGGACCGTGCTCGAGGCACGCCTGCGCTCCGACGCCGGCGGCGGCGGTGGCACGGGCGGGTCGGCATCCCGCTCCGGCCGCTGGCTGCTGCGCACGGCCGTGATCCTCGTGCTCGGGGCCTCGGCGGCGGCCGGCGGGTGGTGGGTCCGGGAAAACTGGGTCCACCGCATCCCGTCGCTGGCCATCCGGGAGGTGGTGGTCGAGGTCGACGGGGTGCTCTCGCCCGACGAGGTGCGGCGCCTGGCCGGTGTGCCCAAGGGCCGCAACATCCTCTCGGTGGACCTGCCGTCCCTGAGGGACCGCCTGCAGAACCATCCCCGGATCGCCTCGGCCCGCATCGTCGCCGAGTTCCCGGGGACGCTGCTCATCGGGATCCGTGAGCGGCTGCCGCTCGTCGCCGTCGAGCCGCTCTCCCGCAACGGCCTGCAGGCGCGCTACCTGCTCGACGAGACCGGCCACCTGCTGCTGCCGCTGGAGCCTTCCAGCGCGCCGGCCGAGGCTGTCGAGGCCGAGGCGGCGCTGCCGGTCCTCCTGGGGCACGACCCGCGCCGGCCGACGGCCCGGGCCGACACCCTGCGGGCGCTGGACTTCGTGCGGGCCTACGAGGCGGCCGCCCCGGGTTCCCTGCCCGAGATCCGCTCGGTTTCCATCGCCGAGCCCGGGGTCCTCGTGGTGGCCACCGCGGACGGCACGGAGGTCACCTTCACCGCGGGCGACTACGCCCTGCAGCTCCAGCGCTGGGGCGACATCCTCCGGCAGCTCACGGCACTGGCGGAGCCCCGGACGATCCGCAGCCTCGACCTGAGCGTGCGCCAGAACTCCCCGATCCGCTGGAACGAACCGTCGGAGCCCGCCGCCACGAAGGACCCGGATGCCCCCGGTCGCGCCCCCCGCCCCAGACCCAAGAGACAGCCCAGAAGATCCCATGCCTAAGGAATCCCCCATCCTGGTCGGACTCGAGATCGGAACCTCGAAGATCTGCGCCGCCATCGGCGAGGAGAACGAGCGCGGCGAGTTCACGCTCCTGGGCATCGGACAGGCCAGGTCCCATGGTGTCCGGAAGGGGGAGATCATCGACCAGGCGCGCGCGCAGGAGGATGTCCGGGCGGCCCTTGGCAATGCCGAGGAACAGGCCCAGGTCACGGTCCGCAACCTGTTCCTCGGGGTCACCGGCCGGCACGTCGAGGGGTTCAACAACGTGGGCATGCACCCGGTCGCCTCGGACGACCGCCTGGTCACGGCGCAGGACGTGGCCGACGCCGCCGACAACGCCAAGGCGATCACGCTGCCGGCCGAGCACACCATCCTGCACACGATCCGACAGCGCATCTGCGTCGACGGGGTCGAGGTGGCCGACAACCCGGCCGGCCGCCTGGGTCGCAAGGTCGAGGCCCACGTGCATGTGATCCACGGCAACGCCCTGCGCATCCAGAACTCCATGCGCCTGGTGCAGTCGCTCTCCATCGAGGTCAACCAGCCGGTGTTCAACGGCCTGGCCGATGCCCAGGCGGTGCTGACCCCGGAGGACAAGGAGAACGGGGCGCTGGTGATCGACATCGGCGGCGGATCCACCGAGTTTGTCTTCCAGCAGGGCCAGGCCATCCGGCAATCCGGGGTGTTCGCGATCGGCGGCGACCACGTCAGCAACGACATCGCCCTCGGGCTGAAGTTGAACATCGGGGTGGCCGAGCGGCTGAAGATCCGGCACGGCAGCGCGGTGGTCGGGGCCGAGAGCCACGGACGGACCGTTCCCATCGGGGACAACGAGGTGGGGCTGCCCCCGCGCGAGGTCAGCCTCGAGCAACTGCACCGGATCATGTCGGTGCGCCTGCAGGAGCTTCTCGAGCTGGTGGCCGAGCGGTGCGCCGACGGGTGCCTGCTCGACGAGGCGCGTGCGGGGGTGTTCCTGTCGGGGGGATGCTCGCTCATCCCGGGGATCGACACGCTGGCCAAGCGCGTCTTCCGGCTGCCCGTCACCCGGGCGACCTGCCGCAACATCGCGGGCAACTCGGCCACGCTGGCGCACCCCGAGTTCGCGACGGCCATCGGCATCGCCCGGTACGGCGGCATGCGGCTGCGGAACCGTCCACGGCCGCGTTTCAGCTTCCGGGACGTCTTCCCCTTCTTCCGCTGATCCCGACGCCCACCATGAACGACGCCTCCATCCGCTTCCTCGCCGTCGGCACCGCCGGCGCCCGGATCCTCGACGGGCTCCGCAGCCGCTCCTCCAGCCCGCTGGAATGCGCCCACGCGGACACCAGCCCGGAGTCCCTGCGCCTGTCGCCGATCGAACGGAGGATCACCCTCGGTCTGTCGGTCACCCACGGGCTTGGGGCCGGTGGCGACCCGGACATCGGCCGGCTGAGCGCGGAGGCCGACCTGGCATCGATCCGGGAATTCGCCGGCGGGGCACGCCTGGTGTTCGTCGTCACCGGACTCGGGGGCGGAACCGGCTCCGGGGCGGCCCCGGTGATCGCGAGGGCGGCGCGCGAATCGGGCGCGCTGGTGCTGGTGATCGCGACGACCCCCTTCGAGATCGAGGGACGGCGGGTCCAGTACGCCGTCGAGTCGCTCGAGCGCCTGCGGAGCGCGGCCGACGCGGTGCTGGCGATCTCCAACCAGCGGGTCCGCCGGATGCACGACGACCGCACCCATCCGCACGAGCTCTACCAGTTCGCCAACGAGCTGCTGGCCCAGACCCTGCAGGGGCTGTGGCGGCTGCTCGATTCGCCCGGCCTCATCCCGATCGAGTTCGCCCACATCGAGCGGCTCCTGCGGGGCCGCCATGCCGAGAGCGCCTTCGCGGCGGTCCAGGCCACCGGCGAAAACCGGGCCCATGCGGCGGCGGAGCAGCTGCTGACGCACCCCTTCCTGGACACCGGTGCGGCGCTGGCCTCGGCCCGCGAGGTTCTGGTGAGCGTGGCCGGCGGCGACGACCTGCAGATCGGGGAGGTCGAGCGCCTCGTGGAGACCCTCCAGTCGCGCTGTCCGACCGCCGGCTTCATCGTGGGCGCATCGATCGACCGATCGCTGACCGGACACCTCCACGTCACGGCGATCACCACCCGTCCACCGGCCTCGGCACCGAACCCTCTGGTGGGTTCGGGATTCGCGGGCGGCGGTCGGACCACCGCACCCCCGGACGCGGAGGCTGGGATCGGGGCCACCGGCACCCCCGGGGGATTCGGCGGCGAGGACTTCCAACGGGAAACCGACGGCCGGTCGGTCGCCGACCCCCGGATGATCCCGCCCCCGCCGGAGCTGAGCATGGAGCAGCGCCAGCGGATCCTGAGCCGGCAGCGCGCCAAGTCCACCCGCCGCCGGGGCGACTCCCAGATGCTCATGAACTTCGACATCGCGCAACGGGGCCGTTTCGACAACACCGAGCGGAACCGGCACAAGGGGGTCGACCTCGACGTGCCGACCTACCTGCGCCTGGGAATCGTGCTCAACTGACTCCGCGCGACCGGGACGTTTGAAGACTCCGGCTTCGGGGATACCTTTCGACCAGGATGGATTCCGCGCCGATGGAAAGCCGCAGAGCCGACGTCGAGGACCTGGGAAGCCTGACGGATCTCTGGTCGTCCGCAGGGCTGCCCGCGGACGAGCTGGGTGGCTTCGTCGCGGAGTTCCACGTGGTGACCGACCCCGACGGCCGTGTCCTGCATGCCATCGGCCTTCTCGTCGAGGGTGACCAGGCCCTCCTTCACAGTGAGGCGCTGGCCCCCGGATCATCCCACGACCCCGACAGTTGCCGGTCCACGGCATGGAGACGGCTGAGGATCATCGCCAGGAACCAGGGTGTCCGCCGCATCTGGACTCGCGAGGATGCGGCCTACTGGTCGACCTGCGGCTTCCATCCGGTGGCGGCCTCCGATCTCCCGGAACCGCTTCCCTCCTTCGCGACACGGGAGGACGGATGGTGGCTCTTCCGGCATCCGGAGCCTTCGCAGGCCGCCCAGATGGTCCAGCAGCAGATGGCGTTGTGGCAGACCCAGCGCGAGCAGGAAGCCGACGGTTTCCGAAGCCGCCTGGCCACCTTCCGCGCCGTCGCCTGGGGACTGGTCTTCGTGGTGGCGATCCTGACGTTGGTCTTCATGGCGCTCGTCAAGACCCAACTGCTGCCGATGCGGCGTTGATGAGGAGTCCCGAGGGGGGG